>Ga0302282_1000229_pt1 | contig 43741 bp, 26 predicted proteins | sample III_Fen_E1_3_FD_198763 | JGI IMG/M metagenome (GOLD analysis project Ga0302282, IMG submission 198763) | Peat permafrost microbial communities from Stordalen Mire near Abisko, Sweden - III_Fen_E1_3 | ecosystem: Environmental > Terrestrial > Soil > Wetlands > Permafrost | place: Sweden: Abisko... | reverse complement strand
AGGGGCGGGGCGGGGTTTGTGGTTTCCCACCCTAAACGCAAAGGGCGCGTTTAGGATGGGGCACCCAGGGTTCATTGGCGGGGCGAAGAGGGGCGGGGCGGGGTTTGTGGTTTCCCACCCTAAACGCAAAGGGCGCGTTTAGGATGGGGCACCCGCGGTTCACCGGCGGGATGAGTAGGGGCGAATTGGATGGGATGGAATCGGGCGGGCTAGGTGTGAGCTAAATCACCGGGGCGGGGTGGTCTGGCCTTTAGAATCGAATTTGTATGGACACCCAACCTAAGTTTTCAGCCGTTCCCGACATCATTTTGCCTGACACGATTTTGGATGGCAGCCGCTTTGTTCGCGCATGTTTGCGGCGCCCCGTTGACCGCACGCCGGTATGGTTTCTGCGCCAGGCCGGGCGCTACATGCAGGAGTACCGCGATGTGCGCAAGCACCACACGCTGGTGGAGATCTGCAAGCAGCCGGAGATTGCCGCCGAGGTGACGATTACGGCGGCGGAGAAGCTGGGGGTGGACGCGGCGATCATCTTTGCCGACTTGCTGCTGCCGCTGGAGCCGATGGGGCTGCCGTTTGAGTTTCAGGCAGGCGAGGGGCCGGTGGTGCATCATCCGGTGCGGACGGCTGAGGATGTGCTGGCGCTAAGGACGGATCGGACGGACGATCTGGCGTATGTGGCGCGGGCGATTCAGAAGGTGGCGACGCATTTTCGGGATCGGCTGGGGATTATTGGATTTTGCGGCGCGCCGTTTACGCTGGCGAGCTACATGATCGAGGGCGGCGGATCGAAGAACTACATTCACACGAAGACGATGATGTATCGCGATAACCTGAGCTGGCGGCTGCTGCTGGACAAGCTGGTTACGGTGTTGACGGATTATTGCCGCTTGCAGGTGTTGGCCGGGGCGGACGTGATTCAGATATTCGATAGCTGGGTCGGGGCGTTGGGGTTGACCGACTATCGGGAGTATGCGTTTGAGGCTTCGAAGCGGCTGGTGCGCGCGGTGCAGGGGATGGGCGTGCCGGTGATCTACTTTGGCGTTGAAACGGCGGGGTTGCTGACAGAGATGGCGGCGACGGGCGCGGATGTGGTTGGCCTGGATTGGCGGCAGCCGCTGGACGAAGGCTGGAAAGCGGTTGGGCATGGGCACGCGGTGCAGGGAAACCTGGACCCGATCACGCTGTTTGCGCCCCTTGAGGTGATTGAAAAGCGGGTGCATGAGATATTGCGGCTTGCGAATGGACGGCCGGGGCACATCTTCAATCTTGGGCATGGGATTGTGCCGACTACGCCGGTGGAGAATGTGCAGGCGGTGGTGAAGATGGTGCGCCAGTTCACAGTTCACAGTTCGTAGTTCACAGTTCACAGTTGTCAGTTCTCAGCCATCAACCATTCCCATCAACCCTCTGGAATCGGCTTTTGGCGACCGGGTCGCTTACTACTTGTCGTTGAGGTTCACTTGGCAAAACAAGCTATTTTGTTGTTGGCGCACGGCACGCCGGAGACGGTGGAGCAGATACCGGAGTATCTGCGGAATGTGGTGAGCGGGCGGCCGCTGCCGGAGTCGGTGGTGGAGGAGATTCAGCATCGGTATTCGCTGATTGGGCGAAGCCCGTTGACCGATATCACGATGGAACTGGCGCGGCTGGTGGAAGCGGAGCTGGCTGCGGGCGGGGAGAAGACGCCGGTTTACGTGGGAATGCGGAATTGGAAGCCTTATATTCCGGACGTGGTGCGGCAGATGGTGGCGGACGGGATTGAAGAGGCGGCGGTGATATGCCTGGCGCCGCAGAATTCGCGGACCAGTGTGGGACTTTACCGGCGGGCGGTGGAAGCCGAGGCGGGGACGGCTTTGCGGATCGACTTTACGGAGGGTTGGGCGGATCATCCGATGCTGGCCGAGGGATTTGCGGATCGGTTGAGACCGCTGCTGGCGGAGATGAGCGCGGAGGAAGGGTATCCGGTGCCAGTGCTGTTTACAGCGCACAGTGTGCCGTGCAGGACGGTGCAAACTCCTTCGGCGAGCGAAGGTGAGAAGCGGTTGTGGCCGGGAGCGGGCGCGGACCCGTATGCGGAAGACGCAAAGCGGACGGCGGTGGAGGTGGCGAAGCGGATTGAGAAGATGCCGCAGTGGTGGTTTGCCTTCCAGAGCCAGGGGGCGAGCGGCGGACCATGGATTGGGCCGACGGTGGAAGAGACGCTGGACGGGATAGCGGGCGATGGTGTGAAATCGCTGATACTGCAACCTATAGGGTTTCTCTGCGACCATGTCGAAATCCTGTTTGATGTGGATATTCTTTTCACTGAATATGCAAAGAAGTTAGGTATTTTCCTCAGGCGTCCGTCGTCTCTTAATACATCGCGGTATCTGGTGAAGGCGGTTGCGGATTTGGCTGGCAAGGGGCTGGGGCGGCTGGACGGAAAGAAACAGGGATAGCAGGGGCCCAAAAATTCGAGACAAGCCATTGGCAAGAAGGCCGGAATTGAAAAAGGAAGACTATAGCGAAGTGTACGGGCGAACGCGACGCCATCGGTATTCGCGGCAGGCATCGGAGTCGGACGAGCTGAATCAGAAGGTGTTCTGCGATTATTGCGGCAACCAACTGCGGAGGCTGGTTCGCAAGGGATTCATGCAGAAGAACATTTACTCGTGGTTTGGCTACTATCCGTGGGAGTGTCCGCTGTGCCGCGAGCCGATGCTGGTGAAGCAACAGCACCTGCTGAAGAAGCGCGGCGGGGATGAGCCGGAGGCTGTGGGCGTTGGGACAGCGGAAACCGGAGCGGAGGGGCGTTAGAAGCGGGGGCTATTGGTGTTTGAGAAGAAGACATCACGCAGGGGCTAAATTAGGTTGCGGAAATCCTCGGGATATGGGCCGAGACGGACGAAAGCAAACCGCAGTGGCTAAACGGGTTGCGGAAAAAGGGCTTCGATGAGCGAATTGCCGACAAGAGGTTTTGCAGGGGCTGAAGCCCAACGTTGATTTTATTGGCTTTGCCGGCACGACTAAAGTCATGCCCTGATACAAGGCATGTGAAATTGGCTACCTGAATGAGTCTTTCCGCAGCCTGCAAAGCCACCAATCATTCTGCGGGCTTTATTGCCGGGGATGAATCCCCGGCCTACCGCCCGCACGAGTTTTTCCGCAACCTTTAAAGCCCAGGTCTTTTTTGGGCTTTTTGCGGCACCCTTCGACTGCGGTCAGGGCTGACTCTGAAGTCGTGCCCTGATACAAAGCCAACACAGGCGGTTTTAGCCTCAATGCTGTTCAGTTAAGGAAAGGTGCGGGCGGGGACGCGCGCACGACAGCCGGTCTGGAGACCGGCGCTACAAACCGCCGCGCGGGTCATTTCCACTAACTAAACAGTATTAGTTCTAGCCTGGATTTCTCACAGACGGTCGGACGCCACGGAATTCAAGGTCTGGTGAGGTATCTGAGGGCCGGGAGGCCCAGGGCAGCCGATCTGGAGATCGGCGCTACAACTTTCGCCGTCGTGTGAGAAATGCAGGCTAGAACTTGAAGTAGTTTTTGGCGAGGAAGATGACGTTGGCGGGGCGTTCGGCGAGGCGGCGCATGAAGTAGGGGTACCAATCGGAGCCGAAGGGGACGTAGACGCGGACGTTGTAACCCTGGCTGACGAGGCGGCGCTGCAGGTCGCGGCGAACGCCAAACAACATTTGAAACTCGAAACGACTTTTGTCGATTCCGTGCTCAGAGGCGAAGGCCTGGGCGGCGGCGATCATGGCTTCGTCGTGAGTGGCGAGGCCATGATAGATGGGACTATCGAGGAGCATTTTGCTGAGGCGGATGTAGTTTGCATCGACGTCGGATTTTTTGGGGAAGGCGACCTCGTGTGGTTCCTTGTATGCGCCTTTGCAGAGGCGGATGCGGATGCTGTTGGCGACGAGCTGCTCGACGTCGGCCTGGGAGCGGTAAAGATAGCTTTGGATGACGACGCCGATGGAGGCGCGGAGCTCAGGCCGGGCGTGGAGGCGACATACGATGTCGAGGGTTGCCTGGGTGAGGGAAGAGTCTTCCATGTCGATGCGGAGGAAGCTTCCGACCTCGGCGGCGTGGCGAGCGAGGCTTTCGGCGATGCTCTCAGCGAGGCGGCGGTCGAGTGTGAGGCCCATCTGGGTGAGCTTTACGCTGATGTTGGCGTTGAGTTTTTGCGCGGCGATCCACTTGAGGAGTTCGTGGTAGATGTCGGCAGCACGGTGGGCTTCAGTTTCCGAGGTAACGCTTTCGCCGAGCGAGTCGAGTGTGACGAGGAAGCCCTGATGGTTGAGTTCAGCGGCAACGCGGAGGGCGTCGCCGATTTCCATACCGGCGACGAAGCGGGAGCTCATGCGACGGCCGAATTTGGTGTTCTCGCAGAAGTTGCGCAGAGGACGATTGTGGGAGAGGGCGATAAATGCGGAACGAAGAACGGGCATAAGGCAATCCAGGGGGCTTGAGAGCCGAAAAGCCGAGGATTCGGAGACCAAAAGAAGGGCTGGCATGCCGAAACCAAAGGGCGCTGAGCCCGCTGCTTCAAGTTTCGCACAGGGAGCATGGGGCGTGCGATGATCGCAAAATGGGAAGGCGATGGGTGGGAGTGGGGCTGGTGATTTTTGGCGTGGCGCTTGTGATGGTGGCCTGCGATGCGCAGACGCTGCCGCCGACCGCTGGCGAGACGCTGGGGGGGCACAAGGTGGTGGTGGCGGAGGCGGTTCGGGGACAGGCGGCAGTGCTGATTGCGGGGTTCAGCAAGGATGCGGGAGACGCGAGCAGCGCGTGGGCCAAGGCGGTTCACGGCGACGCTGCGCTGAAGTCGGCGGCGGTTTATCAACTGGTGATGCTGGAACGTGCGCCTGGATTTGTGCGGCCGATGATCAAGAGCGGCATGCGGAGGGGGATGAGCGCGGCGGAGCAGGAGGAGTGCGTGATTCTGACCGCGGACGAGCAGCAGTGGCGGAGCTACTTTGGGGTGAACGATGACAAGGAGCCGTGGGTGGTAATGATGGACGCGGGCGGGCGGGTGGTTTGGCATGGACATGGGGCGGCGGCAGGGCTGGAGCCGCTGCTGAGGCGTGGTTTGAAGTAATGAGCCGAAGCGTAGGCAGATTCTCAAGCTGGAGAAGCTAGAACGAGGGCGGAGCAGGAATCGATCAGGAGATGGGTTGGATTTCACGGCTGCCCTTCGGGGCGCCGAGGGGTTTTTGGGGCGGGTTTCCCCGGGTTTCACCCGGGGTGTTTGAGTGGAGTTGGCTCAGTGATATCCCACCCTAAACGCAAAGAACGCGTTTAGGATGGGGCACCCGCTGGCTCAGTGATATCCCACCCTAAACGCAAAGAACGCGTTTAGGATGGGGCACCCGCGAGGGTGGAGCACCGATCATGGTTGGAGGGACGGGTTTAAGACAAATCCTTCTTTGCGCTACTCAACGCGGAAGATTGCGCTGCCGTGGGCGGGAATCTCGACGTGGAGGGCGGTGGCGAGAGGAACCTGTTCGCGACTGAAGACATCGTAGATGGGGCGCGGCTTGTCAGACAGCTGGAAGGTCGGCCAGGGAATATCCCAGGTGCCCTCGTCGTCGCTGAGATTGAAGACGGCGATGTAGGTCTTCTTTTTAGGTTCACGGACCTGCGCAACCCAGGCGCGCCAGGGTACAGGCTGGCCATCCTTCTGTGCGATTGGAAGGGGAATGCTGTGGATGCTGTCCTGATCGATTTCGAGGAGTTCCTTGTTGGTCATCAGGGAATGGGTCGTATCGTCGAGTTTGGTGAGGTTTCCGCCGAAGATTATTGGCGACCTAGAGATGGCCCAAAGAGTGAATTCGGTGCGTTCCTCGACAGGGCTGATGCGGGAATGGCGAGCTTCACCCCATCCGGGGTGGGGGCCAAGCCAGCCATCGGGGAGCATGTCGGGGTCGGGCCAGTTGCCGGGCTTGACGTAGGGGGCCCATTTGGCGATGCGGTCGAACTCATCTTTGACGCTGAAGGGGAATTCGCTGTTGGCGGCCTTCTTGTCGAAGACCCAGCTATCCCAATGGTCGTCCTGAATGCGCCACATCTGGGCGTATTTGGAGACGTAGTCGGCGTTTTCAATTTTGGTTGGGCCGGGCGAGAGGCTGAGCACAATCTGGCGGCCGGATTTGCGGATGGCGTCGGCGATCTGGCGAATCTCTGTGGGGCGGTAGGGATGGTCGCTGATGCAGTCGACCTTGATGTAGTCGAGTCCCCAACCGGCGTAGAGCTTGAGCATGCCATCGTAGTAGGCCTGGCCGGCGGCGTTATCGGCGACACCATAGTTGCCCTCATCCCAGGGACATGTGTCGGTGGTGTCGGCTGCATCGGTGGCGTGGAAGGATGAGCCGGCGATGGGTAGATTCTGCTTGACCACATCGCGGGGGATGCCGCGGACGATGTGGATGCCGAACTTGAGTCCCTGGGCGTGGACCCAATCGGCAAGGGGCTTGAAGCCGGCGCCGTTGGCCGAGGAAGGGAAGCGAGACTCGACGGGGATGAGATTGCCGTTTGCATCCCAGAGGTATTTGCGGTCGGCGACGGACTTGCCGAAGGGATCGGCCATGTACCAGCCCTCGTCGATGACGGCGTATGTCCAGCCGAACTGCTTCATGCCGGCGAGGATGGTGGTGTTTGCCTTGAAGTCGGCTTCGTTGATGGTGAAGCCGTATGCGTCCCAACTGTTCCAGCCCATGGGAGGGGTGGGAGCGATGGATGGATCTTTTTGAGCGTGGAGGAGGGAGACGGCAGGACAGAGGGCGAGGGCAAGGACAGAGGCGAAAAAAACTCGGCAGCGAGGCATGAGGAAACGTATACCACAACCGGCGGGTGGGGGGTAGATCAGAGGTCACATTTCAAAGGGGGTGATGGCGGCGAAGCGGGATCAGGGGAGGGTGCAATTCCGCGGCGGGACGGGGCGTGAGAGCTGGAGATGGAAGGCACATGCTCATGTATGCGGGTGAATTGGCCGATAGGGCATAGGAGGGCCTGCGTGTAGATGGGCGGGGGTTCTGAGACGGAAGTGACTGGAGCCTTGCAGGTGTTGCGGGCGCCGACAGGGCCAAGGTGAGCGATGCTCAACACATTATTGGTTTCCGAGTGCGGGGAGCTGGCGGCAGTTGTGGTTGTGCTGCTGGTGACGGGGATTTACCGGATTGGAATGGCAGAGGCGGGCGTGGTGAAACGGTTGGGGCGATTTCACCGGGTAGTGAGCTCGGGAACCCATTGGAGGTCGCCGATAGACCAGGTGGCAGGAATCGTGGACCTGCGGGCGACCAAGATGCAACTGAAGATGGGCGCGCGCACCAAGGATGGCGTGATCATAACGATTCCAATCGCGATTGAGACGCGGGTGAACCCGGAGATGGTGTGGGAGGCGTGGTCGCAGTTGCCCGATCCTGGGGCGCATGTGCGGGCACAAGCTGAGCAGGTTGTGCTGGAGCGGCTTCGGTCGCTGACGCTGGATGAGCTGTTCGCCTCGCAGACGGGGATTGCGGGTACGCTGAAGCGGGCGTTGGATGAGAATCTGAGGCCGCTGGGTCACGCGGTGGTGCGGGTGCAGGTGACGGGAGCTGTGCCGAACAACCTGGAGGACGCGCGGCAGTATACGGGGCGGCTGGTTGGGCCAGGCGGAGGCGATTGCGTTGCGGAACGGGAGCCTGGTCGGAGCCGGGTGGCGTGACGGCGGCGGGTGAGGCGCAGGGATCTTTCGCAGCTGGAGCAGTCCTGTTAAACTACTTTGAGTTGGTTATAGGCGCGTAGCTCAGTTGGTTAGAGCGCTTCCTTGACACGGAAGAGGTCGCTGGTTCGAATCCAGTCGTGCCTACCATAAATTACTTAGAGTAAATGACTTAGAGTAGTGACTTCTTCTTTTCGCCTGACTGCGAGGGTGGTGAAGGGTGCTGAGGTGAACTTGCCTCAAGCAACCCTTTAAGACCCTTTACAACCCTTTAAAAGCCAGGTTCTGTGGGGTTCGTTTCTCTCGGCTAACCGACTGCTAGTAAATATCCAAAGCGATCCGGCTATTGGCCTGACGGAGCAGTTCCTGCGCCGGTTTGATGCCCAATCCTTTTTGCCACGGCATGTTTGCCAGTCCATGCCTGCACGAGTGCCATCCGATTATCTTCTGAACTCCCATCCTCTCCAGTGCAGGACGGATATGGCGCTTGAGGATCATGTCCGGCTGAGCAGGGTGTGTTCCATTCATCTGAATTGAAGGGAAGAGGTAGTGCTCTGAAGTCTCGTGAGTCATTTTCAGTGGAGCTTCCGCTATCTGGGTGAAGCGGAAAAAGGGAAGTTTTGCCCGCTGGAGGAGATCCCGATGCTGAACGCGCGAGAGATGTCTGCAAAGTTGTTGGCTGGTTTGGGGATGGTGTGTGCACTTGCGGTGGGCGCAGGGGCGCAGACGGCGCAGTTCAGCGCGAACCAGAACTTTGGCTCGGTGGCTATTGGGCAGACGTCCGCGGCGGCGACACTGACGGCGACATTTTCGGCGGCGGCAACGATTGCGGCGCCGCAGGCTCTGATGATGGGCGGGACCGGGCTGGACTACGCGGTGATCGGAGGAACCTGCACGGCTGGGCAGAACTACGCGGTGGGGAATTCGTGCACGGTGACGGTGACGTTTGCGCCGAAGTTTGCGGGCACGCGCAACGGCGCGGTGGTGCTGCAGGATCAATTGGGGAACACGCTGGGGACGGCGTATTTGGAGGGCAGCGGGACGGGGCCGCAGGCGGGGTTCCAGGTACAGCAGAACTCAACAAGGACGTTTCCGGGAAACGTGATCTTCCCGGATCGCGGGGTCGCGGTGGACGGTGCCGGGGACATCTTTGTAGGCAACGTGAACCAGGCGGGATTCGGCGACACGATGGTAGAGGTGCCGGCGGGTTGCGTGCAGGCGGCATGCGTGAAGCAACTGCCGGGCAAGCATGACGGGATCTGGGGCATTGCGGTGGATGGCGCGGGGAACTTGTTTGTGGCGGACGTGTCTCAGCCCGGCCAGATCACTGAGATTCCGGCCTCGGGCGGATACAGCACGACGAAGACGCTGACGGGGAACCTCGGCTTACCGGTAGGCGTGGCTGTGGACGGCAGCGGCAACGTGTTTGTGACGGACAACACGCAATCATTGAAGGAGATGACCGCGGCAAGCGGCTACGCGACCACGACTACAGTCGCAAGCGGGTTATCGGGTCCGCTCGGGCTGGCAGTAGACGGAAGCGGCAATGTGTTCTTTGCCGACGGCGCGAATGTGAAAGAGATTTTGGCGGTGAACGGGGCCATTCCGGCATCGCCGACGATCAAGGTGCTGGGCAGCGGCTTTTTGGGCCCGGATGGCCTGGTGCTGGACGCGAGCGGCAACGTCTATGTGACCGATTCGAGTACGAATCACAATGGGGTGTGGGAGATTTTGGCGGCGGGCGGTTATACGACGGTGACGAATTTCGCCGGGGGATTCACCGCGCCAAGCGGTATTGCTATCGACTCTGCCAGCAACATGTATGTAGTGGACTTCTTTGCGGACGATGGGTTTGGGTTTAGCGGGGACTTCCTGGATATCCTTCCGAGGAGCCAGGCGGCGGGAATTGCGTTTCCGGATCCTGCGCCTCCGGGGTCGACGGAGAGCGGCGGATTTTCCGACATACTAACGAACCTGGGCACGTCGCCATTGACAGTTTCGGCGCTGACGTTCTCGAGCAATAACTTCGCGTCGGATCCTGGAACGACGACGTGCACAGCATCGACTGTGCTGGCGCCGGGAGCGAATTGCGTGCTGGGCTTCAACTTCACGCCGCAGGCTGTGGGTGGCTCAATCAACGGGACGCTGACGGTGACCGACAACAGCTTGAACGTTGCGGGCTCGACGCAGCAGGTTGCGCTGAGTGGGCAAGCGCTGTATTCGCCGACGGTTATGGTGGCGAGGGCTCCGAGCGTTGCACTCGCACAGACGCTGACGGTAACAATTACGGTGCAGGCGGCGGGCGGCAACCCGGTGCCGACAGGAACAGTAATTCTGTATGCAGGGCCGGCGACGTTTGGACCAACGGCGCTCGTTAACGGGAGTGTGACGTTCATGGTGCCGGCCGCGTCGATGATTCCGGGGGCAATTCCTCCGGGTGCGGGGATAATCGCGAACATCTCACTAACGGCGGCATATACGCCGGATGCAGCAAGCTCGAATTCTTATGCGGGCAATATTGGCCAGAATACGGTGATGGTGACTTCGACGGCGCTGCTCACTCCAACAGTGACGGTGACGCCACAGTTGCCGAGGGTAGCGTCGACGCAGCCGATAACGCTGACGGCGGCGGTGAACGGCGGAGGCGGCAATCCAACGCCGACGGGTTCGGTGACGCTGCAGGCGTCGGGCGGATACACATCATTGCCGGCGACCATGGTGAACGGCAGCGCGAACATTACGATTCCGGGCGGATCGTTGCCTGTAGGTACGGACGCAGTGAACGTGAGCTACGTGCCGGATGCGGCGGGCTCGAATGCGTATTTGCCTGCGTCGGGTGGCGACTGGGTAACAGTGACAGCGCCACCGCCGCCGGTGAGCCCTGTTACGCCGGGGTTTGGGAGTGCGGCGGTTGGGCAGACGAGCGCGCCAACGACGGTGACGCTGACGTTTGCGGCGACCACGACGATTGGAAGCATGATGGCAATGACGCAGGGCGCGCCGGGGTTGGACTTTGCAGTTGTGCCGGGGGGCACGTGCGCGGTGGGCGCGACCTATAGCTCGGGACAAAGCTGTACGGTGAATGTGACATTCAAGCCGACGGCGGCGGGGCTGCGCAATGGCGGCATTGTGGTGCTGGACGCCTCGGGCAACTTGCAGGCGCAGGCGTATGTGCATGGCACTGGCACGGGAGCACAGATGATCTTCCTGGCTGATCCGTACTACTACAACGGCGAGGGAGAGGTCACGAACTATCCGGCGATCGAGACGACGATAGGTGGAGGATTCAGCCATCCGGGAGTGGCGGTAGACGGCGCGGGGAATGTTTTTGTTGCGGATTTGGGCAATGGAGCGATCAAGGAGATTCCTGGCGGATGCACGCAGGATAGCTGCCAGAAGGTGATTATGAGCGGATTTTCCGGTCCGTGGGCGGTGGCAGTGGACGGAGCGGGGAACCTGTTTGTGACCGGCCCCTCATTTGACGTAGTGATTGAGATTCCGGTCGGTTGCCAGACAGAGAGTTGCCTGCAGTGGATAGGGAGCGGGTTCAATCAACCGTATGGAGTGGCGCTGGACTCGAGCGGCAATGTGTTTGTAGCGGACTGGGGCAACGCGGCCATCAAGGAGGTGCTGGCGGCGGGCGGGTACACGACGGTGAACACGCTGGTGTCGGGGCTGGATGATCCGTGGAGCGTGGTGGTGGACGCGAACGAGAACCTGTTTGTGGGCGAGGGTGGGGACCAGTGCCAGGTGTTCATTCCGGGAAGCTGCACCACAATCAACACGCAGGTGGAGGAGATTCCCGCAGCGAACGACTACTCGCAGACAATCGTGATGGGGTCCGGCGTCTTTGGCAAGCCGATGGGGCTGGCGATAGACGGCAGCGGGAATGTTTACGTAGGCGACTTTGGAGACGGCTGCCCGTTCGAGTTTTTGGAGGGGAATGGCTATACGGGGGCCACGCGCCTTTGCTCGACCACCTTCTTTGAGAGTCCGGAAAGCGTCGCCCTCGACGGGAGCGGGAACCTGTATCTGCCCGATGTGCTTTTTGGCGGGGTGGAGAAGCTGGATTTCGCCGATCCGCCATCGCTCAAATTCAAGTCTCCGGCGCTGGTTGGCCAAATCGACATCGCGGACGGGGAACAGACATTCGGGGTGCAAAACCAAGGGAACGCGCCGCTGACCTTCGCGTCGATTACAAGTTCCAATCCATCGTTCCAGATCGATCCGGCTACATCGACCTGCAAAGTCGCAACGCCGGTTGCGCCGGGCGGGAATTGCCTGTTGAGCGTGTTCTTTGAGCCGACGGCAACAGGGCTCCAGGCCGGGACAATCACGCTGACGGACAACAATCTGGGCCAGAACGGAGCGACGCAGGCGGTGCAGATTTCAGCCGATTCGCTGCCGCCAGCGCCGACGATTCTGGCCGAGCCGGCAAACCCGACGGGTGTGAACTCGGCGACATTCACGTTCAGCGATACACAGGCGGGCGTGACGTTTGAGTGCAGTATCGATGGGCTTGCGTTCGGGGCCTGCGTGAGCGGTGTCTCTTATTCGCCGGTCAGTGCGGGACAGCACTCCTTCCAGGTGAGAGCTCTGGATGCAGACGGTTTCCTGAGTCCGGCGGCGGTGTATAGCTGGACCGTGACCGGAGTGGCGGTGACACCGCCGACGATCACCAGCGGGCCGGGGCATATCACCAGTGCGACCACAGCGGCATTCAGTTTCACAGACAGTGAGAACGGTGTGACGTTCCTGTGCAGCTTTGATGGAGCGGCGTTTGCGGCGTGCACCAGCGGTGTGAACTACACGGGCCTGTCAGTGCCAGCCAAGAGCTTCCTTGGGATTCATACCTTTGCCGTTGAGGCCGAAGTGGGCGGGAACATCAGCCAGCCGACGTCGTACACGTTTACGGTGACGCTGGATACAGTGGATGCCGTATCGACGGACTTTGGCGCCGTGCCGGTTGGGCAAACGAGCGCCCCGCTGACGGTGAACTTTGCCTTTGACCAGTTCTTGATCATTCCCGCTGGCGGCGACACAATTGCGAAGATCGACGCCACAACGCTGGGGATTACGGGGCTGGATTATGCGGTGTCGAACGCGGGGACCTGCGCGGTGGGTACGGCGTTGACGAAGGCAAGCACCTGCTCGATGCAGGTGACGTTTACGCCATGGCACGCGGGGCAGCGGAAGGGCGCGATTATTTTGCTTGATCCGGCCGGCAACGGGATCGGCGAGGCATATCTGAATGGGACGGGGACAGCGCCGCAGGTGACGTTTACGCCGTATACGACGGTGAACTTCACGATTCTGCCTCCGCAGAATAACCCAGTGCCGGGCAAGGATCTTCAGACTCTTGCGACCGATTCGACGATGGATGGCGCCGGGAACCTGTACGTGATGGATGATCTGATTGGGAGCGTGGATGGATCGATTGCGCAGAGCGTCGGCGATGTGTGGGAGTTTGCGCCAGGGTGCACAACACCTGCGTGCGTCAAGCTGTTTGCAACGGCGAACGGGACGACCAATCCGCTTGGCCTGGACCTGGCGTTGGGAATCGCGCTGGACGGCGCGGGGGAGATCTTTACCGGAGGACTCTATCTGGGAGGCGGGTCCGAGTCGACGGTTGGGAGCTGGACTCCACCGGATTGCGGAAGCGGCATTAATGGGAGCCTTGGCTTCAACGGGACGGAACAGCAGCCGGCTGTGGATGGCTGGGGGCAAGTGTACTTCATTGGGGACGGAATATTGACCCTTTGCGGCGGACAACTGGGAACGGTTGGGACGGCGGCGGCTCCAAGCAAGGGGCATTTGCCGCGGGCTGGGATCAAGGCGAAGCCGGAGGCTGGCGGGAACACGGGGAGCTTCGACTTCAGTGGGACTGCGGATAGTTTGGCCGTGGATCCGCAGGGGAATATCTGGGTTGCGGACGCGGGCAACAACGCGGTGAAGGAGGTGCTGGCGTCGAGCGGCTACGCGATCTCGCAGGTGGTGGGCAGCGGGTTCAACAATCCGGAGAGCGTTGCGTCGGATGCATTCGGCAACATCTTTGTGAATGATGCAGGCAATGGCGCGATCAAGGAGATGACGGCGGCGAGCGGGTATACGACGATCCTGACAGTTGCAGCGGTCCCCGTCAGCAAGACGTTCTCCTGGGACAATCTGAGCGTGGATGCGCAGGGGAACGTGTACTACCCCAACCAAGGGGCAGGCACACCTGGCCTGGGCGTGGTGGAGAAGCTGGACTTTGCGGATGCGCCGGCGCTGGCGTTCGCGACGCCGACCAAGGTGGCGACGAAGGACACGGCCGACGGGACGTTGACGGCCACGGTGAACAACAGTGGCAACGCGCCACTGACGATCTCGGGACTAGCGATCACGGGGAACAGCTTCCAGATGGATAGCAGCGCGACGACGTGCTCGGCACAAACTACGCTGGCGGTGGGCGGATCGTGCACTGTGGGCGTGTTGTTTGCGCCGAACGCAGTGGGAGCGCAGACCGGGACGCTGACCATTACCGACAATGCGCTGAATGCCAACGGTGCGACGCAGACCTTCGCGTTGAGCGGGACGGGCTTCATTACGCCGACGACAGCAACGCCGACGGTGACGGTTGTGCCTGCATCTGGCTCGATCAATACGTCGCAAGCGCTGAGCGTGACGATAACAGTGGCGGGGAAGAATCCAACGCCGGTGCCGACGGGCGTGGTGACGCTGTCGAGCGGAAGCTATAACTCGGGGGCTGCGACGCTGACGGGCGGGACAGCAACGATAACGGTTCCGGCGGGAGTGCTGAGAGCTGGCAGCGATACGTTGACGGCGATCTACGCGCCGGACCAGGCGGCATCGACGACGTATAACGACGGTGCGGGATTCGCAAGCGTGACGGTGACGGCGGCTGCGAAGACAACGCCAACAGTGACGGTGACACCTTCGCCGGGGATTGTGACCGTGGCGCAGGACTTCAGCGTGATGGTGACGGTGGCTGGCGCTGGCGGGAGTCCGACGCCGACCGGAACCGTGACGCTGCTGAGCGGAGGGTTCTCGTCTGGGCTGGTGGTGCTGAGCAATGGCACGGCGACGATTCCGATTCCGGCCAGAACGCTGGCGGCGGGTACGGACACGCTGACGGTGAACTACGCACCGGATGCAGCGGGCACGGCTAACTACAACAATGCAGCGGGTTCCGCGACAGAGACGGTGCAGGGAATTGCCAAGACTTCGCCGGCGGTGGTGGTGACGCCGTCGCCGAAACAGGTGTCGGCGAAGCAGGCGCTCACGGTGACCGTGGCGCTGAACGGCGGGCTGGGCAATCCTTCACCGACGGGGACGGTGACGCTGACGGGTGGAGGGTTTACGTCGGCTCCGATCACGCTGAATGGAGGGAGTGCGTCGATTCCGATTCCGGCTGGAACACTTGGGCTGGGCAGCAATACGCTGACGGCAAATTACACGCCGGACGTGTCGGGCGCTGAGACGTATACCAATGCGACGGGCGCGAACTCGGTGACGGTGGTATCGGCGACGAGCGCAACAGCGCTGACGGCGAGCGCGACGAATGTGACGGTGGGAACGAGCGTGACGTTTACGGCGACGGTGACTCCGCCGGCGGGTGGAACAACACCGACGGGAACGGTGACGTTCATGGATGGGGCGAAGTCGCTGGGTACGGGTACGCTGAACGGAGCTGGTGTGGCGACGCTTTCGACGGCCACTCTGGCGGTGGGGCAGCACTCTGTGACCGCGGTGTATGGCGGCGACAGCAACAACGGCGGCAGCACTTCGAATGTGGTGACGGTGACGGTGGCGCTGGCGCAGACGGCAACGGCGTTGATGGCGAGCGCGAGCAATCCGACGGTGGGCGCGAGCGTGACGTTCACGGCGACGGTGACGCAGAATCCAGGGAGCGGGGTGCCGACTGGCACTGTGACCTTCATTGATGGTGCAGCGACGCTGGGCACGGGCACGCTGAATGGGGCGGGCGTGGCGACGCTTTCGACGGCAATGCTGGCGGTGGGGACGCACACAGTGACTGCGGTATATGGCGGAGACGCAAACAATGTGGGCAGCACATCGGCTGCGGTGACGGTGACAGTGACGGTGGTGCAGGTGTTGAGTGCAAGGCTGACGCCTGGGACGTTGACACTTACGGGCGTGGCGGGCACGACGAGCGCCGCGCAGATGGCGACGCTGACGAACACGGGCAACACGGCACTGTCGATTACGGGGATCACGCTGACGGGAGCGAACCTCAGCGACTTTGCCGAGACGAATACGTGCGGGAGTTCGCTGGCACCACAACAGACCTGCACGATCAGCGTGACGTTTGTGCCGGTTGGGGCAGGGAGCCTGACGGCGACGCTGAGTGTGGCGGACAACGCAACCGGGGGACCGCAAACGGCAACGCTGAACGGAACAGCAACGCCAGCGCCGACGTTTACGATCAGCTCGCCGACGGGGCCGCAGACGATTGCGGCGGGCGGTTCGGCGACGTACACGATTACGGTGACGCCGCAGAACGGGTCGTTCAACAACGCGGTGACATTTGTGGCGAGCGGGTTGCCGGCGGGCGCGACCGCGACGTTCCAACCAACGAGCGTGACGCCTGGCGGGTCAGCGGCCAGCTCGACGCTGACGATCCAGACGGGCACAGTGCAAACGGCTGCGGCAAAGGTGGGATGGGGGCTGGCGGCACCTGCACTGGCTGCGCTGGGGCTGTTCTTCCTACCGGGCAAGCGGCGCCGGCGGTGGATCACGATGGCGGTGCTGCTGCTGACGTCGTTTGGCGCGGTGACGGCGATGACGGGATGCGGCGGCGGTTTTGCGATTCCGAAGGCACCGCTTCAGACGTACACCGTAACGGTGACCGCGACCAGCGGAGCCATCCAACAGACAACAACCGTGACACTGACAGTGCAATAAAAGGAGACGCGTATGCGATTCAAAGTGGAATGGGGATGGATGTTGCTTGCGATCGCCGCGGTCTCCGCAGTCCTGGGGGGGCCGAGGGTTGCGTGGGCACAGGCGGAGACGGTAACCAATCAAGCGGCAGGGCCGGAGCTGGCGTTTGGTTACAGCTACGTGCGCAGCAACGCGCCGCCGGGTGGATGCACCTGCTTCAACCAGAATGGAGGGAGCGGGGTGTTCGCATGGCCGCTGAGGAATCCGCAGTATGCGCTGGTGGGCGACGTGATGGTTGCGCACGCGGGGGGAATTGCGAGCGGCGGCTACGGGCTGACGATGAGCACGTACACGGCGGGGATGCGATACGCGCCGAAGATGCATTCGGCGCTGGAGCCGTTCGGGCAGGTGCTGGTTGGACTAGGACATGCGAGCGGGACGCTGGTGAATGGGCCGGATACAAACGTCGGGAATGCAGGAGCGGCGTTTGCCTCGATTATGGGGGGAGGCGTGGACTGGCGGCTGAAGGGGCGTTGGTCGATCCGGTTGGCGGAGGCGGACTATCTGCTCACTACGTTCGATAACGGCGGGAACAACCATCAGAACAACATTCGTATTGGAACGGGTTTGGTCGTCCGATTCGGGAGGGAATGATTGTTGGCTTAGCAGGAGTCTCTGCCTGGCGTGCGTATTACGCACCTCAAGAATCACCTGCTTCCGCCAGGTTCTGCGCGGGTAAATTCTTTTGGAAAACCGAACGCAGGTAAATGCGCGGCTTGATCCGGCTTGCGGTGCGGGCTATTGGAGAGACGGACAGGCAAGCGGGTTGCCGGGGGTGTCTTGAATTTGGAGGCTTGCGAGTTCGCGGGAGATCTTGGCGGCGACGCGGATGGAATACAACTGGATGAGCGCAATGATCGGCATAGCGTACTTGAGAGCGGCAGTGCTCGAGGCGCAGTAGTTGATGGCCAGGAAGAGAGCGCAGCCGAGAGCGCGTCCGATGAAGAGGGCAAACTCGTGGTTGAAGAAGTAGGCGTATTCGCCGCGGGCTTCGATGCGAGCGACGGCATCGACGACTTGTAACTCGATGGGGTTGTAGGCGAGGTCGAGCATGGGTTTGGCGAGGACGAGGCAAGCGATGAATACGAGCACGCCGAGAGCATTGAACAAGACCGCGTTTACAACGGAACCGAGGAAGAACAGCAGCAGGGCGGCGGCGAAGACAGCACCGCGATGATGGGGAGCGGTGATGCGGCCGACGGCATAGAGGATGAAGGCGGAGAAGATTCCGCCGATGGCCTGGACCAGGCCGAGGGTTCCCTCCTTGCCGACGAGCACCATGATGAGCATGGCCGGGGCGGTGATGATGTATCCCTGGGGCAGGCCCTTGAGTGCAGCCAGTTGGAGCATGCTTCGCCACAGAGGGTGGAATCGGAAGAAGATGAAGCGTGTGTGGGATGGGTTGCGGAATGTGCCTTTTTCAACCAGCAGAGCGGAGATTGCGGTGAGGGCGAAGACGGCGGCGGCGATCCAGCGGTAGGCGCGATTTGGCGCTCCGCCGAGCCAGCCGTAGATTGCGGTGCCAGAGATGAACATGCCAATGAGGGCGGGGACTATAACCGCGGCCAGAGTGCCACTGAAGGTTTCGACGCCGTAGTAGTAGTTGCGGTTGTTGTTGCTGGTGGTGGCGAGGGCGAGGAAGCCGCGGTTGGCCCAGAAGAGGCCGGTAGACAGGCCCATTGCGAGGCCTGAGGTGGCGATGCCGACGGGGGTTAGATCGCGGGTGCTCATCAACATGATCATGGCGATGCCGGAGAGGATCATGCCGGCGGCATAGGCGTGCTTGACACCGATTCTGCCGAGGAGAAGGCCGTTGAAAAAGAAGGCCACCGGGGTGGCTATGTAGACCGATAACTGGTAGGTGACAACGGCGCCGACGGCGTGGGAGTTGCGCATGACAAACGCAGAGACAAATATCTCGATCACCGGCAGGACGAGGGAGTAAATCATGTTGGCGAGGAGCAGGATGCGCATGGAGCGGGAACAGCGGAGAAAGACATCCAACTCGCGGCGGAGACGGTTCATGGCGTTGCCGTCCGTGGGGAACGGATGAGTCCGGCGGCGCGTAGATTGGCTAATGACTGAAACCGGTCGCGGGGCGGTGTGAAGATCATTGAGATAAGCATACTGAATGAATCAGCGTGAAACTCAGGGTTGCTTATCGGTGCAGGCGAGCTGGCAGATGGCATGGGCGACGTAACCGGCAGCGGTTGCGAAAGCACGACCCTGGTTGTCCATCAGGCCGGTCTGGGCGGAGACGCCTTCGGTGATGATTCCTCCGTCCCATCCGGTGGCGCGAAGGATTTTGAGGGCTTTGTCGCGGCCCATGGAAAGGCCCATGTGGTCGGCGACTTCCCAGGAGGTTGTGAAGAGAAGGCGATAACTACCGGGAAAGCCGTAGGGTTGATCGGAGAAGGAGTACTTGTAACTTGGGGAGTGAAGCCACTTATAGGTGCGGGCAAAGACGGGGTCGGTTTCCGGGACGAAGCCGAGCGCGGGGAGCTTCATCAACGATCCCGGAGGCATTTCGGTGAACACGGAATGCTTGCCATCGGTGGCAGAAGCGAAGATGGGGCCGTCCGCTCCGGGAGCGTCGCTGGAGATGCAGTGGGCGAGGATGGCCGCGTGGAGGGCGCTGGCGCGAGCTGTCATCCGCTGGGCTTCGGCGGGCTCGTTGAGGCGGTTGAAGAGGGAGGCGAGATCGTTGAATGCACGCCAACTGAGCGCGTTGTCGTAGGTGATGAAGGGGAGTGCCTGGAACTCATCCTGGGAGTCCTGGAGGGATGAATAGAGGCTGGTGTCCGGGTCGAAGCGGGAGAGAAGACGGTCGCGCAAGGTGATCATGGCGGCACGATGCCGGCTAAGGAATTCAGTGTCGCCGGTTTGTTGGACATAACTTGCAAGGGCGACGATGGGGGCGACTGCTTCGTCCAATTGGAAGCCATCTTCAAGGACTACGCCATCGATGAAGCGACTGTGGGTTCCGGCGTCGCGGAGCTGGACGGTGAGTGCGTAATCGAGGGCCTGGGCGGCCATTTCTTTGTCAACATCGAGGAGGGCGGGGAAGCTCCAGAGCATGGCGTCGCGGTCCCAGTAGGCTGCGGAGACGTAATAGCGGGGGGATCGCGAGGTAACTCCGACTAACTGCTCGGTGTCGATGGTCTTTCCCCAGGCATATAACTCGGTGAAGAGGAAGTTACGATTCATGAGCAGGTCGAGATCAGGCTGACCAGTGGCGCGGGTGCGGCTTTTGCACCAGGCGGCGGCCTGGTCAATGATGCTGTCGGAGCCATTGCGATCGAGAAGCTCGCGGAGCGCCCGGGCATTATGCGCGGCGCTGAATTCTTCGACTCCGACACCAAGGACGAAGAGAGCTTCGGCGGTTTCACCAGGAGCGAGGGTGACCTCGCGCTTTGCATCGGTGGCCGGAGAGATGGAAAGCGGCGGTGCGGTGACAAGGGCCTGAGAGCCGGGGTGAATGACGGACCAGGAAAACTGCGTGTCGCTGGTGATGAAGCTGAAGGCTTCGCCGGGATCGACCCATGGCGCGGAGCCGACGGTTCGTTCTCCGCGGAGCGCGACGGGGACGTAGGTTACGCGACTCAACATGCCGAAGGACGCTTTGAGGCCGAGCGTTACAGGAACGGGTTGATCGCGGCGGTTGGTAAGGGTGAGGCGCAGGAAGGCAGCGCGGGAGCCTTGAGGAGCGCACCAGGTGAGGGTGGCATCGAGGCCGTCGACGGTGAGATGGGCGGTGGGGATCCAGTACTCGATGAGTTCCCAGGATGGGTTGCGAAAGGCGAGGGGCTTGTCTCCGGCCATGAAGTATGGCTGGAGGACCGGGGCACCCTGGTCCCCGGTGACCTGGAGCAGGCCGCGACTGCGCATGGAAATGACGTTGAAGGTGCCTAGGGCACCATCGGAGGCGCGGACGTCAGGGAGGGAGATCCACTCATTTCCGGTGGGGAGGACGTCGTCGGGCTGCAAAGTGACCGGAATGTGACGGGGAGCTGCCCAGACAAGGAGCCCGGGAGTAAACAGGTACAGGAACGAGGCCAGGGCTAGAGCGCGGAGCCGATGAAGGCTGTTTAGATTCAGTAAGATGGGGCTTTTCACGAGCTTGATCTCTCCACTGGGAGTGCAGAATCTGAGGTTGCGCAGACCAGCATACACCCCGACGCGCGGGGTGAATTTAAGTGCAGTGAGCGGAAGTGAGTTGACAATTAAATCTTTGTGGTGGTATCCATACACCGTTGCGCAATCGATTGTGCAAGTTGAACGATCTTTCGGATTGCAATGTTGAAAGACCGAGTCCTCCACAAGCCGAACGAACTGTATTCCTGAGGAGTCCACCATGCAACTGACTGAATTAAAGCGTGTTCCTCGAGCCGAAGGGCAGAATGGACCACGTTTCCCCTACCTTATCGGCTGGTTTGCAGTGGCGATGCTGCTGCTGGTAGTGTCAGCCATTCCGGCTCACGCGCAGTACGGCGCGAGCCTGCAAGGGACCGTTGAGGACACAACCGGCGCGGTTGTGCCCGGAGCCACGGTTACCCTCGCCGACAAGGAGACTGGCCACTCCGTCTCGGCAGTCAGTGGAGACAACGGCCAATTCACGTTCAACGAACTCGCTCCCAGCAAGTACTCGATCACGGTTTCGCGGGCCGGCTTCAAGAAGAAGCTTCTTGACAACGTCGCGATTATTGCGGAGCAGGCCAACTCGCTGACGATCAAACTGGATGTCGGCGGATCGGCAGAGACGGTGACCGTGAACGCTGACGCGACCCCAGTGCTGGATACGGAAACCGGTAACGTGGGCGGAACGATCAGCCAGAACGATCTGGCCAAGATGCCTGACTTTGGGCGCGACCCGCTGCAACTTGCGCAGCTTGCTCCCGGCATGTTCGGCGACGGCTCGCAGAACGGCGGCGGTGGCGGTTACAGCCTGCCCGGCAACCAGGGTGACAGTTCGGTCGGCGCCTCGAGCGGCCCCTACCAGACGGAAAACAAGCCGCAGGTCTTTGGCAACGGCGGCCGTAACGACACCAATGGCATCAGCCTTGATGGCGTGCAGATCACCAGCGTGACCTGGGGTTCGGCTGCGGTGATTACACCCAACCCAGACACAATCAAAGAGATGAAGGTTGTGACCAATCCCTATGACGCATCGCTGGGACGCTTCAGCGGCGCGCAGATCCAGATGATCTCAGAGAACGGCACGAACCAGTTCCATGGCACGGCGCTGTTCAAGCTCGATCGTCCGGGGCTGAATGCCTATCAGCGTTACGAGCCAAACAACAACCGTGCGCGCGACGATGCGTTCTACGACGAGTATGGCGGCACAGTCGGCGGACCGGTGATCAAGAACCACATCTTCTTCTTCTTCGGCTACGACACGATCCGGAATACGGGGACCGTGACCGGCGGCGGGTGGTATGACACGCCGAGCTTCGACGGCATGTCATCTGCCGGCGGGCCCATTGCGCAGAAATTCCTCACGATCAAAGGCGCCGGCGTGGTCGTGAACAAGATTCTCGAGGGCGCATCGGACGGGCACGACTGCGCAGACGTTAACCTGGTGCAGGGCGTGAACTGCAACTGGATTCAGGGAGCGGGCCTTGACCTGGGCAAGCCACTGACCAACGGCATCGGCCAGCAGGATCCATCGTTCGCGGTTGAAAACGATGGAGTCTACACCCCTGGCCTGGGCGGCAACGGCGACGGGAAATATGCCGATAACATGGACGGGAATGCGGACATGTTCTACGTTCAGACCAAGGGTCCGAACAACAACATCAACTCGCAGTACAACGGCCGCGTCGACTTCCAGGTGACTGACAAGGATCTGGTGGCCGGCAACGTCTACTACGTGCCGGTGAACAACACCAGCTACAACGGGCCGCAGCGCGCATCGAACATTTTCTACCACAACGCGCTCAACTACTCGACCGGAGTGCTTTATAACCATACGTTCACCCCCACGCTGCTGAATGAGGCGCGTGTGGATATGGCCGGCTGGAAGTGGAATGAGCTGGGCGACAACCCGCAATCTCCGCTTGGTCTGCCGAGTGCCAGCATCGGTGGGTTCTCGAGCGCCGGCCCCGCGGGGTTCGGTCCGAGCATCGGCAGCATCTTTGACCAGTGGACGCTGAACTACAAGGACGTTGTGACGAAGGTGTGGAGAAGCCACAACCTGCGGTTCGGCGGCCAGTACACGCGGCTGGCGTATCTTGACTCGGCCACATGGGCGGCGAGCGCCAACTATACCTTCAACAACTATTGGGACTTTCTCAACGACGCTCCGATCTCTGAATCCGTCTCCGGCGCCAACCCGCTGACGGGCGTGCCGACCGACTCGCGCAAGGATGACCGGCAGTACATTCCTTCGGTCTTTGTGCAGGACGATTGGAAGGTGAAGCCGAACCTGACAGTGAATCTTGGCATTCGCTGGGATTATTTCCAGGGCATGACGGAGAAGAAGGGCAACGACCCGCGTCTGAATCTAGGTGTCGCCGAAAACACTTTCAGCCAACTTGCCATCGTTCTCGGAAAGCCACAAGAGGATGCGCAAAAGATGAACTTCGGACCGCAGGTCGGCTTTGCGTGGAGCCCGGACGGCTTGAACAACAAATTTGTATTGCGGGGCGGAGTTGGTCTTGGGTTCAACGGGCTTGAGGAAGCCATCACCAGCAACACCCGCTTTGACCCCCCGTTCAACACCAACGGCAGTAACTTCACCGGCTCGCAGATCGTCTACGGCACCTGCGCGAACATCTACGAATACGGATGCCTGCCCGCGAACCCGGCGCTGATTTCGCAATTCAACTCAGCGAATCTGCCAGTCAACGGTAATATTAGCCTTACCGGCATCGACCCCCATCTGCCCACAAGCTATGTGGTTCGCTACTCGCTGGAAGGGCAATGGGACGTGGGGCATGATTGGGTGGTAACGGCTGGCTACTCTGGCAGCACGGGCCATCATTTGCCCTTGCAGTACAACCTGTACAACAAGTACGCGCCGCAGATCCTCGAGGGGGCGATTCCCTTCAACCCGATCGTGAACAGCATCGACTGGTATGAGGATACAGGCGTATCGAACTACAGCGCCTTCCTGCTGGAAGGACGCCACCAGTTTTCACATTCGTTTGAAGCCGATGCCCAATACCGGTGGGGCCGCTCGATGGACAATGGTTCGGGTCCGTATTCAGAACCCGATTACCAATTCCTGCCGGGCTATAACTGGGGCCTATCGGACTTCGACTCGACCAACATGTTCAAGATGTTTGGCGTTTGGTCGCCGGTGATCTTCCACGGCAATGACCTGGCCGAAAAGATAGTTGGGGGATGGACAGTCAGCCCGATCTTCAATTACCACTCCGGCTTCCCGTTTGATCCGACGTTTGGCGGCATTGGTTGCAGGCAGGACTCGAACGGCAATAACATCGACGCCTTCTATGCGCAGAGCGGAGACTGCAATCTGCGCGCCTCCAAGTACCTGGGCGGGGCAGGCCTAAGCCAACGGACGAGCGCGTTTCAGGCGCAGCCCGGCATGCCTGGACCGAACTTCTCGAATGGCGGTTCCGCATACTTCACTCCTCCTGGAGTGACTTACACGACGCCATGGATTGGCCAGGTTCCTGGGGCGCCGGGGCCGCTTCCTGGCACACCTGGACAGGCCAGGAACGCGTTTATCGGCCCGGATTACACGGACATGGACCTGGCGCTAACCAAGGCGTTCGGGTTGCCGACGATGAAGGTGCTTGGTGAAGGCGCGAGGATTGAGATCAGGGCAAACGCATTCAACCTGTTCAACAAGATCAACCTAGCCAACATCGATACCAACATTTACGACAACAGCTTTGGCCGCGCGCAGAACGCGCTCGGTGCACGGACTATTGAAGGTGAGTTCCACTTCAAGTTCTAACGATTGTAGCCCTCCCCATTGCGCCCAGGCTGCACGCCTGGGCGCACCCTTCAACGATGTGACCAACTTTTTGCCGCGGGCGAATGCCAGCACGACCGGCACTCGCCAGCGGCATTTCTTTTATGATGGATTGGCTCCGGTTGGGGCAGAAATGTACTCACTCACATTCATGGCGGCTTTAATAAAAACTCGCGCCTGGTTGCAGATTGGCGGGGTTGCAGGCGTGATTGCGGCGGTTTTAGGGCTGAGCGCTGCCGGTGGAGTCGCATGGGCTCAGGCGGGGCAGGCAGGGGCCGGGACCACGGCAACGAGCGCGCCGGCATCCGTGCAGTTTCAATCGCTGTCAAAACGCGCGATGGCGGCTCTGGACGCAGACAAGCTGGGAGAAGCGATTCCGCTTTTTCGCAGGGCGCTCGCGCTCGATCCGAGGTGGGTTGAGGGTTGGTGGTCGCTGGGCACTGCTTATTACGACCAGGAGAGTTACGCTGAAGCTGAGCTGGCATTTCAGCACGTAGTGGAGATTGATCCAAAGCATGGAACGGCGCACGGGTTGCTGGGCATGTGCGAGTTTGAACTGGGCGACGACAAGGCGGCGCTCAAGGACATTGAGGCGAGCAAGGAGTTGGGGACGGATATCGATCCGCAACTGCGGAATGTTGTGTTCTACCACGAGGGCGTGCTGCTGCAGCGTGCGGGGCGGTTTGTCGCAGCGGAGATGCCTTTTGCTTCGCTTTGCCAGGGCGGTGCGGGCAGCCCGGATGTAGTGCGGGGATTTGGCATGACGGCGCTAAGGATGCGCGACAGGCAATTTCCTCCGGCGGGCAGCGAGGCCGCGACGGTTGCGGAGATGGTGGGGCGCGGGGCGTGCGCGGCTGCGGAGAGGGATTTCGATTCCGCACGGCGGGAGCTAACTCTGGTGATCAGCACTTATCCTCACTATCCGTATGTGCACTACGTTTTCGGCAGAGTACTGGTCGACGCGCAGGACCTTCCGGGGGCGGTTGTTGAGTTCAAACGCGAGATCGACGAGGGTCACGACCGAGTGCTGCCGATGCTTCAGATTGCGGCCTCGGAATACAAAGTGGATCCGGCGGCGGGATTGCCTTATGCAGAGCAGGCGGTGGCCCTGGCGCCGAAGTTGCCGTTTGCGCATTATTTGTATGGGCTGCTGCTGGCGAATACGGACCAGGAGGAGAAGGCGATTCCTGAACTGGAGATTGCGCGGAGGGCGTTTCCGCAGGACATGCGGGTCTATTGGTCTCTTGCGACCGCTTATGCGCGTGTGGGCCGGGCGCAGGATGCGGCGAAGGCTCGCGCTGAGGTTGCGCGACTGTCGAAAAGGCCTGCGGAGCAAGGGGATGGCGCAACGCCGGGGGCAAGTGCCGGCGAGGCACTGGACTCGCCGATACCCGTGACGGACGCGGCGGACCAGGCGCCGCAGAGATGAGATTGGGACTGAGTTGATGGAAATCAGGTGGCCTGGATGGCGGCTGCGGGGCGTATTGGGTTACTTGCCGGGCTCTTCGATCTGAAGGATGCGGTCTACGGGCTGATCGACCAGGACCTGCCGAATGCCGCTGGGCCAGCGGATCTCAATTTCCTTGATGAGCTTGTTTTTGCCAAGGCCAAAATGCACACGAGGATCGCTGGATGAGGCGTATCCAACGGCGGTGGTTGCTTCATTCCATTGGACAGAGCCGTCGGCAGCAGTGAGCTTTATCTGCGCGCCAAGCCCCATGCGGTTGCTCTTTGTGCCGACGAGCTTGAGAAGGATCCAGTGATTGCCTGTCTCTGAGATGTTGTGGAAGAGCTCGGCGGGGCCGTTGAGGACGGAGACGACCATGTCGATGCGGCCATCGTTGTCGAGGTCGCCGAAGGCTACGCCGCGATGGGCTGCTTCCTTTTGGAAATCGGGACCGGCCGAAGCGCTGACGTCTTGAAACTTGCCGTGGCCGAGGTTGCGAAAGATCGAGTTGGGTTCGGGATAGCGGCGCGCGGGATTGGCGAGGTTGATGTTGTCCATCACGTTTGAGCGGGCGACGAAAAGATCTTTCCAGCCGTCGTTGTCGAGGTCCACCATGCCAGCACCCCAGCCGGACATGTCGGTGGTTTTGGCGAGGCCATTGGACACCGTTTTGTCGACGAAGTAGCCTTTGCCGGAGTTCATCAAAAGAGGGAACTCTTCGTGCTCGACAGTTGTGTACCAGAGGTCGGGTAGACCGTCGTTGTTCACGTCTTTGAAGTCGGCGCCCATGCTGGACAGGGCTGCGCCGTCTTCGGAGTATGCGACCCCATCCTGTACGGCGACCTCTTCGAACTTTTTGCCCATGAGATTGTGGAAGAGGAAGTTCGGCGTGGTGTCGTTGGTGACGAAGGCATCGAGATATCCGTCGCCGTCGTAGTCGGCAAATGTGACGCTCATGCCCTTGCCGTAGGAATGCGCGATGCCTGTCTCCTCTGAAACGTCGGTGAAGGTGCCATCGCCGTTGTTGCGGTAGAGCGTGTTGTGCAGAGGGCCATAAAGGCGGGGATGACAGAAGCCGCGAACGCCATCCTTGAGCATGCAGACGGGATCTTTGTTGACCTCCCACTTGCAGTAGTTGACAACGAAGAGATCGAGCAGGCCGTCGTTGTTGTAGTCGAACCATCCTGCGCCGACGGACCACATCTTCTTGCCGTCGAGAATAGCTCCACTGAGGCCAGCCTTGGCGGTTACGTCGGTGAATGTGCCATCGCCATTGTTGTGGAAGAGCTGATTTCCGCCGACATTGGCGAGGAAGATGTCGGGGCGGCCGTCGTTGTCGTAGTCGCCGATGGCCACGCCGCTGCCATAGCCTGCTCCTTTGAGGCCGGCTTTTTCGGTTACGTCGGTGAATGTGCCGTCGTGGTTGTTGTGGAAGAGACGGTTCCAGTAGACGGGAGATTCCTTGATGAGCGACGGGATCTCGGCGCCGCCGACGAGGTAGACATCGAGGTAGCCGTCGCCGTCGTAATCGAAGAGAGCGACACCGGCGACCATGGTTTGCGGCTGATTCTTGTGGTCGGTGTTTGCCGTGGCGGTGACGTAATTCAGGCCGGATTTGGCGGCGATTTCTTCAAAGCGGATTGGGCCTGGGGGCGGGGAGTTTTGAGGGGCCGCAGGGGGAGTAGTCTGGCCGAATGCGGGCGACAGAAGAGAAGCGAGAAGCAGAGGCAGCCAAAGGGACCGCTCGATATTCATTGTCCGGGGCACTTGGCTCAGTCTCCTGGCAGAAGTTGAGCGTTCTCGGCCTTTTCGCCGGGGTTGGTGGCGCTGGAGTGTTGCGATGAAGGGGCCGGGCCTGTGGAGTTGCGAACAACCAACTTGGGATGAACCTTGATGGCGGCAGATTGTGACGGTATCTCTTCGCGGATTATTTTCAGAAGGGTACTTGCGGCGGCTCTGCCCATGGCGTTCAACGGCTGGTTGATGGTGGTTAGCGGGGGGTTGTTTGTTAAAGCGATGAGGACGTCGTCAAAGCCGAGGACCGAGACATCCTTAGGGACGCGCAGGCCCTCTTCGCGCAAGGCCATGATTGCCCCGATGGCGGTGACGTCGTTGAAGGCAAAGATTGCGGAGAATGGGAGCTTTGTCTTCAATAACTGACGTGTAACTTCAAGGCCGGGCCCTGGACCAGGTTCCGGTCCGATTAACTGCACGACAAGACGTGGATCGACGTGGATGTTCATGGTCTTTGCCACATCGACAATTGCCTGCCAACGCAGTTCGGTATCGGAGCTGAACTTCTGTCCCTTGATGAAGGCGATTCGCTTGTGGCCGAGCGAATGGAGGTGGGAGAGCGCGAGTTGGGCGGCGTGTTCATGGTCCAGTTCGATATTGACGACGCCGTGACGTTTTTTGTGTCCGGAGACGGCAACGACTGGAACCGGGAGGTCTTCAAGAGTGGTGTCGATGGCGATGATGCCCTCGACAGCGCGCGACAGCATCATGCGGGGATAGCCCTCGCGTAGCTCATCGCGATGGCGATGGCTGACGACGAAGTAGAAGTAGTCGTCCTTGAGCAGCTCGTCTTCAATGCCGCTGAGGACGCCGGTTGAATAGCCTTCGCTGATCTCGGGGACGATGACACCGATGGTGAAGGTTCTCTTCTGGCGGAGGCTTTTTGCGACGGTATTTGCAGAATAGCCATAGAGGGCAGCAGCGTGGAGGACGCGCTCCTGGGTTTCCGTGGCAATGCGATGGGCAGTCGCCGCGCCATTGACGATGCGCGACACTGTGGACTGCGAGAGCTCAAGGATGGCGGCGAGCTCTTTGAGCGTGACCGGCTTTAGAGGGGATTTAGACACTTATGATCCTCCAATCATAGCGCGCACCTTGTTGCGCATCTACGGAAAACCAGGGCGAGCGTCGTTGGGGATTCACATTCATCGAGGGTCATTTCTGAAGGCCTTTGCCATGAAAGCCTGCGCGCTGCATGGCGGTGACGCTCTCTGGGTTGCGCATAAATGTGTTCCAAACCAGGCCGGAACGGAGGTTCTCAGCCATGAGGACGGAGATGCCCTGATCAATTCCGAGGACATCGGTGTCATACCAGTTGGCAGCGGGATGGAAAGCGTCGACAAAGCCATAGCGACCCCAGGCCTGTTTGCCCCATTTGGATCGCATGGCCCGGAGAACGTGAAGGCAATCAGCGGGCAGGAAGGGCAGGGAGCCGGCAGCCGCGCAGGGGACGACTGTTCCGTCGAGAGGGCCTTGCGCGGGAGGGCCGCCCCAGGCGGTGTAGCCGCCCTGGTAGTCCGATGCGGAGACGCCCCAGTAGTCTTCGTTGAACCACTCGGGATGGGCGAGGCAGAAGGCTTTGTGGGCGCGGGTGGCGGTGACGGAGTTCTGAAAGTAGTTGGCATAGGCATCGCGTTTGTCGCGGAAGTCGAACCATGCCTGCGAATACTGATGGGTGAAGATGGGGTCGTCGCCGCCGATGAAGCTGAAGCCTTTGTAATGAATGACGGGGCGGGTGAAGTTGTTCCAGGTGTCAGGCGGGACGGGGTGAGTGGGCGATCCGATGGCGAGGAGGTAGATCATCATCAGCTCGCAGAAGTGCTCCCAACGCGATTTTAGAAAGCCGGATTCTGGTTTCCAGCCCATGGAGAAGGTCTTGCCGCCATTCAGCATCCACGGCCAATCGACGCGCTCGTAGATCTGTTGTGCGAGGGATTGGATTGTTTTGTCGTCAAAGTACTCTCGAGCGGTGAGGACGCCGCAAAGCAGCAACGACGTATCGATGGAAGAGAGCTCAACATCTCTCCAGCGAGCGCCGGATTCAATGTCAGAGAAGTGATAGAAGAAGCCGTGCACCTGCGGGAACTTGTTGAGGTGCCAATCGAGGGTTGTCTTGACGCGCTCGACGACCTGGTCGTGGGGCAGGTAGCCGCGACGATCGGCGATGCAGAGAGCGGAGAGTCCGAAGCCGGTGGCGGCGATGCTGGCCATGCGGCGCGGGTCGCGCGCACCGCCGAGATCGTTGCGTGCGCGGTCGAGGACCTGGCCGGTGACGGGGCTGGCCTGTTCCCAGAAGAAGAGACAGGCTTGCCGTTCGAGGTCGTCGAGGAAGGCATCCTCGTCGTGGGAGGGTTCCCAGGTTTCGGCGGCGAGGGAGTTAAATCCGGGGGCCAGCGCACAGCCGGCCGCGGCGGCCATGGCCATGATGGCCTGCCTGCGATTCATTGTGAATTTATTGGCTTGATTGGGCATCTAAGCCCCTCCCTTCGTGCGTTCGACTTCAAGTACTAGTTCTTTGACCGATTGATTCTGTGACTCCCACCCTAGCGACAAAAACAAGAGCGTCGCGAGAGTGGGGCACCCATGATTGGTACAACTTCAAGCGGTCATGGACCTAGTGGAACCCGACCAACTGCATGGCGCTTGTGGGCTCGGGGTTGCTCATGAATGTGTTCCACACCATTCCGGTGCGGAGGTTTTCGATCATGAGGACGGTAATGCCCAGATCGATACCGAGGCAAGTGGAGTTGAACCAGGTTGGAGACGCGTTGGCGTTGAAGGCATCGACGAATCCATATCGACCCCAGGCTGGAGTGGATTTCCAATTGGCGTATAGGGCTTCAAGGACGTGAAGGCACTGGTTGGGGAGGAAGACGAGAGAACCGGCGGCGGCGCAGGGAACAACGGTGCCATCGATTGGCCCTTGGGCGGGCGGCCCTCCCCAGGCTTCGTAGCCCTTGGCGGACATGGATGCGGTGATGCCCCAGTAGTTTTCTGAGTACCAGTTTGGATAGGTCATGATGCAGAAGGTTTCGTGGGCCTGGGTCGCGGAGATGGAGTTGGTGAAGTAGTTGGCGAAGGCGTCGGATTTGGAGCGGAAGTCGAACCAGGCATGAGACCACTGATGGGTGAAGAGGGGGTCGGCGTTGTTGCTGATGTAGCTGTATCCCTCGTAGGTGAGGATGGGACGCGCGATGGCGGCCCAGGAAGATGCTGGAATCGGGAAAGTCGGCGAGCCGAAGGCGAGGAGATAAAGGGCCATCAACTCGCAGTAGGTGTCGTAGCGGTAGGAGGTGAAGCCGGGAGTCGCGGAGGTGGAGGGATACCAGGCCATGGCAAAGGTCTGTCCGCCATTGAGCATCCATTGCCAGTTGACGCGCTGATAGAGTTGCGTGGCGAGCGAGGTGATGGACGGATCGTTGAAATACGCACGCGCTGCGAGGACACCGCACATCAACCAGGCCGTGTCGATGGCGGAGACCTCGACGCCGGCCAATGGTTGCCCGGTGTTGGAGTCGTTGAAGTGGTAGAAGAAGCCGTTTTGATTGGGCATGCTGTTGAGATGGAAGCTGAGCGCTGTTTGGACGCGGGCGACAATCTGGGCGTGGGTGACGTTGGCTGCGTATCCGTAGGCGTTGGTGAGGTAGCCGCGCTGGTCGGCGATGCACAAGGCTGTGAGTCCAAAGCCGGTGGCGGCGATGCTGGACTCGGTGGTGGTGGGGTCGAGTTGCCCGCTGAGATTGTTGGCGGCGTGGTCGAGGACCTGGCCAGTTGCGGGGCTCATCTGCTCCCAGAAGTAGAGGCAACTTTGCTGCTCGAGGGTGTCGAGAAAGGCGAGATCGGCGGCGGATGGATTGAAGGTGCCTACCGGCAGAGAAGGCGGGCTGGGGGAAGTGGGCGGGGCTGCTGTTTGCGCGCCTCGGCTGCACCCTATGCTGGCTGCAATCAAGCCGCCCGTTGCTGCTGCTATCACGCCGATGGCCTGGCGGCGGCCGATGCTATTTGCAGCAATCGGGCTGACCCCAAATGAGGGAGGCGAATGCCGGAGCTTGCCTTGGCCAGGCAGGTTGCGCAGGGTTCGCATGATGGGAGCACCGGCTTTTCTCAAGGCTAAACAAGTTTGCAGACAGCCATCCCTATTGAGTGACGGCCAGTAAGTTCAGCATGGCGTTGCGTTTGCGCGGGCGCGGATGCAGGGTGTGGAGCGAAGGCATGGGAGCCTGCGACCGCATAGCGCAATCGATTGCGCACTCGGCATTTCTAGCACCCGCACCATTGGTTGTCAAGACGGAAAGGATTGGCTGCGGCGGCGGGTTTAATGGGCTTGTTTTGCGGTCTCCTCATCCATCTTTTTGAGCATGGTGCCGATCTCCGGATTGGCCATGAAGTTCTTCCAGACGAGGCCGGTGCGGTAGTTTTCGATCATGACGACGATGGGCGCCTGGTTGAGCCCCATGTAGATGGGCGATATCCAGTCTGCGGTGGGATTGAAGGCGTCGCGCGGTCCGTAGATGTCCCACATCTGTGCGCCGAGATCGCGATAGTAGTGCTTGAAGGCCGCCATTGACTCTTGAGGAGTGTAGGGGAACGAGGCAAGCGCGCCCGTGGGGGTGAGGGTGCCGCGATCGTCTGCGTCGTCGGGGGCGTGGGCGACGTAGCCGTCGGGGCCGTCACTGGCGGTTAATCCCCATGCGTCGGGACCGTAGCCGAGGAAGTGTTTGGGGTTGGCGGTGGAATAGGCGTGGTTGATGAGGGCGATGTTGCGGTTGTTTTCGAAGTAGGATGTCGTGAAGCGATCGTGGAGGGCGTGGGGGTCGAATCCCATGAAGGAATATTGGGTAAAAAAGAGCGGACCGCCGGGGCCGACGCCAACGTCGAGCTTGATGCCGTAGTAGGTGTGGCCATTGCCATAGTGGTTGCCGTCCTTGGTGCCGGACCAACCTTCGCGGTAGGAGAGCGCGCGCTGATCCTGGCTGGACCAGCCGGAGTAATACATGGCGGCGGGCAGGGAGTGGGTGGGTGAAGCGATAGCGAGGAGGTAGGTGATCATCACCTCGTTGAACCCGATGAGGGGGTGGTGAATCTTAAAGGCCCACTGCGGCGACCAATGCCAGTAGAGGAAATCGCTGTTGGGCGTATCACGATACCAGTCCCACTCGACAGAATCCCAAAGGCCGGTGACGCGGCGATAGAGGGATTGTTCGGCGGGACTGGGACCGCGGAAATACTGGCGCGCCGCGAGCAGGCCCTGCATGAGGAACGAGGTTTCGACAAGGTCTCCGCCGTTGTCGTACATGCCGAAGACGGGCATGGTTTGGCCGGTATTGCCGTTGATGTAATGGGACCAGACGCCGTGATAGCGCTGCGCGTGTTCGAGGAAGTCGACGATCCTTGTCAGACGCTCAAGTCCCTGCTGGCGCGTTATAAACCCGCGATCTACGCCGACCATGAGGGTCATGATGGCGAAGCCGCTGGCACCGGTGGCGACGATGCGATCATCGCCGGGGATGCTTTCGCGGGCCATGCCGGAGTGAGGATCGGCGGCGTCCCAGTAGTAGTGGAAGCAGGCCTTTTGCAGCATGGTGAGCAGTTCGTCGTCGGACAACTCGTGGGTGGATGCGGTTGCGACCGGGGAGAACTGCGATTGCTTATATCGAGCGTCGGAGGCGGCGATCTTGTAGTGAGCCTGGACGCCGGCTTTGCCGAGGAAATCCTCGTAGCGATGCATGCCGGGCAACTGAATTCCGACTGGCGAGTAGTTGGCTCCGTCGAGGGAGCGATAGATGATGTAGCGGCCGAGGGCGGGGGAGTCAGCTGCGTCCCATTCGAGTTCAACGTGGCGGTCGTAGCCGGTGGCGCGGAGGTTGGATGGGGCAGGCAATGGGGCTGCGGCGGGTGGGTCGTCGTCGACGCGGATCTCATCGACGATGAGGGTGTGGCGGGCATCGTCGGCGCGGTTTTGGTGGAAGGTGATGCTGCTCAGGTATTCGGGGCGGAAGGGATAGATTGAGGCGGTGCGACAGTCGGAGAGCGGAATTCGGACCTGCACCCAGCGACCGGCGGGCAGATCGCCGGTGTATTTTCCGAGATTGAGGGGCTGGGTGAAACTGGCAGGGAACTCCGCGACCTGAAGTCCCTCGATGGCATTGGAGAGGACGAATTGCGGCAGATCGGCGGAGGAGATCGCCTGGGGTGTGAAGACCCAGAAGAAGAGATTCTTGCCGGAGAGGCCAGGGAGGCGATTGCGAATGTCGACGAGGGAGATTTCGGCTGTCCAACCGCCCTGGGGTGCGGACTGCCACTGAAGGCGAATGGCGTTGGGCGGAGTGAGAAAGGTTTTAGTCTCGACCGGCAAGCGGCCTTGCAGCTCTTCGAGGAAGCTCGAACCTGAGGCCTGGCCTCGGCTGTAGAAGTAGGAGTCCGAGGTGAGGCTGTTGTCGAAGATGACGTGGTGGTAGTAGTGAGAGGCGGCGTGACCTGGGGAAGGCAGGGCGAGGAAGAGCGCGGCGAGAACCCAAAGGCACGTGATGCGGGAAGCGATCGGGACGGCAGCAAAGGGATTCATGGTCATCTTCATTTCGGTTCTCCTGTCACACTCGATGGTTTACCAATTTGCACTCGCCGGAATAGCGAGCTTGCCTTGGGCGGGCATGTATAGCTGGACGAGTTCACTGCCTGCAAAACACCATAACGGCGGTGGCATGTGGTGGGAAGAACCCACGTAAAAGAGGAAAAGATTGACTCAGCCGAATTGCAGGTGATACAAGTTTCTCGTTAGCGCAAACGATTGCGCAAAAGACTTGAAACAGCCCTTCGATCCGTCGAAGGGTACTATACCTGACTTTTACCGGCCCCTGCCAGGGGGCATTTCCCGGGCAACCCGCACCGGCCCGAAATCGATGAATAACGCACAGACGGTGCCCAGGAGGACTTCTCTTATGAAACCGAGATTTGCCAACGCTCTTATCCTGAAGCTCGGTCCTGGAAGCCAGCTCCGCCCTCGATTGCGGGCTCTGCTGGCCGTTTCGGCTTTGGCTTTGGCGATGGCCGGAGTCACGACCCAATCCGTCGCCCAGGGAGCGGCTCATGCGGCTGGTGCGGCTACGAATCCGACAGCCAATTCTGGGGCATCAGGCAAAGCGACGGAGAGCAAACATCCTTCGAACGCTCAACTCGCCGACCCGAAGATCGAGGCGCGTGTGGAGCGGTTGCTGCGGCAGATGACGCTCGACGAGAAGATTGGGCAGCTCGTCCAGTACAACGATACGGGCGATGCACCGGCTGCCGCGGAACCTGGATCGCCGGCGGAGGCGGCCAAGAAGCACGAACTGGCTGCGATCAATCCTGAAACCACGACCCAGGTGAATGCGAAGGAACTGGCCGCCACGGGACGGCTTGGCTCGATGCTCAATACCGTCGGGGCCGAACGGACCAATATGTATCAGCATCTGGCCGTGGACAAGAGCCGACTACATATTCCGCTGCTGTTTGGCGCGGACGTGATTCACGGATTCCGCACAATTTATCCGGTGCCTTTGGGGCTGGGGGCAAGCTGGGATCCGGATTTGGTTGCGGACGTGTCGCGGATGTCGGCTGAAGAGGCTTCAACCGCAGGAGTTCGCTGGTTTTACTCACCGATGGTGGACATCAGCCGTGATCCGCGCTGGGGCCGGACGACCGAGGGCGCAGGCGAAGATGCTTACCTTGGGGCAGCGATGGCGCGTGCATACATTCGGGGCTACCAGGGCGACGATCTCTCAAAGCCGGGGCATGTGGCTGCTTCAGTGAAGCATTTTGCGGCGTATGGCGCGGCGGAGGCGGGGCGGGAGTACAACACGACGGACATGTCGGAGATCAGGCTCCGTCAGGTTTACCTGCCGCCGTACAAGGCAGCGGTCGAGGCAGGCGCGGCAACGATCATGAGCGCTTTCAACTCGCTGAATGGCGTGCCGGCAAGCGCGAACCCGTTTCTTCTGGGCAAGATACTTCGCGAGGAGTGGGGCTTCAACGGATTCGTGGTGAGCGACTACACCGCCGTGATGGAACTGACGAACCATGGAATTGCTCTGGATGCCGCGACGGCGACACGCAAGGCGATCAACGCCGGCGTGGATGTGGACATGATGTCGCACTTTTACGATGCGGAGTTGCCGGCGCTGATTCGGTCAGGCGCGGTTCGGATGAGCGTGGTGGATGAGGCAGTTCGGCGCGTGCTGCGGGTGAAGATTGCGACAGGGTTGTTTGAACGACCCTACGCCGAGGGCGCGGAAGTTACAGCGGCGGTTGCGGCCCATCGGCCGCTGGTACGCAGAGCGGCGGAAGAGTCGTTTGTGCTGCTGAAGAACGACAAGGTAGCAGGGGGAGCGGCGGTGCTTCCGCTTGGGGCAGCAAGCAAGAAAGTGGCGCTGATCGGACCGTTAGCCGACGATACAGCGGAGATGGTTGGGGCGTGGGCGGGCGCGGGCAACGATCACGATACGATCACGCTCAGGCAGGCACTTGAAGAGCGTGCCAAGCAAACGGGAGGTGCGCTGGTCTACGCGAAAGGGACCGAGATCGAGAGTAGCTCCGACGCTGGTTTCGCCGATGCGGTGCAGGCAGCGCAGGCGGCAGACGTGGTGATCCTGGCGCTAGGCGAATCGGGCGCGATGAGCGGGGAGGGCGGTTCGCGCGCGCACCTCGACCTGCCGGGGAACCAGGAGAAACTTCTTAAAGCCGTGGCGGCAGCCGGGAAGCCGGTGATTCTGGTCGTCTTTTCCGGACGCCCGCTGGTGCTGAACTGGGCTGCGCAACATGTGTCCACGATTCTGGAGGCCTGGTTCCCTGGGACCGAGGCCGGGAACGCTCTGGCAGACATTCTGTACGGAGATGTTGCACCGAGCGGCAAGCTGCCGATGAGCTTTCCGCGCGCCGTGGGGCAGGAGCCGCTCTACTACAACCAGTTTCCGACAGGACGGCCAGCGACGGGGATCGATCTTTCCAAGCCACCGGACGGCGAAGACCGTTTTGTGTCCCGCTACATCGATGTTCCGAACGATGCGCTATTTCCGTTTGGATACGGACTGACGTATACGAGCTTCTCCTTCAGCGACGTGAAGATTTCGAAGTCGAGCGTTGCTTTGGCGCAGGCTCTTGCGAACAGGAGGACACCTCTTGTTGAAGCGACGGCGACTGTGACGAACACAGGAAACCGCGCGGCCACCGATGTGGTGCAGTGCTATGTGCGGAATCTGGGCGCAAGCATTGAACAGCCGGTGAGAAGCCTAAAGGGATTCAAGCGGGTGACGCTGGCGCCGGGTGAATCAAAGCAGGTGAGCTTCGATTTGGGATTCAACGAACTGTCGTTCTTCAATCTAGAGAGCGAAGCGACGATTGAAGCAACGCACTATACGGTGTGGATTGGCGACAGCTCGAAGGCCGATCAGGGGGCGCATTTCGAAGTGACGGCTTCAGCGGCGGCGGCCAGGCGAAAATGATTGGTTAAGCAGCAAGAGGTTTGGGGCAGATTTCGAGATCGCCGCTGAGGGCCGAATAGGGCTGCGGCAGCGAGCCGGATCTGCCCCTACTTTTGCCTGGCGGGGTAGTTAAAGCCGCGACGCAGGTGTTTCTGCGCTGTTTTCATGAGGGATTCTGTGGGGTGGATGGCAGGCAGGGGAATTGTGCTGTGAACGACCTGGGTTGAGACGGAGCGGAGAAGATATCATCGCGGAATGGTAAGAGCGGAGTCAGGACGGTTTGCGCTCAGGCTGGGGCGAGTGTGTGGGCTGGCGCTGGGGTTGGCGGTTGGAATGGCGGGGCTGACCGCGGGGACGATGTGCATTCATGGGGTCTAGTTTGGAAAACGACTTCAGACGGCGGGCCTCCCCGCGTGAGTTGCCGGAGCTGATGGACGGCGACTGTGGCTATGAGGATTTCCGTGACTGCCTGCGCAGTCTGGAGCAAGTCAACCGTTGGCTGCTGGGCTATCGTCCGACGCTGGCGTGGCTCAGGCGATTGCCGCGTGGAGTGCATGAGCCGGTGCACATTGTCGATGTGGGAAGTGGCGGCGGCGACCTGTTGCGGGAGATTGCCGGCTGGGCTCGGCGGCGAGGAATTGCTGTCCGGCTCACGGGAATTGACCTGAACCCTTATGCGGGGCGGGCGGCAGCCGAGCGAACGCCGCTGGAAATGGGCATAACGTGGGTGACCGGCGATGCTGTGTTGTATCGGCCGGAGCAGCCGGTGGATATCGTGGTGAGTTCGCTGATGGCACATCACCTAGAGGATGAGGAGATCGTCGCGCTGCTGAGGTGGATGGAGGCCGGTGCTCGAGTGGGTTGGTTTCTGAACGATCTGGAGCGGTCGGAGCGGGCTTCAATGATGTTCGGTTGGTTGGCGGTGGTGTTGGGGTGGCACCGGTATGTGCGGCACGATGGGCCGGTGTCGTTCCGGCGGTCCTTCCGTGAGGAGGATTGGGAACGGCTGCTGGCGGCGGCTGAGGTTCCGCGAGAGGCCGTCACATTGGAGCATTGGCGGCCTGGACGGTTGTGTGTTGGGCGTTGGAAATGAGGCCGGTGCTGACGGTTGACGGCGTTTCCGACTGTGAGGTCCCTGTCTGCTCGCAACCGCTGGATAAATCCGCACTCTGAAGCTTCTCGTTAGAATAGGAAGCATGAAGGTTTCCGCGCCTCTCGCTCTCGCGGCGCACCTGGCCACGTCTAATCAACTGAAAAGCGAATCATGCCAACTTCCACTCTGCCAGCGCCCAGTTCCGTCCGTTCCAAATCCAAAACTGTTCTCTGGATCTCTCTCGGCCTGACTGCGCTCTTCGTCTTCATTACCTCAGAAGTTTTCCTCATCGCTGACTACCCGATGTACCAGGCCTATCGGCTTCAGGTAATCGCAGACCGGCATCTCCTCATCCCGCATACGCTTGCCGGAATCTTCGCTCTCTTGATTGGCCCCATCAATTTCTCCTCGCGGATTCGCCAACGTCATCTCAAACTCCATCGCGTCCTAGGCCGCATCTACGTGATCTCCGTCTTTATAGGGGCCTTCTCAGGGGTTGCGCTCGCCAGCGGGCGTCCAGGCTTCCCCGGAACCTGTGGGCAGGCGGCTGCCTGGGTTGTGTGCACCACCGCTGCCTTTCTGACCGCGCGCAACCGCCAGATCCCCCAGCACCGCCAATGGATGGCGCGCTCGTATGCAGTCACGTTCACGTTCGTTTCCAGCCGGGTGCTGAACCTGTGGCCGGCTTACTGGGGCCACCTCGGGGACACCTTATCGGCTGTCGGCGTCATCGGCTTCACACTTGCGTCGATACTCATCGTGGATCTCGGCCTCAACTTGCGCGAGCTCACCACTCGGCGCGACTGATTAAGATTTCTTCATAATTCGGCGCAAAGGTGGGGAAGAGCAGATCGGAGGCTCACCAGTTTCTCTCCCTCTCCGTCAAAACCAAGCCGCCTGTTTTGTGGGGCGTAATCCGCTGCACTCAACAATTGCCGCATTGGTGGTGCAAAGCCCGCAGGCCTGTAAAATCTCAAGTATCGGATCGGAAACAAGGTGATTCCCGTTAGACCGTCCAGTCTGAATCAGTTTCTATTACAAGACGAAGTTCTCGTCATCGGTGGCGGAGTGGCAGGTTGTGCCGCTTCGATCGCTCTGGCTCGAAAGGGACGGTGCGTCACGCTGATCGAACGCGAGTCCACCCCGCGGCATAAGGTCTGCGGAGAGTTCCTGAGCGGTGAGGCCCTTGAGGACCTGCATGCGCTGGGGATCGACGTGGCTTCGCTTGGCGCTGTGCCCATTGACTACGTTCGACTGGCCGCTGCGAGGCGCGCCGCAGAGGCTCCGTTGCCTTTTGCTGCGGCCTCGCTGACCCGCAAGGCGCTCGATACAGCGCTCATCGCCGAGGCCATCGCTGCCGGAGTCCGCGTCGAGCTTGGTCGCAGTGTGCAGACGCTTGCTCGCACCAGAGGCAACCTCTGGCAGGCTACGCTCGACGACGGCACCACCCGTGATGCGCCAATGGTCTTTCTGGCCACGGGAAAGCACGATCTCCGCGGCCACGCGCGTCCAAAGGATCCCCAGCGATGGGTCGCCTTCAAGATGTATTTTCGTCTCGCGCCCGGACAGGCCGCTGAGCTTGCCCGAGCCTCTGAGCTGATGCTCTATCCGGGAGGCTATGGTGGTATCCAGCCGGTTCAAGGCGGCGTTGCAAACCTCTGCTGTGTGGTGCAACAGCGGTATCTCGCAGGCGCGGGTAATCGCTGGGAGAACTTCCTCGCGAAGATGCAGCAGGACTGCCCACACCTCGCCATGAGGCTTGCCGGTGCGGAGCCGTTGCTCGCCAAACCGATCACCATCACCCATATCCCATATGGTTACATTCGCCGCACATCCGAGGATGGGCTCTACTGCATCGGCGATCAGGCAGCCGTGATCCCCTCGTTCACCGGCGATGGCATTTCGGTCGCGCTGCACACCGCACGTTGTGCGGTTGCTGCTTACCTTGCAGGTGAACCCGCGCAGCACTTCCAGGCTAAACTGCGGTCCTCGCTGCTGACCCAGATGCGCCTTGCCGAGTTTGCCGCCGATGGTATGAACAACTCACTCGCGCGCGCGGTATTGCCGTTCTGCCTCCGCGTCTGGCCCGGCGTGATGCGCGTGACGGCAAGGCTGACACGCGTCGCCCACCACGCCGCCGAAGCTCCGCATGCAGTCGCCAGCTGAAATGCAGGCAGGGCAGAACAAGTTTCGGTAGTCAAAAGCAACATAAGATCGATGCAACGAAATTCTTTGCGGTCTTCGCCCTCATTGCCTTGCTCGCTCCGGCCTCACTCGCCCAGCATCAGACCTTCGTCGTCAATCCCGAGGTCATCGGGGGCGTTTGAGTGGGGGGACGGCATTACAGGGGTGCTTCCGATCCGGGCGAGGTCGCGATACTCTGAACTGGAGGAAAGGCGATCATCATGCGCGAGCTGAGACGGGGACGAATTGAGGGGTTTGGACTGTTGCGGTTGGCTCTAGCACAGGTTTTGGCGATTGCGGTGCTGGGCGGCGGGCTTGGCGCGTGGGGACAGACGGCGGCGGCGAGTTTGCAGGCTGGGCAGGCCGCAAGCGCGGCGCTGCCGGTGGTGCATGTAGAGAACGGGCCTAACTCAGAGCGTGCGCGAGCGCAGCATTATGTGGTGCTGGTTTCGCTGGATGGGTTCCGGTGGGACTATGCGAAGCGGGATGGGGCGAAGCACCTGCTGGGGCTGGCAAAGCAGGGAGTGTGGGCTCCGGAAGGGATGCTGCCGAGCTATCCGTCGCTGACGTTTCCCAATCACTACACGATCGTGACGGGACTGTATCCGGAGGACCACGGGCTGGTGGCGAACAGCTTTCTGGACGAGGCGCGCGGTGCTCGTTACGGGATGAGCGATAGAGCCGCGGTGACGGATGGAAGCTGGTACGGAGGGACGCCGCTTTGGAGTTTGGCGGAGAGCCAGGGGATGCGGACGGCGTGTTTGTTCTGGCCGGGGTCGGAGGCAAAGATTGCGGGGTATCGGCCGACTTACTATTTGAAGTTCGACGACAAGATTGACCCGGAGGCGCGGATTGAGCAGGTGGTGGCGTGGCTGAAGCTGCCGGAGGCGGATCGGCCGCACTTCATCACACTGTATTACTCGGAGCCGGACCACGAGGGACATGAGTTTGGGCCGGATGCCAAGGAGACGAAGGCAGCAGTGCAGAAGGTTGATCAGTTGGTGGGGAAGCTGAAGGCAGAGTTGGACAAGACAAATTTGCCGGTGGACCTGGTGGTGGTGAGCGATCACGGGATGGTGAAGGTGGATGGCGGATGGGTGACGCTGGATGCGTTTGCCGACCTGACGGGATTTGAGACGGTGGGAAGCCTGCTGTATGGGAAGACGGAAGAGGATCGAGTGCGGGTTTACAACCAGTTGAAGAAGGCTTCAAGCGAATTTGTGGTTTTCCGGCGGAAGGATGTGCCGGGGGGCCTGCACTACAGCGAGAATCCGCGGGAGGGTGATCCGGTCGTGATTGCGACGGGGCCGTATGCGATCAGGGCGCATGGGCCTCCGCCGGGGAAGGACGACAAGCCGCCATCGGTGGGCATGCATGGGTTCGATCCCAGAAAGATAGCGGAGATGAAGGCGAGCTTCTTTGCGGCTGGACCGGATATAGTTGTTGGCAAGACGGTTCAGCCGTTTGATAACGTTAACTTGTATCCGTGGGTGGCGCACATGCTTGGGTTGAATGCGCCGAAGACGGATGGCAGCTTGAACGTGCTTGCTGGAACACTGAAAGACGGCGGGGCGGAAGCTGAGCCGGAACACTAAATAGGCGGGGCGGAGCGAGGCCTCGAAGAAGGAATTGGAAGACATGGCCGTAGTTTTGGGAGTTGACGGAGGCGGCACAAACACGCGGGCGTCGCTTGTGCAAGATGGGCGTGTGGTTGCGCATGGGAAGAATGGCTCGATCAAACGGTTGCGGGTGGGAGCGGAAGCGGCGGAGGCAAACTTGCGTTCGCTGCTGAAAGATGTGTTTGCGCAGGCTGGGGTGAGTGGCGTTTCGGCGGGGTCGGTAGGCGTGGCGAGCTGCAGCCTGCCGGGAACTGTGGAATGGATTACGGCGGTGCTGAAGGACTTCAAAGTGGAACGCATCGATGTGGTGGGCGACGAGGTGATCGCGCTGGACGCGGCGTTCCAGGGAGGGCCGGGGATATTGCAGATTGCGGGTACGGGGTCGAACACCATTGGCCGCGCGCCTGATGGAAGCCGGGAGTGCGCGGGCGGGTATAGCTCGCGGCTGGGGGATGAGGGATCGGGCTATTGGATTGGGGTGAATTCCGTTCGTCGAGCGCTGCATGCGTATGACCGCGGCGAGCCGACTCAGATATTGAAGAAGGTGGGAGAGATTTGGGGAACCGCGACTCTTGAGGATCTGGTGCAGATGGGCGACAGCACGCCGGGACCGGACTTTGCGGCGCTGGCGCCGGCGATCAACGAGCTGGCAGAGGCGGGCGACCCGGTCGCGGTGGGAGTGCTGAAGCAAGCGGCTGCGGACCTGGTGGACTTTGTGCTGCTGGTGCGGAAGAAGCTGAAGGCAAATCATCCGATTGAGGGCGAGGTGCCGGTGGCGTGGACGGGCGGCGCGATTGCGAATATGCGGCTGGTTCGCGAGGGGTTTTTTGCCGGGCTGAAGGCTGGCGCGCCGGAGATGCCGGTGTTTGGTGAGGAGACGGTTTCACTGGAGGGGGCGGTGTGGCGGGCGGAGCAGCTGGCGAAGGGCGTGAGCGCGAAGACGGCGGTCAGCGCGGATTGAAGGCGCTCCTTGTGGGGCGCCGAGAGATGGTTTGAAAACCTTGAATGGGTTTGGCAAAATGAACTGAAGCGGTCTGGACGAGGAGGTCTCGATGGCGCATCCAGTGGTTCACTTTGAGATTGGCTGCAAGGACAAGGCAGCGACTTCAGCGTTCTATGAGAAGGTGTTCGGATGGACGGTTGATCCGGGGCCGATGGGCGCGATCGATACTGGGGCAGGCGGCGCGGGGATTGCGGGACACATTGCGGCACTGGGACATGAGCCGCACCAGTTCACGCATTTCTACATTGAGACCGACGACGTGGCCGAGTCGCTGAAGCAGGTTGAGGCAGCAGGAGGCAAGACTGTCGTGCCGCCCGTGCCGATACCGACCGGGACGTTTGCGTGGTTTGCGGATATGGAGGGGAATATTGTGGGGCTGTGGAAGCCGAAAGCCTGACCGGCAGAAAAATGAGTGGTGGGAAGGCGGCGCGATGCGTCGCCTTTTGTTTTTGGTGCGCCCGGCAGGGCGCACTCACTTTGGGGTGGAAGTCCCCTACACACCCGGCAAGGGGAAGTGTTAGCTGAACGGCAAGGGTGTCCGTCGCGAGGC
>Ga0302282_1000225_pt1 | contig 44136 bp, 48 predicted proteins | sample III_Fen_E1_3_FD_198763 | JGI IMG/M metagenome (GOLD analysis project Ga0302282, IMG submission 198763) | Peat permafrost microbial communities from Stordalen Mire near Abisko, Sweden - III_Fen_E1_3 | ecosystem: Environmental > Terrestrial > Soil > Wetlands > Permafrost | place: Sweden: Abisko... | reverse complement strand
CTTGCCAACAAATAAGAACAGTTTAAATAATATAACATATAAATAACACTAAATAATTATATTAATCCCGCGGGGCGCACTGGGAAACTGGGTGGGTCGCTGGCTCGGGCGGCTGGGAAGCGGCAAAACCTCCATCAACCCGGCCAGCTAGAGTCATTTCTCAAGGTTCTTTTGCGCGTTCCCAAGGTTGCTTTGTGACAAAACAAGGTTCTTTTGTCCGTTCTCAAGGTTCTTTTGTGACGAAATAAGGTTCTTTTGTCATTTCCCAAGGTTATTTTGTCGCGTCGTAAGGTTATTTTGTGACGAAATAAGGTTCTTTTGTCGCGTCGTAAGGTTGTTTTGTGACGAAATAAGGTTGTTTTGACATTTCCCAAGGTTGTTTTACCGCGTCACAAGGTTATTTTGTCGTGTAGTAAGGTTGAAAAATGGCTGCGTAACCTTGAAAAATGACACTGCCAGCACCCAAACGGGCCGGCCTGAGCCAGAAATCCCAATTCCAAGCCAAGGATTTGTGGATATAAACCACGGTCCTGGCCCCAAGCTCAGGCGAAAGCGGATTTTAGCCTTGTCTGTTTGCAGGACAATTCAGTGTTCCAAAATGAGGCGTCATGATACCCAACCATCCTGAGGGACGAGTCTACGAGCTCCTGATCATGTGCGGCGCGTCACCGTAGCGGCGCGTCGGCAGACCGCCGCAAACTTTCCCCTTTTTTCCGATGGCGGCGCTCTGCCGAGACGCCGCTACGCCCGCGTCGGCGGGGGCGATTACGGCCAGGTTCTCAAATTCAAACGGCGGGATTGTGAATTAGAGAACCGGTCAAACTTAACCTTTCGGTAACAATTTCCGGATCTTGCTTTTGGCCATCGTGAGATTTGGCGGCAGGGGAATGCGAATCTCGATTTCCGTGCCGGATCGGCGAATGGATTTGATCTTGAGGACGCCGCCCACATAGGCCGCCCGCTCACGCATGCCGAGCAGACCGAAGCCGCCTTTTCCTTTTCGTCTGACCGGGTGATGATCGGGATCGAAACCCATTCCGTCGTCATTGATAGTCAACTGCACGAAGTCGCCCGGCTTCGTCAGGTGCACCGTCACGTGGTGTGCCCGCGCGTGCTTCTCCACGTTTTTTAAGGTTTCCTGAAGGATGCGGTAGAGCGCCAACTCGGTCTCGGCGGGCAGTCGCACGGCTAATTGCACGCATACCATCTTGACTGACACGCCCGTCCGATTCGCGAACTCCGTGCTGGTATCATGCAGCCCGGCCACCAGGCCCAGGTGATTCAAAACACTGGGCCGCAGATTGCGCGAAATGCGTTCCACTTCCTCAATCGTCCGGCGGATGATTTCGCGGAGTTTTCTTGCCTCCTGTTTCCCCAGCTGGTTGCGAGCCGGAAGTTTGTCCACCAGCGTCTGACTGCGAACAAGGACGCCGCAGAGCATCTGGGTAATCGTGTCGTGCAATTCGAGGGCGAGGTGCCCGCGCTCGGCTTCCTGCGCTTGCACCACGAGGTGCGTCAAGGACCGCAGCAGTTCTTCGCTGTGCCGGGCCGCCGTCAGGTCCGTCACCACGAGGCCAAAGGGCGCATGGTTGAAGCCATTCTTGGCCAGTGGCCGGATGGAGATTTGCACCGGCATTTGCGAACCGTCGCCGACTTTAAGCAGCGCCTGGATTTTAGCGCCGGACCTGCCGGCGGCCGGTTTCAAGAGCGGCCGCAGAATTGCCTGGTCATCGGCGGAGAGAAAGCGGCGAACGGAACCGCCAATGACCTGCTCCAGCGGGCATTTGACCATGCGGGCGAAGCACTGGTTGGCATATAGAATCGTCTTGTCCGCCGTGATCGTCAGCGCCCCTTCGTTCATGGATTCGATCAGGACGCGATAGGCGTGTTCGGCGCCGTCGAGCGTGAACACTTGCGAGCCTTCCTTGCCGGCGACCATCACCGAATCCACTTCGCCGCTGCGGATGGCGCGCACGGTCTCCTCCGCCACGGCCAGGCGCGTCGTCAATCCATGAAAGGCTGAACGGCTAAAACGCTGAAGTTTCAGCCTTTCCATTTTGGCCAAAGATTTCACAGCGTGATTTTAACTGTCTTGACCAAATCCAGTTTGACGAACAGGCCGGTGATGTTCGTCAAATTGCCGATGAACCGGCGCCGCGGCGGCGGAAATTCGATGATGAGTGTCGGCGTCGCGACGATCTGGTTTTCGCGCGCCAAGGCGGGCTGCTGATAGATGTCAATCACTTCCAAGTCACACAGGTCTTTCAATTCGATGGCGCATAACTCCCGCACGTGCAGGATGGCCTGGTGCGACCGCGCCGTGGCGCCCGCCACAAACAGGCGCAAAACATGTTTATCCGCCGACTGACTGGCCGGAGTAATTTTCTGGGTCGGTGTGACGCGGCGGATTGCTTTTGGTTTCGACGCTTTCATTCCGCTTAAACGGCTGGACGCAAATCCAGGCCGACGAGCAGGTTTTCGACATTCGAAAGATTGCCAATGATGGTGCGCACGGGTTTTGGCAACTGCCGCACCACGGTCGGAATGGCCAGTATCTGATCGCCTTTGGCCAGTTGCGGCTGCTTCAGCAAATCAATCACCGTGATGCGATAAATTCCTTTGAGATGGGTTTCGCAAAAGCGTTTCAGGTTCGCCAGGGCGGCTTGCGATCTGGGCGTCGAATCCAGCACGTAAAGGCGCAGTTGCCAGAGTTTGGCGGGCGGACGCCGCTTGGCGGTGGCGCGGGATTTGATGGATTTAGTTTTCAAGGTATTCCATTTCCATTTCGGCGTTTGCCTTGTCCGGTCGCGGCAACCTTGATGTCCGCCTGGCGCAGGAGGCCGGAAGCAACCCGTTCGGTGCCCAGCAGGAGCGTGCGCGTGCCCACCTGTTCGGCGATGCGCCGCAGTTCCAACGCCTCGGTTTCATAATCGGCGCGCAGATCGTTGATCTGCCGTTCGAGCGCCTTGCGTTTGCGCTCCACTTCGCGCTTGAGCTGGGCGGCTTCCTGCTGGCTCGCCAGCATCGCGGCTTTTTCAAGGTCGCTTTGCGCCACGCGGGCCGAGCCGGTCAGCACGCCGCTCGCCCCGATATAGGCATCCACCACGTCAATGCCATGATCCGAAATCAGGAACTCGCGGATCTGGTTTGAGTGCTTCATGCCGCGTGCCTTGAGCACATACAGCACGCGGTTGCGTTCGCCGTTGCCTTCGAAATCCTGCAACAAAATCCACGCGTCCATGAGCGAGGACATGCCCGCTTCACTTTGTTGCAGCACATGCCCGCCCTGCGTCAGGCTGGTGAAGAGCGAAGTGATTTGCCCGGCTTTCAGATAATCAATCAGCCGCGTGACCATCCCCTTCCCCTCGGAGACGGTGCCCAACTCCATGAGGCTGGTGATGGGATCCACGATCACCACGTGCGGTTTGAAAGCCGCGATCTCCTTGAACATCGTGGCCAGATGCATTTCCAAGCCGCAGAGCGAGGGGCGCTGTGAGTGAAACCGTAGCAGGCCGCGCTTGACCAGCGGCTCCAATTGCAGGCCGATGGAGTGCATGTTGCGCATGATCTGGTTGGGCGATTCCTCAAACGAAAAGAATAGCACGCGCTCCCCGCGCTGGCCGGCGGCCTGCGCAAAGTTGGATGAGATGATCGTTTTGCCCGTGCCCGCTGTGCCCGTGAGCAGAATGCTGCTGCCGCGGAAAAATCCCTTGCCCCCCAGCATCGCGTCGAGCCGGGGAATGCCGGTGGCGATGCGATCCGTGGACACCAGATGGTTCAGCGATAGTGACGTGATCGGCAGCACGCTGATACCGTCGTCGCCGATGAGAAAGGGAAATTCGTTCGTGCCGTGCAACGCGCCGCGATATTTCACCACGCGCAGATGCCGCGTCGCAATCTGATCGTTGACGCGGTGGTCGAGCAGGATCACGCAATCAGAAACATATTCCTCCAACCCATGGCGGGTCAGTGATTCGCGTCCGCGCTCGGCGGTGATGACAGCGGTGACGCCTTTCTCCTTGAGCCAGCGAAAGAGTCGGCGCAGTTCACTGCGCAGAATCGCTTCGTTGGGCAAACTCGCGAACAGCACTTCCAGCGTGTCCAGCACCACGCGCTTGGCGCCGATGGAATCAATCGCGTGTCCGAGCCGGACGAACAAGCCTTCCAGATCGTATTCGCCGCTTTCCTGAACTTCGCTGCGCTCGATGTGGACGTAATCAACGACGATTTTTTTCTGCCGCACCAAACCCGCCAGGTCAAAACCCAGGGACGCCACGTTGGCCGTCAGCTCTTTTTCCGTTTCCTCGAATGCCATCAATACGCCCGGCTCGTTGAACTGTACCGCGCCCCGCACCAGAAATTCCGCGGCCAGCAGCGTTTTGCCGCAGCCCGCGCCGCCGCAGATCAGCGTCGGCCGGCCGCGCGGCAACCCGCCACCGGTGATTTCGTCGAGCCCTTGAATGCCCGTAGGGCACTTGGGTAAAAGCATTTTTGTCGCGCTGGATTTGGAACCGTTATTTTTCATTCAGGAGAATTCTTTCATCAACGTGGGTAAATCAAAGCAACCTCAGCCCGGAATCAACTTTCGCGGTCAGCTTCTGTTTTCAACGATTCAATGCAAACCATGGTTACCCTTAAGAATAATCAGGACGGCTTTGCGGACGATATGGGGTGTTCACCCCATATGGCAGTCGCTCATATTTTCTATGGGACACGGACGATGCTCCCGATTCCGTAGCGGCGCTTCGGCAGATTGCCATAAACACTTTCCTCTTGTTTTCAGATGGTAGCGCTCTGCCGAGTAGCCGCTAAGCCGGATATTTCGCTGTTTGCTCATCGAGGATTTCCTGTCCGGTGAGAGCACGATGACATTGTGGGTGTGCTTGAAAAGCTAACTATGGGTAAAACACCCCATAGCGGCCACCCATGTCACCGATGTATAGTTTCCCCATGAAGGATAAAAAATTATCGTCTGCCTGCCGGCCAGCTCCGGGCACCTTTCGCCGCGAGCCAAATCCCCGCCAGCGCCTCCTCGTAGTGGAGGATGACAAATTGATCCGCCGGCTAAACTGCGAGGTGTTGACATATTCCGGGTATCACGTGGACACTGCCGAGGATGGCGCCGCCGCCTGGGACGCCTTGCAGTTGAACAATTACGACCTTATGGTCACCGACAATGACATGCCAAACATGACCGGCGTGGAATTGCTCCAGAAAATTCTCGCCGCCAACCTGACTTTTCCCATCATCATGGCCACGGGCACTTTTCCCGAGGAAGAATTCACCCACTACCCCTGGCTCCAACCCAATCTGACACTGCTCAAGCCTTATACTTTCGACGAATTGCTGGCGGCGGTGAAAGAAGTCCTCCGCGTGACCTGCGATACCCGTGCGGAAAATGCCCCGCCGCCCAACTGGCAAATCCAGTCGCTGGCCAGTCGGTTTCAGTTGTGAACTTAAATTTATGAAAAAAATCCTGATCTTGCTTGGCGTTGCGGGCTTGCTCGCCTCCACCGGTTGCATTTTCTGGCGCGGCCACGACCATGCCGAGGTGCGGGATCATCGCCAGGATCGCGACCAGGATGGCCATCCTAATGGCGTGGATCATGGCGAACATCCCGGCGATATGGATCATCGAGAAATCCACTGAAGTGCGCGGCTAATTATTGGGCTTTCAGACTTCGGCGAGTTGTTGAAACTGGTGAGGAAAGTTGTGTCGAGAGTCCGAATTGGCGAAGTAGGGCAGGGGATGAACCGTCATGGCGAACGCGGTTTCTTTTGCGCCGGATCGTTTCATGAACGCCGGAAAGCTGAATGCGGCGGAACTAACTGGAATGGCGGGGTAGGCAAAATGGGTTTGGACAAAAAATATGCACGACAACCGGCAAAATGAGAATTTGACTTTCCAAGCGACCCGCGCGGCGCAGGCCGAGACCGGCGCGGAACAAGCCAGCACGCGCACCGCTCAGGCGAAGACGCAAACCGAACAAGCGAACACCCGCACGGAACAGGCCGAGACCCGGACCGAGCAAACCAAGACGCGCACGGAACAGGCTGAAACCCAAGCCGAGCAAACCAAAACGTGGACCATGGAGCAGGCGCTCCGCGCCTCCGAACTGAGTTATCGCCGGCTGTTTGAGGCGGCACAGGACGGCATTTTGATTCTCGATGTGGACACGGGCCGCATCACGGATGTGAATCCGTTTCTGACCCGGCTGCTGGGCTACACCCACGAAGAAATGGTCGGCAAAACCGTGGGGGAGCTCAGCCCGTTCAAGGACATTGTCTCCAACCAGGCCATGCTGGAGCGGCTGCAAGCGGACGGATATGTCCGTTATGAAGACCTGCCGTTGAAAACAAAGGATCGCCGTCACATTGCCGTGGAATTTGTCAGCAACGTCTATCAGGCTGGCGACAAGCAGGTGATCCAATGCAACATCCGCGACATCACAGCGCGCAAAAAAACCGAGCAGCGGTTGGCCTTGCTTAACACCTGCGTCAGCCACCTGAATGAGATTGTGATGATCACCGAGGCGGACCCGGTCGGCGAGCCGGGGCCGCGCATTGTGTTTGTGAATGAAGCATTCGAGCGGATCACCGGCTATACCGCCGCCGAGACGCTGGGGCGCAGTCCCAAGTTTCTGCAAGGTGAGCAAACCGACCCGCAAATCTTGGCTGAAATTCAACATGCCCTGGCGCAGCGGCAGGCGATCCGGCGGCAGGTGCTCAATTATCGAAAAGATGGCACCGAGCATTGGATGGACATGGACATTGTTCCAATTTTTGATCGGAACAGCCAATGCACCCACTTTGTCGCCATCGAACGGGATGTCACGGCGGAGAAAAAAAACGCGGAACAACTGCTTTGGAAAACCACGTTGCTGGAAGCCCAGCTGAACTCTTCCATTGATGGCATCCTGGTGGTGGACCGGCTGGGCAAGCGGATTCTCCAGAACCAGCGGATGAATGACATTTGGAAATTTCCGCAGCACGTCCTCGACGATCCGGATCATGCCGCGCAGTTTGCTTTCGCCACGAACCAGACCCGGAATCCTGAACTGTTCGCCGAAAAGGTGGCTTATCTTTACGACCATCCGGAGGAGTCCAGCCATGATGAAATCGAATTGATTGACGGAACCATTCTCGACCGCCAATCCGCGCCGATCCGAAACCAGGTTGGAAAATATTACGGCCGGATCTGGTTTTTTCGCGACCTCACCGAGCGCCGGAAAATGGAGGTGCAATTCCGGCAGGCGCAAAAGATGGAGTCCATCGGCCAGCTGGCCGGTGGCATCGCCCATGATTTTAACAACATTCTTTCCGCCATTGTCGGCAACCTCTATCTCGTAAAACAGGATGCCCCGAAGGATCCGCATCTATTGGAACATTTGGAAAATATATCCATTGCCACCCAGCGGGCGACCGATCTGGTCAAACAAATCCTGACCTTCAGCCGCCAGAACAAACCGGAGCGGGAGCCGGTGAAGCTGAACCATGTCGTGCTGGAGGCCCTCAAGCTATTGCGCGCCAGCGTGCCGGCGAACATCCGCATCAAAACGGAATTGACCGAAACGCCGATCGTGCTGGCCAATATCACGGCGGTGCACCAGGTCATCATGAATCTTGGCACCAATGCCTGGCAGGCCATGCGCGATGAAGCCGGGGTATTGAAAGTCGAAATGAACGTGCTGGAAGTGGATGAGGATTTTGCCAAAACCCGTCCCGACCTGCATCCGGGACGCTATGTGCAATTGTCGGTCAGCGACACCGGTTGCGGCATGGACCGCGCCACGCTGGACCGCATCTTTGAACCTTTCTTCACCACCAAGGGAGTGGGCGAAGGCACCGGCCTGGGCCTCGCGGTGGTGCATGGCATCATGAAAAGCCATGACGGCTGTGTTTCCGTCTATAGCCATCCGGGCGAGGGCACCCAGTTCCATTTGTATTTCCCGGTGATTGAGACCGAAGTCGTCGTGCCGGAATTGGCGATTGCACCGATTCCACGCGGGCAGGGGGAACATATCTTATTCGTGGACGACGAGGAGATATTAGCCAGCATTGGAAAAAAGATCCTTGAACGGCTGGGCTATAAAGTCACGATGAAGACCAATGCGCTGGAAGCCATCGCTGCCGTGCGTGATCAACCGGAGGCGTTTGACCTCGTCATCACCGATTTGACCATGCCCGTCATGGATGGGGCCAAACTCGGCCGCCAGTTGCTGCAAATCCAGCCGCACCTGCCCATCATCATCACCACCGGTTACACCGGCGTCATGACCGCCGGAAAAATCCAGCAGCTTGGCTTCCGCGAATTAATGCCCAAGCCGACCACCGCCCGCGTCCTGGGCGAAACAGTCAACCGCATTTTACATCCGGTATTGGTTTAAGAGCCGGTCTGAAAAGGGAGCGCGGCTGTGTCGCAGACCAGCCGCAGCACCTGGCAATTGCCAAAACGCCCGAGCATTCAAGACCGGCTGCGGCGGGTCGCGGCCGACACCGCCGCGCTCCTGGATTTTCAGACACGCTCCAAAGCGACATGGGGAGAACACCGTATGGTCGCCGTCGGGTAAATCTGTTTTGCTTCCGGCATGAGTGAACCACAATTTTTTCGCCATCCACCATCAGCGGCGACTCCGCTGCCGCCTTCGCATTTGAACCAATCTGGCATTGAAATCCAGTGGCAGGAAGGAACCGGTATCGTCATCAAAATCCAGCTTCGCCGGTTGACCGTGCAACTTGGCAACCATCCTTTGCAGCTGGATGGTGGGTTGCCACACCTCATGCCATCAGTGTCGGCCAATGGAACGAAAAAGCGTTGCCCGCCCAGGCCGGGAAGGTGGGCGGCTTGAAAATTCCAGCGTTGGTGCTGTTATCGTCGTGCCTCACGCTATCCATTCCGGGACAGCCGGCCGTGGTGAATCGTGCGCCGGCTTCGCCACCGGAAAAGGTGATTCTTCCCCAATCTGTGCCGGATCCCATTGAGCCGTTTAACCGGGCGATGTGGGCTTTTAACGTGGGGTTGATGACCGATGTCATCAAGCCCACCAGCCGGGTTTATCGGTTCGTCATCGTGAAACCGGTGCGCACCAGCATTGATAACTTTGGCAAGAATCTGACTTACCCCGGCCGCTTGATCAATAACCTGCTGCAGGGAAAATGGAGCGGTGCGCGCGATGAATCCTACCGGTTTGCCGTCAACACCACCGTCGGCATCGCCGGTCTCTTCGATGTGGGCACCAAATGGAACATTTCCAAATCCGACGCGGATTTTGGCCAGACGTTTGGCCAGTGGGGCTGGCGGCCGCATTTCTTTATCATGCTGCCAATTTTCGGGCCGAGCAACGAGCGCGACACCGTCGGCCTCGCCGCCGACACCGCCGCCAATCCATTGCTCTATATCTCGCCTTATGACTTGGTCGCCGATGATCCGCTGACTTATCTCGGCCCCTATTCCTATTTCACCTATGCGGACATGTATAATAACCTGTCCGACACCGTGAACGAATACGTTCGCTTCAGCCAGGCCGAGATGGATCCTTATTCGGAAGTCCAATACGCCTGGACTTTTGCCCGCGCAAATCGCGTGGCGAATTTTCAGGTAAAAGGAAAACAAGACGCCGCCTCGCTGGAAACCATCCAATCCGTTTTCTTCACTTACAAGGATCCCGAATTTCCGAGCCACGCCTGGACCCGGTCCGCGCGGATTCCGGCGACTGGTAAAGACTTGAAATTTACTTATTGGCTTCAGCCGGGATCCGCGAATGTGGTTTATATTGTTCCCGGCCTGGGCGGTCATCGGCTGGCCCAGCCATCGTTGGCGCTCGCCGAGCTGGTCTATAAAAACGGCTTCTCCGCCGTGGTTATCAGCAGCCCGTTCAATTCCGAGTTTATGGAACACGCCTCCACTGCCGCGCTGCCGGCCTATCTGCCCGTGGATGGCCACGATCTGCACGTGGCGTTGACGGAGATTGACCGGCGCTTGAACCGGCTCTATCCCGGCCGGCTGGGCCACAAGGCTTTGCTGGGCTATTCCATGGGCGCGCTGGAAACTTTATTCATCGCCGCCACCGCGCCGACCAATGAACTGCCGTTGCTCAAATTTGACCGCTATGTCGCCGTCAATACCCCGGTTCGCCTGCGTCATGGCATGGACCAGCTGGATGAATTTTACCGCGCCCCGCTGGACTGGCCGGTTGCGGAACGCGCTGACGACCTGGAAAATACTTTCCTGAAAGTGGCCGCCTTGAGTCAGGCCACGCTCACGCCGCAGACTTCGCTGCCCTTTGACGCCATCGAATCCAAGTTTCTCATTGGCCTGAATTTTCGTTTGATCCTCCGCGATGTGATTTACAGCAGCCAGCGGCGGAATAACCAGGGCGTCCTGCAACATCCGCTCAATAATTGGCGGCGCTATCCGGCGTATCAAGAAATTCTGAACTATTCCTATCAGGATTATTTCGACCAGTTTGCCATTCCTTACTATTCGGCCCGGGGAATCGCCGCGCCGCCCGCGGACGCGCTGACGCAGGCCGGTGATTTGCGGACCTACGAAACCGGCCTGCGCGCCAATCTGGACACGCGCGTCATCGTCAACCAAAACGATTTTCTCCTGACGGACGGAGATCTGGGCTGGCTCCATGCCACTTTCAAGCCGGGTGAGTTAACCGTTTTTCAGCAAGGCGGACACCTGGGCAACCTCTCCAATCCCACCGTGCAAAAGGCGATTCTTGCGGCCCTGACCCCGATGCGGCCACCGCAAGTGAAAGATAAATAAGAGCGTGTCTGAAAATCCCGGAGCGCGGCTGGGTCGTCCGCGATCAGCCGCTGCCGGTCTCGAATGCTCGGGCGTTTTGGCAATTGCCATGTGCTGCGGCTGGTCTGCGACCCAGCCGCGCTCCATTTTCAGACCGGCGCTAAGCCGGGAGATGCCAATCAATGTTCATCCTTCCGGTCGTTTCTCTGCTTAAAATCACGCCGGGGCTGAACATGTCCATACCGGTCGCTGCGGTAGCGATCGTTCCGGATGGCATGGATACGCCAATTGCCATGGCCCCTTTCCCAGCCATGAAAACGATCCAGTCGGAACGGATCGCAGAACAGCCAGACATTGCCCGGTCCCAGATAGTAATATTGGTCTCCCACCAGGCCGACGTATTCGTATCCATCCCAGGTGTAATCGTCAGGCACCATTAACGGCCCCACGTCCACCGTTGGCGGAGCCGCATAGACCACCGGCACCGGGGCCGCCACCGCCACCACGAAGGGTTGAAACGCCAACCGGCCATTCGGCTCAACGACACAGCCCGCCGTCAATACCAATCCGCCCGCTGCGAGAGGCAGGATCATTGCCCGCAAACTTTTTGTTTTCATAATTCGATCATTTCGGTTTTTTATTTTGTCCTAACGTTAGCTGGCGGTCGGCGACCCTGCCATGGGGTGAACACCCCACGCCAGGCGGGGAAAGGTGGAAGACGCCCGTATCTATTCACCCGTTTCTGCGGTATCATCGGGCATGGACATTGACGTCGCGATTTTTTCCGCCAGCCAACAGTTGGCCCTGTTTGATCTGCTGATCCTGGCGATGTATGCGGACGGCCATCTGACCACGTTTGAGGATGCGCAGTTGCAGGCCCTGCTGGTGGCCATGGGCCATGCCGAGGAACCGGCCCGCCAGCGGGAGTTTGATGCGGCCGTGACCCGCGTGCGCCCGGCGGTGGACTCTATCCATAAAGCCAAGGAGCTGGCGCTGATGCTGGCTGCGACATTCACCACCCGCGCCCAGCAGAAACAGGTTTTAGCGGCGGTGGAACAAATGATGACCAGCGACAACCATGTGAGCACCTGGGAAAACACGCTGCTGATGGAACTGCGCATGGGCTTCCGCCTTTGAACCGGCCGCACCGCCCGCCCTTTACGGTAGGGTAATACCCCATGGCCGGGCAAAGTTTACGCGCCATCATGAATGATCGTGACGCCCATTAAATCCGAATTCCCCGCCGCCATCGCCGCCCTCGCGTCCGGCGTGGTCGGCGAACCGGCCACCGTTCAACCGCATAAAATCCCGCTCCCCGCCAAACTGGCGCTCACCGTTTTTCTCGCCGTGCTGGTGCCGGTTTATCTGGACACCTACGGGCCGACCAATTTTTTATGGTTCTGCGATGCTGCCCTCGTGCTCACCGTGGTCGGCATGTGGCGGGAAAGTTCGCTGCTCATCAGCATGTGCGCCGTGGGCATCCTGCTACCACAATGCCTGTGGCTGGCAGACTTCGGCTGCCAACTGTTCGGCCTCCATTTTCTCGGCCTGACGGGCTATATGTTTGATCCGCATCTGCCACTTTTCACGCGCGGGCTCTCGCTGTTTCATGGCTGGCTGCCGGGGCTGCTGGTCTGGCTGCTGTTTCGCTTGGACTACGACAAACGGGCTTTGACTGCCTGGACTGGATTGGCCGCGGTCTTGGGATTCATCTGTTATTTTTTCACGCCGCCGGCGGGCGCCCATCCGGTCAACCCGAATCTGCCCATCAACATTAATTATCTTTACGGCTTCAACGACCAGCAGCCGCAGCCTTGGATCAATCAAAATCTCTATGTCGTCCTGTGGTTGTCCGGGCTGTGGCTCGTCGCCTTTCTGCCCACGCATTTAGTCCTGCGCAAAATATTTGGCGTTCCACCGGTGCTGGTTTACACCAAGCCCGCCATCCGGTTGTTTTGAACCGGATGATAAGTGCCTAACGCATTCCCGATCGTCGGTAGGGTTACACCCCATGGCGGCTTCTCGCACTCTGACCTAATCTCACGGCGTGAAGAATACAACTCAAACCCAAGGCCACCTATGTCAATGATTTCCCTCATCGTCACCCTGATCGTCATCGGCGTGCTGCTTTGGCTGGTCAATACCTACATCCCGATGGACGGCAAGATCAAAAGAATTCTCAACGTGGTCGTGGTTATCTGCGTCGTCGTGTGGCTGTTGTCCGCCTTTGGCGTCATTGGTCATGCGGGCGATATCCGCGTGCCGCAGATCCGTTAGCCCGCTGCGTCCAAACCGGAATCTGCAGCCATGAACTCGCCCGTTGTCATTCCCGGTACCAAGCCGCTGGCCCGCCCGGCCGGCAGCGGACGCAGCCGTGCCAACGCCTTTTCCTGGTTGCCGCTGATGAACATTCCCACGCGCGAACCGACGCACAACCGGGGTGTCATTCGCGGCTGGCGGGCACTGTTGATTGACACCCTGCGATGAAAGCCAAAGTCTTTGAAGTCCTGCTGCACAAGCTGCCCTCTGGCAAATCGCCGGCCACTGCCTTGGAGGAACAGCTTAATGATTTTCTCGCGCAGCGTCTGGATATTCAGGTTGCGGCCACCCATATGAACACCATCGTCGCCCCGGCGGAACCAAACGCCATGCCCAGTTCGACCGAGTCCACCATCATCATTTTCTGCACTCTGTTTTATACGGAGTAGCGCCGCGGTGACGATCCCGTCCTAGGAACAACCTAGTGGCCGCCGGGATTCAAATAAAGAATAGTTGGTTGCATCGGACTGGTTGTCCTTGGACAACTTTTTCACTGCCCTAAAAATGAAATCGCCCAAACCAATTCTACCTCTGCCGGCAGCGGAACTTAGTTCGGCGGAATACGCGCTGCAAGTTTCCGAGCTGCGCTATCGCCGCCTGTTTGAAACCGCGCAGGACGGTATTTTGATCCTCAACGCCGACACTGGAAAAATTGACGACGTCAATCCGTTCCTGACGGACATGCTGGGCTATTCGCGCGCGCAGCTTATGGGAAACCGGCTCTGGGATATTGTTCCGTTCAAGAATGTGGATGCGTCCAAGGCGGAATTCCGGGAGCTGCAACGCGAATCCTACGTCCGCTACGAAGACGTGCCGCTGGAAACCCGGGACGGCCGCGCCATCAACGTGGAATTTGTCAGCAACATTTACCAGGTCAACGGCGACCGGGTGGTGCAGTGCAACATCCGCGACATCACGAAACGCCGGCAGGCGGAGGAAAAACTCAAGGAATACAGCCGCAAGCTCCAGGTGCTCTCCCGCCGCCTGGTGGAGGCGCAGGAAACCGAACGCCGCACCATCGCCCGCGAACTGCACGACGAAATTGGCCAGGCTCTCACCGTCATGCAGTTGAACCTGCAAGCCATGCTGCAAGCGCCTGGCGCGGAGGCGCTGTCGCCGCGCCTGCGGGAAAACCTCTTGGTGGTTGACCATGTGCTCGAACAAGTGCGGGATATTTCATTCAACCTGCGCCCGTTGATTCTCGACGATTTAGGGCTGGAGCCGGCCTTGCGCTGGTTCACCAAGCGGCAGGCGGCGTTGGTCGGGCTGGCGGTCCGGTTCCACGCCGACCCGCTGGCGCACCGCCTGACCCCGGTGATTGAAACCGAATGTTTCCGCGTGGCTCAGGAGGCGTTGACGAATGTGGTGCGCCATGCCCGCGCGAAAAAAGTGGCCGTGGAACTGCGCCAGTCCGCCGGCAAACTTCAACTGCATGTGCGCGACGACGGCATCGGGTTCGACGTGGCGGCCGTGCGGAAGCAGTCCGTGCGCGGTGCCAGCCTGGGATTGCTGAGCATGGAAGAACGCGTCGCGCTGGCCGGCGGCGGACTGGAATTTAAATCCGTCCCCGGCAAAGGCACTGACGTTCATGCGTGGTTTCCGTTGAAATGGAAGAAGGGGTCGGCGAAATTCAAAAAACCGTGAAGCCCGCCGTCAGACCCATTCAAGTCATCCTCGCGGACGACCATACGCTGGTGCGCGCGGGCATCCGCGCGCTGCTGGAAAAACTGCCGGCCGTCACCGTGATCGGCGAGGCCGGCGACGGCCGCGAAGTGTTGAATCTCGTCAAAGCCCACCCGCCGGACGTGGTGCTGCTGGACATCGCCATGCCCGGCCTCAACGGCCTCGAGGCGGCGGAGCGCCTGGCCCGGGATTTTCCGGCGGTGCGGATCATTATTCTCTCCATGCACAGCCACGAGGAATATGTGCTGCGCGCCTTGAGAGCCGGCGTGGCCGGCTATCTGCTCAAAAAAGCCGCGACGGCGGAACTGGCCACCGCCCTGCAGCAGGTAATGCGCGGGGAAATTTATTTGAGTCGGGAAATCCAGCTTAACCGGCAATTCTCCCTGCACGGCATCACCGGCCGGAAAAGCGCGCTGGAACAATTGACCGGTCGCCAGCGCGAAGTGCTCCAGCTTATCGCCGAAGGTCAGAACACCAAGCAGATCGGCGACATCCTGAAGGTCAGCCCCAAGACCGTGGAATATCATCGCATGAAATTGATGACCGGTCTGAACGTTCATGACATTCCCGGCCTCGTCCGCTGCGCCCTGCGCGCCGGGTTGATTCCTGCGGAAACATTGGCGGCTGTTTGACAATCGCTGGACCGGAGCTTAAAGCAGCTGCGCACGTCATCAATGTGGCTCGGTCAGGGTGACGTTGACTTGCTCGCCGCTCTGGAAGAACGCTTCAATTTCCAATCCATAAACCTTGTAGCAGCCGACGTAAGGAGGCTCATTCTGGAAAATCCGCAATCCGCAATCACCAATTCGCAATTGAAATAAGCCCCGTCACCTTGGCGAGCTGTTCCAGAGTGTCGCCGAGAAAAATGGTTTTTAACCGCAGAGGCACAGAGGCGCGGAGTCTTTGCGGAAGGCACTGTTTTGATTGGATTCTCGGCGTCTCGGCTTCTCGGCAGTTGGTTTCGCATCTGCTTTCTTGGCCATGCGGTGAAGTTTGCGCGGGAAAATTGTTGGCGTCAACTTCTAGAAAGAAAACAGCCCAGCCATGTTTGACCGGGCTGTCTGGGTAATACGTTGAATCAGCGACCGACCCACAGCACGTCGAGGTTGCCGGGACCGCCGCGCCCGCCGCCGCGCCGTTGACCGGCGGGCGCATTCGTGGCCGGTGCCGGTGCCGGAGTGGCCGCGGCGGCCTGCGGCAGACGTTCGGTGCAGATCAAAACAATCCGGTTGTTTTTGGTGTCGAGCGAGGAGGTTTTGCAGCCCGTCTTCGTTTGCACGGTCTGTTCTACCGTAAAGCTCGTGGGGCTGCTTTCCTTGATGATGGTCAGCGTGCCATTGCGTTGTGAACTCCACGCTTCCATCGTGGCGGGATTAAAGCCGCCGCCATCCGTGCCGCCGTCGAGGGGCAGGGTGGCCAGCACCTTGCCGTCGTCGGCATTCAACACCACACAGACGTTCGGATTGGCGCACATGGCGAACAGGATATGGTTCTTCACATCCAAGCCGAGGCCGCCCGGTTCACCGGCGGTGTCGCCGAGGTCATACTTGGTGATAACCTTCACGGTTTTCATGTCCACGACGGCGATTTTCTTCTCATCCTCGGCATCCACAAACAATTTTCCCTGACCGTCGCTCTGGGCCTGTTCCATCGCGCCGCCGACCTCAATCGTGCCTACCACCGTGCCGTCCTTGGGATCAATCACCGTGATGCTGGGCGCTTCGTGGCTGAAAATAAGCACCTTGTCTGTGAACGGCTCCAGCAGGATGCCGTCCGGCCGGCTCTGAACGTCAATGTCCTTGATCTTCGCCATCGTTTGCGTGTCGAACATGGCAATCTTGTTGGCGCTGCTGAAGCCGTGATGCGTGGCCGTGTCAATGGCCACGCCATGGCCGCCGACGTTCGTGATGGTGCCGATGTACTTGTGGCTGTCCAGATCGAACACGAAAGTGTTGCCGCCGCGCGGCACATAAACGCGCCGGGCGTCATTATCAGCATAAACATAATCAATGCCGCCATTGCCCATGAGCTGGGTGGTGTCGAGCACCTTATAAGGGGTGTCGGTTTGGGCGAGGACATTGCCGGCCAGCAGGCCGAGACCGAGCCAAGTGAATGTGAGAGCTGTCAGTTTTTTCATAGTAATAGTTGAATTGATCTACCGGGACAATCTGACAGACGCTGATGAAAGAGCTGCGGTTTCTAAATTACAGTTTTGTAATTATATTTGACCGGGTTTTCGTGGCGGCCATAAACGACACGCTTCTCCTTGGTCTCGCTCCGTGAAATACAGTGTCGACGGTGGAAGTTGTGAGTGCAGGTTTATTTCTTGGATCCCTTGCTGATAGCGACCACCAGCAGCACCAGTACGGCCACGCCGATTGCCGACCAGAGCCACATCCCGCCACCCGTCCAGCCGCTCATCCAACCGTTGGTATTGTTCATCATAAAATTAATTTTGTTTTGCCAAGCTCGGCTGGCCGCTGCTAACCCGAAGCGAGAGCAGTCGCCGGCGTATTCAGTCTTGGTTGGTTTTTAATTCATACCCTTCATCATCGAATCCGGCGACATCGGTTCCTTGCCCATCTGGCGCAGTTGCATCATTTCTCCCCGCATATTTTCCATGCGTAGATACGCGGTCGTCCGTTGCGCCGCCATCTGGGTGAGCACGGCGGCCATCAGATCCGTTTTTTTATCCGCCGGCGCGTTGTTCATTTTGGTGATCTGTCCGGCAAGCTGATCATCTTGCGCTTTCATTTCTGCCATCATCGCGGTTGAAGACATATTCTTTCCCTCAGCCGTGGAATTTGTGTCCATACCCTGCATCACCGGATCGAACGGCCGGTTTTCTTGTTCCATTTGCGTGTTCTTAACCATCGTCTCATGCATTGTTTCCATGCGCACATTCATGGCTGTCCGCTGCGCCGCCATTTGGGTCACGATGGCCGCCATCAGGTCCACCTTTTTGTCCGTCGGTGCGCCGTTCATCGCGCTAATCTGCTCCGCGAGCTGGGCGTCTTGCACCTTTAGGCCGGCCATCATGGCTCGCCTCTGTTCCGACATTGAAATGCCGGTTTGCATCATGGCCCCCCCCATCATGTCTTTTTTTTGCGTCGGCGGGGAAGATTGCGCTTGGGCGGTCGAACCGGCGGCCATGGTAAGGGCCAAGGCGAGGCTGGCGCCAAGGAGGAGTTTTTTATGCGTTTGGTTTTTCATATCGTTTTGCTTTTTATTCGCCAAGGAGTCCGGCTGGTATGCCACCGATCTTTCAGGCCGAGTTCACCTTAAAAGTCTGTCTGAAAACGGAGCGCGGCTAGGTCGCACCAGCCGCAGCATCTGGCCATCGCCAATATGCCCGAGCATTCGAAACCGGCTGCGGCTGGTCGTGGACGACACAGCTGCGCTCCGGGGTTTCAGACTCGCTCTAAGGCGTTGGCGGCGGGGTGGTCTTCTTGGTCTCGTCCGTCTTGGTCGTGGTGCCATCCGCCGATTTGGTGACGGTGGTATCCTTCGTTTTAACCGTGCCGTCGTTGCTGACGGTGCTTGATTGTTCGCTCGAAACTTGGCGGTCACACCCGACCAGCAGAAATGACAACGACAGGGCGGACATGGCCGCGCATATTGTGAATTTATGATTCTTCATGCCGACAGGATACGTGCTGGGCTGGAGATTGATATGGGGTGTTACCCTACACCAATTTCTTTGCCATATACTCGTCGAGGATTTCCGGCCCGGTCAGGTCGACGCTGACTTGGTAGCCGCGCTGTAAGACGATGCTTCCAACCACCAGGACAAAAAGACACAAATTTTTGATTTTCAACTCCATTTTGCGCGTTGCTGCCTTGGCAAGTAAAAAAATGTATTCACGCCCCTGTCGTGGATATCCACTTTGTTCGCGATGTCGCCTAGGGCGATGACGGTACGGCTCTCAAATTTTCCCTGACGCAGATGTCGATGTGAGGAGGCTCATACTGGAAACTCCGCAATCCGCAATTACCCATCCACAATTGAAAATAATCCTCGTCACCTTGTCGCCTGCAAAATTGACCCCGCTGGTAGGCATCCCGCGGGTTGGCGAACTTGAACGCGAAGATTGGCCGTCTGCAAAGACCTGCGGTATTTTGACCATAATGCCGGTTAACAACCGGGCAGTAGTTTTCTAGTCGGGATACATATACTATCTGATACCCGACCAGCCGTTGCCCGGGTCATGTTTTACAACGCAACCAACGGGTCGGTTTGAGTGACTGGCAAACAGCGATGTTTGCCCGCAGCGGCGTAGGCGGTCGCACAGCACGCCGCTCTTGCCTTTGACAAGGTTGTTTGTAACAGCAATGGAACAGAATTCTGTGGACACCGTCGGGAAATAGGTTTTGAATGTGGCGTCTCTTAAAGCCGACAGTCAACCGTTAATTCCGAGAGCTATGCCAATAAATCTTTTGGGGAAATTGCTGTTTCCCCGATTGCCTTCCTGGGAACGGCGGCGGCGGGCAATCACCGTGGTGATCGTATTGCTGACTGGTATCACTTTCGCCGTCATTGTTGGCGTTATCATGTATTACAGCAACTCCCGGCGCTGATTGGCTCACCGGCGAAGTTCGTAATTCAATAACGACAGGCCGTAAATCGCCGCCGTCTCCACGCGCAAGGTCAGAGCGCCAAGTGTGATGGGCCGGGCACCGGCGGCTTCGATGGCCAGCAGTTCGGCGAGCGTAAAATCACCTTCCGGCCCGATCCAAACGCCGGCACTTTGCGGCAAACGGCCGTGCTGCAACTGAAATGCCTGCAGCCATGCGTGCGGATGCTGGCGCGCGGTCTGCAAGGAGCCGACGAACGCCAGTTCCGGCATTTTCCAGTGTGCCAGAAATTCTCCGATGGTCTGCGGCGCAGCCACCGCCGGCAGCCACGCCGCGCCGCATTGTTTGATGGCTTCGATGGCGATCTGTTGCCATTTTTCGCGTTTGCTTTCCGCGCCCTCGTCATCGAGTTGCGTCACGACGCGTTCGGTCAGCAGCGGCACGATGTGATTCGCACCCAGTTCGACCGCTTTCTGGATGATGCCTTCGATGATTTTTCCTTTTGGCACGGCGACCAGCAGCGTGAGGGAGCAGGGCGGGGTGGGCGTAGATTTTTTTTCCAACACGGCGAGCGTGAGCGAATTTTTCGCGGCAGTTTCCACGGCGCATGAAAATTCGTTACCCGCACCATCAAGGACGGCGACGCGTTCGCCGTGTTGCAGCCGGAGAACGTGCAGCGCATGGTGCGCCTCGCGTCCATCCAGCCGCAGCGAATTTCCCCGGCAAAGTTCCGGCGGTAGATAAAAGCGGTGCATTTTAATACATGCTATCCTCTTCCCCATGCTCGTCCTCAATTTGTTTGAGTATGAGCATGACGATGCGGACGAGGGGGAAGTTTATTTGAAAAATTTCTTCGCCTTGTCAAAAAAGCCCTGCGCCAGTGGCGCTTCTTTGCCATCGCAAAGCGCGGCGAACTCGTTCAGCTTCGCTTTTTGCGCGCTGTTCAGATGCGTCGGCACTTCGACTTGCACGCGGACGTGCAGGTCGCCCTGGCCATAGCCTTGCAGGTTTTTAACCCCGCGGCCTTTCAGTCGGAGCTGCGTGCCGGGCTGCGTGCCGGTGGGAATCTTGATCGTCGCCCGGCCTTCGAGGGTCGGCACTTCAATTTCCGCGCCCAGTGTGGCCTGCACAAAGCTCACGGGAATTTCGCACAGCAGATCGTCGCCGTCGCGCGAGAAAATTTCGTGATGTTTAACGTTTAGGAAAACATATAAATCACCGGTTGGCCCGCCGCGAAAGCCGGCCTCGCCGTTACCTTGCGAACGCAGGCGCGAGCCGCCCTCGACGCCCGCCGGGATGCGCAGCTTGATCTTGGAGCTTTTCTGGCGCTTGCCGTCGCCGTGGCAGGTCTTGCACGGTTTTTCGAGAATGCGGCCCTGGCCTTTGCAGTGCGGGCAGGTCTGCGCGATGCTGAAAATGCCGCGCGACGTCAGCACCTGGCCGCGGCCGCCGCAGGTGGCGCAGGGGCGCAGCTTGGAGCCGGCTTCTGCGCCGGAGCCGTTGCAGGTTTCGCACTGGTCGAGCTTGGTGACGGAAATTTCCTTTTCGCAGCCCAGCGCGGCCTCTTCGAGCGTTAGCTCCAGATCGTAACGCAAATCGTCGCCGCGCTGTGGTCCGGTCGGATCCTGGCCGCCGCCGAAAATGTTTTCAAAAATGCTGCCGCCCGCGCCGCCGCCGAACACCTCGCGGAAAATGTCAAACGGATCGTGAAAGCCCCCGCCACCCGCGCCGCCGCCCCGGCTGGTGCGCTGGCGCGGATCAAACGCCGCATGGCCGTATTGGTCATAGGCGGCGCGTTTCTGCGGGTCGCTCAACGCCTCGTAGGCTTCCCCCAGTTCCTTGAAACTCTCCTCGGCCGCCTTGTCGCCCGGATTTTTGTCCGGGTGATATTTCACGGCTAGCTTGCGGTAGGCTTTCTTGATTTCCTCGTCGCTCGCGCCCTTGCTGATGCCGAGGACTTCGTAATAGTCGCGTTTGGCCATCGGATGAATAAATTAAAATTTAAAATAACAGAGCGCGGTAAGTTCGCATTTTTTGAAATCGGTATTTTTCATTTTGCCTGGTCCGCCGGTTTTTTGGCGACGATCACCGTGGCGGCCCGCAGTAAGCGGTCTTTGAATTTGTAACCTTTACGGAGCTGTTGGGTGACGTGGTCTTCCGGCATGTCGGCGGTTTCCTGCTGGGAAACGGCCTCATGCAGCATGGGGTCGAACGGTTTGCCGGTGGCGTCAATTTCCTCAAGGCCGGTATCGGCGAGCGCGCCCTTGAGCTGCTGCTGGATCATCGCCACGCCGGACTGTAGGGACGTGAGCTTGTCGCCCGTGGCTGATTGTGCGGCGGTCAGCGCCATCTCGAAATTGTCCAGCACGGGCAGCAGTTTTTGGAGCAGTGAAAAACTGGCGTATTGTGCGGCCTCGATTTTTTCGCGGGCGGCGCGCTTCTTGAAATTGTCAAAATCGGCGGTGGTGCGCAGCAGGCGGTCCCAGTTTTCGTCAGCCTTGGCGGCACGGCCCTTCAAATCCTCTATCTGTTCGGGCGAAAGCGCAACGGGTTCGACCGGGCTGGTGGTCGGTTCAGCGGATGATGTCTCGTTCTCGGTTTTGCTCATAGGTTTTTTGCGGCCAAACATTCGGCCGGGAAAATAACAGATGCGCGGATGCCCGGCAACGAGCAACACACGTGGAGTTCCGCTTGGAAATCGAAAGGGAGAGATTTATTTCGCCGGTAATATTTTCTGAAATTCCGGCAGGGAGCGAATCCGCTCCAGCCGCGGGTCGGTGCGTGCGGCGGTGACCAAATCACGGGCTTTGGGATCTTTCGCCAGCCGCTGGGCACTCAAGTCCAGCGCGATTTTGAGATTTTGCAGCGCCTCGGTTGACTGGCCGGTGTAGGCTTGCAGGGCGGCGAGATCATAACGCGATTCCGGTTGGTCCGGTGCCAAGCGGACCAGGGTTTTGACCGCCGTTTCCAGCTTGGCCAAATTGCCCAGCTCGGCGTAATGCTGGGCGATCATCTGGGCGTCCGGAAACTTGATTTCCGGCCGTCCTAGGGCCTCATCGAATAGCGTGACCGCCTGGTTGGTCTGCTGCATTTGCAGATAAACACCGCCCAACACAACGAGGTTTTGCACATTGGCGGGGTTGGTGCGGGCGGCATCGGCCATCGCCGTCAACTGACTGCTGGCCTGCATATGTTCGGTGCTCTGGCTTTTGTAGCCTTGCAAGGTCGTGATCAGCCCCGTGATCGAGTCGTTGTAGGGATCCAGTTTTTTGCAGGTTTCGGCCACGGTGATGGCATCGTCAAACCGTCCAAATTGCAGGAGAAAATTAACGTAGCGATAAACCGCCTCCGGGCTGTAGGGGCAGAACGCGAAGGCCTGTTTGAAGGCGAAATCGGTTTCGCGGACGAGCGCGGCTTGGGCCGCGGGGGTTTTCTGCATATATTCCGGCGGACAGCCGCCTGGATTCTGAGGGCTGCGCGGGAAGCAGCGCCATAAATACATCCCTGCCTGTGAGCTGCGCAGTTTGGAGAACGCCTTCTGCGCGTCGTCATCGCGCACAAAGGCGCGGTCGCCGGTGTACCCTTTGTAATTGTTGTGGATGTAGGTCTGCTCCACAAAGTCAGCAATCTGCTGGACGCTAGTGTCATAGGTGATCCAGTTGCCGCAGAGCCGCGTGGAAAACTTCGACCAGAACTCGTGGTCCAGCTTGAACACCTCGTCGGGCAGTTCCGGCAGCGGATTACGGTTGATCTTCATGATTATGCCGAACGGTGTTTCGTAGGGATACATCCATTTGAGCGGGAAACTCTCCTCGACGTAAAAGGAATTGCTCGGGTTTTGGTCGAAAATCACCTTGCACAGCAGGCCGTTGATGGCCATCACGGCCACTTGGCCAGAGACCTGCACCCGGCCAGCGCTGTCCACATGGACATCCTCGCCGGGATCAAGCTGGCCGATTTGCTGGCGTTGCGCCACGTCTTCGGTGTAATCTTGAAAACATTTTTGCGAGTCTTCCGGCGACGGGATGTAAATCTCGTTCGGCGGATAAACGCCGCGCGCGCGCCGGTATTTTTCCACATACGCGCCCCAGGCGGTGAACGGCCGGTCCAGCACGTTACCCAGCAGCGAGGCGGTCCCTTCAATCAGTCCGCTGCCGGAATCGCCGCTGCCCAAATCACCGCCTTGAGTGACAATGCTGCCCGGGCTGGTCACATGGAGCACGGCGGCGATGTACTTGAACAACCGGCTGAAGAACGGCGGATCCACCTGCTTGGAGCGGTTGTATTGCGCGCGGAGATAATCCAGATAGGTGCCGTCGGCCAGCGCGTTTTGCGTGATGAGATAGCAGTCGCGGCGGTCGAATTTCTGATCTTGTTCCGGCTGGCAGCGGTGCGGAATGAAGCTGTCGCAGAAAATCGAATACGTCGGGCAGAACCGGCCGGGGTCGGTGCCCCCGAAGAGCACTGTGTTGCGGTCCATTTCTGGGTAAATGACAGTAGCGTTCGTCGGATTTTTCAACAGCGCGGAGCGGAGGTCATTGTCGTAGCTCAAGTGCCCGGTCTTCGGGTCGGTGAAGGGCGGCGTGAACATGTCGTGCCCGAACCAGAAGCCGAACCAGTGGTTGCGCTGCTCGCTTTTATACCAGTGCGACAAGCCGGACCACGCCGGCATGATGCTGAACAGGCATAGCATGATCAGCACCGGCCCGCGCTGGCGATAGACCATCAGCGCGCCGATGATGCAAACCGGAATCGCCAGCAGGATCAGGTTGGCAAACACCGGCAGGCCGTATTGATACTTGTCAAAGGCCAGCGCGATGTGATGCGGCAGTTCCGAGAGGCTGATTTCACCCGCCGGGCCGCGATAAAGTTTGCCCGTGGCATCCTTGAGGCAATACACCGCCAGCACCACGGCCACCACCGCGCCCAGCAAACCCCAAAACCGCATTTTCTGGTAATGGGTAGCCGTATAGGCCGCCATCAGCGTTAGGCCGTAGCCGATCATGATGGCAAACAACCCGTGCGACGCGGTGAAAAACACCTTGTTCAAATCCGTCGAGGAACGGTCGGGGGACACGTTGATGAGCACCACCAGCAGCACCGAGAGGCAGATGTAAATGGCCGTCAGCCCGATGATCCAAGAACGTTCACGCTTGTGCATCTTCAGCAAAAACACAAACGGCAGCAGGCCGATAAACATATAAACCCAGCTGAACGATTCTGAAAGCCCCTGAATGATATACCAGAGCTGGAACGCAAAATGTTTGGGATCGGAAAAAACATTGTAGCTCTGGATGGATTCATATTGGCCGCGGCTCAATGCGTGGAAGAAGCCTTCGACCGTGCGCGGATAGCCCCATTGCATCGGCGGATCGGTCATGCCGGAAATCGGTTCGTAAAAATAAACGGACACGCCTAACGTCCACATCACACCCATCAGGATGACAGATTTCCATTCGGACAAAAATCCGCGCGTCTCCATAGCTAGCCAGCCGCCGGTCAGGATCGAGCCGATGCCGACGATGTGAAACAGCGTTACCTCGATGGAACTCATGTTTTGCAGCGCCGGCACGCTGCTCATCAGCATCAGGCCGGTAAGATACACCGCGCTATTCGCCAGGAACATGTCGCGGCCCAAGCGCGGCAGCGCCATGGCGATGGCCACTTCAATGCCCATCGCGCTCAATAGCAGCGTCTGGTGAATCGTTGCACACAAGCCGTAAAGGAACATCGCCAGATACAAATAGCGGCGCTGCTGCGGCGCATACATCCAGCGCATCAGGCATGCGATCACCGCGATCAGCCACGGCACGCCGAACAATGAAATGCGGTTGATCACCACTGATTCGCTCCACATGAACACGTCGAAGCCCAGCAAAGTGCCCGCCACAAAACCGGACACTGAGCAGATAACGTTTTCCCACTGGCGCGGCAAATCTTTGATGACCTCGATGCCCTCGATCAACATGCTGCTGCCACGCGACACCATCAGCGCCAGCAGGCCGCAGCCCATCGCGGCGGCAAACGATTCGCCGACTTCCACTCGCCACGCCACGTTGCCAATCGGCAATATCGCCGTCCAGAACCACGCGTACACCGACCAGAACGGATAGCCCGGCGGATGCGGAATGCCTGCGTAAAAGGCGCCTGTGCATAGCTCGCCGGAATCCTCCAGCGTCTGTTCCGGCGCTAGCGTAAACAGATAAACAATCCAGACCACGCCAAAAGTGATGGCCAAAGTCAGCCAATCGGTCGGCCGGAACATCGGGGCCACGGCCACCGGTGCGGAGGGTGCGAGGGGTTTGACGGCGGCCTTCGGGTCTTTCGGTTGATTCGATTTGGGTTTTTCCATTGTTTGGCTTCAGTTGCTAAAATTCGTTGTCGGCGTAAAGCGCATACTAGACTGGAAAACACTCTGGTTTGTCCAATCAAAAGTGACGCCGGCCAGATGATTTTCCGGCGTTTGCGCGCCCACCGTGGCATATGCCGCATTGTTTTGACTGCTCAAAATCAACGTCGTCGCCAGCTTCGGGTTCAGACCCTCGCCGCCGTGGTTAAACGCCGCCAGCGTCAGCAGCGCGCAAGCCATCGTCGGCGCGAGGGCGCCCCACAGCCAGCGGGCCGGCGGAATATCCGCCTCGCCGCCGTCCAGACTTAGGATTCGGCGCTTAAGCCCCGCCGCCGGCCGACGCGGACGCCAGGAATGCAATGGCATCTCGTTCAATTCTTTCATAAGCGATTCCTTCCAGTTTCAATTTTAACTTTTGCAAACCGTAGCGGTAGCGGCCCGCCGCCGTGTTGGGTGAAATCTCCAGCAGCCCGCCGATTTCCTCGAACGTGCAGTCGTGCCAGACTTTCAGCACAATGACTTCGCGCTGTTCCAGCGGCAATTCCGCGAGTCGTCGCATGGCCGCCCGTTCCGCCGGCGTCTCGTCCGCGTCCTGCTCGAACCAGCGCAGCGACTCCCATTCGCGGGTCAGCCGCCGCCAAAGCGTGCGCCGGAGGTTCAGCGCGCGGTTGCGGTAGCTGCGCCGCAAATAATGCTCCGCCTTGGCCGGCGGCTCCGTTAGTTGCAGTAGCGCCAGAAAAGTTTCCTGCAAAACATCCTCCGCCTCGCCGTGGCCCAGGCCGAGCGCGCGGCCATACAAGATCAACTGCGCCGCCTGCGCGTCGTAGAGCCGCCCGCACCAATGTTGCGAATGAGTTCCGTTCACGGTTTCAATCCATAGACACCGCCCCTGCCGGATTTGTATAAATTATTTTTGGGTTCCATCCGCAGCTGCCGGCCAGTAGCATCCCGGTGCCACCGGTTGTGGATATTGTGGATAACTTTTGCCGCTATTTTGAAAAAAGTGTTTTGTCTTGTTTTTCCGATCCGTTAACATGGCTTGATTTTTAATCAGGCCAGTCATGCCGCGATTCCAAAGCACCAATCCAAAAGATCCGACGGATATCACCTGTTCGCCGGGGTTGGTTTATTCTGCCGACACGAACAAGGCGGTGCCGGATTCTTTCGCCGAATGGCTGGCGCAGCCAGCCTGCGACATCACGGCTGAAGCTGCTGCGGATCACAGTCGTTTTTTGGGGCGGCTGGATGAAGCTCCGGGCCAGCCGCCGATTCGGCCGTGCGCCTGATCCGCCGGTTTGTCCTTCGCTGTGAAACTCAAGCGTTACCTGGACCTCTACGCCGCACTGTGGAAAAATTCCGTGGCGCGCGAGATGTCCTTCAAGGGCAATTTCATCCTGTGGATTCTGGTGGAGGTGTTATGGTTTGGTTTGCAATTGAGTTTCGTCTCCGTGGTGTTCTCGCAGACCGACGCCATCGGCTCGTGGACAAAATGGCAGATGGTGATGCTCGTGGGCGCGAGCAATTTCATCCAGCAGCTTTATCAGGCGTTTTTCCTGACCAATTGCACTAATCTTTCGGAGCTGGTGCGTACGGGTAAGATGGATTTCCTGCTCCTGCTGCCGGTAAACACCCGCTTCCTGGTCTCGCTGCGCGTGGTGGATCTAGGCGCGTTCATCAACGCGCTGTTCGGCTTGTCGGTGATGATTTTTGCGGCGGTGAAATTAAGCCTGCAGCCGACCGCGCTGCAAATCGCCGGGTTCGCCGCGCTGTGCGTCGTGGGAATTTTGGTTCACTATTCGCTGATGTTCATCCTCGCCACGATTTGTTTCTGGACGGTGCGGGCGCAGGGCATTGTCTGGGGCTACTACAACCTGTTTAACATTGCGCGGATGCCAGACGAGGCGTTTCGCGGCGGGTTCAAGGCGGTGTTCACCTTCGCTCTGCCGGTGCTGCTGGTGAGCAACGTGCCGGTGCGCGTGCTGGCGAACAAAATCAGTTCGCCCTGGTCGTGGCTGCTACTGGTCGGCGTGGGACTGGGCTGGGCGGCGGTGGCGGAAGGGTTTTGGCGCGTGTCCGTGCGGCGCTACACCAGCGCCAGTTCCTGAACGCAGGAAGCGCCGCTGGAATTCGCGATCTGTTGGCGGTGGCTTGATATTCAAACGCTGGCAGTGCCGCCGCCGGAGCAAAATTAACATTGTCAGCCGGCCGGCATCTGGTAGATTAACCGTCCGCTGTTTTCGGACACCTTCCGAAGACGGTGGAAACGGCCTTCAAATTTGCCTTCGTGTGAAAGCAATCGGCCATAACAACACCTAACTAAAATCCCGTTTCCGCGGGATGCTCCGGTAAATCCGGGGTGATAACCAAAGGAAAATTGTGAGCACTATCGGCGTAAAAGAATTGTTGGATGCCGGCGTCCATTTTGGACATCAGACGAAGCGTTGGAACCCCAAGATGAAGCCTTTCATCTTCGACGCGCGCAACGGAATTCATATCATTGATTTGAGCAAGACCGAGGCGCAGCTCGAAACAGCCTTGAATTTCCTCACCACTGCTGTCCGCAAGGGCGGAAAAATTTTGTTCGTGGGCACCAAGAAGCAGGCGCAGATCTGCGTCAAGGAAACGGCCAAGGAAACCGGCCAGATGTTCGTGGTCGAGCGCTGGCTCGGCGGCACGCTGACGAATTTTGCCACGGTCAAGACTTCCATCAAGCGCCTCAAGGAAATTGAGCGCTGGGAAACCGACGGCACGCTCTCCGGCTACGTCAAGCAGGAGCAGGCCGCCATCCGCCGCGAAGGCGCGCGATTGCAGAAGTATTTCGACGGCCTCCGCGAATTAGACAAGATGCCTGCCGCTCTGTTTGTTGTGGACGTGAAACGCGAACACAACGCCGTGGCCGAAGCCAAGAAGCTCGGCATTCCGGTCGTGGCGCTGGTGGACACGAACAGCGATCCGGAAGATGCCGATTATCCGATTGCCGCGAATGACGACGCCATCCGCTCCGTGCGTTTGCTGCTGGGTGCCGTTTCACAGGCGATCACGCAGGCGCGCGCGGAATTTGAATCCAAGAAATCCCGCCGGGTGAGCGAAGACGCCCCCGCCGCCGAAGCTAAGCCGGCGGAAGCTGCGCCCGTGGCCGCTGCGGTGGCGGCCTAATTTGATTTGACGGACACGGGAGAACTTATTTTCCCGCGGCCCGTCCATCAATTATCAACTAAAAACGATCAACTTTTCTATGGCTGAAATCACTGCTACAAATGTGGCCAAGCTCCGTGAATTGACGGGCGTTGGCATGATGGAATGCAAAAAGGCGCTCGTCGAAGCGCAGGGCAGCATTGAGGCTGCCGTGGATTTGCTCCGCAAGTCCGGCGCCGCGAGCGCCGCGAAAAAAGCGACGCGTGAAGCCCGCGAAGGCGTCATTGCCCAGTTCATCGCGCCGGGTGGCCAGTCCGGCGTGTTGGTGGAAGTGAATTGCGAAACCGATTTTGTCGCCCGCAACGAGGCGTTTCGCGCCTTTGCTGACGAGATGGCAAAGAAGGTTGCCGCCGATCCAAACGTAAACCTCGAAGCTGATCGTGCCGCCGCCGTCGGCAAGATGGGTGAGAATATCAAGATCACCCGCAACGCGCGCCTGGAAGTTTCCGGCCACGGACTCGTCGCCGCCTACATCCATCTCGGTGCGAAAGTCGGCGTGCTCGTCGAAGTCGGTGCCGGCAAGCCGGAGACCACCGGCAAGGAAGAATTCAAGCAGCTTGTGAAAGACATTACGCTCCAGATTGCCGCCGGTTTTCCGCAGGTGGTTTCGCGCGACAACGTGTCGGCCGCCGTCATCGCCAAGGAACGCGAGATCGCTGCGCAGTCCGACCGCTTGAAAGGCAAGCCCGCTGCCGCAATGGAAAAAATCCTCGCCGGGGTGCTGGATAAATTTTTCCAGACTTACTGCCTCGTGGATCAGGGCTTCGTGAAGCGCAATTCCGAAGTCAGCGTCAAGGAACACGTCGCGCAGATCGGTAAGCAGCTCGGTGACGAAATCGTCATCCGCCGGTTTGTTCGCTTTCAAGTGGGCGAAGCTGTGGCGGCCTGATCGGCAGTTCCACTCTTTCTAAGGCGTCCGGCGACGGACGCCTTTTTTGTTCTCTGATTAACTTTTGAAAATAAAGCCGCTGGATCAGTGCCTCCAAGATCACCGAATTGCTGGATGAAATCGGTGCCCATGGAAAAATCCCGGCTGAGACGGCAAAATTCCTGAAAAAAGTTATTGCACGGTGGCGCGCAGTTGCTATTATCGGCGTCCGCTTTCGGAAAAACCGGGAGTGGAATTTTATCAACCATTAACAGACAATCGTTCTTTGTATGGCTCAACGTATTAGAATCCGCCTCAAGGCTTATGACTTCCGGGTTATAGACCAGTCGGCCCGCGAAATTGCCGACACCGTCAAGCGCACGGGTGCCCGCGTCGCCGGCCCGATCCCGCTCCCTACCCGCATCGAGAAATTCACTGTCCAGCGCTCCCCGCATTCGGACAAGAAGTCTCAGGAAACTTTCGAACAACGCACCCACAAGCGGCTGATTGACATCCTTGATCCGACCGCCAAGACCGTGGACGAATTGAAGAAGCTCAATTTGCCCGCCGGCGTGGACATCACCATCAAAATCTGAGGACCCCACCATGCCACTAGGACTTTTAGGAAAAAAACTCGGTCACACTCGCGTCTATAATGCGCAAGGTGTGTTAATCCCCGTGACGGTCGTGCTTGCCGGCCCTAACCGCGTGCTTCAAGTGAAGACGCAGGCTGGCAAGGATGGATATAATTCTGTCCAGCTCGGCTTTGATGACCAGAAGGAACAGCGGCTGACCAAGGCCTTGGTGGGTCACATCAAGAAGCACAACGGCGTGGCCGTGAAGCGCATTAAGGAATTTCGCAACTTCTCCAAAGATGTGAAACCCGGTGATGTCGTAGGCCCGGCGCTGTTTGCGCCCGGTGATTTCATTGATGCCATTGGCACGACCAAAGGCCGTGGTTTTGAAGGCGTGATGAAACGCCATCATTTCGGCGGTGGACCCTCCACGCACGGTCACAAGGGCTGGCATCGTCGCGGTGGCGCGATCGGTCAGCGTTTGTTCCCAGGCACGGTGCTCCGCGGTTTCAAAATGCCCGGTCACATGGGTCAGGTCAGTCGTACCACGCAAAACCTAGAAGTGATTCAGGTGCGCGAGGCGGACAACATTCTTCTCATCAAAGGGGCGATCCCCGGCTCGGAAGGCGATTACGTCGTCATTCGCGAATCCAAGAAACGTCCGAAGGGCTGGAAAGCCCCGGTTGCTTCCGTCGGCAAGAAAAAGGCCGACGTCAAAGCCGCCAACGCTGCCGCTGCCGCCAAGAAATAATAACAAGCCATGAAAATTTCCATTAAAAATACTGCTGGCAAAGATGCCGGCGAACTCGAAGTCAAGTTCGCCGTCGTTGAAAACGGCAAAGGCACCCAGGCTGTTCATGACGCCGTGACCGCGTATCGCGCGGCGCAGCGCAGCGGCACCGCCAAGGCCAAGAACGCCGGCGAAGTCTCCGGAACCAACAAGAAACCGTGGAAGCAAAAAGGCACTGGCCGCGCCCGCGCCGGTTCCTTTCAATCGCCGATCTGGGTTGGTGGTGGTGTTACGTTCGGACCCCGGCCGCGCGATTTCACAAAGACGATTTCCAAAAAAACCCGCGCGCTCGCGTTGCGCAAGGCTTTGAGTGAACGGCTCAAGTTGAACGACGTGATCATCTTGGACGATTTGAAATTGTCCTCGGGCAAGACGAAAGATTTCGTCAAGGTAATTGACGCCTTGGGATTGACGGGCACCACGCTCCTGATTTCCAATGGCGACGAAAATAAAAACCTCACGCTCGCCGCCCGCAACATTTGTGGCGTCACGCTGACCACGAGCGACTCGCTCAACACCTACGATGTGTTGCGCCCGGACAAGCTCGTTTTCACGAAGAGCGCGTTTGAAAAAGTCGAAGCCCGTCTGACCAAGGAATAACATGAACCCTTTTGAAATCATCAAGACCGTGCGCCTGACGGAAAAAGGCACGCGCCAGAGCGAAAAGTATAACCAATACACCATTGTGGCCGACCGCCTCGCGACCAAGCCGCAGATCCGGCAGGCCGTGCAGGAACTATTCAAGGTCAAGGTTACCCGCGTCAACACGCTGAATGTTCGCGGCAAAGATCGCCGTAAACGCACTGCGCAGGCCGGCAAGGCCTCGAACTGGAAAAAAGCCATCGTCACCTTGAAAGAGGGCGACAAGATTGTTTTAACCTAGTCGTTTAAACTTCCAAAGCAAAAGGCCGGCGAATCTTTCGCCGGCCTTTTTTATATTTTAGATGGTTGCGAATGTTACGCGGTTTGCAATTCAGTTTTGGGCTTGCGCGGTTTGGCGACTTTCTTTGGTGCGGCCAACGGTTCCGGGCCGGCCATCGGTTCGGGCAGATAGAGATAGCGTCCGCAGCTTTCGCATAGTTGGACGTCGGCATTGTGCATCAGCGTGAGCACCACATTGCGCGGGACGCTGATGTGGCAGGCGCTGCAAGAAGACTGGTTGCGGATGAGGGCGACGCCTTTTTTGCCGCGCGCGACGAGCCGGTCATAGTGCGCCAGAATTGGCGGCGGAACTTTGGCGCGCAGTTCTGCGGATTTTTTTTCCTGGCCCGACGCAGCGGGACCGTTGATTTCCAAGGTTTGAAGTTGCAGGAGAATTTTAATGATGTCGTTCATAATCGGATGAAAGCAAAATTCATCCATTGGTAATTATGCCTCTTTTAGCCGGGATTGCTAATCTTCTTTTGTCATTTATGTATTCCTTTGAAAATCACAACTTCAAATCATCATCCGTCACCGCGCCAAGCGAAGCGCTGGTCACATGGGCCGCGTATTTGGCCAGCACGCCGCGGGTGTAGCGGGGTGCGGGCTGTTTCCATGCTTTGCGGCGGGCGGCCAGTTCCTTCGCAGGTAAGGCCAGCGTCAGTTCCCGCTTCTCGGCGTCGATGCGGATGGGGTCGCCGTTCTTCACCAGCGCAATTGTCCCGCCCACGTAAGCCTCCGGCGTGATATGTCCCACCACAAAGCCATGGCTGCCGCCGGAAAACCGCCCATCGGTGATGAGCGCCACATCTTTGCCGAGGCCTTTACCCATGATGGCGGAAGTGGGCGAAAGCATCTCGCGCATGCCAGGTCCGCCCTTCGGTCCTTCGTAGCGGATCACGATGACGTGGCCTTTCTTGACCGTGCCGTTGAGAATGGCTTTCATTGCCTTCTCCTCGGATTCAAACACGATGGCTTTGCCCTCGAAGTGCAATCCTTCCTTGCCGGAAATCTTCGCGACCGCGCCGTCGCTGGCAAGATTGCCGCGCAAGATGACGAGGTGGCTATCCTTCTTGATCGGATTGTCGAAGCGGTGAACGATGGTCTGATAGCTCGGATACGGTTTCACGTCGGCGAGCGTCTGCGCCATGGTTTCGCCGGTGACAGTCAGGCAATCGCCGTGGAGCAACTTCTTGTCGAGGAGCATCTTCATCAGCGGCCGGATGCCGCCTACGGCGATGAGTTCAGACATAAGATGTTTGCCGCTCGGCTTCAAGTCCGCGAGCACGGGCACGCGTTTGCCGATGCGGGTGAAGTCGTCAATGGTTAGCTTTACCTTCGCGGCATGCGCGATGGCGAGCAGATGTAGCACGGCATTCGTGGAACCGCCGAGCGCGATGACCACGGTGATAGCGTTCTCAAACGCTTTCTTCGTGAGGATGTCTAGCGGCTTGATGTCGCGCTGCAACATTTTCACCACGGCGGCCCCGGCGGCGCGGCAGTCGGCAAGCTTCGCGGGCGAAACAGCATTCTGCGCGGAGCTGTTTGGCAGACTCATGCCGAGCGCTTCAATGGCGCTGGCCATGGTGTTGGCGGTATACATGCCGCCGCAGGAACCGGCGCCGGGAATGGCGCATTGTTCGACGGCTTGAAATTCTTGGTCCGTTATTTTGTGGTTTGCGTGTGCGCCGATGGCTTCGAAAACGGAAACCACGTCCAGCTTGCGCGCGTCACCGGTGATGCAGCCCGGCAGAATCGTGCCGCCATAGACAAAGACTGCGGGGCGGTTCATGCGCGCGATGGCGATGAGCGAGCCAGGCATGTTTTTGTCGCAGCCTCCGATGGCCACATAGCCGTCCATGCCGGCGCAGCCCACGACGGTTTCGATGGAGTCGGCGATGACTTCGCGCGAGACCAGCGAGTATTTCATGCCCTCGGTGCCCATCGAGATGCCGTCTGAAACGGTGATCGTGTTAAAAATGATCGCCTTGCCGCCGCCTTCGTTTACGCCTTTTTCAGATTCGAGCGCGAGCTTGTCAATGTGCATGTTGCACGGCGTGACATCGCTCCAGGTGGAGGCGACGCCGATGAGCGGCTTCTTGAAATCTTCGGTCTTGAAACCAACCGGATAAAGCATGGCGCGCGCTGCGGCGCGTTCGTCACCGTCGAAGAGAATGCCGGAAAAAGGCCGGGTATTAATTGCGGAATGTTGCTTTTTCATCGCGGGATATTGCCAGAAAAATCACGGAACGGCAAGTCGCGGGAGCTTGAAAAAGAAACACGCCTTGTACAAAACGCGTAATATAAAAGCGTCTTGCTGGCATTCTGTATTGGCGTGGGCGTCCGTAAGTCAGACGCAAAGAATGGTCAGCTTTTTCGGCCCATGCGCGCCCAGGACCAGGATTCTCTCAATATCGCCAGTGCGGCTGGGGCCGGTGATGAACGAAATCATGCTCGGAAAATCGGGCGAGTATTTTGACTGCAACATTGTAAACGCCGCCGGCAGGTCGGCGACCAGTTGTTCGCGCCGGGCGATCACGACATGATGCGGCGGCAGCACGGACAAGGCGCGCCCGCCCGCGCTTCGGCTGGTCACGGCCACACCGCCGGTTTGCGCGATGAGCGCATCACATTCGGTGATGCCGGCGTCGCACTTCTCCATTTCCTGAATATCATAGCCGCGGTCGGTGAGCGTCACCGGCAGGCCGAGCGCTTTACACGTAAAGTCAGTCAGTTCGCCGCCGTGGCTGGCGACGCGCTGCCAATTTTCCGCGTCGCGCAATTTAAGGAGCGCGGCTTTTAATTCATCGCGGCTGGCGAGGAGTCGAAAATCCGCCTTTAAATCGGCGGCGTTTTTGGCGAACAATGAAAACTGTTCCGCCACGCTCGCGCCGACCAGCGGCAGCCATTCGCGCGCGTGGTTCGCGGACGGTTCGGCGGACGCCTGAACCGACAGATCGCCCTGCGAGCGTGGCCGGGGAGCAGACACCGTCAACGCCTCGCGGATGCGGCCAAGAATTTTCTCTCTCTCGCTCAAAGCTTTTTCTTCATTTTTCATTCTGCTTGCATCATTTCCTTTTTTTCCACCAATCCTTGAATGACTCGCGCGGCAGCGGCGGGAGATCGCGGGTTTTTGTCCACGCTTTCGCCGGGTCCAGCGCGCTGCCTTTCAGCGCGCGCTGCAGCGGCTGGGTGAGCCAGCCAATTTTCTTAGCCAGCGACCAGAACAATGGTTCGTTCGCAACGATGCCGAAGATTTGATACGCCAGCCGCTCAAAGAACGCCGGTTCGCTCGCGGAGGCGTTGCGCCGGTTTTGCAGCAGATGATGGTGCAAATCGATTTTCACCGGACACGCCTCGGTGCAGGCACCGCACAGTGACGACGCGTTGGAAAGATGTTTCCACTCCTGCAACCCGCGCAAGTGCGGCGTGATGACCGAGCCGACCGGGCCGCTATAAGTGGTGCCGTAAGTGTGGCCACCGACGTTGCGGAAAATCGGGCAGACGTTCAGGCACGCGCCGCAGCGGATGCAGTGAAGCGCGTCGCGTTGTTCGGCATCGGCGAGGAGTTCGGTGCGGCGGTTGTCGAGCAGGACGACATGCCATTCCTCCGGGCCGTCGCATTCGCCGGGCTGGCGCGGGCCGGAATACATCGTGTTGTAGCACGTCATCGGCTGGCCGGCACCGGCGGTCGCGAGCATCGGCAAAAACAGCGCGAGGTCGCTGAAGCGTGGCAAAACTTTCTCAATGCCCATCAGCGTGATCATCGTCTTCGGCAGCGCGGCGGTGAGGCGGGCGTTGCCTTCGTTTTCCGTGATGGAAATCATGCCGGTCTCGGCGATAGCAAAATTTGCTCCGGTGAAACCAACGTCGGCCGTGATGTATTTCTGTCGCATCACGCGGCGCGCTACCATCGTCAATTCTTCCGGCGAATCCGATGGCGCATCGCCAAGTTCTTTTTGGAACAAATCTTTGATTTCGCCACGGGTCAGGTGCATTGAGGGAAAAACGATGTGATACGGCGGCTCGTGCCGGAGTTGCACGATAAATTCGCCAAGGTCGGATTCGACGACGGTGAAGCCTTCTTTTTCCAGCGCGTGGTTCAGATGAATTTCCTCCGACGTCATTGCCTTAGACTTGATGATGCAGCGCGCTTTTTTGTCGCGGAGAATTTGCGCGATGATTTCGCGCGCCTGTTCGCCGTTGCTGGCCCAGTGGACTTTCGTGCCGCGCGCTTCGAGTTTGGCGGTCAGCGCTTCCAGATGCTTGTCCAGATGATTGACGGCTTCCCATTTGGTTTCAGCGGCGGCCTGGCGGGCGGATTCCCAGCTTTGGAACGCGGCCTTGCGCTTGTCGCGGATAATTTCGTAGCTGCGTAATGCCGTGCGGATGACCAGCCGGTGCCGCAAGTCGCCGGCTTTCTCGGTGGCGCGCGTTTTGAAATCGGAAACGAAAGTGCTCATTGGTGGTTTAAGACCTCGGCGAGGCTGATGGTTTTGGTCGGCTTGCCCTGGCGCGATAGCAAGCCTTGGATATGCATGAGGCAGCTCGAATCGCTGGAGACAATGTATTCCGCGCCGGTTTCGGCGGCGCTCGCGCATTTCACCTCGCCCATCGCCGTGGAAATCATCGGAAATTTGGCCGCGAACGTGCCGCCGAAACCGCAGCACGATACCTCGGTCATCTCGACGAGTTCCAAATCGCGGACGTTCGTAAGCAGTGCGCGCGGCTGCTTGTGAATGCCTAGTTCGCGCAGGCCATGGCAGCCGTCATGAAATGTGACCTTGTGCGGAAACTTCGCGCCGAGATTGGTCACGCCCAGCTTGCTGACGAGAAAATCAGAAAATTCCCAAGTGCGAGCGGCCACTCGCGCGGCGAGTTCCGCATGGCGCGTGGCTTTGAAAAGTTCGGGATAAAAGTTTTTCACCATCGCGCCGCAGGAGCCGGAGCCGATGACGACCGCTTCGGCATCCGCCAATTTTTCTAGCACCGGCGTGGCGATGGTATGGGCTTCGGCGTGGTAGCCGGAGTTAAACGGCGGCTGGCCGCAGCAGGCGATCGCATCCGGGCAGATCACAGTGTGGCCAAGGCGTTCTAAAATTTCGACCATGCTGATGCCGGCGCGCGGATACAGCGCATCCATAAAACAAGGAATGAAAAGCGTGACGGTCATGCGTGGTATTTAACGGTTAATTCAAAACGATATTCTTTACCCGGCGGGGCGAAGTGTCATCAAAAAAATCCTGGAATTCTTTTGGCTTCTCGGATGGAGCTTGATTAGGCAGGATATTGGCAAATCGAACCATGTATTTTGGGAAAAAAATTGTCGTGGTTATGCCCGCCTACAATGCGGCCAAGACCGTTACTATGACGGTGGACGAGGTGATGCAGCAGGGCATCGTGGATGAAATCATCCTCGTGGACGACCGCAGCCGTGACGACACCGTGCAGGTTGCCTCGTCATTGCTGGGTGTGCGTGTGCATGTGCATGAAAAAAACACCGGCTACGGCGGCAACCAAAAAACGTGCTACCGGCTGGCGCTGGAGGCGGGCGCGGACATCGTTATTATGGTGCATCCCGATTATCAATATACGCCGAAGCTGATTCCGGCGATGGCCTCAATCATCGCCAACGACCTGCATCAGTGCGTGCTGGCGAGCCGGATTCTCGGCGGCTATTCGTTGCAGGGCGGGATGCCGGGTTGGAAATACGTGGCGAACCGGTTTCTAACGGCGGCGGAAAATTTTTTGCTCGGCGCAAAACTCTCGGAATATCACACCGGCTACCGGGCGTTTTCAAAATCGCTGCTGCAAAAGCTGGAGCCGAATTTGGCGGGGAACTCGGATGACTTCGTTTTCGACAACCAGATGATCGCGCAGATTTTGTGGCACGGTTTCACCATCGGCGAGGTGAGCTGCCCGACGAAATATTTCAAGGAAGCTTCGTCCATCAATTTCCGGCGCAGTTGCAAATACGGTTTCGGCTGCTTGAACGTCGGCCTGAATTTCCGGCTGGCAAAAATGGGGCTGGCTCGGCCGAAGCTGTTTTTTTCGTAAACCGAACCAGCCGCCAGCTGGTCGGCCTTTTCCCAGCGGTTGGTTTCCCGAAAATAAAATGAGCGGCACTGGTTTGCCAGCGCCGCTGCAAATCACTGGCACCAGGTGCCGGAAATTTATTTCTTGAGCGAGAGCGCGAGGCGGGATTTTTTGCGGTTGGCGGTCGGGCGGGAAATGGCCCCGACCTTCACGGCCTTGTCAAAGGCGGAATGAACGCCGGCCAGAAGCTTGGTGGCCTCGTCTTTTTTACCGGCGACCAGGGTGGCGCGGAATTGCTTCTCCGCGCGGCGCAGGCGGGACTTCACCGCGCTGTTCTGGAGGTTCTTGCGTTGGCTGTTGCGCATCCGGCGTTCGGCTGACTTCGTATTCGGCATAGATTCGTATAAATGTGTTAGCTAAAGAGCCGGCAAAAATAGCCAATCGCGCCGAAAAGTCAATGCCGAAAAATCCCGTCCGTTCTTTACTTTTGGCGGCGGGGCTGCTTTTTTAAGCTGCATTGCATGATTCAAACCGCAATGTGACCCCGCACCATGAATTCGCCGCTCCGCATTTTACACCTGGAGGATAATCCGGCTGACGCCATGCTGGTGCGTGACCAGTTCGAGAACGATGAACTGGCGGCGGCGGTGCGCCACGTCACCCGTCGCGAGGAATTCATACAGGCGCTGGCTGAGGCCAACTGGGACCTGGTGCTGGCGGATTACCGGCTGCCGGATTTCACGGGACTGGATGCGCTCAAACTCGTCCGCAAACAGCATCCTTTCCTGCCGTTCATCCTCATGTCCGGCACCATCGGCGAACAGGCGGCGATTGAAAGCCTGAAGGCGGGAGCGACGGATTACATTCTAAAACAAAAGCGCGACCGGTTGCCGGCGGCGGTGCGCCGGGCGGTGGCCGAGGCTGGCGAACGGGCCAAGCGCGAGGCGGCGGAGGAGGATTTGCGCCGCAGCGAAAAGCAATACCGGCTGCTCTTTCAAGGCAACCCGCATCCGATGTGGGTGTTTGACTTGGAAACATTGGCGATTCTCGAAGTCAATGAGGCGGCCACGAACCATTACGGATATTCCCGCGCGGAATTCCTCGGCATGACGCTGGACGATTTGCGCGCGCCAGAACGGGGCAAGCGGGGGATTCCGGTGGCGGCAGATGTCAAGGCGCAGGGGTTGGTCTGGCGGCACCGGCGGAAAAACGGCACGGAGGTGGACATGGAAGTCATCTGGTCGCCGCTGGCCTTCCACGGCAAACTGGCGGCGCTCACGCTGGCCACCGACGTGACGGTTCGTCGGCGGGCGGCGCAGCGCAACTCGGTGTTCGGCAAGCTGAGCCACAATTTGAGCGCCGTCACCACGGCGGCTGAGGCGGCGCTGTTTATCTGCGAGGCGGCGGATGAATTGTTTCACTGGGACGATTTTGCGCTGGATTTGTATCTGGCAGACAAGGACGAGGTGGTTTCGCTGCTGGCCATCACCACTATCGAGGGTCAGCGCGTGGAAATTCCCGCCTCGCCGCAGCCCAAGACGGCCAACGCGTTGGTGCAACGGGTCATCACGCGCGGAGCCGAGTTGATTTCGGCGGAGGAAACCGGCGACCAGGTTGGCACCACCATGCTCGCGCCCATCCGCAAGGGCGAACGCGTGATTGGCGTGATGTTCATCCAGCGTCGGCAGTCCCACAGCTATGCCGAGCGCGACGTGGAAATCCTCCAGACGCTGGCCGACCAGTGCGGCGGCGCGCTCCAGCGCGTGCAGGTGGAGGAGGATCTGCGCCAGAGCCAGCGGCGGTTCCGCGAGTTGTTTGAAAATTCACCGGACGCGATTTTTGTGGAGGATTTGCAAGGTCGCGTGCTTGATGTTAACCGTGGCGCCTGCACGCTGCACGGCCTGACGCGCGAGCAGTTGCTCGGCAAGAACGCGGTGGAGGATCTGGTGCCGCCGGGCCGGCGCGAGTCGGCCTACGCAGATTTTCAGAAAGTGGCAGCGGGCCAACTCGTCTGGCTGGAAAGCGAATGCATCCGGTCCGATGGCCGCACGGTGCCGGTGGAAATCCGGGTGGTGCGCATCGAATACGATGGCGCGCCGGCCCTGCTGTTTCATGTTCGCGATATCACCGAGCGACGCGCGGCGGAGATGGCGCTGCGCAGTTCGGAAACGCTATTCCGTTCCGTCTGGGAAAATTCCGTGGATGGGATGCGGCTCACGGACGAGAACGGCATGATTATCGCCGCCAACCAGGCGTTTTGCCGGCTGGTGGGCATGACCCATGAGCAGCTGGAAGGCAAACTGTTCACGGTGGTTTATTCCGCTGCCCTGGACTGGGAAAAATTGCTGCGGCAACACTGTGAGCAGTTTCGCTCCGGTGCCATCAAGGAAAAAGAGGAATACCAACTTGTGCTGCATGACAACCGCGCCGTGGTTTTTGAGATCACCGATTCCTTCGTCGAATCTGGCGGCAAGCCGCGCCTGCTCCTAAGCCTGTTCCGTGATGTCACCTCACAGCGCCGGCTGGAAGAACAGTTGCGCCAGTCGCAAAAAATGGAGGCCATCGGCCAGCTCGCCGGCGGCATTGCGCACGATTTCAATAACATTCTCACCATCATTCTTGGCCACGCCACGCTGCTCACCATGGTGCAACTGGATCCGAAGGCGATGGTTTCCGCCCGGCAGATCAAGCAGGCTTCCGAGCGCGCCGCCGGTCTGACGCGACAGTTGCTCGCCTTTGGCCGCAAGCAGATTTTTAATCCGCGCCCGCTCGACCTCAACCGCATCGTCGGCAAGATGACCGACCTGCTCGCGCGCCTGCTCGGCGAGGACATCGCGCTGCAAATCAATTTCAGCAGCGTGCCGGCCGTCATCGAGGCCGATGTCAGCATGATCGAACAAATATTATTGAACCTGTCCGTGAATTCCCGCGACGCTATGCCCAAGGGTGGACAGCTCGCCATCCGCATCGGGGTTCGCGAAGTGGACGAGTCGCACACCCGCCAGATTGCCGACGCGCGGCCGGGAAAGTTTGTTCGCATGAGCCATTCGGACACCGGCGACGGCATTCCGCCGCAAAATCTCGCGCGTATCTTCGAACCGTTCTTCACCACCAAGGAACTTGGCAAAGGTACCGGCCTTGGCCTGGCCACCGTTTTCGGCATCGTCAAGCAGCACAACGGTTGGATTGAAGTTGAAAGCGAACTCGGCCACGGCACCACCTTCCATGTTTATTTTCCCGTAACCAGCGCGCCCGTGGTTGAGAGTGAACAGGCCGACACCCAGTTTCATGCCCGCAAAGGCACGGAAACCGTTCTGGTCGTGGAGGATGAGCGCGACTTGCGGGAGATCGTCACCCGCACGCTCAATCTCAATGGCTATCGCGTGTTTCAGGCCGTGGACGGCCAGAACGCATTGCAAATCTGGGAGCAATACAAAAACGAAATTGACCTGGTGTTCACCGACATCATCATGCCTGGCGGTCTGAACGGGCGCGAGTTGGCCGACCGTTTCTGGGCCGAGAAACCGGAGCTGAAGGTGATTTTTTCCAGCGGCTACGGAGCCGACGCATTGGGCAAAGATTTTAAGCTGGATCCAAAATTGAACTATCTCCAGAAGCCCTATCTGCCGCAGACGCTTTCCCGGGCGGTTCGCCGCTGCCTCGACGGCGAGTCGCCGCTTTAATTTTCAGTTTTAGTTTTAAGTTTCCGGCCCGCCAACTTAAAATTGAGACCTAAAAGATAAAAACTGGCTCAATGATCATTGCACCCTCACTGCTCGCCGCTGATTTCACCCGCTTGGGCAAGGAAGCCGAACGCGCCGAACGCGCTGGCGCTGACTGGCTGCACCTCGACATCATGGACGGCCAGTTCGTGCCGAACATTTCCTTCGGCCCGGATGTCGTTGCCGCTGTTCGGCCGCACGCCAAAAAACTTTTCTTCGATGTGCATCTCATGTGCGGCAAGCCGGAGATTCTACTGGAACCTTTCGTCAAAGCGGGCGCGGACGAGCTGATTGTCCATGTTGAATTGGGGGAACGTGTCGCGCCGCTGCTGTGGAAAATCCGCGCGCTCGGCAAGAAAGTCGGCCTCGCCATCAACCCGCCCACAGCCATCGGCGAAGTGCTGCCGTACCTCGGCCTGATAGATCTGCTGCTGGTGATGACCGTCAATCCCGGTTTTGGCGGCCAAAGTTTTATCCACGAATGTCTGCCGAAAATCCAGCAGGCCGACGCCTGGCGGCGCGAAAAAAAGCTGGCCTACCGGTTGGAGGTGGACGGCGGCATCAACAACCAGACTGTTGCCGAATGTGCCCACGCCGGGGCGGATACTTTCGTGGCCGGCACCGCTTTGTTCCGCCAGCGGAACATGGGTGTCGCCGTCAAAAAAATGCGCAAAATCGCCCATGACAATGATCCGGCGATGGCTGATTTGAAAGTGTGACCGGTGGAGCGATTAGATTTAACAGGTGCGTCGAAAGTCTGCCGAAATCGGCTTGAAATACACAAGCCGCCGAAATTCTTAAAAAATGGTCGGGGCGGGGAGATTTGAACTCCGTTAGAGCAAAATCACCGAACCACTGAAAACACAGGTCGATCAATAGAATCAATGGATTCAGATGTTATGTGTGTTTTCGTTAAGATGCAGCTAAATGCATTTCGAGCCGTCTTGTCTGTGTAGATTTGTGTAGATAACAAAGTGGTGGGGGTCCAGGCTTTTCCTTTCTTGCGCGGCCAACACTCTACGTCGCCCATGTTTTGGTGCAACCCTGCAACAGCCCCCCTTTTGGTGTGATAAACCTTTGGTAGAGACCTCCGTCTCTGTCAGTCCCCCGGGCAATTCTGCCCGGGGGATTTGTCGTTTCAACCCCTCACCAAAAGGAATTATTATGTCCCCCCAAGCCGGTTGGATTCTGCAGGAAGAAGTCGTCCCCCGTCTCCGCTCCGCCATCCCGCGCAACGTCAATTGCGTCGGGGCCGAAGATCCCCAAGAACTGGTCCAGGACGCCACCGTCATGGCCGCCCGCATGATTGACCGTGTGGAACAGCAAGGGAAGCTCGGCCAGGTCACCGCCAGCAACATCGCCTATTACACGATCCAGCATTGCAAGTCCGGCCGCCGGGCCGGTGGCAGCAGCCGCGTTGATGTCATGGCCACCGCCACCCAGCTCAACGGCACGACCCGCCTGCACTCGCTCAACGAGGTGGTGGCCGAAGATGAAAGCGGTTTTGAAATCTTCGAGTTGCAGGACGTGATCAGCCATGACCACGAGGATCCGGCCATGATCGCCGCGCGGAACCTCGACTGGCAGGCCCTGCTGGCCCGACTCACCCAGCGGGAACGGGCCATCGTGGTATATCTGCTCGAAGGCCGGACGGTCTCGGATGTGGCAGTGGCGTTAAAACTGGACCGGTCCACCCTGCAGCAAAGCAAACACCGGCTGGCCGGTCTGATCCTGGAGTTCATGGGCGTGGAGGTGCTGCGCGATCTTGCCCGGGCGCCCGGCTGGCGGATCGACCTGGACTGCGAACGCGAAGCGCAGGCGTGCCGGAATGACCGGCGCCATCGCTCGTCCCCGGCTGCCACCGTCCCAGTGGAGGTATAAAGCCAAGCTGGCGGTGTGGAATTAAACCATCACGCGGCTTGGTCTCGCGCCGCACAACCCACAATCACTGGCCGGGCACCGATAAACGATGTCCGGCCTCTCTTAAATTATGCCCAATGCTGAAAACTACTTTTTTTATGGCGTGGCCGCCTTGGTGGCCATGGTTCTACTCTATTATCTTTGGCCCTACTTGTTCGGCTTTCTGGCCGTCGTCGGGGCAGCCCAGATTTATCGGGTCTGGCGACATCACTCCGGGCCCAGAGCTTGACCCAAAGCAGCAACGTCCGCCGCCGCGACCGCCGGGGTTCAAGGTGAACCCCGGCCCAACAACGAAAGGGAGTGACTGGAAATTTGGTCGTGGCTGGTTGGTTTGAGCTGCCCGGCTCGGCCGGGACGGAACACTGGCGGTGGCTCGGTGGAGTCACCTGGAAGCCGACCGGGGCTGCTTCTTTTTTATCTGTCAGCAGAA
>Ga0302282_1000221_pt1 | contig 44319 bp, 38 predicted proteins | sample III_Fen_E1_3_FD_198763 | JGI IMG/M metagenome (GOLD analysis project Ga0302282, IMG submission 198763) | Peat permafrost microbial communities from Stordalen Mire near Abisko, Sweden - III_Fen_E1_3 | ecosystem: Environmental > Terrestrial > Soil > Wetlands > Permafrost | place: Sweden: Abisko... | reverse complement strand
GTCCCCACCGGGCAGAAATAGTGACTCGCCTGACGGGTAGTCGCTCGGCACGTAGGACCATCCGTAGCCCCAGGCACAGATCTCGAAGGGCTTGGCGCCGGTGCAGTCACTGATGACGTTGTTGAAGGTGTCGGTGCTATGCGTGATCAAGATTCCCAGTGTCTGCCAGTTGGCGACCTCGGCCGACATCGTCGCTTCGAGTGAGGTGGAGCCCGTCGGCCACACCACGTTGAAACTGAGTTGGTAGCCCTGGGCGATGTCCGCGCCACACTGTCCCGTGCCGGTGCCCGCGTCGGTACAGGTCTGTACGTTGTTCACCAGCGTCCAGCCGTGCGCGCTGAGCAGAGTGCGAGCAGCCGCGAAGTTGAACGGGTAGGGATTGGCGATTGGTTTGCTGAGTGAACTCGGCGTACTCGGGGGAAGCGGGCTGTCGATAGCTGAGCCGTAGCCCTTGTCCGCGCTCTCGATGATGCTGCGCTGGTCGACCGCGTACTGAAGTGCTTGACGGATATAGAGCTGATCAACGGTCGCGCCGTTCGGGTCCGACGACGTGAAGTTAAACGCGGCGTAGTTGAAACTCCACGACGAACCGCTGACGAGTGAATAGTGCGACGCCAGGGGAACCCAGTTGGGCCCGACCCGACCGGGAGCTGGAGCCGGGCTCGTGAGAACGCTCGGGTCGATGTAACCAATAGAGAGGCCACTGTTGAGCAGAGCGCTCTCTTCACTTTGGACCGTCGTATACGCGACTTCCTTCACGAAACGGACTTGCGCCTTCCGGGGACCTTGGTATTTGGCGTTGGGTTGGAAGGTGGCGTTGCCGGCGGAACTGAAACTAGTGAGGCGCCACGGACCGTCGACGCCGCCCTGCCAGAGGTTTCCGGTGAAGGTGGATGTCGTTGATCCTTCCTTCGTGAGGTACGTCACCACGGCGTTGCACGCCGCGTCGGTGCTCGCGGCGCCGTAGGCTCCGCTCGCGCACGTCGAAGCCTGCGAACCCGAGGAACGGTCCCAGCTATCGGGCATCGGAGTGATTTCAGAGAGGTAGGAGCCGAGCAACCAGTTCGGATTGACCGAGGTCGTGAAGTTGATGCGAACCGTGTCGTCGTGCCCCGCGGCGCTCTTCACCTGATCGGGTATTCCGTATCCGGCGTTGTAGCCGCAGTAGGCGGTTGGATCGGCCTTGTACATGTTGAGGAAGAACATGACCGAGCGCGCATTGACGACCTGTCCGTCGGCGAAGCGCCAACCCTTCATGGTGATCGTCACGGTGCGGTCGCCGTGGGAGAAGACCGGTCGATTGGCAAGTGAGAGCGACGGCACGAATTTGGCCGATCCGCCTAAACCGAACCAGTACAGCGGTCGGTACATCAGCATTTGGAACTGGTTGATGTTGTTGACCGAGGAATAGGCGCAACCCAGGTAGGGAAATATGAAGTTCGGATTGGCACCCGGCGCCTCGGCGTACGCAACTGTTCCTGACGGAGCGGCGGGGACCGCGGCGATCGCCGACGGACCGAAGACGGCCGTGCCCAACACCAGGAGCGTGGCGACGGCGAGGCGAAGGGAGTGTCCAGCGTTCATAGAGGTTTCAGCCCGTGCCATCAAGATGACCATAGGTACGGCACCCGCAACAAACGGGTCATCGCTACGTTACAGGCCGGACTTTCGGGCCATGTAGTCAGGCGAAGGACGATGACACGATCGATTCGATGGTCGGATTCTCGAAGTTGAACCCTCTCTCGGTCAGCGCGGCGGGCACGACACGCTGACTGGCGAGGACCGCGCCGTCGGCGAGGTCTCGGCCGAGCGCGATGCGCAGCGCCGTCGAGGGAACACGGAGTCGCGCGGGGCGATGCAATTGGCGCGCCAGGGCGCTCGTGAATGCGCGATTCGTCTGGGCCGCCGGGGCGACGAGGTTGAACGGACCGCTCGGGCGCGTGTCGAGCAGCCACAGGACGGCGCGCACTTCGTCGCGTAAAGAGATCGGGCTCAACCACTGCTCTCCGGCTCCTAAGACCCCGCCGAGTCCGAGTCGAAAGAGGGGCAGCTGTTTCTTCAGAGCGCCGCCGCGCGATGACATGACGATGCCGGTGCGAAGGTGCGCCACTTTCGTTCCGGATCGCTCGAGCGGTGACGTCGCCTGTTCCCACTCGACGCACACGCGAGCGAGGAAGTCATCACCGATGCTTGATGACTCATCGAGCACTTCAGCGCCGCGAGACCCGTAGACGCCGATTGCCGAGCCACTCGCGAGAAACCCCGTGCCCGACGAATCACTGAGGATTCGCACCAGCAACGCCGTCGCGTCGCCACGTGAGCGACGTATCTCCTCTTTGCGCTCGTTCGTCCATCGACGATCAGCGATGCCCGCACCGGCGAGGTTGACTACCGCCTCCAAGGCTCCGACGCGACGCACATCGTTGTCGTCGACGAGACCCCGTGAAGGATCCCAACGAATCAACTCGCCGTTGCCGGGCGAGTCTGGTCGCACGAACCGCACGACGTCGTCGCCGCGCTCGACGAGTGCCGCCACCAACGCCGTGCCAATGAAGCCCGAAGAGCCGGTTACGCCGACGCGCATGTCTCGTCCCACAGTTCGCCGATCAGTGCGGCGAGTTGATCGGGAATCGAAAGGTGCGCACCGTGAGCGGCGTTCGTGACCCGTCGACTTCGGATGAGTGGATTGAGCGACGCCAGTTCGGCGCTGAGGGAGCCGTAGAAGTCCGGCGCACGACTGTCGCCGTACACGTACACCGTCGGCACTTTCAGTGACGCGAGGTCGAACGGTGGCGTCTTCGCGCGGAGACTGGAGAGATCGTCAAACAAGGCCGGTCCGTCTTTTCGACGCGAGTCCCGTTCAAGTTCACTTAATCGCTCCCACGCACTGTCGGAGACGATGCGGCGAAAGAACTTCTCGGCTTCGAGTTGCGGATCGTCGCCGAGTGGTACCCCGATTTCGTCGCGGCGAAGGATCCACGGTAGTGGCGCCTCGTACGTGATGACGAGTCGCGCCAGGGATTCGTCGGCGATCGCGGCGCCGATCGCCACGACCCCGCCGTAACTGTGGCCGAAGAAGATGATCGCTCGGCCTCGGCCTTCGTGGTGGGCGAGGGCGGTGAGGTCACTGACGTGGCTCTCGAGTCCGAGCGGGCCCAGTTCGCGCGAACCTTGATACCCGCGACGGTCAAACGTGACGAGATCGAATCGATCGGTCCGTCGCGCGAGTCGCGCGAACGAGCCGCCGCGGTCCAGCCCGCCGTGGATGCAAATGATCGTGGCCTCGGGATGCTCGACTCGTCGTTCGGCGACCGTGAGACCTGGTATCGGCGAGTCAGCGACGAAGTGCAGTCCGTGGGGCGTGGGAGGGGTACTCACGAAGCGAACCTACCCTGCGTTCGATGGTAATGAACCAACGGCGTAAAGCCGCTCGACCCCTAGGCTGGGAGTCGTGACTACGCCCCCAGAATCATCGTCGTCTCGTTCGCGCAAGGGCTCGTTCGGACCCAACGCGTGGCTGGTCGACGACATGTACGACCGCTTTCTGGCCGACCCGAACTCGGTCGCCGAAAGCTGGCGTGAGTTCTTCGCCGACTACCAGCGCTCCGCTGTGCCAAGCGTTGCGACGTCCGCACCGCCGGCTCTGGTTGTCGCGACGCCCGATATCGACGCGGAGGCGACGCCGCTTCGCGGGGCCGCCGCGCGCATTGTCGCCAATATGGAGGCCAGCCTCGCGGTTCCCACGGCGACCAGTGTGCGCACGGTGTCGGCGAGGCTGTTGGAGATCAATCGAGCCGCACTCAATGAATCCCTGTCGCGTTCCAGTGGCGCCAAGGTCTCTTTTACCCACTTCATCGCCTTCGCCATCGTGAAGGGCTTGGCGCAGATACCTTCCATGAACGCGTCCTTCGTCGAAGCCGTCGACAAAAAAGGCACGCCGGGCATACGGCGCCACGAACACGTGGGCCTCGGACTGGCCGTGGACGTCGAGCGCGCCGATGGCTCGCGAAATCTCTTGGTACCCGTGATACGTGACGCGGACACGATGGACTTTCGCGGGTTCCTCCTGGCCTACGAGGACCTGGTGCGAAAGGTCCACGCGGCGAGTTTCGGCGCCGACGACTTCGTCGGCGCGACGGTGTCGCTCACCAACCCCGGGACCCTCGGCACGGTGCAGTCCGTGCCACGACTGATGGCCGGTCAGGGTGCGATTTTTGGCGTCGGCGCACTCGGGTGGCCGGCGGGCTTCGAAGCGGCCGACCCGCGCGCGCTCGCTGAACTGGGTGTGGGCAAGGTGATGACGCTCACGTCGACCTACGACCATCGCATCATTCAAGGCGCCGAGTCCGGTCTGTTCTTGAAATTCGTCGCCGAGTGCCTCACGGGACAGCACGACTTCTACGACGAGGTCTTCGCGGCGCTCGGGATCCCGTACGAGCCGGCGCGCTGGGCTTCGGACCGAAACCCCTCGAAGAACGAAGGCGACGCCGAGCGGATCTTGAAGCAGATTCGCGTCCAAGAGCTGATCAACATGTACCGGGTGCGCGGCCACTTGAACGCCCACCTCGATCCGCTACACAGTGAACCTCCGGCCCTGCACGCCGAACTCGACATCGCGAACTACGGACTGACGATGTGGGACCTGCAGCGCTCCTTCGTCGTCGACGGACTCGCGGGACGTAGCGAGGCGACTCTGGAAGAGATCCTTTCGATTCTGCGCGAGGCCTACTGTCGCACGACGGGCATCGAATACGGCCACATCATGGATCCCGAGCAGAAACGTTGGATTCAACAGCGCGTCGAAGGCGTCAGTTCGTCGCTGAGCGTCGACGAGCAGCACCGCGTACTCGAGGCGCTCAACGAAGCCGAAGTCTTCGAACGCTTCCTGCATTCGCGCTACGTGGGCCAGAAGCGTTTCGGACTCGAGGGCGGCGAGTCGACCATCGTGGCGCTACGGACGATCCTTGACGTCGCGGCCGACGAAGGAACGAAAGAAGTCGTCATCGGCATGGCGCACCGCGGACGCTTGAACGTGCTCGCCAACGTCGTCGGCAAGTCCTACAACGACATTTTTTCGGAGTTCGAGGGGAACTTGGATCCCGAGAGCGTGCAGGGAAGCGGGGACGTCAAGTACCACAAGGGTGCGCGCGGTGAGTTCAAGAACCCCCGCGGCGCCACGATCGACGTCTCGATGGCCTCGAACCCTTCGCATCTCGAAGCGGTCTCACCCGTCGTCGAGGGCATCGTGCGCGCCAAGCAGGACCTGATCATTCGACCGAGAGACCGGATCGAAGTCGAACCGGAGACCGAGCGCTACCCGTATCTCGCACTCTTGATTCATGGCGACGCCGCGTTCGCCGGTCAGGGCGTCGTCGCCGAGACCCTCAACATGAGTCAGCTCTCGGGTTATCACGTTGGTGGCGCGATCCACATCGTGATCAACAACCAGGTCGGTTTCACGACGGCCCCGGATTCGGCCCGTTCGAGCTTCTATCCCACCGACGTCGCCAAGATGATCCAGGCGCCGATATTTCACGTCAACGGTGACGACCCCGAGGCGTGCATGCGCGCGGCGCGACTGGCCTACGACTACCGTCAGACTTTCAATCGCGACGTCGTGCTCGACATCGTCTGTTACCGGCGCTTCGGCCACAACGAAGGTGATGACCCGAGTTACACGCAACCTCAGATGTACAAGATCATCGACCAGATGCGTTCGGTGCGAAAGATCTACACCGAGACGTTGGTTCGCCGTGGCGATATCTCGATCGAGGAGGCCGAAGCGGCGTTGAACGATTTCAACGAACGCCTCCAGAACGTGCTCGACGAAGTGCGCACCGTTCCGGTGCCCGAGTTAACCGGTGTGCCCTTCGTTGAAGTCCCGCTGGACGCGCCGGCGCCGCAGACCGGTGTCGATCGCGCCACACTCATTGAGATCGCTCGGGCCACGATGAGTGCGCCCGAAGGATTCACGATTCACCCCAAACTCGAGCGTCAGTTCGCCCAACGTCGCGTCTTGCTGGATGAGGGCGAAGTCGATTGGTCACTGGGCGAGGCGTTGGCCATCGGATCGCTCGTGAAATCCGGCTCGAGCGTTCGCCTGATCGGTCAGGACTCTCGTCGCGGCACGTTTTCGCAACGTCACGCCGCCCTGATCGACAACGACAACGGTGCGCAGTTCATTCCGCTCGCCAGTCTCGACTCCAAGGCATTCTTCACCGTGCGCGACTCGTTCTTGAGCGAGTACGCGGCGCTGGGCTTCGAGTACGGCTACTCCGTCGAGGCGCAGAACACCCTGGTCGCTTGGGAGGCGCAGTTCGGCGACTTCATGAACGGCGCTGAGATCATCATCGACAACTTCTTGGTCGCGGCCGAGGACAAGTGGGGCCAGTTGTCGTGTTTGGTGATGCTCCTTCCTCATGGTTACGAAGGACAAGGCCCCGAACACTCGAGCGGCCGTTTGGAGCGGTTCTTGACGCTGAGCGCGCGCAACAACATTCGCGTCGCCCAGCCCACGACGTCGGCGCAGTACTTCCACCTCCTGCGTTCACAGGTCCTTCGATCGCACCCGACGCCACTCGTCGTCTTCACGCCGAAGTCCATGTTGCGCGCCGTCCAAACGCGCTCGGCGCTGGTTGAGTTCGAGCAGGGTTCGTTCCGCAGTGTCCTCGACGACGCACTTGACGACCCGTCGTTGGTCACTCGAGCGGTCCTCGCGTCCGGAAAAGTCGCGCACGAGGCAATCACTCGTCGAAACGAGACCGGGACCACGACGATCGCGATCATTCGCGTCGAGCAGTTGTACCCGTGGCCGCGAGCCGCGATCGATGAGACGTTGTCGCGCTATCCGAATCTCCAGGAGATCTTCTGGCTGCAAGAAGAGCCCGAGAACATGGGAGCGTGGCCCTTCGTCCACTTGCAGATGCATTCGCAGTTCCGCGGCATGACCGTCGGTCACGTGGCGCGCGCGGAGTCGGCCAGCCCGGCGACCGGCAGTGGTCTCATTCACAACGCCGAACAGGCCGACCTCTTCACGCGAGCACTCGGATGAGTCCTATTCGTGCGTCGCGCCTCCGTGTGGTCGTCGACGGTTCGAACTTCGCGACCGAAGGACGAGTCACGCCAAGCCTCGCGCAGTTGGACGAGGCGGTACGGGCCTTCATGGAAGAGCACCCGAACGCCGAGGTGATCGTGGTCGCCGACGCGAGTTTCGAGCATCGCGTGGCGACGAACGAACGAGCGCATTTCAAGGGAGCCGAATTGGCCGGCGAGATCGTCACGCCGCCGGCCGGGGCGATTGGTCGCGGTGACGCCTTCATCTTGAAGATCGCCGATCGCATCAAGGGTGTGGTGTTGAGCAACGACTCGTTCCAGGAGTTCCACGATGAATATCCGTGGCTCTTTGACGAGGGTCGCCTGATTGGGGGAAAGCCGGTGAAGGGGGTCGGCTGGGTCTTCACGCCTCGGTTACCGGTAAGAAACACGAAGACCTCGCGACCGGTGAAGAAGCTTTCGGTCACGTTGTCCGACGGCGCCAAGCCGTCCATTGGAACGACGTTGACGCCCGTCAAACCGGCGAAGGCGAAGAAAGCGCCGGCCAAGGTGCTCGCCAAGGTCGCGAAGGTGCCGAGGAAGGCCAAGAAGTCGCTCAAGGTTGTCGAAGCAGAGAAGAAGACCGTCAAGGCGGTGAAGAAGTCACTCGTGAAAGTGGCCAAGGCGCCGCCCAAGCCGAAGAAGGCAACGAAGTCGCTCGAGGCGCCGGTGTCGCCCCCGCCGGCGGTCGCTCTTCGACGGGGACGTCATCCCGTGAACCCGGAAACGGACTTTGCCCTGTTTCGAAGCGCCCACCGGATCGGATCGCGCGTCGAAGGGGAGGTGACGGCCTTCACCTCGCACGGCGCCGTTATCAAGGTGACGTTGAAGAACGGCCAATCGATCGAATGCTACGCACCAACGACGTCGCTCGGCGATCCGGCACCGGCTCGGGCGCGCGACGTCTTGAAGCGCGGTGATCGACGCAACTTTCGACTCGTGACGGTCGACGCGGAACGTCGAATCGCGGAGTTGGCGCTCCTATGAGTGAACTGTCTCTCGTACCGAGCGACTGGCTGCCGCACCGGGCGCCGTTTCTCCTGCTGGACGAGATGCTCACGATCGAACCGGGGGAGCGTGCGAGCGGACTCTGGACCCTGCGAGGCGACGAGTGGTTCTTCCCGGGCCACTTTCCCGGTCGACCCACGACGCCGGCCGTGTTGTTGCTCGAATCTCTCGCGCAGTGCGGCGGCGTCGCGGTGCTCGCCGATCCCAAGTACACCGGAAGGCTTCCGCTCTTCGGCGGCGTCGAGCACGCGCGATTTCGCCGACAGGTCGTGCCCGGTGACGTCGTGCTGCTGGAATGCGAGATGACGCACCTCTCGGCCCGTGGTGGCAAGGGACACGGTCGCGCGAGTGTTGAGGGCAAACTCGCCGTCGAGGCCGACCTACTCTTCATCCTCGCTGACGCCTCATGAAAGTGGCGACGTGGAACGTAAATTCGCTGACGGCGCGCTTCGCGCGCGTCGAGGCGTGGCTCGCCACGCGAAATCCCGATGTCGTACTCATCCAAGAGACCAAACAGAACGACACGAAGTTCCCAACGAAAGAACTCGCCGATCTCGGTTACGAGAGTGCCCACTACGGCCAGGGTCAATGGAACGGCGTCGCGATTCTCTCCAAGCTCGGTATCGAGGACGTCGCGCGCGGATTCGGTGACGACGATCCCGAGGCGCGCATCATCGCCGCGACGTGCGGCGACGTGCGCGTGGTGTCGTGCTACGTGCCCAACGGACGAGCGCTCGACAACCCGCACTACGTGTACAAACTCCAGTGGCTCGAGAAGCTGCGCGACTTGGTGGCCGCGCGCGACGCCAATCAGTCCATTGTCGTCGGTGGCGATTTCAACGTGACGCCGACCGATTTCGACTGCTACGACCCGTCGCTGTTCATCGGCGCGACGCACGTGAGCGAGCCGGAGCGCGAGGCGTTACGCGCCTTGGAAGCGACGGGACTGACTGACCTCACCCGAGCGCTCCATCCCGACGAGCCGAGTTATTCGTGGTGGGACTATCGCAACGGTTCGTTCCACCGCGGCTGGGGACTGCGTATTGACCTGCTGTTCGTCGATGAGGCGTTGCTCGCCAAGGCGTCCGCCAGTTACGTGGACCGCGACGAACGTAAGGGCGAGAAGCCGTCGGACCACGCGCCGGTCATCGGTGAGTTCTCGCTCTAACTGAGTCCCTTGGGCAGGATCGCCTCAATGAACATCGGACCGGGCGTGGCGTAGGAACGGCGAAGGGCGACCACCAGCTCCTCGGCCGTCGTCACGCGAACGCTCGGTACACCCAGGCCCTTCGCGAGTGAACAGAGATCGAGTGTCGGGTCGTCGATCTCGAGCATTCGTTGGCTCGTAGAACCTTCGCCCATGGCCCCCACTCGTTGGCGTTCGAAGTTCAGCACGGCGTAACTCCGATTGGAGAGTCCGACGACCGTGACGTCGAGACTCTCGCGGGCCATGGTCCAAAGGGCCTGAAGCGTGTACATCATCGATCCGTCGGCTTCGAGGGCCAGTACGCGGCGCTCCGAACCGACGGCCGCGCCGAGAGCGAGTGGCAGTCCCATGCCGATGGCGCCACCGGTCAGTGTCATCCACGAATGACGCGGCGAGAATTGCGAGGCGCCGTAGAAGTGCACGCCGGCGGTGTTGGATTCGTCGCTGACGACGACGTCCTCCGGCAACGTAGAGGCGACCGCCGCGGCCAATGACTGCGTCGTCAGCTCGCCGGTCGGTACCGATGGTGCGTCACCCACTGGCGTCGCGAATGGTCCGGCGTCCAGTGCGTCAGCCAGTTCGCTCAGTACCGCCGAGGTGTCGGTGCCGAGCGGTCCGACGTTGATCAGTTCACAGTTCGGCGCACGTATCACGCTCGCCACGTTGGGATAGGCGAAGAACGACACGGGATCACGAGCACCGATGAGCACGAGGGCGTCGATGTCCTTGAGTTGGGCGGCGGCGAACTCAGCGACGTAAATGAGTCGTTCCGGAGTCGCCACGCCCGAGCCGCGTTCCATGATCGTCGGAAAGGTTTCGACCATGAACTTCGAGGACGTGGCGGCGGCGATTCTCTGGGCGAGGTGCAACTGTGACGTGTCGAGGGCCGGGCCACCAACCAAGAGTGCCGTTCGTCGGGTACGGAGGGCTTCAATCGCTCGGCCAAGTTCTCGCTGATCGGGTGCGGCCAGAGTCGGACGCGACGCGACGGGCCACTTCGAAGGCGTTGTCGAGAGTTCATTCCAGGACACGTCGGCCGGGAGGATCAACGTCGCGATCTGACCGGGAGGTCCGTACGCGGCGCCAATGGCCTCGCTCGTATCAGACGCGACGTCGTCAGGGTTCGTCGTTCTACGATGCCAGCCCTCGAGCGTCGAAGCCAGGGCCTCGATGTTGCTCTGGAGGGGTGCGTCGTACGTCGCGTGGTAGGTCGCGTGGTCACCGACGATATTCAGCACCGGCACATTCGCCCGACGCGCGTTGTGCAGATTCGCCCAGCCGTTGGCGAGTCCCGGTCCCAGGTGCAACAACGTGGCGGCCGGCTGACGGGTGACGCGTGCGTAGCCGTCGGCCGCCCCGGTGGCGACGCCCTCGAAGAGGCACAGGATGGCGCGGACCTCGGGGACGTCGTCGAGTCCGGCGACGAAATGCATTTCCGAAGTGCCGGGATTGGCGAAGCAGGTCGTGAGGCCATTGGCCCTCAGCGTGGCGAGTAACGCGTGCGCCCCATTGAGCGAAGTCATCGTACGATTGTTGCGCCGCGCGAACGCGACGATAACTTAGTCAAAGAGTTCGGGGTCGGTCTTTACGATGTCGTCCCACAGCGGCTGGAACGAGAACCATCCAGCGAGGGGATAGCCAGTCTGCTCACAGGTGTAGCGCGCGTCGTCGGCGTTCGCGAGAATCGGTGTGCCGGCCGCCTCGGCCAACAGCTGGGCTTGGCACGTTCGCTCCATCGTGATGAACCACCACGCCGCTTCGTCGACCGACTGACCAACGGTGAAGAGACCGTGATTTTGATGAATGGCGGCCTTCTTATCGCCCAGGCCCTTGGCCAGAATTCGGCCACTCTCCTCGTCGAGCACGATGCGCCCGCCACCATCGGTGACGAGAGCGTGATCCTCGAAGAAAATGCAGGCGTCTTGGGTGATCGGGTCGAGTTTTCGTCCGAGTGAAGAGAACGCTTTGCCGTAGACCGAGTGGGCGTGCGCCGCGGCGATGACGTCGGGCCGCGCGGCGTGCACGGCCGCGTGGATCACGAAGGCCGCGCGATTCACCGGGCGCTTGCCTTCGACGACCTGACCCTCGTGGTTGACGAGAATCAAATCGGAGACTCGGATGTGGCGGAAGTTCATGCCGAAGGGGTTGACCCAGAAGTGGTCCAGCAGTTCGGGGTCCCGGGCCGTGATGTGCCCGGCCACGCCCTCGGAAAAGCCCAGCTTGCCAAAGACGCGCAATGCGCCAGCCAGACGCTCCTTGCGGTGCTGTCGCTCGGCCTCGATGGTCGAAAAAGTGGGCGGAACATTGAACTCGAGTTTGGTCTGGTTTTCAGTGAAACGGTTCACGACATCAGTCATGCGCTACCTCCGAATTAGTTCCTCGAGCGAACTATACCCGTGGTTTTTCAGCGCAAGGTCCTCGGTTGATCGACCGGCGCGAGAGCGTCGGACGACTCCAGCTCAGCTCGAATCGCGGCCAGGCGGGCGCGGCGCGCGTCGCCGGTGAGTGGGGCGTTGCGGGCTTCGATTCCCGCGACGGCCTTTTCAATCGGCGCGAGGAACCTCGACGGGGCACGATCGGGATAGCGCGGATCATTGCGACCGCGACTCCAGGTGATCAGTACCGAGTCCTCGGCGCGACTGAGTGCCACGTAGGCGAGACGCTGCTCCTCAGCCAGTTCGGCTGGCGTGGTTGCGTTGTAGTTGGGCAGTTGCCCTTCGGCCCAGCCGATCGCCGCCACGTGTTTGAACTCGAGGCCCTTGGCGCGGTGGATCGTCGACAGCGCGACGGCGTCGTGCTGTTCGTCGTCGGTTCGACGCGCCGACGTGTCGGGCGCCACGAAGAGGTCCGACGCCGGTGAGTGCTCCGGTCCGCGACGCTCGTTAGGAACGCCGGCGGCGTCGAGGTAGCCGGCGACGACTTCGAGTTGCGCGTTCGTGCGAGCGAGGACCGCCATCGAACGCCACGTCGTTCCCGGCTGATGGTTAGCGGCCAGCCACGTGGCCACGTGCTCGGCTTCTTCGGCGTCGGTGTTGTAGGCGCGCACCATCGGAACGTCACCGTCGTCCTTCGCGGGCACGATGCCGGCCGCACCGTCCTCGAGCAGCGTGCTCGCCACCTCGATGATGTGCGCGGTCGAACGATGATTGCGCGTGAGGTCGAGCACCACGGTGTCGGGCCAGGTACGCACGATCTCCTGGAGGAGCTGGGGATTGGCGCCGTTGAAGCCGTAAATGGACTGGTTGGGGTCGCCGACACAAAACAGATCGGGATCGTCGCCCGCCATCTGTCGCAGCAGCAAGAACTGCAATGGGTTCATGTCCTGGGCTTCGTCGACGTAGAGAGATTTGGTGTGGTGTCGAAAGGACGCGAGGACGTTCGGCTCGTCGGTCAAGAGCGCTATCGCCTCCGAGAGCAAGAGGTCGAAGTCGAGCACGCCTCGCGAGCGACAGAGTCCGACGTAACGGTCGAGCACTTCTGCGAATTGCGACGCCGGCAGCGGCGCGTCGCGTTTCAGTCGGCGTGCGCTCTTGACGTACAGCGCGCCGGTGAAGCCTTGGGAGAGCGCCCAGCCGATCTCCTGTTCGACGCGTGGGAGTTGCCACTCTTCGAGTTTCAAGTCGCCGCTGTCGCGCAACTGCACCGCGAGGGCCGCGACCAATCGTCGTCGGTTCGGTTCCAGCGTGAACGCCTTGAGGTGGTGATCCTCGCGATACTGGGTCACGATGTTGAGTGCCATCTTGTGAAAGGTGCCGGCACGCACGTCACGTATCCCGGCCCGAAAGAGTCGTTTGCGAAGTTCGTCGCCGGCCTTGCGGGTGAAGGTCATTGCGAGGACTTGATCGGCACTGACTTCGTCGTCGGCAATCCGACGTTGAATGCGCAGTCCGAGGACGTGGGTCTTGCCGGAACCGGCGGTCGCGCGAACGAGCAGGCGCCGCGCGGGGGACATGACGGCCTCGCGCTGTTCGGGTGTCAGCCCGACGAGCAAGTCGCGCGTAAAGGTGGTCTCGTCCATGGTCACTACGACGCTACCGGTACGGCGTGACGTGATCGAGGGCCGCACACCATGTCGTAGCCTGAGGTACGTGCTGCGTGCCTACGGCGACGGAAATATCTTCGGAGAGCCTTACGGCCAAGGTCCGGTGCGGATCGTCTGGCTGCACGGCTGGGCGCGCCGAGGTCAGGATTTCGCTGCCGCCGCCAGTGAACTGGCGCGGCGCGGCGTCGCCTCGGTCGCCCTGGACCTTCCGGGTTTCGGTGCGTCGACAGCGCCCGCCGTCGCGGGCGGGGCTCGCCGGTACGCCGAACTGGTGATGCCCGCGCTCAAGGAGATCGGTGACGGACCCTTCGTGCTGGTCGGACACTCCTTCGGCGGAACCGTGGCGTGCGTGATCGCCGCCAATAATCCCGAGGTGGTGCGCTCATTGGTTTTGACCGGCGCGCCGCTCCTGCGCAGTCCTTCGTCACGATCATCGCCGATGGTCTATCGAGCACTGAGGTGGCTCCACGCTCGCCGGCTCGTCCGTGACGCACGCTTGGAAGCGGCACGTCAGAAGTACGGCTCGCGTGACTACCGCGACGCCACGGGCGTCATGCGTGACGTTCTAGTGGCGAGTGTCAACGAGAGTTACGAGGAAGAACTCGCTCGGCTGGAAGTGCCGGTGACCCTGCTCTGGGGCGAGGAGGACCACGAGGTCCCCCTGGACGTCGCGACGCGGGCGAGCGGGCTCTTGAGCACCACGCACACGCTCCAGTCGCTTCACGGGATTGGCCATCTCCTCCCGAGCGAGGCGCCCGATGCACTCGCGAACGTCGTGGGGGCGTTGGTCTAGTGCACGTCGCGCTGGATGTTCTCTTCTTCGTCGCACTGGGCGGCGCCTACGTCGCCCAGTTGCTTCGCTGGTTGCGGGTCTTACAGCGCGAACACTACGAGGCGAGCGCCATAGCTCGCTTCGTGGGCCGTTGGTCCTCGCCGCAGATCGCGACGATTCCCAAGTCGAAGGTTCGCGCCGCGCAGTTCGATGTCGCGATCCTGACGGCTCCACGTGATGAGTTTCAGGGTGCCCATCGCCACGAGCAAGATCGACTGAGGCCGAAGCCCGAACGGGGAATGCGTCGACCGATCACGTTGACGCAGGTTCTAATCGTGGCCTTCGTCGTGACCCTCTTTGTCAAGAACGAGAGTGCACTCGTCGCGGTCGCCGTCCTCTACGGTCTCTTCAGTCCGTGGGGGCTTTCGATCAAGGGTCGCACGGGTCACTTGGTGTGGACGCGAAGGGCGACGACGATCGCGGTCGTCGCGACCATCGCGTCGCTCGCCATCGCGCTCATCGGACTCGTCTCGTCGCGACCGTGGCTCCCGGCCGCGGTCGTGGTGTGGGCCGTCCCCGTGATACTCGACCTCACGACCCGTCTCCTCAAGCCGTACGAAGAACACCGTTCGAAAAAGTTCGTCGACCAGGCCGTCGCGCGACTCGAGCACGTTCATCCGCGTGTGGTCGCCATTACCGGTTCGTACGGCAAGACCTCAACGAAGAACCACCTCGCCCAGCTCATGGGCGATGACGGCGTCGTCGCCACGCCGCGCAGCTTCAACAATCGCGCCGGTCTCTCGCGGGCCATCAACGAGAACCTGGCCGAGGGTACGCGGGTGTTCGTCGCCGAGATGGGGACCTACGGCCCCGGCGAGATTCGTTCGCTCTGTTCGTGGTGCGTACCCGAGATTGCCGTGGTGACGGCGATCGGTCCGGTCCACCTGGAACGTATGAAGCGCCTGGAGGTCATCGAGGCGGCGAAGTACGAGATCACGGAGCGTGCCTCGGTGGTGATTGTCAACGTGGATGATCTGGTGCTCGCGCGTTGGCCCCCACGGCTCGCCGATGCGGGCACGCGCGTGCGCAGCGCGGGTTCGATAAATGAGTCGGCGTCGGTTCGTGTGCGCGTCGAGGGCTCGAACTGGATCGTGAGCGTCGACGGCGTCGTCATCGGCACCGGCCCGGCGATTCAGGGCGTACAACCGACCAATCTGGCCTGCGCGCTCGCGGCCGCGCTCGAGCTCGGCGTCGAGATTGGTGAACTGCTCGATCGGATCCGCCGCGTCAGCGCCATCGAGAATCGATCCAACGTCGTCACCGCCGCATCGGGCGTCCAGGTCATCGACGACACGTTCAACGCCAATCCGGCGAGTGCCGCGTCGGCCCTGAAGGTGCTCACGAACTTGACGCTGTCCGGTCGACGCGTGGTGGTCACGCCGGGAATGGTCGAACTCGGTCGCGACCAGTACGGGGAGAACCTCGCCCTGGCGAGAAAGATCGCGTTCAACGGACTCGAACTCGTGATCGTCAATCGCACCAACGCCGTGCCGCTCACGCTCGGTTTTGATGGGCCGGTGCGCCGATTCAACACCCGAGACGAGGCCGTGACGTGGGTTCGATCGGCGCTGGTGCCCGGTGACGGCGTGCTGTATCTCAACGACCTGCCTGACCACTACCCTTGATGCTCACATGACTTGGCTGCGAGGAACCCGGTGAGCGTTGGCGTGCTGTTCGGTGGGCCGACGCCGGAGCACGACATCTCGATACTGACCGGACTCTTGGCCCTTCACGAACTCGAGCGGTCCGGTTCGGACGTCGTGGGGATCTACTGGACGAAAACGGGCATGTTCTACAGCGTGCCGCGTGGCGTCGAGGCCGAAGCGTTCTTGGACGGTCTGCCCAAGGGTTCGAGTGAGCTGAGCCTTCGCCTCGGCAATCAGGGCGGCTTCTTCGCGAGCGCCCGCATGGGCAAGGATCGCGCGATCGAACTCGAGGCCGTCGTCCTCGCCACGCACGGCGGGCCTGGTGAGGACGGCTCGCTGCAGGCCGCGCTCGATCTCGCCGGCGTCAGTTACACCGGACCCACGGTCGCCGGCGCGGCGCTCGGCATGGACAAATGGTCCTTCGGTGCAGTCATGGCATCGGTCGGCATCCCCACGTTGGCGCGCGCGTTGCTGGAGACCTCGACGACGTCGCTGCCCTTCGACGGTCCGTACATATTGAAGCCGCGATTCGGCGGGTCATCGATCGGGATTGACGTCGTGGCCGATCTCGCGACCGCGTCAGCTCGACTCTGGACCAACCCGCATTTCGCACTGGGTTGCGTCGTCGAGCCGTACCGTTCGGACCTCGCGGACATTCAGATCGCCGTGCGGACGTATCCCGCGCTCGCCCTCTCGGCGATCGAACGGCCCCTCCGACGTACCGATCAGTCCGAAATCCTCGACTACCGCGACAAGTACGTGGGTGGCGAGGGGATGGTGTCGGCGCCACGTCAGTTGCCCGCGGTCATGCCCGAAGCCCAAGCCGACGCGGTGCGTGACATCACGACGAGAATCGCTGAGGTGGCGTCGGTTCGCGGCGTGGCGCGCGTCGACTTTCTCGCCAGCGACGATGAACTGTTCGTCAATGAGATCAACACGATTCCCGGGTCACTCGCCAAGCACCTCTTCGTCGAGCCGCCGCTCGCCTTCGCGCAGTTACTTGGTGACCTGATTGCTGAAGCCGTACAGCGACCAGCTCATCGCTACAGCGCGGCTGGGGCCGATGGCCAGGTGTTGCGCAAGGCCACCTCCATCGCGTCCAAACTCGCGTAAACGCGGTACTCGCGCACTGGCCTCGAGCAGCACGTCGCTGTACGGATCGATGAGCAGTCCCTGCTGAAGCGCCCAGAAAGCCATTTCGTAGCGGCCGTTGGCGAGCGCGTCATGATGCAATGCGAGCGCGGCCCACTCGCCGTCACGCGCGAGACGCGCGCCGAAGCCCTCGGCGAGGAACCACTCGAAGCCGCGAAGCGCGCTGGCGAGCGGCTCGCCTCTCACCATCGTCAGGGCTTGGTGGGCGAGGGGCGCGGCCTCGGCGTTGGCGAGTTGACGGGCCCGCGAGATCAAGGTCGTGAACACCTCAACGTCGCTGGTGATGCCGTGGGTCACGTAGAGACCCGACGACGTGACGGCGTGAAGACGCGGACCTTGTTCATCGAATCCGGCGCTTCGTCGAACCACGCTCGCGGTGTTGGCGAGGGTTCGTAGGGACGCGTCGACGTCGGCGTGGGTTAGCACTCGAGTACGGAGCCGTTCGCCGGTGATCGGCTCGTGGCGGTGCATCGCCAAATAGGCGAGCATCTCGACGCCGCGTCGTCGAAGCGTTGGCGTCAGCGGTTCGACGAGTCCGACGAGGTGCGGCTCGGCTCGGAGCAGTTCGACGCGAACCCCACCGTGACGCGTTGGCGGGGCGACGCTCGACCACGACGACGTCGGGAGCGCTCGGGGTTGCTCGAGGTAGGGCGCCAAGGTGATCGAACAGGCGATCAAATCATCGTCGAGTCCGCCGCGGTCTCCGAGGTAGACGACGACCGTATTGCGCATGCTTCGAGTCGCGAGCGCTCGCAACAGTTCGTTCTCGTTGTCGGCGAACACCAGTGTGCCGTGATGCAGGGCCACCGTCATTTCCATGACGTCGCGACTACTCCACGTCGGAAGGATCGCTAGGGTGCCGCCTTCGCGCGCGAAACTGACGAGCGTTCCACGCGGCGACGGCGTCAGGGCGCACGCGACGTACGCGTCGATGTTGCCAATACCCGTCTCGGTCGTCTCGATGCTGTTCGGGATGTCGACGACGCCGTCACGTCGTTCGCCGATCATCTGACGCAAATGGCTCAGCAACATCGGATTGAGGGCGCGCAGCAGTTCGATCGATTCGTCGACGTCGTAGTCGGTATCCGCGAACTGGTGCTGTCGGATCAAGTCGCTGCGTCGTTTCGCCATGAGGGCGAGCGGCAAGACGCTCGCACTGGAAGACCACGGGGCCGGGATTCGATTCGGTGGCGTGACGGGCGCGGGCCGTGACGGCGTCAGCGCGAGCGAACGGTCAATGGTCGACTGGGGCGGTGCGGCGCCGGGCGCGAGCGCGCCCGCTGAGGTGGGAATGAGCAACGACAAGAGAGCGACGAGGCCACCGGCGAGCCACGCACTGCCACCGGTGCCGGTACCTCGACCGCGGCGAAGACGCCACACGTCGCGGATGACCTGGCCGAGGAAGATCAGCCAGAACAGGGCGAGAGCGACGAGCAGCGCGCGAACCAGCGTCCCGTCGTTCTGTCGCGGCGTGCGGTGCCACTTGGTGACGACCACGTACGGTAACAACACGAAATAGATCGCCAGCGCCGAGCCCTGGAGGGGTCCGGCGAATCGATTTACTTGTTCGGTGTTAGTTGCCACGTGAGTGACGTCCCGGCCGAGGAAGAAGCGATCGCCAACTGACAACTCTGGTTGGAGCCCACGACCACTTGACTGACGACCGGACTGGCGTCCGCCCCGCAGTTGAGCGACTGGGTCGTTGACCCGCTCGCGCTCAGGGTCCAGTTTCCTGGTCCGAGTAGCGGCACGTTGACGGATTCGAATCCCGGCCCGAGGGTTCCGGACAACTCTCCGCTCAGCGCGTTCGCGTTCGATATCGGCGCGACAGGCTTCACGCTCGACGTGGTCACGCTCAAGAAGTTTCTGGCGACTGACGACGTAGTCTTCGTGGTCTTCGCCGTCACGATCACTGGCGTCGACGTCGACGTGGTCGTCGTCGTCGGACTCGTGGACGTCGTCGAGTTCGGGACTTGGGTGCTGACCGGTGACGTCGAAGAGGGTGGGGGCGACGAAGCCTCGGGGGCGCGCGGCGTGGAGCTTGCGCTCAGCGTGAAGACCAGCACGATCAGCAGGAGCGGACTCGACCACATCAAGAGATGGGCGCTCTTCAGCGAAAAGGGTGAGCGCGACATTGTTTTCGTAGGGTAGCGGTGAGGAGTTCAAATAGCGATTCGACATTTTTGGACCGGTGTTTCATTCAAATGAGGAAGCGGACGGCGAAGTGCTGGAGCTCCTTTTGCAACGTCGCCGGCGCCGAATGGTCCTGGGCGGCCACTTCACGTAGTGAGAGGCCCTCGTAGACACGCGCGTAGGTCAGTCGCGCAATCCGGTCGTACTGGCTGCCGCGAAAGCTGTGCAATCGGGCGAGCAAGGGCGAGGCTTCGATCGCTGGTGCGTCGGGTTGATCGAAGTTCGAGACCACGCGCCTCGCCGCCTTCTCCTTGAGCAACCACCGGCGTAAGCGACCGCGAAGGGCCGAGAGGATGTCCGGCGCCGCGTACTGTCGCGACTGGCCGGCCCAGTCCACCAAAAGCTCACTCGCGAGTCCGAGAGCTACGCCCACGGTCTCACTCGGGTCTTCGACGATGCCGTCGCCGAAACGTAACTGTCGACAGACGCTCACGATGCCCGGGATGAGCGTCTGCAACAGCGCTCGGCGGATTTCGGGATCGGCCGACTCTTCGAGGAGCGCGCGAACGATCTGGGCACGCTCGAGCACGTTGCGGCCGCCGCGAGCTTCGAGCAGGGTCACGACGTCGTACAGGTCACCCAGCGCACCCAGGTCCAGGTCCTGGTGTCGCTCGGCGAACGTCGCCATCGCGAATCGAGCGCGCGACGAGTGTCCCACGTGGAGCCATTCGTAGCGCATCTGTCCTAAGAGGTCGTTCTTGAGTGTCATGGCGACCAGTACAGGTGCCTCGACGCATTTCCGGACCCCTCGACGGGCGCCATAGCGCAGTACGTTTCTCACGCCGTTCATGATGCGCCCGGCCACGCACATGACAGCGCACATAGCCGAGACGTAGGCTGGACTCATGGACATCGAATCCTTTTACGAGCAAAATGAGGCCCGTCGCGAGAGCGCAGAGTTTGAGTTTGGCGGTGAGTGGACCGACGTCGTGGACAACGAATACGAACTGTCGTGGGTCGAGGCGACCGGTGAGCTCTACCTGATGGTGGAGCCCGACGCCGTCGTGACCGAAGACGCCTTCGGTGATTTTTACACCCACGGCGAGGAGGTCACGGACCTGACCGTCGTGATCATCGGCAAGTCCGCCTCACTGGCTGCCCTCGAAGACACGCTGTTGGGCTGGGAAGACGCGATGCTCGAACCAAACTCACTCGCGTGGTTGCACCAACGCTTTCCGTCGACGAAGGACTAGAGATAGGGCGTCGACGAATCGGCGACCTTGCAGAGACGCGTCAAGGACGGCACCAAATTCTTCAGCGGGACCCGCTCAGATTCGTTGATCGTCGTCATCAGGGCGTTCCAACTCCCGTCGATCGACGTCGCGTCGGCCGCCTTCGGCGTCGCCTTCAGCAGCTCACTCATGGCTCGTCCCTCGAGCGAGTCGCGTCGGGTCGAGGTGAGATTCGGTGCTTCGCTCTGGGACTGGATGGTGATGGCGCGCTTCACTAAGACGCATGACGCGCGCGCGTCCGCGACCGCGCCGTTCGTACCACACGAACTGAGGACGACACTCGCGAGGACGAGTGCGCTGAGGGGGGCGAGAACTCGAGCTACCCGAGCCACGAGTCGGCAGCTTGCAACAAGAAGTCGCTGACACTGCGCCCGCGTTCGAAGATGTCACAGAGGGGATCTTCTCCCTTGGCGACTTGACTGAGTGAGATTGCGCGGCGAGCGACAATCGAAATTCGACGTTCGCTGCTCTCGGTCGGCGACGCGAATACGTCGGTCGCGGTGACTTCGAGCGGCATCTCGAGGCCACCGATCGGCGCGAGGTCGATGGCGAGACGCAGTAGATCAGGGCCGTGGGGCATCGGCGGGAGACTCCAGGTCAGCACCAACGGGAAATGAAACTCGTCCGGTGGATCGACCTCATCCGGAAGGCCCAACACCGCGTCCTCGAAGGCGAGGAGCGTTCGGGGGTCGACGTCGAGCTCGATGTGCAGGTCGACGGGTCCGCCACAGCCGTCCTCGGGATGCAGGTCGACTTCCCACGCCTGGCGAAGCGAGTACGTCTCGACAAAGTGACGCTCGTCATGGACGTGAAATCCGTGCGTCACCGCATGGTCCTTGAGGTCTGCGACGAACCCAGCGACGTCAATTGCGGCCATTGGTCATCAGGTTAGCCCCCGAGACCAGTACCGTGGCAGCGTGAATGACTCACTCTTGAACCCCCTTTGTGAATGCGCGCGCGAGATTGGCGAGGCCGTGAAGGCGCATCGCGGTAGGGGACTTTCCGGGGATCGAGCGACGCAGTATCACCTGGACGTCGTGGCGGACGACGTCGCACGACGCGTGCTCGGCGGTGCCGGGTTTCGAGTCGTAAGCGAGGAGTCGGGTGTGAGTGGTGAAGGAGAGTTCACCGTGGTCGTTGACCCAATTGACGGATCGACGAACTGTGATCGCGGCGTGCCGTTTTATGCGACGAGCCTCGCCGTGGTGCGCGACGACGAACTCGTGGCGGCCCTGGTGATGAATCAGGCAACGGGCACCGTCTTCGAAGCCGAGAAGGGGAGCGGTGCGCGTCGCGACGGCGAGCCGATCGCCCCGAGTGGGCAAACGCAGATCGCCCAGGCGATCGTCGGATCCTCGGGCTATCCGTCACGCCATCTCGGTTGGTATCAAAATCGATCACTGGGGGCAGCGAGCCTGGAGATTTGTCTCGTGGCGGATGGGTCCCTCGACGTGTACGGCGTCGCCCAACATACGGGACTGAACGTATGGGATTATTTGGCCGGTTTGTTGATCGTGCGAGAGGCCGGTGCATTCGACGCCGATTACCACGGTGACGAGCTCGTGACGACTGAAGACGTGCTGCGACATCCCGTCTTCGCTGGCTCGAATGAACTCTTAGCATTCATGCTCAATGAGGGGACCATCTAGCCCCATTAGGCTTTTCATCCTCGGGCGCTTAGCTCAGTTGGTTAGAGCAGCTGATTTACACTCAGCAGGTCGGGGGTTCGAGTCCCTCAGCGCCCACCAGTCAGAGGTCAAGTGATTATTGGATTTTACTCTAAATGACAACGATCTGAATTCGCACTTTCCCTCAAAATAACCCTCATTCGTGAGGTTTTTTTGAGGGATCATCTGACTCCTTGAGTGGAATACCCTTGAAAAGCCATCGAAATCAGCGAGGTCGGCCTGCTGATTCGTTGGAGCAGTTTTTGCTTATTGGCTCGGCGGTGACGACGTTCCCGGTGGAGGGACAGAGCGACCCTAGAGGTTCCCTAGTCGTGGCACTAAAATTGGGTAGTGCCAATTGGCTGGAGTGTATGTCAGACGGGATGCCACGGTCCTAGCCCCAGAGATTGTCCATTTCGAAAAGAATCAAACTGTAGCAATTGCTCCCTCTTCAATGTACTGTTCACTATCAATCATTAGAGAGGCGACTGCCGATGAGAACGAGAATTGTTGCTGCCGTAGCGTTGGTTGCAGTTTTGCTGCCGTTCGGCGCGTCAGCCCACGCCGCCACGCCTGCGAAGCGATGCACCCAATACAAGGTCGCCGGCAAGTGGCTGTTCGTGGCGAGCAACAATTACGACACGACGTTGATCATCACCCAGCACGGGAACAAACTCAGTGGACCGGAGACCATCCCGGCCGACGAAGCGGTGAACTCCGGTTACAGTACCGGACATTTCACTGGCACCATAGTCGGTACGAAAATCCGCATCATCGTCATCTGGGCGCCGCGCGCATCGGACGGCGTTCAGCTGCACGGATTATACACCGGTACGGTCATCTCCAAGCACATCATCAACGGGCTCGCAACCGACCTGACGACGAAGCCCACGCCAACTCCTGCGACTTGGGTCGGTTATGGTCCCTCCGTTTGCATCGCCCACGCCGCCTAAGCGAGAAGCGGGCGTCGCTAGCCATCGAGGTCAAGTTTCGCTGCGCGGTGAACGTGCTTCAGTCGCGTGCTCAGAAGAGGTTTCTTAGCGATGCGAGATCATCGGCCAAGTTCTGGCTGACGCCGGGCGACTCGAACACGGGGTGGGATCCTTGGGTGATTGTCTTCTATCCCCGCTCAGGTCATTAAGTCGTTCCGCTGCGGATCACGCAGACCTGGGTATCGTGCGCTTGTGAAGGCTTCTTGATGGTGAAGTAGTCCGTTGACGAACGGTATGGCGCGAGGAACTGCTATTCTTTACAAATATGGAGAATGTAAAGAAAAGGCGGCGCGGCACGAGAATCAGCGAGAAGCACCAGGTGACCATTCCGATTGACGCTATGCGAATCGCGGGCTTGGAGGCGGGTGAGCGTGTCGTTGCCAGAGCTGATGGCCCCGGACGGGTGGTACTCGAACGTGAAGAGGACGTTCTTGAGAGTTTCTCCGGATTAATGACGGGCATATTCGAACACGGAATCCTCGAGCAACTTCGTAACGAATGGGACTAACCGTCATCGACGCAGGTATTCTCATTGGATTCTTTGACGCGAGTGATGCGCACCATCTCGGGGCGAAGAGAGAATTAGCCAATGCTCAACAGCGCGGAGACCAAATAGCAATACCGGCTTCAGCGCTCGCTGAGGCGCTGGTGTCCCCGTCGCGCCACGGCGAGTCGTCAGTCACCGCAATTCTTGAGTTCATTGAGCGTCTGCCGGTTGTGGTGGCGGAACTCGATATTGATACTGCCGTGGTGGCAGCGAGACTTCGAGCTCGTCACGGCCAAAAGGTCAAGTTGCCTGACGCCCTGGTTATTGCTACCGCCATCCACGTTGAAGCCGGCGTACTTGTCACAACTGATCGAGGGTGGCCCCCCAAGAGCAAATTAGGCTTCGAAGGAAATCTCATCAAGCTCTGACGATCACCTATGCGAGTGAGAAGCGGAGCCAAGTCCGACAAGGTCGTCATTGGTTCCGGCTGAGCCGGTGGACCGCTCGCTTAAATTGGTACTTGAGTGCTAAATCCCTCGGAGGCATTGCCGCTCTTGTGAGGATGATGATGAGAGACCTCCTTGACAAATGAAAAGCACCGCAATTCATCCCTCAAAACATCCCTCACAAGGATTCGACGGTGCGCAACAGAACCGACAAGAGACGACGGAAAACTCAGTAAATATCGACAAAATCCACCATCACAGACATGCGACAACGGATCAATTCCCATTTACACTCAGCAGGTCGGGGGTTCGAGTCCCTCAGCGCCCACCGATGGGTACGGTGCGCAGGGGACCGTGCGCGAACCGCGCCAGAGAAGACTTAAGAGTTAGTGGGCCTCGTTCCAACTTTCGGCAGCCTCATCTAAAACCGTCCACAACAGATCGCTTCGTCCCCACACCGGATCAACCAGTGTCACGTGCAGACTGTTCTGCAACACTGCGACCATGTATTCGCATAGTCCGACTTCACCCGGATCACGCAAGAACATCTCTACGAGCGTTCCTCGTGAATAGCTCCCGCCATCCCACGTGTACGCCGAACTGACATCGTCTCGGTCTGTGTCGTTCTTCACCTCATCGGGCCAAAGTGTGATTGGCAAGGTGTACGGGACATCATCTTCACCGGCCGGAATGGCATTTATCACTAGATCGGTTAGTCCCAAGGACCCTTCTAGCCAGTGAGCGAGTTCCCATGAGGTAAAGCCAGACACGTTGGCTCGCTGAGCCGACCCATCGTCACTAGGCCCTTCGCCTGGCTGCGATTGATCCGTGACAAAACCGATGCGATTCAACTTCGCAAGTATCGGTATCAGCTCTGTGGTTTCCGGGTCGGGACCAGTGCCGTACCAAGGGCTTTCGTCGATGCCACCCTCTAGCCAGCGAGCTGTCAACTCACCAAGTTCAGTTAGTGACCGCGCTTCGAGCCAGAGTGCCTTCACATCCGCCATGTCATCGAGCCTAAGCGTCACGCCGTTCGTAACGAATTTGCTGTCGATAATGGTTCATGGCCGGTATACGTCTGCACGATGTCTGACTGCGGTCACCTTCACAGTGTGCGTGGCGTCGTCTATGAAGTACAGCACTCGATAGTCACCGCGGCGCGCTGAGTACGCCGGAGCTAAGGGTGGCCCGAGCGGTTTTCCCACGCGCCGAGGGTTGTCGAGCAACGGCCCGGTGATGAATTCGTACACGGCATGCGCGATCTTCTCGGGGAGTGCGTCAGAGAGCCACTTTGCTGTCGATCGGGCGATGATGAGGTTGTAACGTTCCCTACTTGGGGTCGACACTGCGCCCGGCGTTCTTCATTGCCTTGGCGAGTTGATCGCTGTTGAGGACATCACCTTCAGAAAGCGCTCGTATGCCCTCCTGGTGTGCGAGCAGCAGCGCTGGGTCGGACAGCACGGCAATCGTTTCGCGCATGGCGTCGTAGTCATCGGCGCCCATCAGTACGGCGGCTCGGTGCCCGTTCTTCGTGATTTCGATTCGTTCGTGAGTTGAACTCGCTTCGTCGACCAATTTGGATAACTGAGCTCGAGCATCGGCGATGGGCAGTGTGTTCATGTACAGAATTATAGCGTGAATTGTGGAAGACTGATGGTCAAGCGGTTCGTTGTCCACATCTCTTATACATTTATCTTCGGAGCGACAAGGGCAAGGATTGTGTCGACCGCAATCTCGAACGGTCGAGTGCTCCTCTGCACCTGAGCGAGGAGTAGTCCCCCTTGCAGCGCGGCGAGGATAGTGACAGCGAGATCGTCTGGATTGATATCCGATGACAGTTGGCCGTGGGCACGAAGGGTCTGAAGCCCGTCGCTGAGGGTACTTGACCAGAGATCGAACCCGGCGGCGATGAGGGCTCGCGCCTCAGGGTCGCTTTCCGCAAGTTGACCACCCAGCGAGCCAAGGGGGCAGCCCCCCTTGGCTTCGGTGCTTTTCGACGCCGCGATGACCGTGTTGCGCCACGCTCGGAGCCCTTTCACGGTGCCAAGATTTGCGTGTTGCTGGTTGGTGACGATGGCATTGGCTTGGTAGTTAATGACTGCCCGCACGAGCTCGTCCTTGTCGGGGAAGTAGTGGTAAAGCTGCGACCCGCTGACTTCTGCGGCAGCCTTGATTTCGTCCAGCGTGGTGGCGGCAACGCCGCGCTCGTAAATTAGGCGAGCGGCTTCCTCGACAATGCGACCCCGAGTGCGCTCGCCCTTGGCGGTGAGCCTCGGTTGATCGCTCGTGACGTTGGACATTCACACATGCTAGTGACGTTTTGAGTTTGACAACCCAGTCGACCTCAGCCATAATGGGTTGTACAACCCATTACACCAAAAAAAGTGAGACCCACAATGATCCTCGTAACTACGGCTGGAACGGTCGGCTCCGAAGCTGCACGTCTTCTTGTCGAGCGCCAAGTGCCCGTGCGGGTGTTGGTGCGAGACCCGAAGAAGGTCATGGCGTTGGCAGACGCCGGTGTTGAGATCGCCGTGGGCGACTTGGACGCGTCGGCGTCCATCGACGAGGCAATGGTGGGTGTCACGTCGGTCATACTCGTGAGCTCTGCTGTGCCCGCTCAGGAGTTGAACTTGGTGTGTAGCGCGGTTCGGGCGGGCGTCGAGCATGTCGTAAAAGCGACCAGCAAGGCGTCCGCCGATTCGCCCATCGCCCGACGGCGCGGGCAGACCGAAATCGAAGCCGGACTCGCCGCTTCCGGTTTGCCCCACACGCTGCTGCGATCCAACGCCTACATGCAGAATACGTTGATGTTGGCGCCGGTGATCGCCAAGACCAGCAGTTTCGGTTCCTCGGCCGGCAAGGGACTTGTCGGCATGGTCGATGCGCGCGACGTAGCGGCAGTGGCAGCTGAGATCGCCGCATCTCCGGCCGGTCACGCCGGAAAGACGTACTGGCTCAGCGGTCCTCAGCTCATCTCCAACTACGACGTTGCGGGCCTGCTCTCAAAGTTGCTTGGTCGGACCATTACCTACCGAGAGCTCACATTCGATGAAAACAAGAGCGCGATGGTCAGTGCCGGTGTACCTGAGGCGATCGCAGAGCAGAACGCCCAGGCCTTCAGTCTGACTGCGGAAGGTGATGCAGAGTGGACCAGTGAGGACGTCGAGTTGATCCTCGGTCGACCTGCCCGCTCGTATCAACAGTTCGTAGCAGACTACGCGCGAGCGTTCTCTTAAATCAGCCCTCAATCAGAGGGGCTCTACCCCGTGCCTACGTCGCGGAAGCCCATCGTCAGGGCGAAGCTGGGCGCGTGCGTGGAAAGCTCGTTCTGCTAATCGACTGAATGAACGGTGAGCGCTTAACGATCTCGCTTATGCGTATCTCGAGCTCTGACTTGTCGAACATCCAAGCAATTCCTCACTGTGTTTGCGCAAAATCCGGTTTGCTCCCCAACTTCCACGAGGGACAGTCCAGACGTGTACAGATGCACCATCGAATCGATGACTCCAGACGTTGGAGACTGGCCACGCATCGAGATTCCAACCTTCTTAAGCCTTTCTGCGACGGTCGTGCGATGACAGCCAAATTCAGCAGCTATCTCGTACATCGTGGCTCCTACTTCGTAGCGTGCGGCCATCTCAAGCACCTGAGCTTCAGTAAGCCGCCTCTGTCGTTGACGGATTGGGCCAAGTAGTTGATAATCAGAGGAGGTGATATCTTCCGTTGTTTGCCTTTCCAAGTGGCCTTCTGCAAGGAGTGACCATTTGTTTGAGTCAGCAGTGGATAGGTCCACCAAGCTTTAGTTGGTTCCCCGAAGGTGTGCCCCAAAAACCGCTGCGAGGACAATTTCGGTTCTGCTACTCGGTACAGATCTTGTCGAGCCTTTCCAGGCTGGCTGTCAAGGACTCGATTATCGGGTTGTTCCCGTTGATCCACGCCGCGCCATCGCGTAGGAGTTCCTCCGGCATTGCGCCGTAGTCAAAGACCTCGGTGACGACGGTGGCATCGTCACCGTTTGGAGCGAGAACGTAGCCCCAGCGGTACCCGGCAGGGATGCCAACTTTGGATGGATCATTGCCCTCGGTCCGAGAAGGGTCTCCGGGGGCCGGCTCCCAGAAGATGCGCCGATCTGGCTCGAACTCCACCACGTAGTTGAGCATGAGGTAGTCGTCTCCCAGCCGATGCATCTTCATGGTGAAGGTATCGCCGACCCCTGAGATGCGACGGTCGACGACGACTCCCCGGAGCATGCCGGAGCCATCGAAGTCTTTGTGGCGTTGCGGGCTCGCAAGGATTGCAAAAACTACAGCCGCAGGTGCTTCGATCCTGCGTGATACTTCGAGTGGCTTGCCTTTCATTTTCATGCCTCCAATTGACCCTTCTGCGCTTTAGTTATTAGCGATCCATTATGAGAGAAATGGAACGAGGGGTCAAGCGGTCCTTTTTGGACGTTCAAGTCACCACGATGGAAAACAACGGCAAATTCCTTCTGAGACGACAAGTCCCACAACGGTGGATTTGCCAACGATGCTCCCTTTCGCTGGTTCCGGCGATATTACATAGTTCGTCGGCGCCGAACTCGTCAAGCTGGAGCAACACGCAGGCCAGTTGAAAGATCGAGATTGCATCTGGCCCATCGAGATTGTGTCCTAAGGTTTCAAAATGAGCACTACCGATGGTCCCAATTCTTTCAGTCTTCCGGTGCGGCAATACAACGTACGCATGGCGAAGCGAATGGCAAGACGCGCACACTTAAACGAACAGGGTGAGGCGGTGTGCTTCGCGTATAACAATCTGCTAACGACAGTTTTGATTGGCACGGTGGAAGATGTTGTTCGGTACGTGCCAAGCGTCGGCGGACTACTTGAGATGGCGATCAGCATCCTGACCTTCTATTTTCATCGCATCGTACTGGTGACTGACCAGAACGTGTACGTGTATCGAGACTGGCCGTTCCACTTTCCTGGTAAGCAGTTGGCCGCTTACGCGCGGCACGCTGGTGTGGTAAAACTCGGGAGCCCGAATCCAGGTAGTTTTTCAAGGTTGATCCGTCGTGGGCAGCTGACCTTCGAGGATGGTCATGTCGTCTATCACAGCATTCTGTGGATACGCCGTGCGAAGTACATCGCCCAGGAAGCGAACACAACTACTGCAAGGTGAAAAGCAGTGCAAAGGGGTTCGAACCTAGTCCCGTTACCTCCACGAAGTTTCCCTGTGGCGGGTTCTGTCGCCCATTTAAAGTCGATACGACTATTCGCCTGCGGTTCCGTTGACCTTTTTTAGTTCCGTCTTCAGCCACGTGGAGATCTTCTCGTGCGTCTCATTGTCAACGCGTGAAATTGTCTTGATAGCTTCACGGTGACCCGGATGGTGCGGGTCAGAAAGAGCATCGGTGTCGACTGGCGTCAGAGTTTCGTCATTCTGATCACCGGGGTTGTAGTTGTTGGCAGAGCGGAAGCCGAACCACCGACTCCGCCGGTGAAACCTAATCCCAAGGCAGTGAAAGACCCGTCACCGATTGCGCCGCAAGTGGTACCGCAGCTAGCGCAACATCCTGCGCAAGAAGCACATCCAGCCATGTGACAGTTCTCTCAATCAGTCTTGGCACCAACCAAGCAACGATGAGACGAAATCTACGTGCCACTTCGCTCACTCGCGCCACGGAGTTCCGAAGACTTTTCGTCAACTTGGCGACGGTCAAGCAAATCAATGCCGGGGGAGAAGTGCCCCATGCTTCGCGCGGAGAGTTACGAATCCTGCGGCCGGCGCGAAAACGGTGCTCGGTGTCGAGGGATCTCACGCTGAGTTCAATCGCGGGTGTCTCGGTGCTGAGCTACATCAGCACCCGCAATTCGTCACGTGTGTCCAAGGAGCAGCCCCGCTCTCTAGATTTGTCTGATGGGTCTCTACAACGATCACGTTATGCCGCGACTCGTGGGTGTCGTGTGTGGACACAAGTTCTTTGATTCGTGGCGTCGTCGGGTCTGCGAGGGTCTAGAAGGCGACATCATCGAATTGGGCTTTGGATCGGGCACGAATGTGCGCTTCCTGCCTACCGCAGTTCGGCGTGTCGTCGCAGTGGAACCGTCGCGAACCGCTCGGGAAGTTGCCGAGTCGAAGATCATTGGCAACGCCTTCAATGTTACCTTTGTTGACCTCGACAGTACTCACTCTTTGAGCGACGACTCTCTCGATGGAGCCTTGTGTACGTTCACGCTCTGCAGTGTTGATGATCCCGGGGTTGTGCTTCGTCAACTCCTACGTGTCTTAAAGCCCGGCGCGCCGCTGCACTTCCTTGAACACGGTTTGGCTCCAGACCAGCGCATCGCGCGCTGGCAACGTCTTCTTAACGGTCTTGAGAGGCGACTCGCGGGCGGCTGCCAACTGACTCGCGAACCACTGGCCATGATCAGTGAGTCCGGATTTGTGATCGAGAGAAATGAGCAGGAATACGCCAGAGGTCCAAAGCCGTGGAGCTACTTCACTTTGGGAGTAGCCCGAAAACCATTGCACTGGTGACTGCGAAACGTGTTGACACGGTTTCTTGACACCTGAGTTGAGAATCGTAGGTCACTGTTTGCGTAGCGATGTAGTCTCATGCATTGACACTTCCCTAGTTTCGGTCCGCGCATTTGTTGTGCGCGTAAACGCTGCGGTGTAGGCGATCGAATGCTGCAGCGGCTACGTAGTGCGATGAGCGAACGTCGAGTTAAAGAGATAGTTCGCGTCACGATCTCCAACGTGAAGATTGACCGTGTCAACGTGGCAGCGGGGGCCTTTGCTTTTCGCTGGTTCCTCGCGATCTTTCCCATCATCATTGCCCTGCTGGGTATTGCCGCGCTCGTAGCAATACCGAGCAACTTGGTCGTGAGTTTGATTCATGGAGTTTCGAAATCCCTCCCATCGGCAGCCGCTCAGGTCTTTGCCAAGGCGCTTCGGCATACGGCCAAGCGCACGAGCACCGACTTGTGGGCGACCGTTGTTGCGAGCGTGGTGGCGTTGTGGAGTGCGACGTCGGGAATGGTGATTGTCGAAGAGGGCCTCGACATGGCCTACGGTTTGACCGAGAAGCGATCCTTCGTGACCATGCGAATACTCGCCTTGCCACTGCTGGCGGGTGCGACCATCCTCGGTGGGGCGGCGTCTGCTCTCGTCATCTTTGGTTTACCGATAGGAAACCTGATTAAGGATTCGGTGCCGGTGGCCGGTCCGGCGTTCGGCGCTACCTGGACGACGTTGCGCTGGTTACTGGCACTCGGGCTGATGAATCTGCTCTTCTCACTGCTCTACTATGTTGCTCCGAACCGCCCGCGACAAAAGTGGCGCTGGACCAGCGCCGGTGCTCTTTTCGCCACGATCCTGTGGTCCGTGGTCTCACTCGGCTTCTCGCTCTACACGTCGAGCTTTGGTTCGTACGCAAAGACGTACGGCGCCTTTGCGGGTGTGGCGATCTTGATCTTCTGGCTCTACCTGACTGGCCTCGCCATTCTTGTCGGCGGTGAGGTTAATGCCGCAATCGAAAGTCTGTCGAAGCCTCCGGACAATCCAGGCTGATTAAGGGTTTAGGTGGCGTCGCCAAAGTCGCAATAAATATCAATCCCGTCTCTAGGTACCGCCCTCCTCGAGCCGTGCGCCCGTGAAGGCGAGTGTTCTTCACATCAACTTCGCTCCGCCGTTTCACTTCACGCGTCGACTGGGGGTACACAATTCTTTAGTCAGCACGACAGAACCCAGCGTCTCGCTGAGACAAGTTATTCGCGGCACGGGCCGACCTTGAAGCTGCAAAAGATGGTTACACCCCGCCGGTGACAATTGATCCTTTAGATCACGAATGGAGCAACTCATGAAGGCGGCACGGTTCAATCTGGTCGGGGCATCAGGGGTCCTCGAGATTGAGGATCTGGCGGGGCCGTGATGGACCGGATGAGGAAGAGCCAATTAATCGTCGGGACCCGGCGGCAACCGAGCGCGACCCATAGGTGTCAATTGGCGTGACTGGCCGCAGTGAGTAGTGCGCCGTGTACGACAGGCAGGAGTGCACGATCGTCCCGCTCCCACGGGGTGCTTTGATCAAGCGATGTGAAGGGGCTCCGTAAGACGTACACGTTTTGATCGGCGCAGGGCATTGGTTGTGATGGGCTTCACAAGCGTGACGTGAACTTGTAAATGTCGAGGTGGCGAGGCGCGAGGACGCCGGGACCGAAGTCCTCGCAAGAACGTTCTCGCAAGTAAGTATCCTAAGGACCACAGGAGTTTTCTCGGCTGAAGCGTATCGTCGCGTGGGTCCAGATTTCGAGCGGGTGGGAGTCACGTGGTGAACAGTTCAATGGAAGAAGTCCAACTCGAGCGCGAAGGCTCACTGATGCCCGTCATCGACGTCATCCCCGATTCGGTGTATCGCAATCCGACGTGGAAAGGACTTGGTTACTTCTTTCGTGATTTAGCGATCTACGTGGGCATGGTCGTTCTTCTCGTCTTCGTCACCAACCCGTTGATCGACGTACCGATTGAGGTTCTTACGATTCTTGCGGTGACCGGGCTCTTCGTCGTCGCCCACGACTCCGCGCACGGCGCGCTCTTTAACACCAAGCGCAAGAACTCGATTGTCGGACGCCTCGCAATGCTGCCCTCGTGGCACGTCTTTGAGGCCTGGGTACTCGGCCACAACCGGATTCACCACGCCTTCACCGTGCGCCAGGGCTACGACTTCGTCTGGCATCCCGTGACGGCACAGGAGTACGCGGACAAGGGCCGTTACGCCAAGGTAATGCACCGAATCGAATGGTCGTGGATGGGAACGGGCCTCTACTACTTCCTCGAGGTGTGGTGGCACAAGATGATCGCCTTTAAACCCCCGGCGCGTTGGATCAAGCTGATTCGTCGAGACCGTATCGTGACGCTCTCCTTCATAGCCCTTATGGCACTCGGTTTTGGCGTGTTGGGCTACGCGAGGACCCACTCGATCTTTGGCGCGCTCTGGCTCGTGGGACGCGTTGAGGTGATTCCCTTCGTTGGCTTTTGCGTCATGATCGGATCGGTCGTGCACGTGCACCACGTGCAGCCAGACATCCGCTGGTGGAAGCGCGGGGAGTGGACCAAGTTCAAGGGCCAGATGGAGGGAACGACGGTGAACCGTGTACCAAAGGGGTTGAACTTCTTCTTTCATTGGATCATGATCCACACACCTCATCACGTCGATATGCGAATCCCGATGTACAACCTGGAAAAGGCCGCCAAGGCGATTGAAAGTGCGTACCCCGAGGTCGTGCACGATACGCCGTGGCGCTTCAAGGACTTTCGTAATAGTACGCGTACGTGCAAGTTGTACGACTTCGAGCAAGGGAACTGGCTCACCTACAAGGCCGCACGCGCGTCCTTGGCCTCTCAAGTGGCGTGAGGAACCGACGCTTCGTATCTCGCTTTACGACAGCGAACCTTCGATCCCGATGACCTCGCGACCGGGCGGGACGCAACCGCGAACCGGCTCGAGTTGTGCCTCGAAATACTCTTGAAACACAAGAAAAGGTAACTTTGGGCATGGGGCCGACCAACGTAGACATCGATCCCAAACTCGCGTGGGACGAGGTCTACAGCGCGCCCGGCAAGCCCCGGCCCATCTATCGCAGTGTCGTTGACGAGATCGGACGCTACGGCGAGGGCGAACTTCAGACGCGCTTCGACCAACTGGGTCGGACCTTTCGCGAGCGTGGCGTTACCTTTGCCCACGACGGCGAAGAGCGCCCGTTCCCCCTAGACCTGATTCCTCGTATCATCAGCGCGGTCGAGTGGGACACGCTCGCCAGTGGCATCCGCCAGCGCGTTCTCGCTCTCGAGGCGTTTCTAGGCGACGTCTATCAACACGGCGTGTGTTTTGACGACGGCCTCATCCCACGCAGTCTGATCACGTCGAGTCAACACTTCTGTCGCGAAGCGGTGGGCATCGTTCCTTCGCACTCGGCACGAATCACGGTCTCGGGCGTGGACCTCATCCGTGACGAGGAGGGCCACTTTCGAGTTCTGGAGGACAACCTGCGCATTCCCTCTGGCGTCTCGTACGTCATCGAGAATCGTCGGGCTATGACCCAGAGTTTCGGCTCGCTCTTTTCGAACCAGCGTGTGCATCCCGTCGACGAATACCCCCAGCGTCTGCTCGCCGCCCTGCGACGTTCGGCCCCCGAAGAGGTGCGCGACCCTACGGTGGTGGTCTTGACGCCTGGCGTGCACAACGCGGCCTACTTCGAGCACGTACTGCTCGCTCGTCTGATGGGTGTCGAACTGGTTGAGGGGAGTGACCTCGTGACCGTGGGAAATCGTGTACTCCTGCGCACCACCGAAGGCGAGCGACCGGTGCACGTCATCTACCGTCGCGTCGATGACGAGTGGCTCGACCCGTTGCACTTTCGACCGGACTCGCTCATTGGAGTCGCCGGCCTCGTCAACGCGGCCCGGGCGAACACGGTGACGATTGCCAACGCGCTCGGAAACGGCGTTGCGGACGACAAGTTGATCTATACCTTCGTACCCGACATTATCCGCTACTACCGCAACGAAGAACCGATCCTCAAGAACGTCGAGAGCTACCGACTCGACGATCCCGAAGTCTTCGGCGACGTCATTGGCCGACTCGGCGATTTCGTCGTCAAACCCGTTGATGGATCGGGTGGCAAGGGCATCGTCATCGGACCCCAAGCGGACGAAAGAACGTTGGTGAACTTGCGTAAGGAGGTTGAGGCGAATCCACGCGGATTCATCGCCCAACGACCGGTAGCCTTATCGACGCTGCCCACTTACGTCAACGGCAAGTTGGCTCCTCGCCACGTGGATCTTCGCCCCTTTGCCATCAACGACGGCCGTGACGTGTGGGTCCTGCCGGGGGGTTTGACGCGTGTCGCCCTGCCCGAAGGTGCGCTGGTCGTCAATTCCAGCCAGGGCGGGGGGTCCAAGGACACCTGGGTACTCGCGAGCCCCGAGACCTTCGAGGCTGCTCCGAGCGACCACGCCAACGGTCGTACCCTGCGACCCGTGGCGAACTTCGTCGCGCGCCAGGTGGACCCGCGTCACCCGAGTGAGGCCGAACAGTGAGCGATCAGCGGCTGCTCTCGCGGGTCGCCGAGTCGCTCTATTGGATTGGCCGCTACGTCGAGCGCGCTGACGGCACCGCGCGCATCATCAACGCCTATATCCACCGCATCGCCGAAAATCCCTTTAATGACGCCGAGAGTGCGTGCCGGTCGCTCTTCGCCATCCTCGGGATCGAACTCGACGAAGATCGACCCGCCACGACCGACGTCGTGCTCGAGGACCTGGTGTTCTCGCCCGAGAGTCCGAGTGCCATCACGGGTTCGCTCCGTGCGGCCTACGAGAACGCGCGACGTTCGCGCGAGGTGATCTCTTCAGAGATGTGGGTTTGTATCAACGGCACCTACGACGAATTGACCGCGCGACATCGACAGGCCCGCAGGGTGGGTGCCGCTAGTTACTTCAAGTTCGTTTCGGATCGGGCCGCGCTCTTCGCTGGACTGAGCGACGCGACCATCAGCCACGACGAGGGCTGGCACTTCCTCGTCCTGGGTCGAAGCATCGAACGAGTGGACATGACTTGTCGCCTGCTCGACGCCCAACTGGTAGGGATAAACAACTCGCCCGATTGGCTTACTTTGCTGCGAGCGGCGGGAGCGATGGAGTCCTACTTACGTGAGTCACGCGGCAGTGCGAGTTCCGAATCGCTCGCATCGTTCTTGCTGCTCGACCGGCTCTTTCCGCGCTCGGTGTACCACACGCTCAACGTGGCCGACAACTCACTTGAACTACTCACTACGACCCACAGCCGAGTGGGCGATACGTCTAACGCTCGACGCACGATTGGCCGTGCCCGTAATCGACTTGAATACTTGGAACTCGCCACCTTGGTCGCGGACCTGCCCGAGTTGCTCGACTTCATCGAGCAAACGTGTGCCTCTGCCAACGACGAGATCACGGCGCGCTACTTCCGTCAGGTCATCGCCGAGCCCTGGGCTAGCGAGGCGGGCGTATGACCTCGTCGCCCACTTCGCGCCTTTCGATCCGCCACATCACTGGCTTCATCTACGACGGCTTCGCCGAGTCGTCCTACAACGAGGCTCGGATGACTCCGCTCAGTTCGTCGCGCCAGCAGGTCCTCGAGGCGACACTTCGCACTAATCCCAACGCTTCTCAACTCACGTACATGGACTACTTCGGGTCGGCGGTCACGGCTTTTGACCTGCACGACCGGCACCGTCAACTAGAAGTGACCGCCGAGGCGCTCGTCGAAGTCGTAGCCACACCGCGCGAGCGGCCGTACTTGAATCTAAAGGACCTGCGAGAGTCCAAGGTACTCGACACCTACGCCGAGTACCTGGCGAGTACCCCGCGTACCGCGTTGCCCGACAAGCTGCACCGCGAGTTGGCGTCGCGCGTGAAGGACGAGGACGTGGAATCACTTGTCGCGATCGTCTCGTCGAGCGTGAGTGAGCGAGTGGCCTACGTGCCCGGTTCCACGCACGTCACCACGACGGCCCTCGAATCATGGGGTCAGAAGACCGGCGTGTGCCAGGACCTCTCGCATCTCATGATCGGTTTCCTTCGAGGCCAGGGAGTGCCCGCGCGCTACGTCTCGGGCTACCTGCATCCCAGTTCCGACGCGGCGATTGGCGAGACCGTAGTGGGTCAGAGTCACGCCTGGGTCGAGTACTACTGCGGCTCGTGGGTGGGCTTTGACCCCACCAACGGCAACGACATTGGCCTTAGTCACGTGGTGGTCGCCAAGGGTCGCGACTACGGCGACGTCCCTCCCCTCAAGGGGATCTATCACGGGGCCCCATCACGCGCACTCGGGGTGACCGTGGAGATAACCCGCCTCAGTTAAGCGTTCTCGGGGCGTTCGAGGAAGTAGCCAATGCCCGGCACCGTGCAGAGCACCAGACCTTCTTCATCGTCGAGCTTCTGGCGCAGCCGGTGCACGTAGGCGTGGATGTACTGGGCTTCTCTCGTGTAGCCCACTCCCCACACCGCGCTGAGGATCATCTGATGGGTGCAGGTGCGCCCCGCGTGGCGCGCGAGGAATGACAGTACCTCGAACTCCTTTGCGGTGAGCGCGATGTCCGCTCCCTTGTACTTGACGTCGTGGTGGATCAGGTCGATTTCGAGATCGCCGCAACGTATCTCAGACTCGCCCTCGGCGGGTTCGACCACCCGGGTACGCACGACGACGCGGATCCGTGCTTCCAGTTCGCCCATACTGAAGGGCTTCGTGACGTAGTCGTTGGCTCCGCCGTCGAGGGCGGCGATCTTTCGATTCTCGTCGCCGGTCGCTGAAAGGATGATGATTGGTACGTCGCTCCACTGGCGAATCCGTCGGCACACGGTCAGTCCGTCGATGTCGGGTAGCCCGATGTCGAGCACGACCACGTCAGGCGCGAGCAGCGCGGTTTGGGAGAGACCCTGCTCGCCGGTCTCGGCGGTTGTGACCTCGTGGCCCTCGGACTGTAATCCGAGTCGCAACGCTCGCAAGAGCGACCGGTCGTCGTCAACAACGAGTACGCGCGCCACGTCAGCCCAGCCCTGGCGCTGCGTCAACGGCGGGTAGCGAAAACGAGAAGCGTGCACCGCCACCGGTTGCGTCCTCGTACCAGATCCTCTCGCCGTGTGCTTCGACGAAAGTCTTCGCAATGGTGAGCCCGAGTCCGGCGCGCCCACCGGTATTGAACTGTTCGAAACGATTAAAGATCGCCTCACGGTCTTCGGCGGCGACGCCAGCTCCCTGGTCGGCGACCGAGAGCACGAGCGAAGAACCGCGCTGCTCTGCGCTCACCGTGATTACGCCCTGGGCCGGTGAGTGGCGAAGCGCGTTGTCGAGCAGGTTGACGAGCACCTGGATGACGAGGAGCCGGTCGATGTTCGCTTGGGGTAGCGAGTCCGAGACCTCGAGTCGAAGTTGACGATCTTTGAGACTCGAGCTCATGACGTTGATCGCCTCTTTGACCATCTCATTTAACGAGGTGGGCACCTGGTGGATCTCCAAGACGCCCGCTTCTATTCGCGTCATGTCGAGCAAGTTCGTGACCAGGCGCGTCAGGCGGTCCGCCTCAATCTCGATCAACTCATGAAGTTCGTGGGCGTCGGCCGTCGAGAGGACGTTCGCGCGACTAGATAGGGTGGAAGAGGCGACCTTGATGGTGGCGAGCGGTGTGCGCAGGTCGTGCGACACCGCACCCATGAGGGCCTGGCGCAGCCGGTCCACCTCCTCGAGGAAATGCGAACGCAGGGCCTGCTCGCGCAATTGGGTCCGTTCGAGAGCCAGGGCGGCGTCGTTGGCGAAGGTCACAAGGATGGCCTGGTCGGTCACGGACATCGGAACGTCGCGAAGTACCAGTATCCCAACCGGCCGACTAGAAGCCGACAGCGCGACGGTGCGTAGTCCGCTGGACGAGCCCAGCGACGGTCGGATGCTCATGGGTATCCCAGACTGGGGATCGAACTGGCGCAGTTCTTCTTCTGAGAGTGGTTCACCGACGGAGGCGGCGATCTTCAAGCGCTGGTCCGCGAGCACGAGCAGCGAGACGCCCGGGATATTAAAGACCGTTTGGACCGCCTGGACAATGGTCTGCAGGAGGTCTTCGACCGATTGATCCTGGACTAGGAGCTCGGAGAGCTCGAAAACCCGGCGCATGGCCTCGCTGCCTCGGCTGGCCTCGAGTCTCGCCAGCTTCAAGTCCGATACCACTCGTGCGACGAGCAGCACAACGACCACATAGACAAGTAGTGCCGCCCAATTCTGCGTGGTGCTGATGCTCAGCGTGTAGTAAGGGCGCAGGAACCAGAAGTCGAAGACGAGAGCACTGGTGAGCGTGCTGACAAAGCCCGTGAAAAGGCCGCCAAAGACCACGCCTGCCACGACGGGGATGACGAATACCAGAGCGACGGTCGTAGCGCTGACGTGCGAACGCAAGGTGAGCATCAGCGCGCCGAAGACGACCGAGTCGCCAACTCCGATCAACAGGGTGAAGAGGCGTGCGCGCACGAGCCCATTCTCGCACCAAACGGCTGCTCTTCCCGGGGACTTTGTTATTCAGAAATTATGAAGAACTTACGAGGGCTTTTAAGAACCATTGCAGAACCGTTTCGCCAGACTGGCTCCATGGCAGATATCTATTCACTAATTGGAATCATCGCCTTCACGGCGGCGGCGCTGGGGCTCGTTTGGGTTTTGGACCGCGTATGAGCTTCTCTCAGATAATCCTTCTAATCATTGCGGTGGCGATGTTCTTTTACTTGGGCTACGCCATGTTCAAACCGGAGAAATTTTAAATGGGGTTCTTCTTCACACTTCTAGCCCTCGTGGTGTTGCTCGGATTGACCTGGCGCTACCTGGGTTCGTACATGGAGGCGGTCTTCGATGGCCGCGTCCACTTTTTCGGCTTCGTTGAGCGTCCGGTCTATCGGGCCCTTCGTACGAGCCCCGAGCAAGAGCAGACCTGGAAGCGTTACGCCGGGGCGATGGTCGTCTTCTCGGCGGTGTCGCTTCTGTTCACCTACGTGATCCTGCGGATTCAGGGCTCGCTGCCACTTAACCCACAGCACCTGGGTGCGGTGGGTCCGGCGCTGAGCTTTAACACTGCGTCGTCGTTCCTCACCAACACGAACTGGCAGAACTACGGCGGTGAGGCGACGATGTCGTACTTCTCCCAGATGGGCGCACTTACCGTCCAGCAGTTCGTCTCGCCGGCCGTTGGTATCGCCGCCGCGTTGGTGTTGGTGCGTGGATTCTCGCGCAAGAATTCACCCACGATCGGCAACTTCTGGGTCGACATCACGCGGTGCCTCTTCTACATCTTGTTGCCCATGGCGTTCATCGCCGGCATCATCTTCGTGGGCGAAGGTGCGGTTCAGACTCTGGCCGGCACCGTGAGCATCAAGGACAGCTTGAACGGCGTCACCCAGACCATTCCTCGAGGACCGATCGGCTTCATGGAGGCCATTAAGCAGCTCGGGACCAATGGCGGAGGTTTCCTCAACGCGAACTCGGCGACGACCTTCGAGAACCCGACCGGGCTCACGAACTTCCTTTCGATCTACCTGCTGCTCTCGATACCGGTCGCCCTGACGTACACCTTTGGAAAAATGGTCGGCAGCATCAAGCACGGCTTCGCTCTGCTGGCCGTCATCATTATCCTCTTCGGCTCGTGGGTGGCCTTCACGTCGGCTGCCGAGCACCAGAACAACCCGGCCGTCGCCGCGGCGGGTATCCACTCGACGGTGGGCAACACCGAAGGTAAGGAAGTTCGTTTCGGTGATACCTCGACCGCACTCTTCGGGGTCGCCTCCACGCAGACCTCGACGGGATCGGCCGACGCGTCCTACGACTCCTTCACGCCCATCGGCGGCTTTGGACTGCTCACCGGCATGATGATGGGCGAAGTCACACCGGGTGGCACGGGTACCGGTCTGTACACCCTGCTTCTCTACGCGATCCTCGCGGTCTTCATCGGTGGACTCATGATCGGGCGAACGCCGGAGTATCTCGGTAAAAAGATCCAAGCCCGAGAGGTCAAACTCGCCGGGCTTGGGGCCCTCGTGATGCCAATAGCGGTGCTGGTCCTCACGGCGCTCGCGGTGTCACTGGCGGCGGGCAGGGTTGGCCCGCTCAACGCTGGTCCGCACGGCTTCACCGAGATCCTCTACGGCCTTACATCCCAAGGCAACAACAACGGTTCGGCGTTCGGTGGACTCACGGGTAACACGCCCTTCTACAACATCATCGGCGCAATCGACATGCTCATCGGTCGCTTCGGCATCATGATCCCAGCGATCGCCCTAGGTGGCTCGCTCGCGGAGAAGAACGTCGTGCCGGAGTCTCTTGGAACGTTCCGTACCGACAACGGGATGTTCGTCGGGCTCACGATCGGCGTCATCTTGATCATCGGCGCCCTGACGTTCTTCCCAGCTATTGCACTTGGCCCCATCGTCGAACAACTAAGTCACCTGAGGTTCTTCTAATGACAACCGTCCTTACTCCACCGAGCGCCGATTCAACTGGCCACGGCGTCGCCCAAGCGCGTGGGCTCTTTGACCGCGAAATCCTGGCTCAAGCGCTGAAAGATTCCATCAAGAAGCTCGATCCACGGGTGCAACTCCGCAACCCGGTCATGTTCGTGGTGCTGGTCGGCTCGATTATCACTCTTTTCGAGTCCTTCGCGCACCCGAGCACGTTCACGTGGTCGATCACGATTTGGCTCTTCTTGACCGTGATCTTCGCAAACTTCGCCGAAGCAATGGCCGAAGGTCGTGGTAAGGCCCAGGCGGACACCCTTCGAAAGATGCGCTCGGAAACCGAGGCGCGGCGACTTCGTCCCGACGGGACCGAGGAGCTCGTGCCCGCGGCGTCACTGCAAAAGGGTGACCTCGTCGTCTGTGAAGCCAACGACCTCATCCCTTCTGATGGTGAGATCGTTGAGGGTATTGCGTCTGTGGACGAATCGGCCATCACGGGTGAATCGGCTCCAGTGATTCGCGAGTCGGGTGGCGACCGCTCGGCGGTCACGGGAGGCACCAAGGTGCTCTCGGACCGGATCGTCGTGCGTATCACGGCCGAGCGCGGCCACACCTTCATCGACCGGATGATCTCGTTGGTCGAAGGCGCGAACCGCCAAAAGACCCCCAATGAGATCGCGCTCACGATTCTGCTCGCGGTGCTGACGATTGTCTTCATACCGGTCGTGGTGACGTTGGAGCCCTTCGCCGGTTTCGCCGGCACGACCGTGTCGGTCGTGGTGCTGGTGGCGTTGCTCGTGTGTCTAATCCCGACGACGATCGGTGCTCTGTTGTCGGCGATTGGGATTGCGGGCATGGACCGCCTCGTCCAGCGCAACGTCCTCGCCATGAGTGGACGCGCCGTCGAGGCGGCCGGAGACGTGCAGGTATTGCTTCTCGACAAGACCGGTACCATAACGCTGGGCAACCGAATGGCTGCGAATTTCTTCCCAGTTACTGGACACACCGAACAAGAGGTTGCTGACGTGGCTCAATTGGCGTCCCTGGCCGACGAGACGCCCGAAGGACGTTCGGTCGTCGTGCTCGCCAAGGAGAATTTCGGTATTCGCGAACGTCAGCTCGATCCCAGCCACGTCTTTGTCCCCTTCACGGCAACTACGCGCATGTCGGGTCTCGATATGGGCACCCGCCAGATTCGAAAGGGCGCGGCCGAGTCCGTAAAGAAATGGGTGAGCGATCAAGGCGGCGTCCTGCCGAGCGACCTCGACGCGATTGTCGAGCGTGTTTCGCGGGCCGGTTCAACGCCGCTCACGGTCGCTGACGGCAAGGAGATCCTTGGCGTCATTGAACTGAAGGATGTCGTCAAGCAGGGAATTCGGGTGAAGTTCGACGAGATGCGCAAGATGGGCATCCGCACCGTCATGATCACCGGTGACAACCCGCTGACGGCGGCGGCAATCGCTCAAGAAGCGGGTGTCGACGATTTCCTCGCCGAGGCGACTCCCGAGGCGAAAATGGCCCTGATCAAGAAGGAGCAAGAAGGCGGCAAGCTCGTAGCGATGACCGGCGACGGCACGAACGATGCTCCCGCTCTCGCCCAAGCTGACGTCGGCGTCGCGATGAACACCGGCACGACGGCGGCAAAGGAAGCGGGGAACATGGTCGACCTGGACTCCAACCCGACCAAGCTGATCGACATCGTCGAGATCGGCAAACAGCTGCTCATCACTCGTGGCTCTTTGACGACGTTCTCCATCGCCAACGACATTGCGAAGTACTTCGCAATCATTCCGGCCTTGTTTGCGGTCTCGTATCCGCAGTTAAAGGCACTGAATATCATGCACTTGCACAGTCCACAGAGTGCCGTACTCTCTGCGGTCATCTTCAACGCCCTCGTGATCATTGCGTTGATTCCCCTCGCGCTGCGCGGCGTGAGATTCCGGGCCGCTAATTCCGCCGCGATCCTTCGGCGCAATGTGTGGATCTACGGAGTGGGTGGCGTCATCATTCCCTTCATATTTATCAAACTCATCGACCTCGTGCTCGTTTCGCTGCACGCGTACTAAAGAGAGACAGAAATGCTTGTTCACCTTCGACGCTCACTAGTGATGGCAGTGATCTGCATGATCTTCTTTGGCTTCGTCTACGCCTTCGCCGGCACCGGCGTCGCCCAATTGCTCTTCAAGAACCAGGCGGACGGTTCGATCACGGCAAACGGATCAACGCTGATCGGTCAGAACTGGTCGAGTCCCAAGTTCTTTCATGGACGTCCTGACGACACAGGTCCCTACACCTCCGGTGACAACCCGCTCGCGGCGAATGGGGTGAGCGGTGAATCCGGCGCGACGAATCTCGGTCCGCGCTCGAAGGTATTGCTCAAGGACACCAAGGAGCTCGTGGCGTATTGGCACAAACTTGGTGTCAACCCGACGCCCGACCTGGTGACGACCTCGGGCAGCGGTTACGACCCGGACATCTCCCAACAAGACGCGATTGTTCAGATCCCCATGGTCGCCAAGGCAACGGGGCTCTCGTCTAAGGTGCTGCGGACGCTGATCCAAAAGGAGACCAACTCAGCGCAGTTCGGATTCCTCGGCTCGAGCTACATCGACGTTCTCCAGCTGAACGAAGCCCTCGCCAAGCTGGAATAGGCGGCATCGAGTGAGTACACCTCCGCGCGTCGTTGGCTCGCTCGCGCGCACGATTCGCGAGCACCGTACGCTCGTCGCAGGCGCCGTGGCGGTGGTGGCTCCCTTCGCGCTCGCGGTTGGTTTGGTGCCACTCCGCCACAGTTTCGCCGATACCGCGGCGGCTCTGACGTTCGTGGCCGTTATCGCCGCCGTGGCGATACTCGGTAATCGAATCAGTGGTCTGGTCGCAATCACGTCTTCGGCGGTATGGTTCGATTTCTACCTGACCAGGCCGTACGACCGCTTGACCATTATTCACCGCCTGGACCTCGAGACGACGATCTGCATCGTGGTGGTTGGTCTCGTCGTGAACGAACTCGCGGCGGCGAACCGTCGGTCGTATCTTCGAGCCAGTCTGGAATCGGACTACGTGAAGACCGTGCACAAGTTGGCGGTCATCGTGAGCGAGGAGTTTGAAGTGGACCGGGTGATCGAATTCACCCTTCAGTCTCTGGTTCAGATGTTGATGCTTCGAGAATGCACGTTCGAGCGTCTTGCTTCTGGCTTGCCATTCGCTCGAATCGTTGGTGACGGCACGGTAGTTCACGTGGGCTTGCAGTGGCCCACGAAGGAACTCGGAATTCCCGGTCCCCAAGCAGAGATCGTGGCCCAGTGGCGCG
>Ga0302282_1000219_pt1 | contig 44425 bp, 58 predicted proteins | sample III_Fen_E1_3_FD_198763 | JGI IMG/M metagenome (GOLD analysis project Ga0302282, IMG submission 198763) | Peat permafrost microbial communities from Stordalen Mire near Abisko, Sweden - III_Fen_E1_3 | ecosystem: Environmental > Terrestrial > Soil > Wetlands > Permafrost | place: Sweden: Abisko... | reverse complement strand
GGCAAGCTCACCTACGGCGGCACGCAGTTCCCCAACAACGAAGTGGACGTGATCGTCCTGGAGTTCGCGGCGAAGAACACCTACTACGCCGGAGCCTACGACCCGGACAACGTCGCCCCGCCCGACTGCTTCGCGATCGAGCTGGCCGTGGGCAAGGACTTCGAGGACAACCTCAAGCCCCACACGAACGTCGAGGAGCCGGTGAACCCCACCTGCCACGGCTGCAAGTGGAACGAGTTCAAGTCGGCCGACAACGGCAAGGGCAAGGCCTGCAAGAACCGGCGCGACCTGGCCGTGATCCCCGCCACCGTGCTGGACGAGGCCGACGTGGCGAAGGCCATCGCCGACGCCGAGATCGCGGTGTTCTCCGTGTCCCCCTCGAACATCTCCGTGTGGAAGGGATTCGTCGCCGGGATCGCCCGCCAGTCGCTCCCCATCTGGGGCGTGACCACGCGGATCGGGCTCCCATCCGTGTTCGACCAGTCGTTCCAGGTCGTCGACGGCGGCGACCTCAAGCCCAAGCTCACCCAGGCCGTGTGGGACGCGCTGGAGAAGAAGCGTGCGGAAGCCCGCGACCTTCTCGTGGTGCCCTACGAGCCCCTGAGCGAGGAGCAGAAGGCCCAGGCCGCGGCGCCCAAGGGCCGTCAGGCGGCTCCGTCCGGGCGTTCGGCGCGCTTCACCGCTCCGGTGGCGGCGGGCAAGAAGAAGTAGTTCTCACGAGCAGGCCAGTGGAGGACCCGTTTCTCTCTGGCACAGGCCCCGGCAGACCTCCTCTTCGGAGTAAGCTGTTCTGCCGGGGTTCCTTTGTTCACTTCAACCACAACGAGAAACCCATGTTGAGAATCAACACCGAAAAGCCGTACAAGATCTTCGCGGAAGTCCTGGAGCAGGGCGCGCTCGACCAGTTCGAGAGCGCCCTGCTCCAGGACTTCGCCGTGCAGGGTGCCCTTATGCCCGACGCCCACTTCGGCTACTCCCTGCCCATCGGCGCGGTGGTGGCCACCAAGGACTTCGTGGTGCCTGCCTGGGTGGGCTACGACATCGGCTGCGGCATGTGCGCCTTGCCGACGAGCTTCGATCGCGGCGCCGTGGAGTGGTGCGCCAAGGGGATCTTCGACGAGATCTACCAAGCCGTTCCCGTCGGGTTCTCCCACAACCACGCACCGACCACCTGGGAGCACGCGGGGCTCTTGCCGTGGTCCGCCCGTATGGAGGAGATCTTCTCCAGGGACGGACTCAGGCAGATCGGATCCCTTGGCGGCGGCAACCACTTCATCGAGATCGGCGCTGACGAGACGGGGAAGGTGTGGATCATCGTCCACTCCGGTTCCCGCGGAATCGGCCACGCGACCGCATCCCACTACATGCGGCTGGCCAGCGGATCCGGCAAGGCGAAGGAGGGGCACTTCGGACTCCACGTCGACTCGGACGACGGCTCCGACTACATCAAGGACCTCGCTTTCTGCCTGGCCTTTGCCTTGGAGAACCGCAGGCAGATCGCCGTTCGTGTGGAGGCGGTGCTTGCCGGGTTCGCGCGCGAGGGTGGCTCCGCTTCCGGCGAGTGGGAGATCCTCATCAACCGGAACCACAACCACGCGGAACTGCGCGAAGGCCTTTGGATCCACCGCAAGGGCGCCACCCACGCCGAAGCAGGCATGGTGGGCGTGATCCCCGGCAACATGCGCGACGGCTCGTTCATCGTGCGCGGCAAAGGGAACCCAGACGCGCTCTGGTCCTCTTCCCACGGGGCAGGTCGGTGCCTGGGCCGCAAGGAAGCCCAGCGAACGCTCACACTGGAGCAGTTCACTGAAAGCATGGTGGCCGTCGTAGCCAAGGTGGACAAGGATACCCTGGACGAATCGCCGTTCGCTTACAAGGACATTTTCAAGGTGATGGAGCAACAGAAGGACCTCGTCGAGGTCGTGGCGCACATCAAGCCCATCATCAACATCAAGGGGTGAGGGCGTGAACTGGAAAGAGCGGTCGAGCGTGGGACTTCTCGACGTCAAGCTGCTGTTCGCCTCGACACCGAAGGGATACTTGGTTCGGAGGTACGCCGACCGAATCGCGGTGCAGTCGAAGGACGAGACCGCGATCTCCTGGGAGGTCCTGCAGAACATCAAGTGGGAAGTGCTCGGCGACGTGGTGGCGATCGAGGTATTCCCCATGGACGCCGACGTGGTGAACTTGCGGAACACCCGGCACCTCTGGTTTGGCGACGCGGTGAACGAAGTCGTGAAGGCCTGCACACACCCAGAGTTCACGGAGGCGAAGAAGTGAAAAAGCCCAGAGTTTGGACTTACGATTTTGAGACGATCGGGATACAGCGGCGTCCGGAGTATCCGCCGCGACCGGTGGGCGTCTCGATCCTGAAGCCTGGAAAGCGGACCTCGCACTACTACGCCTTCGGGCACCCCGAAGGGAATAACTGTGGACTCGCCGAGGCCAAAGCCGCCCTCAAGGAGATGTGGGATTCCGGCGACCAGATTTTGGCGCATAGCCAAAAGTTCGATTACGACGTCGCCACCACCCACATGGGGATGCCTGAGATCCCTTGGCATCGGCTGGAAGACACCCTCTTCCTCCTCTTCCTCAACAACCCCTACTCCCTCGACCTGAAGCTGAAGCCCGCCTCCGAGCGGCTCCTGGGCATGAAGCCCGAAGAGCGCGACGTGGTGAAGGAGTGGGTCCTCGCCAACGTGCCCGAGATGCAACGAGGATACCCATGGCCGAAGACGAACCACTGGGGCCGCAAGTTCAAGAAGCCCGAGTGGGGGGCCTACATCTGCCGCGCGCCCGGTGGGCTCGTGGGGAAGTACGCCGACGGCGACGTGGTGCGCACCAAGGCGTTGTTCACCAAGCTCTGGCCCTCGGTCCAGGCGCGGGGCATGGGCCCGGCGTACGATACCGAGCGCGAACTCATGCCGATCCTCCTGGAGAACGAGCGGGCCGGTGTCCGCCTGGATCTCCCCGCTGCGAAGAAGGCCCACGCCGACCTGAAGCGCGGGATCGAGGTCTGCGACGCTTGGCTGCGCAAGGCGCTCAAGGCCCCGGAGCTGGAGGTCGACAACGACCAGCAACTCGTGGCCGCGCTGGAGAAGGCCGACGCCGTCACCCACTGGACGATGACCAAGCCGACGAAGACGCACCCCGATGGGCAGAAGTCGGTCTCCAAGGACAACCTCCCACCCACATGCTTCCGCGACCAGAAGATTGCCCGCACGCTGGGGTACCGGAACCGGGCGCAGACGCTCATGGCCGTGTTCCTGGAGCACTGGATCGACATGGCCGAGGCCACCGGTGGCCGGATCCACACCAGCTGGAACCAGGTCAAGGGCGCAGGCGCGTTCGGTGATGCTGGCGCTGGCACCGGGCGAATGTCTTCGGCCCCGAACTTCCAGAACATCCCGCAGAAGTGGGAGAAGCCAAAGTCGAAGAGCCCGGACAAGTTCGTCCACCCTACGCACCTCCGTTCGCTCATCCACCTGCCTCTGGCGCGGGCCTTCCTGCTCCCCGACGAGGGAATGGTTTGGCTGAAGCGCGACTATTCCCAACAGGAGTACCGTGCCCTGGGGCACTTCGAGGACGGTTTGCTCGCCAACGAGTACCGCACCAACGAGAAGACGGACATCCACGTGTTCGTCCACGATCAGATTCAAAACATCACCGGCCAAGACCTTCCTCGTGAAACTGTCAAGACGACGGACTTCGGGATGCTGTATGGGATGGGGATCACGAAGCTCGCCCAGAAGCTAGGCATCCCGGTGGAGGAGGCCAAGCGGATCAAGAACGCCTGGAAGAAGGCCCTGCCCGACGTCGTGTCGCTGGACGAGGAGATCAAACACCTGATGAAGATCGGAGGGATCCTGCGCACCTGGGGCGGTCGGGAATACCCGGTCAAGCCGCCGGTGGAGAAGAAGGACGAGGGCCGCTGGCAGACGTTCGAGTACAAGTCGCTCAACGACCTGATCCAGGGTTCGTCGGCCGACTGCACGAAGCGCGCGATGATCGAGTGGGCCAAGAAGAAGGGATCTGCCCGGTTCCTGATCCAGGTCCACGACGAGCTCAACATCTGCGCACCGGCGAAGGACGCCGCGCGCGAGATGAACATCCTGCGGGAAGCGATGGACTCCGTGGGGATCAAGTTCGGGGAGGAGCCTTCCGACGATGGGCGGTTCCGGGTCCCGATGTCTTCCGAAGGCGCCAAGAGCGAAACCAACTGGGCGGAAATCGAAAAATGGGAACCATGAAAGAGCCGAAATTCAACCCCTCCGCGCTCCTTAAGGCCGAGGCCAAGAAGTTCGCCACCCTTGACAAGCCCCCGGCCCTGAAGGTCGTGCCGAAGCGGGAGCCGGTGCGCGCGGTGAAGCGGGGAGCGCCCACGCCCCAAAGCTCTCTGGCCGATGTGGTCGTGGAGATGAACTTCTCCCGGCTGAAGTCCTGGAGCCTCTCCGCCTACAAGGACTACAAGAAGTGCCCCCGGGCGCTGGCGCTCAAGCGCATCGCCAAGATCAAGGAACCCGACTCCCCGGCGATGGCCCGCGGCACGTTCGCCCACTCCGTCTGCGAGAAGTTCGTGAAGAAGGAGATCTCCTGGGAGACCGCCGTCGCCGAGGCCAAGAAGGCCGGGGACAAGACCCTCTACGGCAAGAAGGCCAATCCCATCGACCTCGAACCCTTGAAGGAGTACCTCCACGCCGCCCAAAAGAAGCAGGTCGTGGTGGAGGGCGACTGGGCGTTCGTGGAGAACTGGGACGACGGCGACTGGTTCAAGAACGCATGGCTGCGGATGAAGCTGGACGTGGGCCTGCGGGTGAAGGCGGGCGTCTACGAGGTCACCGACTGGAAGACCGGTCGGATCTACGACGACCACAAGGAAGAGGAGGACCTCTACGTCCTGGCCATGTTCCTCAAGTTCCCGGACGCCCGCGAGGTCCGCGCCGTGTTCGGGTACCTGGACCAGGGAAAGATCGAGACCTCGGGCAGGGTGTACCGCCGCGAGGAGATGGGCGCGCTGGCCGATCGGTGGGAGAAGAAGGTGAAGCCCATGATGAGTGACACCACGTTCCCATGCAAGCCGAATCCGTTCTGCCAGTGGTGTTTTTTCCGTGCGGCGAACGCCGCGAATTTGCCAGGGGGGAAGAAGCTATGCCGTTTCTAAGATTCATCGGATGTATGGGGCTTCTCGGCCTCGCGGTAGGGGTTATCATCACCGTTTTCGGGACCGGCCTTCTACTGGTCCCCATGCTGCTCTGCTGGGTGTTCGGGGTTCGGCTATGAGCGGCGCGTGGAAGTCCATCTCAGTGGATCAGCTTGAGAAGCACTTCGTCGACGGGATGTCCTTCGCCATCATGCGGGGCCAGGTCGAGTGCGGCGAAATACGCTTGGAGGACACCCCGAAGGAGTTCCAGAAGACCCTCCGCGAAGACGAGCGGCAGGCCCACAGCAAGTGGGAGCGCGAGAAGCTGGTGCGCGAAACTCCGATGGCTCCGTGCCCGTTCTGCGGAGGCCCTGCCGAGGCGTGGGCGGAGTCCGGGCCGATGGAGATGGGCGGAAGCTCCACCAAGCACCACGTTGGGTGTCGGTCCTGCGGGGCGGGCGTGCGCACGGAGGATCCTCTGCGGTCGCGGCAGGGTTGGAACCGGAGGGTCGAACGATGAGCGCCGGCGAAGATCTGAAGAACTCCTGGCTGATCGCGGCGCACGCCCTCCACGAGGCGGAACTCGTGGTGGGCCTGCGGAAAAAGGACGCCGAAAAAGCCTTCGCAGCGTACCGAGAAACCCTGGGCGTGGTCTACGTCTGCGCCACGGCCCTGCTTGCCACCGGCGAAAAGCTCTCCTTCACGATGCATACCTTGTACGAAAGCCCCCGCACCCTGGAGAATCTGCGAAGCCTGACCGTCAGCGCAGTGCGTGCCAAAGGGGTGTGTCTGTGGATCCAGGTGGAGCACTCCATCGCGGCTACTGAGTGGGACGCCGTCCGAAAGCTCGGGGTTGGCGAATGAGACACCTCCTCGAATCCGCACACCAGCGGAAGGTCGTCAACTTCGCCCGTGGGCTCGGGATCCAGGTCACCAAGCTGAACCCCATGGGGCAGAACGGCTGGCCGGATCTTCTGGTCGCCATCCCCGGTGGGAAGGCGTTGTTCATCGAGATGAAACAGCCGGGCAAGGAGCCCACGAAACTTCAACTGCACATCCACGCGATGCTGCGAGATCAGGGGTACGACTGTGCCACAGCCCAAAGCCACGAAGAAGGCAAAGCCCTCGTTTCTGACCGCCTTCGAGAACTCGTCCGCACCGGTCGAGGCGGGATCCTCACGGAAGCGGCGCGGCAGCACGCCGGAAGTTGCGGTGAAGGCGCAGAGTTGGAAGTGCCACGACTACCAAAGGAAGGCTGCCCAGTTCCTCGTGGATCGCGCGGCGGCAGGTCTGTTCCTGGACCCGGGCCTGGGGAAGACGTCCTCCACCCTGGCCGCCCTGGTGAAGCTCAAGGAGAAGGGCTTGTTCCGCCACGCGCTGATCCTCGCCCCGCTGCGCGTCGCACGAAACGTGTGGCCGGCGGAGGTCAAGAAGTGGAAGGAGTTCTCCCACCTGCGGGTCGTGGTGCTCCACGGCCCGAAGAAGGATGATCTTCTCAAGGAAGAGGCCGACATCTATGTGATGAACTACGAGGGCCTGGATTGGCTCTTGGGTGCGACGCAGAAGCGCGATTGGACCGGGAAGACGAAAACTGTCTACACCCACGAGAACTTCAACAAGATCTCGCCGGAGATCCTTATTTGCGACGAAGTCTCGAAGTGCAAGTCCACCGCGACAAGTCGCTTCAAGGCCTTGCGCACCGTTCTTCCGAAATTTTCTCGCCGGTGGATCCTCACCGGCTCGCCTGCGCCCAACGGGATGCTCGACCTCTTCGGACAGGTTTTCGTCCTGGACCTGGGCAAGGCCCTGGGCCAGTTCATCACCCGCTACAAGCTCGACTACTTCATTCCACTGGATCGCAACGGCTGGAAGTGGCAGATCAAGAAGGGTGCGGAGGAGACCATCTACGAGAAGCTCCGGCCCTACGTCCTGCGGCTGGCCGCCGAGGACTACTTGGAACTTCCGGAACTGATCGAGAACAACATCGTGGTGGACCTCCCCCCGAAGGCCCGGAGGGTCTACGAGGAGTTGGAGGACGAGTTCCTCTCCGAGCTGGACGACGGGATGAAGTTGCTCGCGCCGTCGGCCGCCGCCGTGCGGATTCGTATTTCGCAAATCGCGAACGGGGCATGCTACGACGACCGCGGCGAGAAGACCTGGACCCACTTCCACGACGAGAAGACGGACGCCCTGGTGGACCTCGTGGACGAGTTGCAAGGTTCGCCACTTCTGGTGGCCTATGCCTTCCGGCACGACCAGGAGAGGATCCTGAAGGCATTGGGGAAAGACACCCCGTTCCTCGGCCAGGGTGTGTCGCCCGCACGGGAGGCGGAGATCATCCGCGACTGGAACCTGGGGAAGATCCCGGTGCTCCTGGGCCATCCCGCCTCGATGGGGCACGGGCTCAACCTCCAGGGCGCGGGGAATCACGTCTGTTGGTACGGCCTCACCTACGACTTCGAGCTGTACGACCAGTTCAACCGGCGTGTCCTCCGACAGGGGAACACACACAAGCACGTCACGGTCCACCACATCGTTGCCAGGGACACGGTGGACGAGGTGATCCTCCGCGCACTACGGCGGAAAGAGAAAAGCCAAGGGGCGCTCCTGGATGCGCTCAAGAACTACAAGAAGGAGAAGCAAAAGTGACCAACCGCATCATGCTCGATCTGGAGACCCTGGGCACCAAGCCCGGCTCCGTCATCCTCGCCATCGGGGCCGTCCGTTTCGACGAGACGGGGATCCTGGGCGAGGGCTTCTACACGAACGTCAACCCGGAGTCCGCCGTCGAGGCGGGGCTCACGATCGACGTCTCCACGATCATGTGGTGGCTCCAGCAATCCGACGAGGCCCGCAAGGGTCTGGTCGCCGGCGAGGCGATGCTCCTGCCCCAGGCGCTCCATGCGTTCGGGCGTTGGGCGCTGGCCCCGGGCGGCGTGGTGAACTCCCACGAGGACATCGTGCAGGTGGAAGAGTTGTGGGGGAACGGGTCGGACTTCGACAACGTCCTTCTGGCCCACGCATTCACCGCCGCAGGCCTTCCCCAGCCGTGGAGCCACCGTGCGAACCGGGACTACCGGACCCTGTGGGCGCTGGCCCCGGACGTTCCGTACGTGAAGCCGGTGATCGCCCACAACGCGCTGGAGGACGCCAAGGCGCAGGCGATTCACGCGATCGAGATCCTGAAGGTGCTCAAGGGCGGCGCGACGGAGTTGCCTGTGGAAGGTGCAGCCCCTTCGGCAGGAGAGATCTCATGAAGTGGCTTAAGCCCGCCAGACAGTTCAGCATCAAAATAGAAGCGGAAGACGTGTGCTTCCACATAGAGGGCGCGAACGCCGAAGAGACCTACACCCTGTGGCAGAGGGTCCGTCGGGCTATCGCTCACAACGACTACGGGAAGCCGCAGGGCTGACCTCCACAGAAGAAACCCGCAAAACCCACTTGACAGTTATCAAGCAGGCAAGATATATTCAGTACTCAACAAGGTGAAGTCGGCGAGGTGCCGTAGCTTCGCCGACGAAACCAAGATCAGGGAGATCTCAAATGTCCGAAACCGCCACCATCGTCAAAGCCAAGGGCGGACGCCCTTCCGAGTACGCCGGCAAGTCCATCGCCGTCGTCGCCACGAAGGAAGTCATCAAGGGCTACAAGTCCAAGTCGCCCGGCGTGACCGCCGCGATCAAGGCGATCCTCGCCACCAAGAACTCCACCAAGGTCGCCGCTGCGATCAAGGGCGGAACCTCCGTCACGGAGGCTCTCGTGGCCGACGTGAAGAAGGCCCCCAAAGTCGAGGTGCTCCTGGGCGTCGACGTGTACTTCATCGAGAAGGACGGCACGCAGGACTTGGTGAAGATCGGGACCGCCCACATCCGCCGGGCCATCGCCGAGAACTTGATCGTCGTGGCGTGAGTCCGGCACCCCTCCGGTCGGGAGAACGGAGGGGTTTTGAATGGTGAGATACAAGTGCCGTAACCGCGTCACGAGTAGGCCGAACCCCGGAAGGGTCTAGGCCAAAAACTGACCGCTAACCGGCTGGAAACGTTCGCCAGATTGCTCCGCCTCGGCTCAGGCGGTATGGACCGTAGAAGTCGCCGGATTTAAGGCACCCTGGAAAGACGGGGCGATTCTCCAAAGGGGTACACCGGAAACGGACCTGCTGGAGGCGGTTTGGGCAGTAGCTCCAGCGGTAGAGCACCTGAAGTACGGTCGCCGGAAGCGGTTGCAAGAATTCAGGAGGTGCATGGTTCGAATCCTTGATGCCCATTTGCAAGAACCCTTCAACCAAAGGAACCCAACCATGAAGAAAACCATCCTCACCCTGGCGCTCGTCGCCTCCGCGGTGCTCGCAGGGGCCGACTCCTCTGGCGTCGCCAAGGCCCTCACCCGCTTCCGTGCGGATACGGCGCTGGCGAACAACCTCTGGCGGCAGGCGGCCCACCAGGACAGCGCGGCGTTCCAGGGCCGTGTCCAGGCGCAGACCATCTACCAACTCGCGGTCCAGCACCTTTCCGAGGACACCACGAAGGCGGTGAAGAAGTGAGCAACATCGAAACCACCCTGGCCGAGCGCGGCGCGCGCTACGGAGAGTTCCTCGGTCACGCGGCCATCACCCAGGCCCTGAAGTCCGTCATGCGGGGGACCCTCCTGGAGGACCTGGGCGACGAGAAGTTCGTGGCCGACCTGGAGGCCGCGCTCGCGCCGGTGAAGGCCAAGTGGCCCACCCTGCGCTGCGACGTGCGGGAAGGCTGGGAGATGGTCGCCCACAAGCTGGGGCGGTCGTTGAACGGGGATGCGGAGTGGGCAGAAAATGCCCATGATGGCGCGGGCTACTTAACCTTGGTTGTTAAGCGTCAGGTGGAGGGCCAGGCTCCGAAGAAGCCCGCGATCCTGACCACGGCGACACGGACCACCGGCGGGAAGCGGCAGTGACCAAGAGCGAGAACAAAGCTCCCCGGCGTGACCGCACGCTGGAGGAGCTTCGCCGCATCGCCAAGATGCAGGCGCAGCAACTCGTCAGCCCGCCGCCGAAGCTACGTTTTCGCGACGCGATCCAGCAGCTCGCGGCGGGGGATGAAGCATGAGCGGAGCGTTGACGATCGTCTCGGGGAGGCTGGATGCTGAAGACTTCGGAGCCATCGTGACCGCAGGCTTCCAGCCGGTGTTCCTCCCCCTGGAGGAGTACGGCCCATACGAGGCGTTCATCCGGAGATCCGAGGCCCTGCGCGAGCACGCCCGCGGCACGCACGACACCGTCCTGGTGGACCGTGGGTTCCTGCTCTCCGGCACGCAGTCCCGGATGCTGGAGCGCATCGCCCGCGGCCTCTCCGCCACGATCCTCGGGGCACCGTGGCACGGGATCAACCCACAGATCTTCCCGGCGAACCCAGGGCCGGGGATCGGGAACTGGGAGGCCAAGATCCTTCTGGTTGGCTCCGGCCCGGCGCAGGGTGGCCAGCCCCCGTTCTGGCCGTACATCTCGTCGCGCCCCGACGGCCCGGCCACGTGGCTCACGGAGCAACTGGAGCTTGGTGGCGTGCGGGAGCAGGACGTCTACTGGGTGAACGCCCAGACCGTCGCGGACGGCATGCTGGTGGACGAGTTCTCCGACGTGCTCCGCTCCCGCCCGTGGGACGCTGTGTTCGCCCTGGGCGAGGACGCCTACGGCTGGGCGATGCGCGAAGGGTTCGCGAGCGTCTCGCTGGAACACTACCCGACTTGGTGGTGGAACTACCGTCCGGGGAAGGACTACCCGGCGGTGCGGGGGATCTGGCAAGCGATAGCTGGGCCAGGGCACTAAGTTTCTGAGTTTTCGCTTGGCACGATCTTTTCCCAAGCAACACCACGCCCGGCGTATTTGGTCGGAACTATATTGCTGACTTCACTGGAGGATTTTCAACCATGAGCACCCACGAACAGAACGTCTTCGTCAACATCGGGGACCACCGGCAGGCCATCGACGCTTGGATCGCGTCGCAAGGGCTTTGCCAGTCGGACGTCCCGGCCCTGCGCGCCGCCGCCAAGAAGTTCGTGAAGCTCACGGAGGCCGAGGCCGCGTTGCCGCCCGAGCGCCGTGAGCGTCTCCAGGAGAGCCGCCGCACGGAATCCGCCCGGGTGCTCGCCGCGATCAACGGGATCTACCCCCACCTCAAGCCCAGGCGTACGCTGACCTCCGCAGTCTCGGAGGCTTTGCGAAAGCACCTGGAGGGCGTCCGAAACGAGCCGGACGTGCGCACCACGTTCCAGGAACTGCAGCCGAGCACATCCGCCCTGGCCCGGTGAGATGCCCAAAAAGTCCGTCAAGGCAAAGGTGCCCACGGCACCCCCGCCGAAGGCCCCACCGGCTGAGACGAAGTTGAGCGAGAAGCTCCTGGAGAAGTTCCACGAGAAGCTCCAGGAGTCCATGCTCGACGATCCCGAGATCATCGACGACCACCACTTCGCGCCCACGGATGCCGCCGGGGCGAAGTCTCTTGGGCTGTACGTCGCCAAGGCTGGTTTCAAGATTCCCTACTTCACGCCGTCTGGCGAAGAAACTGGGTTTTTTCGTTTTCGCTATCTAGAGGATACAAGGTCGGGCTTCGAAAAGCAAACGGGAACCAAGCCGCAACGCTACGGACAGCTCGGCGGGACGCTGAACGAGGCCTACTTCTCGCCAAGCCTCCACTGGGAAGAAGCCCTCCAAGACTCTGCGATCGACATCTGGATCACCGAGGGCGAGCTCAAGGCCGCGTGCGCCACCACCCAGGGGATCCCGTGCATCGGGCTGGGTGGGGTCTGGTGCTTCAAGAGCACCAAGCGGGTGATGCACCTGATCCCCTCGCTCGAGCAGATCAACTGGGTCGGACGCAGGGTCTACATCTGCTACGACTCCGACGCCTCCTCGAACCCCGACGTGATGGCCGCCGAGGTCTGCCTCGCCAAGGAACTCACCCGCCTCTCCGCCTTCCCCACCATCGTGCGCCTGCCGGCCAAGATCGACGGACACAAGAACGGCCTGGACGACTACCTCGTGGAGCGCGGGGTCGCGGGCCTGGAGCAGTGCCGCAAGGAAGCCGTCCCGTTCGCGGACGCCCAGGTGCTCCACCGGCTGAACGAGGAGGTCGTCTACGTTCGCGACCCTGGCTTCGTGGTCCGTCGCTCCGACTTCCAAAAGCTCGCCCCCACCGCGTTCGTCTCCCACGCCTACTCCGATCGCCACATCACGGCCCTGACGGAGAAGGGCACCCTGACACGGAAGTCCGCCGCGGACGCCTGGCTCAAGTGGCTCGGCCGTGCGGCGACGCAGTGCTTCACCTACGCCCCTGGCCAGCCCGAGGCCGCGGTCACCTCCGACGGGAAGCCTGCCCTCAACGCCTGGCGTGGGTGGGGGTGTGCCTCGGTGGAGGGCGACGTGACCCCGTGGCTGAACCTCATGGACTTCATGTTCGAAGGGTTCCCAGAGTCGCGCACATGGTTCGAGCGGTGGCTCGCCTACCCCATCCAGTTCCCCGGCGCCAAGCTCGCCACCGCGGTGATTCTGTGGGGCCGCACCGGCGGCACGGGAAAGTCGTTCATCGGCGAGACCATGCAACGGATCTACGGCTCGAACTACGACAAGATCGGGAACACCCAGCTCGCGGGGGCGTTCAACGGCTGGGCCGAGAACAAGCAGTTCATCATGGGGGAGGAGATCTCCGGGATGGACAAGCGGGGTATGATGGACCGGCTGAAGGAAATGATTACCGAGGAGCGGGTCCAGCTCAACATCAAATACCTCCCCGGCTACTCGATCCCGTCCCACGTCAACTACTACCTCGTCTCGAACCATCCTGACGCGCTCCAGCTGGACGAGACCGATCGCCGATGCTTCGTCCACGAGACCCCGGCCACGCCGCTGTCCGACGAGTTCTACCTCTCCTACCGCCACTGGCTCAAAGAGTCAGACGGCAAGGGCCCGGCCGCATTGCGCTACTACTTCGAGCACCTGGACCTCGGCGACTTCAACCCCCAGGCCCGCGCGCTGAAGACCGCCGCGAAGACGGAGATGGTTTCCGACGCCATGAGCGAGCTGGAGCGTTGGCTCCACGACCTGCGCCGTGACCCGGACACCGTCCTGCGGGTGGGATCCACCGTGGTGAAGCATCGGTTCTGGACGGCCAACGCGCTGCTCGAGATGTTCGACCCCGATGGCCGGAAGAAGACATCCTCCGGCGGGATCATCCGGGCGCTCAAGCGTTCGGGAAGCGTGCCCGTCGGGATCTTCACCACGAAAGACGGAGTCAACCCGCTGTGGGACATGCGCCCAGGCGCGACGGTGGCGGACCCCGCGAAGGCCTACGACGCGGAGCGTGGGTTCCTACGGCCTTCCGAGCCAGTTGTGCGTGCTGTGAAATCTTCAACCAAAGGAAAAGCGAAGTGAGATACCTGTCGTTGTTCAGCGGGATCGAGGCGGCAAGCGTCGCCTGGGGTCCGCTGGGCTGGAAGTGCGCCGCCGTGGCGGAGATCGAGCCGTTCCCGTGCGCGGTGCTTCGGGAGCACTACCCTTCGGTGCCGAACCTGGGCGACGTGACGAAAATCACTCGCGAAGTGGTGCGGGGCCTTGGGAAGCTGGATGTCGTGATCTTCGGATCGCCATGCCAAGATTTGTCTGTCGCAGGAAAACGTGAGGGAATCGGAGGTGCTCGCAGTGGTCTCTTTTTTCAAGCCATCGAAATCGTCAAGTGGGCCCACGAAGAGTGCGGTGCCCGTTTCGCCCTCTGGGAGAACGTCCCAGGTGCCTTCTCCAGCCAGTCCGGAAGAGACTTTGCAGAAGTGGTTGGGGCGCTATCTGGCGCCGGAGTCGAAGTCCCCGAGCACGGCTGGGGCTCGGAAGGCGCGGCGGTGGGGCCGAACGGCCTCGTCGAGTGGAGCGTGCTGGACGCGCAATGGTTCGGAGTGGCGCAGCGGCGCCGTCGCGTGTTCGCTCTCCTCGACTTTGGAGATTGGGCCGGCAGACCCCCGATTCTCCTTGAGCCCGAAAGCCTGCGCCGGGATTCTCCGCCGAGCCGAGAAGCGGGGCAAAGCCCTGCCGGAACTCTTGCGTCGCGCACTTCTGGCGGTGGCCTCCCAGGAACTGACGAGGCCTGCGAAGGATACGTCACGCCCTGCCTCACCGCCAGCCGCCTCCAAAGGATCGGCGAAAGCACCGGCCAGGATCCGGTAGCTGCGACGTTCCGGCAGTCCTCCATGAAGGGCCGTGGGACGATTGGCTGGGACGACTCCGGTGTCGCGAAGCCTGTGAAAACTCAGGTGGACGGCCAGATGGTCTGCTTCGGCGGGAACAACACCGCTGGCCCGATCGACGTGGCGACGGCACGGAACGCCAGCGCCAGCGCCAGCGGGCGGCTGGACTTCGAGAGCGAGACGTTCGTGGTTGCTCCGGAGGTTGCGGCCACGCTGCGGAGCGCGAGCGACTCTCCCAAAGCCCATGGAAAGGTCAACGGCACGGATCGGGCAACCATCGTCGCTTTCCACCACAATGCCCAGGCCGCGCAGCTTCCGACGACGACGGATACGCCCAAGACGGCGGCGCTGACCTGCCCACAGGGGGCGGCGGTCGCTCAGTGTGCGACCGGCGACGTCTTCCACACGCTCCATGCGGAAGGGTTTGACGCTTCGGAGGACGGTACCGGGCGTGGTGGTGGTGCGGTTGCCGTGGCCCTGCGGGGGCGGGAAGGCGGCGCAGCCTGCGAACTCGGCGATGAGGTGGGCTTCACGCTGCGGGCGTCGTCCGGAGGCGGTGACAAGCCCCATGTCCTCTGCCCCACGGTCGCCCAACCGGTGCGCACCAACCCCCGGAACAACAGCGACGGCGGGATGGAGGCGCGCCAGCACATCTACGGGGACGCCCAAGTCCGTCGCCTCACGCCCACGGAATGTGAGAAACTTCAAAACTTCCCCACAGGGTACACGAAGATCCCGTGGCGTGGGAAGCCCGCAGAACTCTGCCCGGACGGCCCACGGTACAAGGCCTTGGGTAACTCCATGTGTACCGCCGTCATTTTTTGGATCGGCCAAGCGATCGAGCATGCTGCGAAATCTTCAACCAAAGGAAAAGCGAAGTGAACGACCCCTACGAAACCCTCGGAGTCCACCCGAACGCCGCCCCGCAGGTCCTGCGCGCGGCGTACATGGGCCTGTGCCAGGCGAACCACCCGGACAAGGGCGGAGACGCCGGGAGGATGGCGGACCTCGCCGAGGCCTGGGCTGGCCTGCGTGACGTGAAGGTCCGGCGGAAGACGGACGACGGTCTGAAGCTCTACAAGAAGCTGGACCGTGCGGCGTGCCCCAAGTGCCGGGGGAAGGGCCTGGTGGTCGTCTCCAAGGGGTTCGTGGCCGGGCCCGAGATCGTGTGCGGGGTGTGCAAGGGCACGGGATTGCCGGTCGGAAAGCCTGCCTGAGATGTGCCTACCAAGGATTTCTCCAGCGCAACGTGAGAAGGTCCGGCAGATGTTCGACGGCCACTGCGCCTACTGCGGGAACCCGCTGGGCAAGCTCTGGCACGTCGACCACCGGGTGCCGGTGCGCCGGACGTGGAAGGACGACATGGTCAAGCTCCTGGGGCACACCAGGGGCGGGAACGACGAGGACAACTGGTTCCCGGCCTGTACCCGGTGCAACCAGCGCAAGGGCGCGCTCTCCGTGGAGGAGTTCCGTGGCCTGATCCGGGCGGAGGTGATGCTCGCCCTGGAAGACTGCCACATCCGCATGGCCGTGGACTTCAAGTTGCTGCGCGTGGCGAAGGTGCCGCGCGTGAAATTTCACTTCGAGGAGGTGCTCTCGTGATCGAACCAAAAACAGCCGTTGTCGAGTTGCAAAGCCGCCTGGGCAGGGTGGGAAGCATCGTCGCCTACGATCCCTGGGACTCCAGGAAGTCCGTGCTGCACGCCAAATGTTGGGTGTCCAAGATCGCCCGCCTGTCCCACGGCCTCGGGGAAGCGGAGGACTACATGGCCCACTTCGACCGGGTGGTGAATCAGATGAAGCACGAGAGCGTGCTGGAGTTCGTGCCGTGGTCAGACTGCTCCGAGTTGGCCTTGCCCTACGCTTCCCTCCGCCACCGGTTCCCGATCAACGATCCGAATTCCCCCAACTTCTGGCGGCACTACTTTGCCGAAGCGGTGTCGGAGCGGGGAACGCGCCTGAGGGCGGCTTCCGCCTTCCTCGTGGAGGCTCCCATCTTCGTGGCCCGCCAGTGGATGCGCCATCGCTCCTTCGCCTACCTGGAGATGAGCCGCCGGTATACCAAGGGGAGCCGGGTGGCTTGGGAGTTCTACGGGCAGGCCCCGGACTTCATCTCTGATCCCGACACCGACCCCACCAACATCCCGATGGGGTTCACGCCTGCCGGGGAGACGGAAGAGAACCACTTCTGGAAGGCCTGTGAAACTGAGTACCTGCGCCGCCTGAACGCCGGATGGCCCAACGAGATCGCCCGCGGATGCATGCCCGTGGAGACCATGACCAAATTCTGGACATGCGGGTTCGACCGGGATTGGGAGGCCTTCCTGAAGCTCCGTGACGACGCCCATGCCCAGTCGGAAATTCAGGTGTTCGCTTCGTGGATCTCCGGGTACCTCAAAGCCAAGAAGGAGATCGCCGGATGATCGTCTGGAAGGAAGAGACCACCGAGCAGAAGGTGAAAATCTTGGAACAGAGGGTGAAGGACCTGGAGGAGCAGGCCGAGACCAGGGCGGGCGCTCTGGAGGGCGCCCAGAACATCATCCGACAACTGCGGGACGCGAATTCGGGGGTGGCGGCATGAAGCGTCCATGGTTCACGACGAAGAAGCCCGTCCCGGAGGAGCGCAGAGATCTTCAGCATCTGGAAGATTTCGTCTGGCCAAATGGAGAGCCTGACGAGCGAGGGTATTCTCCGCAGCTGTATAGGGTTGTTGCTCGCAAGAAAGCTGCCGGGATCTTCTTGGACGCGAGGGAGCAGCGTTGCTTTGATTTCGTTTTAGGTAAAGCCAACCGGATCCCGACAAAGAAGTTCGTCGAGATCTGGTGCTACTGGCGGATCGCCCGCGACGGCACGCCCACCGTCTCGATCTGCGACGACCCCATGGGCCATCCGCACGCCCACCTCGTCCGGGTACCCATTCCCGAGGACGTGCAGAAGTGCATCGACGCCACGAAGAACCCGCCGCTGTGTCTCGTGGTTGACAAGGCGGGCTACGCCACGGGCGAGTGCCCGCAACCTTCCAACGAACCGGAGAACCCATGAAAATCAAAGATGCCCACATCGCCTACATCCCCAGCCGCGACGTCGTCGGTGCGTTCGACGTGGACGCCGTCACGAAGAAGCCCGGCCTGTTCGTGGACCGCTCCGACGAGACGCTCCTGGCGGCCTCCGCCTGGGTGCTCCAGGCACAGGTGGGGAAGTCACTCGCCAAGGACCTCCCGCCGGTGTTGCGGTGGTTGAAGAAGCTCACGCGCTCCAAGAAGACCGCTGGCGCCAAGCGCGTGGTCGAGTTCCACGACGGGGTGCGCCTGGAGTTCACGGTGCGGGTGCTGGAGGGCGTACCACATGGAAATCGTTAACATTCCCTTGGTCGCCCCTGTTACGAAGGAGACCTTGAACCACTTCAAGCCGGAGAACTACTTCCACTTCCTGTTCGGCACAGCCTCCCTGCGCGGGCGCACCGAGATCGCGGCCCTGGCTGCGAAGATGTCGGTGGAGATGCGGATCTGCGTCATCCTGGTGCCCGGGAAGGTTCCCAGGAGGATCCGAAAGATCCGCAGTTCTCGCATCGCTGTCCTTCGGGTGGGCCGCTGCCGCAAGCCCACCGAGGAGATGGAGCGCGTGCGGCAAGACTTCCTGGCACAACAGACCCTCCACCCTCCGGTGGACCTCGCTTGGAGGCCGCTTCGCCTTTCCCTGGGACCCAACCCATGACCATCCCCGCCGGCTTCAAACCCATGCTCGCCGAGGCCCTGCCCGCCGGCCAGCTTCCCGTGTTCCCCAGCTACGTCAGCCCCAAGCTCGACGGCGTGCGGGCGGTGGTCTTCGGAGGTGTGGTCTACAGCCGAAACCTCAAGCCCATCCGCAACGCCCACGTTCAGAAGGTCCTGGGGCACGCCCTCCTGGAGGGGTACGACGGAGAACTCATCGTGGGGCCGCCCACCAGCCCCACGGCGTTCCGGGACACGACCAGCGGCGTGATGGCGGTGCTGGGCGAGCCGAACGTGCTGTTCCACGTGTTCGACGTCTACAGCCCTGCCCGTGGGTTCAACGATCGCTACCACGGGGACCTGGGCAGTGCATCCCACCGGGCGGCCAGGTCGCGCCTCCACATCCCCATGCAGCTGGTGGCCCAGAAGCTCGTCCACAACGCCGAGGAGCTTCTCGCGGCCGAGCAGGACTACCTGGACCAGGGCTACGAGGGCGCGATGGTGCGGTCGGTGGATGGGCCGTACAAGTGCGGTCGCGCCACGGTGCGCGAGGGCTACCTCCTGAAGGTGAAGCGGTTCTCCGACGCCGAGGCCCTGGTGGTCGGCTACGAGGAGCTAATGCACAACGAGAACGAAAAGACCACCGACGCCCTGGGGCACGCCAAGCGGTCCACGGCGAAGGCGGGGAAAGTCGGCGGTGGGGCGCTGGGCACGCTGCTCTGCAAGGACCCCGAGACCGGCGTGGAGTTCGGGATCGGCGGCGGGTTCACCGCGGAGGAGCGTCTGGCCCTGTGGCGGGATCGCGACACCCTGGCGGGCCGAATCGCCAAGTACAAGTTCTTCCCCACCGGGTCGAAGGAAGCACCCAGATTTCCCGTGATGCTAGGGTTTCGGGATCCTTCCGACGCTTGAAAAGGAAGAGGCCTCTCGGGATAAATCCCAAGAGGCCTCCGGTCCCTTTCCACACATTCGCGCAGAGCAGAAGATAGTTCTGCCCTGGTGCGGTCAGCCGCCCAAATTCGCGACGTCGCTCTCGACCTTCGCCACGTCGGCGGTGAGCACCACCGAGACGGCCTGGGTGACTGCGGTGCCGATGGCGGGGCCAAAGGTGCCTCCGACAGCACCGGCCACGGCGTTGCCCACGGTCTCGGCGGCGATGGGCTCGCCGGTGGCGATGACCGGCGCGGCCACAGAGAGCAGCGCCGAGGTGCCGATCTTGAGGACTTCCTGGACCTGGGTGGGGGGAACGGTGGAGTGGACGGCCTCGATCAGGGCGTGCGAGCCCGCTTCGATCAGGTGGAGACCCTTGTGGGCGGCGGTGGCCAGCCCGGCTTCGATTTCGGAAAGGATGCTCATGGTGTTTTCTCCGTTGATGGTTCGCGCACGGTCGGCGCTTCCGACGTGGCTTTCGAGAACATCGAATCTACTCTCTTGACGCACGGAAGGTTGGCCAGAAGTTGATTCGAAACGGTGATGCTCACGGCGACGACCCCCAGCCGGTGCAGGTCGTCCAGCGTGATCCCGAAGAACCGCTGGGCCGCCCAGATGCCGCCGCAGGCAGCGATGATCCCGATCCAGGACTCCAGATTCGACTTGAACCCTTCCTTGCCGACCACCAGCCGGATGAGTGCGGCGAAGTTCACTGGGGGTCCGCCAGGTACGCCAGCAACTCGTCCTTGTCCTGCTTGAAGCACTCTGCCCAGATGGCCTCCACGTCGGCAGCGTGTTGGGTCTCGTCCAATTGGTAATCCGTACAGGGTGGATTCACGCGGAAGTTCAAGAGCCGGTCCGCCCCACCACCCATCTTCTTGACGAATGCGTTGATGGCTCCGCGGATGAATTCCACGTCTGCCGAGTTGCCTGTTGTGATGGCCTTGAGCACGATCTGCTTGAGATATGTCAGGATGAACCAGTCGTTGCCGACCGGCGGGCCCTCGGGGTTGAGCCCGCTGGTCACCATGTTCAGCATCTTGATCCCGTGGCTCACGTCCACCGAGTCATCCATGACCACGCCAGCGAAGCCCACCAGGAGCGGATCGTTGGCGGCGAAGCCTCCATCCCCGTGTCTGCCGTCCGGCGTGGAGAAGAACGTCGTGGCAGCCATGGAGCACCGGATGGCGAACCATACGGGCACGTCCTTGTCCTTCGGGCCGAAGACCTTCAGCTGCTTGCGGCGCATGTCCCAGGCAGTCAGGTACAAGGGCTTGACGGTTTCGGCCATCGTCCTGTCGCCGCACTTCTCCTTGAGCAGGGCGTCGATCACTTTGCTGTCGTACTGGGGGCCGCACTTGGTCAGCCGGTACCGCAGATTCCGCTTGCCGAAGATTGCGGCCCCGTGCTCGTGGTGCATGTCCAGGGTGTCCTGGCCGTGGAATCCGCAGGCGTACATTCCGGCGTCGATGGCCTCCACGCTGGTACCGGCGAAGAAGTCGAACAGGTCCTGGATCCACTTGCCGGTTGCCTTCTCCAGGTCAGACACGTAGCGGCATGGTCCGATTCCCATGAAGCCGCCACCGGCCCCCGAATACCCTTTGACTGGTTGGTTCATTTTTGGCCCCTGTTGAAAATCGAATCCGTCTCCCCGTCGCACCCATCGTCCGGGTCCAGGTCCTCGCGGCCCCAGCGCGGGTAGATTGCCGCGAGCCCCAGCGCCCCGGCACAGACCAGGAGGGCGAAAACGAGGGCCAGTGCGATGAGGCGCCACATCAGGCGACGTCCAGCCTGGCGCGCTCTTCCGCGATCCGGTTCAGCCAGCCCCGAAGGAATTCCAGGGACTGTGGCCGTGCGCGCGCGACGGCGTTGTAGAAGATGTCCCGCAGGTCCAGGTACCGGCTCGCGACGGCCCTCGGGTCGCACGCGAGCGCGGCGGCTTGCGTCTCCGGCCCCCACGCGCCGTCGTCGGTCAGTTGGAGCGCCTGCTGGAGGGTCCGGATCGCCCGGCCTTCCCCGGAGTTGACCGCGCAGTCGAACACCACGGCATCGAGCGGGGGCGTCAGGACGTTGCAGTGGGCCGGGAGCCAGTACTCGGTCTGGTAGATCGCAGCGACCTCGTTGGGCAGGATGCGCCGGACGGACTGGGCCGGGACGCCGTGCTCGGTGCGCCAGCGGTCGTACACGGCCTGCGTGACGCCCTGGTTTGTCGCTCCACCCGGGTCGTCGGGGTTGTCCACGAATCCGCCCTCGAACTGGAGGACCATGGAAAGAGAGTCGGGAAAACTCATCGATGGGCTCCTGGGTACATGGATGCCGTGCGAGACGGCGTGTCGTTGGGCTGGTGATCGAGGCGGAATTCGCAGAGGGAGAGGCGGACAGAGTGGTCGGCAAACTGGGCCTGGATTTTCGCGAGGTCCTTCGCGTAGATCTGCTGCGTGACCAGCCCGATCCCGAGGACCTGGAAGCCGAGGTAGAGGCCGGAGACGACGCCCCCGACGACCTTCGCGAGGAACCATGTCTCGGAGGCGAGGATTTCGGAGGGACGGCGTTTCGGCTCCCGCGCTTCGAGGCGCTCGGCTGGGTCCGGAAGCATGGCCGCACTGGCTGGATTCACCGCTCGCCCTCCTGGTGTAAAAGTACTCTCACCGCGCCTTCCGCGCCGTGTCTTGCGAAAGGTGGTAGACGGCGAGGTCGTAGGTCGTCTGAGCCTGCACGGTGCGGTCCCGAGCCTTCGCGTGCTGGTCCGCAGCGGAGGAGTCCAGGGAGTGGGCCTCGCGCAAGAATCCGGCGGCGAGGGTGCTGTCGGCCCGGAAGCGGGCGAGGGCCAAGGAGTCCGAGATCCGGAACTGGATGAGCCCTGCGCCTCGGTTGTCTGCGATGTCCCCAACTGCGGACAGCTTATCTGTGGCCCCGGCGAGGGCGGCGAGGGTCAGGAGGAGGGCGAGGTGTTTCATGTGATTCCTTTTCAGAGCCATTTGGAGTTCGCAGCATTCCATGTCAGATTCCGACTGCTTCCTGCGGTCAGGGAAAAAGTAGCGACAAGGTTTGAGGACGACACCACGCAGGTTGCCGGGGCATTCTGGATCAACGTCAACTGCTGCCCGTCCACCGTTCCGTTTGGGATCGATGTAAGCGTGGTTGGATTCGATGAGCCCGGCTCCAGCGAGATTACCGAATAGAGCGCTGATACCGTGACATTTCCGAGTGTCGCAGAGGTATTGCGATTGTAGGATTGCCTAGCAACAATCCCATTAAATGTTACAGGTTCGGTGAAATTGAAACTTGCGGTATTCCAATTTGCTTCTTGGATTCCTGCTGCTAAAATATAACCACTACTGGATGCAGATGAATTTAAGTTTGGAGAGCCTGTCGCATCAAACAATATTCCAAAATCCGTCGCGTTTGAAGCACCATTCTTTCCAGAAAGTCCAACCCAGCCATATGTTGAGTTATAGTTAGCTGTCCCAATTGCAGCAGTACCACCTATTACTTCGCCTCCAGTGCTCGCAGCCCCTTGCGCAGAGATGTTCCCATTCGGCGCGGAGATCGCGGTGCCTGTAGCATTGGACGTGATTGCTCCACCAGATCCAACCGCGAACACCGTAGACGATCCAGCCAAATCGACTTGCAGAGGGTTGCCAGTGTATCCGCTCGGCATCGCAACAATCAATCCACCACGGGACGACGATTGCATGTTAGAGTACGCACCGACCAACGCGCCGTAGGTTCCGGCGCTCGCGCCCAAAGCCCCGGCTGAATTGAGATTTGCTCCAAGTGTATTGAATAAATTGCCAGTAATCGTGACTCCTGTCGTATTGAATAAGCCAACAGTAGATCGATTGACATTGATTTGGACGCCTTGTGAGATAGATCCCTCGATAGCAGTCAATCCACCATTGAACAGGATTCCCGCACTGTACGTCCCCGAACCACTATTGTATGTATTCGATTGCCCAATCCATCCAATCCCCGAGGACCCGGCCCAATCCGCAATCCTAACATCTGATAGACCTCCAACAATGACGGGAGCCGTGAGGGTGCCTGTAGCGGTCGGATTGGCGACGGGGAGATAATCCGTATTTGCCACAGCATTGCCCAGCGTGGACGAGCCGGTCCACTTGGTCAGCGCCCCCGTGGTGCCTCCAGAGAGTGCGGGTTGGAACGTGGATTGCGGAATCGTGGAGCCATTCCCGAGGACGAGATTCGTCCCAGAGAGCGTCGAGACAACACCAGAGGTCAGGACCGCCGTGCCGGTGCCGGAGCCGATGGTCGTGGTTCCGTTCAGCGTCACCCCAGAGGTTGACGCCGATAGTGCGATGAACGAATAAACGCTCCCGATTGCCAGCGAGAACGTAGTCGCCGCCTGCGCCTGGATGGAGCCTGGCGACGTGATATCCATGTAGGTCGGCGCAGCCATCACGCCGTTTTCTGTGCCTGCTGTAATCGAGTTCCCGCCAGTCGGCCCGAACCAAGCCCCGGATCCGCTTGCGACAGCCGTGCCCATCCCTGCGTTGCCGCCGACCACGACCCCGTTCGCGAGCGCCGATGCATCTGTTGAGGTGAGCGTCCCTGCCACCGATGGGGAGGCGGACCAAGTCGGAACGGCGCCCACGCCTGCTCCAACCAGCATGGTTCCGGTTGCTCCGGAAGTGACTCCCATGGACCCGGAGGTGCTGGTGAAAAGGCCGGTATTAGCGCCGGAGAGCGTGAAGGCCGGTGTCGTCACGGTCCCGGTGAATGTCGGAGAAGCAACTGAGGCCGCCCCGATTGCCGCTGGAGTGATCGTGGCTGTGGAGACCGCGGTCACGAGCCCCTTGGCGTTGACCGTCACCACCGGCACCGTGGAGGCCGCACCGTAGCTCCCCACGTTGCTGTTGACCGTAGCGAGGGTGAGCGCAGTGGAAGCATTCCCCGAACCATCTACCGACATGGATCCGGTGGCGTCACTGGTCCACGCTAGTGTGCGAGGCGTGGTCCACTTGGCCGCGCTGCCCGTGGTGTTGTTCGCTAGGGTCGCGGCTGAGGCGTCCACGATCTGGGCGGAGGCGTTGGTCCCCACGATGGTCTTGGAGGCCGGTACTGCCGCGCCGTTGACGGCAACCACGGTCGTCGGAATCGAGATGTTTGCGGAACCATTGAAGCTGGTCGCTGTACCCACAGCGTCCCCACTGGTCGCGATGGTCCGTGGAGTTGTGAGGGTGGCCGCCGACCCGGTGGTGGATTGGTTCCACGTCGGCACCGTCCCCGTCAGGCTGGAGTAATTGATGAGCTGGTACGTCGGGGCAATCCCGATGCCGTTGGAGCCGAGGAACGTACCCGATGCCCCCGCTGGGAGGTTCGTCGGTGCGCCGTTGGTCGTGCCGGCCCAGATGTCCCCCGTGGTCAGGAGCGGATTCGGATTCCCGCCCACGGCTGAGGTGATCGACGTGGCTCCGGCGATGGAGCCCAGAGCGAGAAGGAGTTTCAGGATGCGCATGGTGGGATCCGATCAGGATTTGAGGAGGGCGACAGATGCTGTCGTGGCGGAAAGCCAAGTGATCGCGGCTGTGTAGTACTGCGAAAGCGTCATGTCCGCAGCTAGAAGGACGGCGGATCCAGAGGCCACGCCAGCGGTCTTTCCGTTTTGGTAGAACGTGTACCCGGAGATGGTGAATGTCACGGCAAAACTTGTCGTGCCTTGCTTGAAAATAACCCGCGAGGTTGACCCGATCAGAGGATTGGAGAACGTGATCGTGGTCGCAGCAGTTAGGGCGCCGGGCACCCCGGATGCTCCAATGAGTACCGTCCCCCCATTCGCGAGGTTTGCGGAGATCGCTGTCCCGACCGCGATGGTTTGGACGGCTTGGGATAACTGATCGGAGGTCAATCCGCCATTTGCATCGCGCACGGCTACCGAGGATGCCGTGCCTGTCGCGGAGGCCGGGACCGCGACTGGCGTCGCTGCAGACCCTGTAAGGTTTCCCTCCACGCTGTTGGCCGCAAGGTTCGCTTGTTTCGCCAGAGTGACCGTCCCCGCTGGGATCGTCATGGCGAGCGACCCCGCCGTATTGGTCGCGTCGCCCGTGTGTGCTGGCTCCATCGCGGCGGTGATGACTGTGCTGGTGGCGTCGATGATCTGCCCCGAGGTGTTGGTCCCGACGAAAGCCTTGGAGACTGGTACTGCCGCGCCGTTGACCTGCGAGGCATTGATCGTGCCCGTCACCTGCCCGATGGGGAGGGAGAGCACGGAGAGCGTCGTCAGTGTCGAGTTCGACGTGGCCGTGATGTTCGCGGCTGTGCCAGTGGTGCTCTGGTTCAGGGTCGGCACATCCGCGGCGACCATCGCACGAAAGGATGGGTTTCCCGCGGATCCGTTCGGCGCCGCGTAGAAGTAGTTCGCCGTCTGACTCCCGAACGTTGTGTTCAGGTCAGAGCCTACCGCGATGGACGGCGTACCCAGGGCCGTGAGGTTCTTCAGGAGCCCTGTGGCAAGCCCGGCCAGACTGACGCCGTTGATTCGGTTGACCGCAGTCGCGTTGATCGTCCCCGTGACGTCGCCAAAAAAGGAGGGAATGTCGCTGTTCACGATGGCCCGGAGGCTCGGGACCCCGCTGGCCCCGTTGGGCGTGGCCCAGAAGAGGTTCTCGGCGGCGCTGGTGAAGGCTGGAACATAGGCGGCGTACGAAAATGTCCCGGATCCATTGTTCGTCAGGGCACCAGCCGTGTTCGCCAGGGAGCCGAACGAGGTCACGTTGGCCGGAATGCCGGTCAGCGATCCCCACGCCCAGGTGGTCGGGAAGGGCTGCCATGACTTGTCGCCGCGCCAGTACTGCGCCGTGGTGCCAGCGGTGATCGCTGGTTCTGCCCCCACCTGCGCCGCCGTGTAGTCGCCGGTCGTGGCCGCGACCGCACCAGTACGCCCGAAGACGGAGGTCACCGCACCGGTCGGGGTTGTCCAGACCCACGCGGAACCGTTCCAGTTGGGGTACCCGACCGTCAAAGATCCAAGCGAGTGCCCCAACAATCCTGAGACGATGGGGCCTGGATAGCTCCCCGAGAGATCCCCAGAAGCCGTCCCCGATGGCGGGAAGGATGCCGTGGTCTGTGTGGTGACCAACCACTCCGCGATCTGGTCCATGGTCAGCGTGTTGCCCCCGGCCGCGCTCCACTGGACGGACTCCTGAAGGATGTTCGCCGCCGTGGTATTGACCGTCGCGACCTCGTCCACGTTGAGGCGCTGGTAGATCGGGTGCCCCTGGTAGTAGCCGCCGTCAACCTCCAGGAAGCCCTTGACCTTGACTGTAGCCGTTGCGCCGATGGCGGTCTGTGCGAAGACGCGGAGGTCCGTCCGGAATTTCACCGCACCGCCCGCTTGCAGGTAGGGAACCGTGGTCCCGGCAAGCGTCCAGGAGACCAGTGTCGTGCCGCCCATGGAAACGGTCTGGTTCAGCGTGTTGGCGAGCGTGGCCCAGGATCCAGTACCATCCCATTCAAGCGCGTAGACGAAGCCGGGCCCCTGGTTCGCGCTCGGGATCGTCGGAATGGAGGGCGTGAGGCTGGTCAGCGTGGTTGTGGCGACCGTGATCGGCGTCGAGCTGGAGTAGATCGCACCGCCCGATCCGCCGCCTCCCCCGCCACCAGATACGCGAGCCGAGTCCGCATAGAGCGCCCACCCCGAGCGTTTCGCCGTGTCCGCGATGTGGGAGGCGCGGGCGGAATCGACATCGAAGGCGGACGGCGAAACGAGAGATCCGGTTCCCGACACGAGCTGAGAGGACGTACCGCCAGTGGTCGCGTAAGCCTGTGCGGAAATCATCCCTGTCGGGGTAATCGAAATCGGCGTCCGTTGGGTCCCACCAACCAAGCTCGTCAGGGAAAGATTGCTGCCGGTGGCCATGAGCTGGAATGTCCAGGCTGATCCAGTCGGAGCAGGGTCTTGAATGTTCACGTCGGGGCCCGCGCCAATGGCATCAGACGCCGTGCGATTGGCGGTCAGCACGATACCGGTAACCGAATTGGAGAACGTCGCTGAAGTCCCTCCAAGCGGGCCAGTTAGTGTTCCGCCCGACAAAGGCAGGTAGCGCCCGATAAGCGTCCGCAGGGCCGAGGAGGTGTCCGCCAGCAGGATGCGCGCGAGGGCCATGGAATCGGCCTGGAGGGTCCGGAGCGTGGTTGCGGTGTCGGAGATCAGCATATCGACCTGCCCCGCCGTCTGCCAGCCCTGGGAGTTCGCGGCGAGGCTGTCTCCGATGAGGGGGGATGCCTGGGCGGAGTCCAGGTAGTACCCCGCGTAGTCGCTCCGCTGAGGCACTACAGGCCCAGTGCGCCCGGCGAACGAGGAGACGCCTCCGCCCCCGCCACCGCCCGTGATCGGCACGCTGGTGGCGCTGGTAATGCGCCCGAAGGAGTCCACTGTGCCCTGGAAGACATGGGTCGCGTCCCCGTACGCCCCCGGCGTGACGCCGGAGTAGTTGAGGAAGATGGTGTCACCGGAGCGGCGCAGACCCGTGCCGACATTCCACACGGAGTCGAGGTACATGAGATCCACCGGAGCGCCCGAGGTGGGGCGGTGGAGCACGAAGGTTCCTGGGCCGGTGGGAGACTGGGCCAGGGCCGCCGCGATGGTGAGTAGGAGTGCCCTGAGAGGTCCCTTAAGCACCGACATACAGCACCCCGAAGATGTGTGCGCCAACATTCGCGGGCCACATGAGCGTCAAATTGCTTCCCCCAGACCCGTCTCCGTATGCAGGCGAGAGCGTGATGTCATACCCACCGAGAAGGTGCGTCGTGACCGGAAACATGGTTGGTGTTGCCGCCTGGGAGAACATGCCCATGATAACCCCCTTGGGTACGGAAGATGCGACGGCCTGCCAGGCCAACCACTGAGCTTCAACAATTCCAGCCATATTTATGCCGTAGTGTACGGGGTGGGATCCAGCTCCGGTACCAGTCGCCATCGCGGGAATGTCGACATCCAGGTAGAATACGTTCACGGACAGTTGGTTGAGGCGGACCTTGGCATTGCCGACGGCCAAATCTGCTCCAGAGTTCCCTGCCGCAACCGCTGTGCAGGGCACCGTGTAGATGCCTACACCTCTGGACAACACGACTTCTGCGGCTTCTGCTCGGGTCGTCTCTGCGGTCACCAATGCCGTAGCGGATACCAGTGCCGCCGCTGCCGCGCCCGCCGCGTCGAACGCCGAAGATGCTTGCGTCGCGGCGGACCCGAGCCCCAGGTTCGCCTGCGCTGCCGTCGCGCTCACGATGTCGGACAGGTTGTTCGCCGGCTGAAGAGTGCTCGCCAGGAGTTGCGCAAGTGTCACCTTGCGGCTGGTGGGGGCGGACTGCGACAGCTGCTGAAACTCCAAGAGGTCCGTCGCCGGCGTGAGCACCGTCGCGGCAGTCAAATCCTGAATTCTGTAGCCCATGGTTAGCCCCCCACCAGTCTTGTTTGAAGGTCATCTGTAACTCGCACCGTGCCGTCGTCGGTGATGCGGAAGTCCGTGAAGATCAACTGCACACCCGCCGGCACTGCCGATGGCCGAATCTGCGCCACGGTGATCCCCGGGATCGCCCCCGTACCATAGAAAGCATACACCTTGGCGGGCTGCACTTCTTGTAGGATGATGGGGGCGACGCCGCCCGCCACTCCGCGGATCGCCGCGATCAGCTGCTCGGGTGTGCCGGAGGTTGCCTTCAGCGCCGCTGTCTGGACGGTGATCCGATACGCGGAGTCCGTCGCGCCGTTGCGCAAGGGTGCCCCGAAGATCGCCCCAAGCATGTCCAGCTGCACTCCGATGGCCGTGGCCATGTCGAACGCCGTCAGCAACTCCTGGATCGCGTCCTCGACCAAGTTCATCTCCGAGGCCAGCATCGAGATCATGTTCGTGATCCGCGAGGGCGTCGTGTCGGTGCGCCACTTGTACTGCTCCAGGAGAAGCTCCTGGAGGTCGTTGTGGTCGACTGGCTGGATGGGTTCGTCGCTCATAGCGTACCGTAGGCGATGTAGGTGCCGTTCGGGATCTCCGCCACGTTTCCGGGGCCGAGCACGATGGGCCCTGCGACGTAGGTGCTGCCGTCTGTGGAGACCGTCACCTGCGCGTTTCCGATCCCCGGCACCGTGTAGATGGGGGCCAGGAACCTCGGCGCGATCACGTCCTTGCCTGCGGTGAACTCCGCCGCCGCCCACGCGAGAATTGCGGTCGTGATCGCCGCGTTGCCTGGGAAGGACTCCTCGGTGTAGAGGTCGTAGAGCACCTTCACCCAGATGAGCGTCGCCGTCGGAATGTTGAAGGAGACGTTGTGCAGGGTCCCTTGGGAGTCCGGCACCGAGCGCGTCGTGTTGCCCCCCGTGGCGATGCCTGCGGGTTTGCTGGCCCACACCGCGTTGGCGATGGCCTGGGGATCTCCGCCGACCACGGTCGCCGTCACGGAATGCGCTGGGGTGTAGGCGTCGATCGCCGTGTCGCCGTCGTTGGAGGACACCGCCACGGTGGAGACACCGGCCACGTTGTCGTAGATGTAGGCGGTCATGGCGGCGGGAGTGGAGAGCCCAAGGCCGATCTGTTGTGCGCGGCGCAGGCGCAGGGCGTCGTCGGTCTCCACGTCGCGACCAGGAACGCCGGGCACGAGGTTCGTCACGAAGGCCCAGCCGGTCTGCGGGGAGACGATCGCCGTCAGCTCGTTGATCGCCACGGTCTGGGCGCCGGTCACGTTGCAGATGAACGAACCCTGGGAGCCGATGAGATCCGTCGTCCACTGCGAGTTCGAAGGGTTAGCCGACGAGTAGGAGTACGGGGTCATCGGGTGCTGAAGCCGAAGGACCACGCCCGTCGGGAACTGCTCACCGCCAACCGCGTCCGTCGTCGGGTACTGGATCACGCCGCTGGACCAGACCTGGGCCACGCCAGGAAGCGTCGGCGGTGTGGGGGTGCCCCAGGTGCCTGCGTTGATCGCGATGGCGAGCAGATTCATCGTGTTGATGGCCCGCGTCGTGGCGTCCGCGTCCGAGGTCGCGGTCACGGAGAAGCTGCCGAACGATGTGACCAGCGTCACCGTGGCACCGATCGCTGGCACGGTGCCGAACGACAGGTAGAGGTCCTGGCAGGAGCCCGACGAAATGACGGCGTTGGTGGATAGGGAGAATACCACCGCCCCCCTCACCCGTCGGGCCGTGCTGCCAGAAGGAATCGTTACCCCGTCGTTGGCGGGGAGAGCGTAGAGATTCGCGTACACCGTGGACTCCGCCGCGGCGATACGCACGACGCCCGTGTAGGTGCAGATGCGGTCCAGGGCCGCACCGGAAGCCTGTGCCGGATCCATGGATGCATAGACCTCCTGAGTCGCGTCCCACATGTCGCCCAGACCTGCGGCCTCCAGGCCCAGGAGCTGTCCCGTGGGGCCTTCGGCGGAGGTGTCGATCGTCGGGCCGAAGAACGAGACCATCGCGGCGTTGAGGCTGGAGAGGATCTGCTGGAGCGTGCGGGCGACGAAGCCCGTGGCTGTGACGTAGGTTCCCATCAAATGCTCCCTTGGACGGCTGTGCCGTCGGTGGCGATGGCGGAGAATTTCACGTAGAGCGTCCGCGTCGCGGAATTCAGCGTGCAGACGACGGAGACCACCGAGGCCACGCCGGGCACGAGCGCGATCTGCGCTGCGAAATACCTCTGGAGGGTGGCGAGATTCGGTCCCTTGATGAGTACCTGCCCGACGTAGTCGATCCCGATGGAAGGGTCTTGGTACCACTCGCCCAGCATGGTGCGTAGCCGGGTGATGACCGCCTGGGCCACGACGGCGTTGGTGACTTGGTGGAACTTCAGTTGCCCGGTGGGATCCAGGTAGAGGTCGTACATCGGCGTGGCGATCGTGGGGTCCACGGCGTCGATCCCGAGGGCGATGGTCGTGCTCATTTCAGAAGCTCCTGCAGGGAGGCCTTGTCGAGAGCGACCTGTGCTCTCGCGACAGTGTGCAGCGTGGCGGCGGCTGTGGCCGCAGCGACGGCAGCGGTGAGGAAGGACGCACCGGCGGAGATCCCGGCCCCGACGTTCGTGAAGTTCAGCGTCAAATCCTGTCGAAGCTGGTCCAGCTCGGCGTAGATCGTCTCCAGCTCCGCCCGGAGGTCGGTCTGGGCGTTTCGAATCCCGACCGTCGCGCCCAGCTCCACGATCGAGCCGTTCCCGCTCACCAGCACCACGGCATCCATCGTCGCGCTGGCGGGGAACTCCGGTGCGGAGCTCCAAGTCCAGAGGCCGGGGATGGCGATGGCGTCGGTCAGGGCGTGACGGTCCAGCGAGCCCGGGTCGGCTAGGTCGCTCCCGTCGCTCTGCAGGTATCTCCCGATCCCCACCTCGGAGAACACCAGCGTCACGCCGTCGCCCGGGTTGATCGGGAAGAACAGGGTGCCCAGGGCGGAGGAGGGGAACACCACCGGCACGCCGCCGATGGGCGGGATGTCCATGAGCACACCGTTGGAGGACGGGAGCCGAACGGAGGGCTGGACCGTGGCGCGGCGGGTCTTGTGGCCGTCGTAGGACGTCACGATCCCGGGGATGCTGGTGTGGACGCCTTCGATGTTGGCGTCGATCAGGAACTGGACGGCCTCGGGAAGGGTGATCTTCGACATCAGACGTTCCCCGACGCATCGCGCGATGCGTGGATCGCCATGTCGAAGTCCTCGCCAAAGTTCGTCAGGCGATAGGTGATGTCGTCCGCCACGAGAAGCATGTATCCGTCGGTGGAGAGCGCCGGGTGACTTACCTTGACGGGGCAGTTGGGGCGGGCAATGTGGTTGACGAGCCCGTGGAGCTCGACACGCTCCCGCTTGGCTTCGGCGTCAGCGTACTTCTTATACCACACGGTCTGCGCGGCGCGTGTCTGCCCGTCAGGAGACTTTCGCTTGTTGTAGGCCGCTTGGGCCTTCTGGAGCGCCCGCGCAGCCTTGACCTCTTTGCGCCAGGCCGTGACCTCGTGGACCACCCACTTGGCGCTGGTGAGTCCGCTGGTGAGGTCCCACATCAGCGTTTCGATTTGGAAGTCGGGCTGGCCCGCCTTGAAGACGCGAAGTTCTGCGAGGTCGTAGTAGAGCCCCAAGTTGACCCCGGGTGCGGCAAGGATCTTCTCGACCCTCCGGAACATCTTCCGCATCGGCCCCACATCCACGAAGCCGCCCTGGGGAACGATGTTCGATACGTTCACCCCGAAGACCGGCACCCCGAGGATCAGGCCCAGGCCGTTGAGGATCGTCTGGAGGTCGGTGCCGGGGTCGTAGGAGACTGCGGTCAGAAGAGTTTCGAATTCCATCGACCGCGCGCGGAAGCCGTAGGCGTTGATGGTCGTCACCCAGTCGCTCTCGATCAGCGTCGATGTGGCGTAGTCGATCTGGCCCAAGAAGATCGTGCCGAAACCCTCGTCGGTGTAGCCCGCGTCCACCCGCAGGATCTTGCCCGGATCTTCCAACCACTTCCTCGTGTCGGAGTTCAAGTTCATGATCTTGACTTCGGCGACGTTGCGATCCATCGTGTTCGAACGGTGGACCTCCGCGGAGGCGTGCAGGGAATCCTCGCCGGTGACGTGGTTGATCCCGGCGAGCTGGTAAAGTTCGCCCTGCAGCATGAGCGTCGCTGTGCCCACCTGCGTCCCCGCAGGATTGTCCCCCGCGTAGATGTCCAAAACCCTACCGAACGCCATTTTGCACCTCCCAGGCGGCGATCTCGGTGGCGTTGAGGTAGCAGAGGAACCACTGGGATCCCAGGTCCGGGAACGCGATGGGCTGTCCCACGACGCCGCTGGAGGCTGGGAAGACGATGAAGTCCCCGGGGAATGCGAACAGGCTCTGCACGGCGCGCAGGAGTGGGAAGCTCGCAACCACCTTCACCCCGTAGAACGATGACGTGGTGCCGTCGGCCAGGGTCTGGGTCACATCCAGGAACCAGAAGTTGCTCCGCCCGTTCCACCGCAGCGTCACCACGACGGCTGTGCCCTCGTCGGTCACGAACCGAAAGGTCTGCTGGGAGGAGAGGAAGGGGTTGTAGGCGAACTTTTTCATGTGCCGTCCCCCGAACCCTCTGCGCTGATGATGCCGCTGGGCGGGACGGGCGTGTCGGTAGGTGTCTGCGTGCCGTTACCGGCAGGCTGCATGGCGCTCAAGTTCCGGGGGACCGTGGGGTTCGTGGCCTTGGCGGACACGGCCAGCGCCGTCGTGTTCAGCTTGGCGATCACCTTGATCTGGACGTAGTCGATCGTGAAGGTCAGCGAGTCGCCGTCCTCGTGGGTCTTCGGCACGGACACCCTGGTGATGACGATGGAGTTCACCGAGTAGGTCTCCAGCACGGTCACCAGCGTCACGGTGGTGCGGGCCAGCATGAGCAGCTTGAAGGCGTCGTAAGCGGCCAGCGCCCGGTTCACGGACGGGCTCCACGTGGAGGCGTTGACGCCACCGGGCCCGTATTTCAAGGAGTAGTTGGAGACCAACACCTTGAGCCTGCCCGACATGGGGAGGGGTTGGATGTGGTCGGTGATCGGGTCGCCGCTCTGGACCGGGTGCTGGCAGACCTTGGCGGAGAGGGTGATCTCCTCCTCGATAATCAGGTCGAAGTCGATGGCCCCGAGGGTCGTGGTGCCCGCGCCGGGGGATCCCGCCGTGAACTTGAGGCCCTGGCCGGACTTCCGGAAGAAGATGCTCCCCTTCGAGTAGTCGGACTGGTTGGCGTTGAACTGTCCCTGGGCGTTCTCCTGGAGGCCCATGCCGGTCAGCGGGCCGGGAAGGTCCGGGGACTTCTTGGAGAGCCCGTCGGCCTGGAAGTACTGGGTCTGGATCTTCTGCAGGTCGGTGGGGGTCGGTGCGCCGTCCGGGAGGAACCGAGCGCCGACCGTGGCCACGCCGATCGCTGTGGCGAGGCCGTTCATTCGGCGGCCTGGGCGATGCCGTTGGCCAGGACGTCAAAGTGGGTTCGGAACGACATCCCGGCCAGCCGCAGGACGTCGTTGGGCACGTTGCCCTTGGGGGTGGTGTTGGCGGCGGTCTGCTGCGCAGGCGGCAGCAACTTGGAGAGACCGTCCGTGATCTTCCCCATGTCCGTGGACATTTGGGCCATCAGCTTCGCGGACAGATCTTCCTGCAGAGGTGTGCCGGACTCACTGGGCTTTGCCACGGGGTGCGAGAGCAGGAAGTCCAGGTTCTTGTGCGCCAGGAGTAGCTTGCGGTTCGCCTCTAACTCCTTGAACGCATCCCCGCGAGGTCCTTTGTTTCGGAACGCTTCGCGCTCGGCCATCTTCACTTCCGTCTCCGCCGTGGACTTGTTGGCCACCCACGCTCCGTACTCCATCTGGCGGTTCACACTCGCATTGTCCTGGATGGCCTCATGCAGCTCCAGGATCTTCTGGATTGCCCACCCTGTGGCGATGGTCAGCCCGATCATGCCCGCCTGCGATGTGGCGAAGAAGGCGTTCATCGCACTGCGGGTCCCGAAGACCTTGGTGTACTCCCACAGGCTCGTCAAGGTGCCTTGTAACATGAACGCCCGAAGGCTCGCCAGGGCTGTGGCCGCTGAGAAGCTCACCATGAAGGTCGTCACCTTCGCGATCGCAGGGCCGACGCCAGCGAACATCATCAACAACGCCAGCAAAGACACCATGAGCAGGTTGTGCTCGCGGATGAACTTCACCACGTAGGCGAGGTAGCCGAGCAATTCCAGGAGGGCTGCGGAGATCCTGAACACCGCACCCATCGCTGCCCCCAGCATTTCACCGAAGCTGCGCAAGCTGTCTCCAGCCCCCTTGGTGCCGCCCACTACGATTCCGAGGGTGTCGATGAAGTCGGCGACCGACTTCTTGAAAGCCCCCCACCCGGCCACCATATCCGTACTTTTCAAGACATCCCACAAGTACTGGAGTCCCGCCGCCAAGTTGGTGAACGCCGTGCCAAGCCAATCCAGGTTGATGTGGGCGGTGAAAATCATCAGCTCTTTGGCGATGGGGAACAGCTTCTGCATCGCAAGGCCCGCGCTGATCCGCAAGTTATCCAGCATGTTGGTGAGCGCGCCGGAGAACGTATGCACCTGATGAAGCTGGTGCTCGAAGTACATTCCGCCCTTGGTGGTGGCGTACTCGATGGCTTGGTCGATCATCCCGATGGTCAGCTCTCGGTGCATCGCCAGGGTGCGGAACTCGGCCTGCTTCTTCCGCATGAATGCCTCGGTCGCGCTGCCCGATCCCACGTCCTCACCCTTCTGCATGAGCCCTGCCTTCTCGGCGGCCATGAGTGCAAGCTGCTGGGTGGGGTCGAAGTTGCCGCCTTGCCGGAAGCGCATCAGCTCCCGACCCGCCGCGAACCCTTGGGCGTTCACACGCCCGTAGACCTGCGAAAGACTTGCCAGTTGCTCAGAGGTCGTAGCGATGTCTCCGAGGATCCTCACCTTTGGCATGATCTGGTCCAGCGGTACCATGCCCATTCGCATCTGCACCGTGGCGTTGAGAATATCCTTCATGTAGAAGGACGTGCTCTTCGCGTAGTCGGTGACACCCTTGAAGATCACCTGAGCTTTGTCGGCCGATCCGGTCATAACCTGGAGCTGGGTGGTCATGGTCTCCAGCTCACGTGAAGTGTCCAGGACGCTCTTGCCGATCTCGTAGAAACTCAGCCCCAGCGCGAGTTTTCCCAGAAATCCCTTGAACTCCGCCAGCGAAGACTTCGCGCGGTTGAGGCCGAGGTTCAGTTCCCGCGGATCGACCTCGAAGCCCAGTCTGGTGAGAAGTTCAGCGACGACCATTTTGTTCCGAGTCCCTCATCTGGTAGGTGTTTTGCGCCGCCTTCGTCATCTGCTCCTGGCGCAGTATCCCAAGGTAAGCGTCGATGTCTTCAAGGTCCCATCGCATGACTTCCTGCAAAGATCCGATGGACTTCACAACCATCCAGATCTCGTATTCCGCTTCCGTCTGGGCGTCTAGCCACCCAACTTCGCCAAGTCCAGGCCCTTCGTCCCGAAGAGCTTTTGTAAGCCACTGGTTCCGGGGGTTCCCGCGCCACCCCCGATTACGGCAAAAGGGGAGAACTTGTTGTACCTCGCGACCTCTATGGCGAGGCGGTAAAACATGGTCGGCCCTTCCCCCATGAGCCGAAACGCCTTTGCGATGGCGCTTGTCGAGTCGAGTAGAAGCTGCGAAGGTGCTCCGTTCGCCTGATCGTCGGACTCGGAAATCCAGACAACTCCCGCGAACAAGTCCTTGAAGAGTTGGTCAGAATCGTCCAGCTCTCCCAGAGCCATCGTCAAGGCCTGCACCAGCATCTCCGGGTCCAGCCCGGCCAGTGGATCTTCTTCCTCCTTCGGGGCTGGGCTCACATCGGCGGGCTCTTCTTCCTCGACACCTTGAGGATTCGCCAATTGGGGTTTCACCCCTGCGGTCATTCCCTTGAGCACCAGTAGGCACGGGGCCACCACCTTGGCGACCTTGATGTCGCACTTCTTGGCCTTGAACGGGTCCATGGGGGTCAGTTGGAACCTGTGCCCCAGGATTTCGATTTCCTTCACTTCAAGCATCTGGATCTCCCTTCCATGTGCTTACGGTTTGCTCGATCAGTCGCCGGCGATGAAGTTCGCTCCGACGCCCGTGGCGATCTTCCACGTGTGGTTCTTCAGCGAGTCCGCGTAGTCCACGTCCGGATCCTTCTCGATCCACGCCGACGGAGCGGCGAAGACGGAGGGCGGGGTGGCCGACACGGAGGACGCCGAGGTGTCCGTGATCGTGAGGGGAAAGATCCCCTGGTTCGAAGCCTGGTCCGCCGCGAGCAGTCCGGAGAGGACCGCGTTGTACGGCGACGTCTGCTTCAGGGTGATTTCCACCTCGAAGTCGTAGGCGTTCTTGTTGATGCGGTCGATCTCGCCCGCCGCCCCGCGCTTCTTCTCGAAGGCGGAACCCGAACGAGTGACCTTGACGAAAGAGCCGTCCGCGAAGCCGGAGATGACTCCGACCCCTGCGATGGCGACGATGACCTTGGAAGGGTCGAAAGTTCTGACCGTGGTAGACATCTGCCGTCCTCCTTAGAACGAGACCGTGCCGTTGATGACGACAGTGTTGACCGCTCCCTGCACTCGGGCCAGGAAGCTGACGTTGGGAAAGTTGCGGTTCGCCTTGTCGGTGGACGAGATGTTCGCCACCTTGGGGACCGTGACCACGATGGACGTCGGGTCCACGATTCCGTTGGCCGCCGCCGCCTGGAGCACTCCGGCCACCGTGGCCTGGAGGAGAGCCCCGCCCGCGTCGGTGAAGGGCACCTTGGTGTTCCCGGCGAGCAGCTGGAGGATCTCGGTCTGGATGTTGGTGTGAAGCCAGTCCACACCCATCGTGATGTCGAAGTACTTGTAGGTGCCGCCGGCGACCCATCCGCGCTCGGTGAAGTTGAGCCCAGCCACCGTGGTGAACGTGCTGGCGAGCTTGCCCCAAGCGTAGAGCTTCTGGCTCACCGTCAGCGCGTCCGGAGTCACGCCGGACAGAGTCCGGTAAGCGGGATTCCAGGAGCCCAAGGGCAGGGTCAGCACGTAGCCCAGCCAAGCGGCGGAGATCGCCTCGCCCGATGCCGGAGCGCCGGCGGGCGCCGCGCCGATGTTGATGGAGCGGTTGGCGTAGGTCGCGCCAGCGGGGTTGACCGCCGAGACCGGGGTACCGGTCAGCGCCTGGATCGCGGCGACCAGGTTGAGGAACGTCTGGGCGTCGCTGGTGTTGTAGAGGACCGAGTACGCCTGTCCGTTGATCGTTCCCGCGACCGTGTTGCCGGTGATGAAGGCGGCGCTGAAGGACAGGTTGACCACGCCCACACCGATGCTCGGGGTGGAGACCGTCGCGACGGCCTGCGACGCGCCGCCGGTCACCGTGGACGACGCGGTGGCGATCGCGGGCACGTGGTAGGTGACCACGGTGTAGTTGCGGGTCAGTGCGGCGATCTGCGTGGCGGCGTCGCCGGATCCTGCGGCCAGGATGGCGGGGTCGGCCGAGTCCGTGAAGAACGGACGGGTCGCGGTTTCCGCCCACCCGGCGATCTGGAGCTGCTCGGTGATGCAGGCGGACACCGTGGTGGCGTTGGGCACCGCCACGAAAGCGTACCAGTTCGGGTTCTCCGCCTGGATCGCGGTCAGCGCGGTGGGCCAGTCGGGATCGCCGGAGTCCCTGCGGCCCACGACGAAGCTCTGCACGTTGGGGTTCTGCGAGAGCATGCTCTGCGCGTACAGGTACACGCTGTCGAAGGTGTTCCACCCATCGGCGATCATGGCGGCCAGCGACGTGTAGATCCTGGAGCGCGTGAAGGTCACGGTGGTCTTGGCGGGCAAGAACTGCGCCGCGATCATCGGGGTCGCGAACGCCACCTGGGAGGGAACGATGGCCCCGATCTTGATGGAGACCGGGACGATTTGGTCGAGAGGCGTGGCCATGGTGGCTCCTTACTTGGTTTCGGTTTCGGCGGACTCGACCACAGGGGCTTCGACCACAGGGGCTTCGACCTCGTTGGCGACATGGGCGAGCTCGTCCACGACGATGTGCTCGCCTGCGGCGGCAACCTCGGCGAGGCCGGCCTCCACAACGGATCCGGCGGGTTCGCCCAGCTTCTCCTCGATCACCGGGGCGGCGGACTTCAGGGCGGTGTCGACCGCTTCCTTGCCTGCTTCTTCGGCGACGGGCAGGACCTTCTCGGCTTCGGCGAGAGCCAGTTCACGAAGTTCCTTGATGAACGCCACGACGGCGTGCTTGACGCGCTCCTTGGCGCCGTCCGGCCCCGCGCAGTTGCTGGCGAACTCGATGCGGTGAAGGAGCCCGTGCTCCAGGTGTTCCCATCCGTTGACAAGAAGATTGCTCATTTAGGGCCCCAGGGTTTGAACGAGTTGAGCGGTGGCGACGGAAGGCACGGCATCCGTCGAGAGGTTGTTCACGGTGAACGATGGCTGCCACCGGTGTTCCCGGGTGTACTGCGTCTCCGTGGACAGGTACGGCAGCGAGAGGATCTGGTCGGAGAAGCGAAGAGCGCCGACGCCGTTGGCGGAGAACAGATCCTTCACGGTCTGCGTCTCCAGGCTTTCCTTCAGCGCGCGCAGGCTGTCACCCAGGCCGCGCACTTCCCAGAACACCGGGCGGACGACGTAGCTGTAGTTCAGGTCGGTCTCCAGGGTGTCCTGCACGGCGTCGACCAGACCGTAGGGCTGCCAGTCGTTGTCGTCCTCGATCGCGACATAGGTGCCCGTGACAGGGGGCGAGGCATTCTGGTACGCCTGGAACACCGGGACGGCGCCGAGCACGCCGTATGCCCAGGTGTAGAGGAACGTGTAGAAGGCTTGGCCGGTCATGCCGTGGCCTCACGAAGCTCGGCGAGGTATTCGAAGTGAGGGATGAGCCCCACGTCGAAGGGGTTCTCCTGGATCAGCTCGTAGTTGCTGCCTTCGTAGACGAAGATGTCGCCGTTGGCCTTCGGGTCGGCGACGCTTCCCACCTGGAGCTTGCGGTCGGAGAAGATGCGGGTCTTGCCCACACCCATGCGCCCGATCTGGAGCGACACGAGGTCGCTGTTCGCCGGCTGGGCGTCCCCGATGAACGGCACGGTGGTCGTGGCTCCAACGGTGAGCTGGCCGTTGACCCAGATGTCCGCCGTCTGGCGGGTGACTGAAAGGTTCTTGGGGAACATAATCACGGGATCCACGCCCTCTCGACCATCGAAGCGACCTGCACCTTGGCGGTGGTCGTGTCGCGCATCTGCCGGGTGTCGACGAGAGGCTGCTCGGAGTTGTTCCCCGCAGCGTAGCGACGACGGAGGGTCGCCTCGGAAAGGGAATCCCAAGCGTTCTCGCCGTCGAACACGCGATCGAACCGACTGCGCCAGAAGGATCCCATGGCCTGCAGAACGGCCTCGGGGTGCTTCTTGCGCAACAAGAACGCCCGGTACTCATGAATGGTCAAGTTCACCAGCTCCGCACGGAACCCGGCGTTGCGGTAGGCGGTGCGGTGAACGGGACGGGCCGGGATCATCCGGGCGTAGGAGCCCGTCTCATGGACGAGCGCGACCGTGGCCACGTTGGTCCGGTAGTCGGAAATCAGGGTGCCCTTGGCGCGACGCTTCAACTTCGGGCGGGTGCCCTCGGCCTGGTGCCAGCCTGCGGTAGCACACAAGGTCTTCAACCCTTCGGCGCGGACCTGGAGTTCACGCAGGACCTTCACGTTCTCGACGGTGTGGGCAGTCATGGAGATCATCCGCCGTCCCACATATTGTAGTCCCAAGCTGCCGCGGGGACATCCCCACCAGCCACGACGATCGAGGAGAAACACCGATCGCGCAGGCCGATGAGATTCTGCCCCCAGTAGGTCTGCTTCAAATCCTCGTCAGGATCCGCGGAGGAAGAACGACCACGACCAGCGGAGAACCCGATGGAGGCTGCGCCTTCCTTCTTGGAGTTGACGGGGCCCGACTCGCCCATGGGGCGCTGGCCGGGGGAATCCAGCTGGGCCCAGTGCATCGCGAGGAGCGCTACGGCCATGGCCCAGGTGTTCGCGCTGGGCCAGGAGGTCGCCGTGACCGGCGCCGTCTGATCCGTCGCGAGCGAGATGTAGGTGGAAATGCCTGAAAGGGCCGCGAGTGCCGGGGCGCGTGCTGTGATGATGTCCAGCGGCTGCAGCGACACTCGCTACCTCCTTACTCAGGCTTCTTGTTGAACTTCTCGATGCGGTTGGCGATGGCGGCGCGAACGGAGTCGCGGCCCTCGGTTTCCTTCCACATATTCAGCGTGTCCGAGCTGTGCGTGTCGGCCACGACCTTCTCGGCAGCCTGGGCATCCAGGTCCTTGAGGGACTCCACGTCGACTTCGGTCGAAACGTCGACCGTCTTGTCGCCGCGCTTCTCCGGCACGTTCTTCTTCACGGTCAGCACGGCCAGTGCGCCGTTCTTCAGGTGCGACTTGGCGAAGTGGGAAACCCCTGTGGGGATCTCCTTGGTGCCGTCGGCCTTGGGTTTGATCCCGCGACCGAACTGCTCCAGCTCGTGGGCTTCGGATAGGATGTAGACACCCTCCGCCCAGGCTTCCTTGGGGATGTGGGTGTGTCCCGGAGGGAACTTGAAGACGACGGCTTGGTGATGGTCCACGGGGACGATGATGAGGCCGTCGGTGGTATTGCGTACGATGGGCATCTTGGTTTTCTCCCGAAACTTCGATGGGTGGAAGGCCTGCGGAGGTCAGTCCGCAGGCCCAGGGGCCTCAGATGCCGTCGCCGATGGCCACGGACAGAGGGTAGCGATGGATCACGCCGGCAGTCCGGGCGTGACACGGGACGTTGAACTGCATGTTTTCCAGCTGCGGGGCCATGGCCTCGAAGGAGATGGGCAGCTCCAGGGACAGGTGCTCGGGATCCTTCACGTAGACGATCGCGCGGTTCGACGCGGCCTGTCCGGCGGGGATGTTTCCGGCGACGCCGATGCCAACGGACTCGTTGATCCAGTCGATCTCGGTGAGCCCGACCAGCGCCAGGTTCTCCTTGAGGTAGGCCATCACGGTCTTGTCGCCAGCGGAACCAGTGCGAAGACCAGCGAGGCGGATGTACTCGACCTGCGGCAGAAGCAGCGTGGTCGGGATTTCCTTGCCGTTGGTCGCCACACGCACTGCAGAGATCAGGCCGGTCACGTCGGCGATGATCTGGTCGGGGGTCTTCAGCGACCACAGGGTCGAAGAGCCGGTACCCGTCGCGGGGATCGTGTAGGTGGTGATACCGGGGTACTTGAGCAGGCCGTAGATGCCGACGCTCGCGTCACCAAGCCAAGCGACGCTGTCGATCTTCTCGTTGATCGCACGCTCGGCGGCCATGGCTTCGCGGGCGTCCAACGGCTGTCCGGCCATCTGCGCCCGACGGACCTCCTGGAAGGAGTACCGGTAGGAGGAGCCCAGCGACTTGATGTTGAAGGTCTTCTCCGACCCGTAGGTGTTGGCGGGCGGGAAGTCCGAACCGTAGTCGTTGACCCACTTCGCCGAACCGACGATGTCGAAGTAGCGCACCTTGTAGGAGTCCGCCCCGGGAGGGGCCTCGGCGGACACCGGGATGAACAGCGAAGCCCGCAGGGGCTTGTGCGGGACTTCCAGCTGCTGGCGCTGGATGTAGGTCAGCTGGAGAATGAAGAAGGCTTCCTCTCCGGCGTCCAGGTGGAGCATGGGCGACACGGAGTCGCCACGCGCGCCGTAGAAGCGCGAAGTGACGGCGGCCCGGAGGTCGTCGAGGGTCATTTCCTCGCGAGTGCTGTAGGCCTGGTCGAGGGAGTCTTTGTTCGTGATTTTCATGGGGTTGGCTCCTTATCCGACCAGCGCGACCGGCGACTTCATGACGTCCAACTCGACGATCGAGCCGGAGGCGCCACTGGTGCGGAAGCGGTAAGGGGATTGGATGGTTCCACCGGTGGTGACGTTGGTCCACCACTTGTTGGTGTTGTCCCAGTAGGCGTTCTGGCCCGACTGGACGGCAGCGCCGGCCACGACCTGGATCGCGCCCTCGCGCAGCACTCCGACAACATCGCCGACGGCGTAGGCGCCGACTGCGATGTATTCCTTGTGCGTGTGGACGGCCACACCGCGCAGGAAGTACCCGGCCGAGTAGTTGAACGCTTGGTTGTCGAAGTTGGTCTGGGTCCAGACCGGGTACCCGAAGGGGATGGCGGCGGCGTCCGCGTTCACCAGCGAGTCGATGAAGTCTTCTCCGTTGACGACGAGTCCGGCGAAGCCGGTGTCGATTGCTCCGTAGGCAGGCATCAGGTGGTCTCCTTTTCACGCTTGTAGGCGTTTTTGAGATCGTCGGCGCGCTTCTGCTTGGCGGCAGCCACTTCGTTGGCCGCGGACGAGCCAAGGGCACCGTCGCTATGGGTGGATCCGCCGGCTTCGGTGGCGGGTTTGCGCTTGCTGAGAGTGGTCACCGCACCATCGAAGCGGGCCAGAACGTATTCGTCGCTCTTGCCCTCCATCGAGTCGGTGGTGTCCAGGGCGATGACGGCGGTGCGCACGGCACGCTCGGTCATCTTGGCGTCGACCTTGGCGCCCAGAGCCTGGGCGGAGGTGAGGAGAGCCACGCGGCGCTGGATGGAGTCCTCTCCGGACTCTTCGCCTTCGGCCTTCTCCTTCTCGAGACGGACGACTTCGGCCTTGGCGGCGTCGAGCTCGCCAGCGGCCTTGTCCACAGCCTTGTTGGCGGCTTCCAGGGCGGCGGTGGCTTCCTGGACCTTGGCGTCGAGGACTTTCTTTTCGGCATGCAGGGCTTCGTAGGCGGAGCCGATGGCCTCCGGAACCTCGAATTCAGCCCCGCTGTCGAGACGGATCTTGGCCATTTTCTCCCCTTTCGTGGGAACTTCGCTGTGGTCGATCTTGATGCCATCCATCCGCAACCGTGCGGCATCGCCGGCACGACCCTCGTCCACGATGGCGACGTGGTTGTAGTGGATGTTCGTCTGCCGGTGGGTGTAGGGGACGCCCAGGTAGACGCCCCTCTCCGGCTTGAGGTCGGTGTGGTAGCCGGCCGAGAGTGCGACCTTGCCCCGGCCGACGTCGGCCAGGGCATCGGCCCGGTGAATCACGATCCCGGTCATGACGTGGTAGGCGTCGTGGGTCGGGGAATGAACGGTGCCGACGGCAAGGCCCTGCACGTTGTTGGGGTCCACGCCCTCGGTGGGGTGGTCGTTTGTGAGGGGCTTGCCGTCGAGCGTCGCCAGGGATTCTGGGTCGAAAACGTCGTCGGGGTGGCGGAGTTCGTACCGCATCGACCCGTCTTCGTTCCGGTAGCCGAAAACCCCGATGTTGGAGATCGCTGTACGGCCCTTCAGGAAGCCCTCGGAGGTCTTCTCCAGCTTCTGGGTCTGCCAGTCGCGGAAGTCGAAGAAGTCGGTGCGGGAGGCACGCTCAGCGGTCGTCACGGAGTCCTTGTTCGCGTCGATGATCTCCAGGATCTCGTTCGCGGCGGTCTCGATCGCGGTGTGCCCTTCGGCAGCGGCCCGAGACTTGGCGGCGATGATGCCGTGGCGGTAGACCTTGCCGTTCTTTCCGAAGGGGTAGGCCCAATGCGCCTTGGTGTCCTCGTCGGTGCCGGGATGGGTTCCGAGATGGAACTTGCCGTACAAGCCCCAGTCGTCACCATCCGCACCCAGGAGCTTGTCTCCGTCTTCCGCTGTGAAGCCCCAAGAGGAGTCGCGATCCACCTTCCCGCGCTTGGCGAGACTCTTCGCGTACTTGACGCCGATGGAGTAGGCAGATACGGCCACGCAGATCTCCTGGAAACGCAAAAAAGGCCCAGAGGCAGGGTTTCTGCGCTCTGGGCCTCCGTTTTCGGTCGGTCCTGCCCGGTTCTCGGGCTATCTCAACAGGAAGCTACTCTCGCGCGCGGCTCTTGGCAAGGGAGTTGCTCAAGAAAATTCTCCCCTAACCCACCGCTTGCTGTAGGAGCCTTCGGCCCTCCAGAAGACGGGGCG
>Ga0302282_1000213_pt1 | contig 45262 bp, 40 predicted proteins | sample III_Fen_E1_3_FD_198763 | JGI IMG/M metagenome (GOLD analysis project Ga0302282, IMG submission 198763) | Peat permafrost microbial communities from Stordalen Mire near Abisko, Sweden - III_Fen_E1_3 | ecosystem: Environmental > Terrestrial > Soil > Wetlands > Permafrost | place: Sweden: Abisko... | reverse complement strand
GGAGCCGACAACGACGACCACGGTGCCGACGACGACGACCACGGTGCCCACGACGACGACCACGGTGCCGACGACGACGACCACGGTGCCGACGACGACGACCACGGTGCCGACGACGACGACCACAGTGCCCACGACGACGACCACGGTGCCCACGACGACGACCACGGTGCCGACGACGACGACCACAGAGCCGACAACGACGACCACGGAGCCGACAACGACGACCACGGTGCCGACGACGACGACCACGGTGCCGACGACGACGACCACGGTGCCGACGACGACGACCACGGTGCCGACGACTTCAGCACCATCGTCGCTCGTCATACCTCTCTATGACACGAATAGTGCTGACTGGTCAAGTACGTGTTCGGCTCTCGGTTCCTCTAACTCCTTCGTCGTCGCCGACATCGGCAACCCGGGCGGTCCCGGTACCTCCGCCAATACGAGTTGGTCAGCGAACTTCCTAGATTGCGATAGCACTCACGTCGGTGTCCTCGGCTACGTGGACTCTGGTTACTGTCAAGTCCCCCTCGCGACGGTGGAGAGTCAGATCAACAGTTGGTATGCGTGGTACGGCGGCGATGGTATCGAGGGGATATTCGTCGACGAAGCGGCGAGCCCCTACTCTCCGTTGAAACAATCTGACTGTCTCTCGGGTACCACTTCGGCCGTGATCTATTACCAGACGATCTCGGCGTACGTCCACGCCGAAGGTGTCAATCAAACGGTGACGCTCAACTACGGCGCCAATCCAGTCAGTGGCTGGGCCCTCTCGAGCGGCATCGCGGCGCAGAACGCGAACATCCTCGTGGTCTTCGAGGATCCCTACAGCGAATACGTCAACTACGCGAACTCTGGTCAACCATGGTCGCCATCTCTTTGGGAGTCGTCGTACTCGGCGTCGCACTTCTCAATCCTCATTTACGACGCGACCAACGCCAACCTCCCGGGAGCGTTCTGTTCGTCGGTCTCTCAGCAGAACGTCGGCTTCGCCTACGCCACACCCAGTAGCGGGTGGACGACGCCCGCGCCGAGTGGGTATCTCACGGGTGAACTTAACGGCTGTTGACACCACACTTAAAGTGGCGCACACGGGCGACTCAATAGTTGCGTCCTATTGCTTCGTCGTCACCACCGTCGCTGAATTCGCCCCAACCGTCGTGACGGTCTTGACGGTCCCGTGGGTGTCGTCTTTGTTCGAGAGGTAACTCGCAACAGCCGTGGCTCGACTCTTCGCCAGATTCGCGTTGCCCTTGGCGTAGCCGGTAACCGTCACGGACGCGCGCTCGACGAGCTTCTTCGACAATGCAGCTAATTCGCTCTTCGCGGCGGAACTGAGTGTGCTGCTGTTCACGCCGAAATCGACTGTTACGTGCCCGGGCGAGCGGGCAACACCATTTTGACTGACGCCACCCAGGTGGTCGGTAGATATGTGCCGTCTCCAGACTTGGTTGTCGTCACGACACAAACCCCTCGGTTGGTCGCTCGCAGCACATCACCGGTAACGACACATACCTCGCATGGACCGTCTTCGGCGCTGAACCTCAATTTTCCAGCGCCGGAACCGCCCGACGTCGTGAGCTTCAGTGGCACGCCCGCCACGCCATGTACAGAGGTCAAGCGAAACGGAGCTTGGGTGGCGAAGAGCGGCGCCATGATCGACGTGAAGGCTCGGAACTCTTGGGTGCCCGTCGAGTACCAACCACCGGCGCCGCAACTGCTGTCCCAGCTGCACGAGATTGATGACATGAACGCGCCACCGGCCGTATTCAATGCGCCCGTGCCGGGAACTTCAATGGCGTCGCCCCAGATCCCTGCGGCTTCGTTGACGACGAAGGCCTGGCTATTGCCCGAACTGTCAAAATAGACACCACCAGCACTGCAATTGTTGGGCGTTCCGCACGAGATCGCCAATGGGTTGGTACCTATCCCTTCGCTGAAGAGTGACGACGAGCCCGGAATCTCCATCACGTTGCCCCATGCTCCGTTCACTTCATTCGCGACAAATGCTTGACCGTTACCCAGGGCGTCGGCGTACTGACCGGCGCCGCCGCACTCTCCGTTCGATGGGCAGGAGATCGAGTACAACACGGCGCCGCCAATGTTGATCGACGACGAGCCCGGAACCTCGATCGCGTCGCCCCACTTGCCATTGGTCTCATTCGCGACGAAGGCTTGGGCCGTAGTGGATCCGTCAGCGTAGACGCCGCCGGCGCCGCAATCGCCCGGCATGCTGCACGAAATGGAACTAGCCGCGGCGACCAGTCCAACATTCAACGTCGCGAGTCCCGGAACCTCGATCGCGTCGCCCCACGAACCGAAGGTCTCGTCCACGACGAACGGGACGTGGGCGTCGCCCCCGGCGATCGCCGAATCCGGATAGAGTCCATTGCCCGCGGCGGCGCAATCGCCGGGAAAGCTGCACGACACCTGATCCAATGGCGTCCCGCCGGCCCCGAAGGTCGAGGAGATCGTGATCTCATTCGCGTCGCCCCACGCGCCATTGGTGTCGCTGACGACGAAGCCCACACTGCTGCCATCCGAGACGACATCGTCACCGACGGCCGTGCAAAACCTCGTTGCCGTGCACGAAATCGATTCCGCGCCCAAGGCCGCCTTCGAACCAATCGCAGAAGGATCGATGACGGCGCCCCACGTAACACCGGTTCTGGTCACCACGAAACCCTGGAAATCGCCAGAAGCGTCGGTGTAGTAGCCCGCGGCACCACAAAAAACGGCGGAGCCACACGACACCGACGACACCGACGCGTTGCCACCAGCATTCAGATGATTGACGCCTGGGACTTCAATGGCGCTGCCCCATGTACCGTCAGTTTCATTCACCACGAACGCCTGAGAATCTCCAGCTGCATCGGTGTAGTTGCCGCCGGCGCTGCAGTAGCCCGAGATACCGCACGAGATCGAATAGATGCCGGCGTTGTCGCCCGCATTCAGCGCCGTCGTCCCGGGCACCTCAATTGCATTGCTCCACGAACTTGGCGCCGCTTCGTGTGCGGAAAGCGCCAGTGCTGGAGGAAGTGTTCGACCGATTGACGTCACTCCCGCCACCGCTGTTGATGCATGGAAGTCGAGAACAGCGAAGCTCGTCACGCTCAACGTCTGCGGGTTATGACGCGCCTCGGTCTCAACCGTGAGGTGAGACAAGCGAATACCAGGAGTGACCCACGGCGACTCGGCTTTCGAGTTTCCTTGGACCCACAGATAATTAGTGGGTCATCACTGACGTGCTATCAATTTCCAATGGTTGAACTCACCGCCAGCGATCTTGAAGGCGTACTCTTGGCGGCGCAGTTGGTGGGCACCGCTCAGGACCCCAGTGAGTTCAGTCAGTTGGCTACCGAGCAGGTAGCGCGGCTCCTCCCGTCAGAAGTAGTCACCTTCAACGAGATCGATCCGGCGAACGGACAGTTGAACGTTCTCTCGATCCCTTCGTCATATCCTTATCCGCCCGGGGTCGAACAGGACCTCATCGCTTTGGCGGACCAACATCCGCTGATTCACTACCACGTCCATTCGAGTGACGGCTCCGCGAAGAAGATCAGTGACTTCTGGAGTCAGGCAGAGTTTCATGCCAGCGCGCTCTACGAATTGGTCTACCAGCCAATGGAGGTGGAGTATCAGATATCAATCACCCTGAGCACGCTTCACTCGAACGTCGTGGCGATCGTGGCCAACCGGAGCCACGTCGATTTCTCGGAACGGGATCGAACGGTCCTTAACACGCTGCGTCCGCACTTCGTGCAGGCGTGGTATTCCGCTCGAGATCATCATCGGCTCCGAACGCTCTTGAACAGCACGATCGGCGCCTTGGTTGAATCTGATGTTGGATTGATAGTCCTGTCTGATCCGCCCCAGGAACTCACCGCCGGAGCGCTCGCGACGCTCTATCGAAACTTTGGTCCGCCGACCGCGTCGAGTCCATGGCCACTCCAAGTCGAGCAGTGGATGCTCGCCCAGCGATCTCGCTTCTCCAGCCCGGATGGTGTGAAGTTGCTCACGCCGTTGCGCGTCGAGAAGGGTGGTCGGCGCATGGCGCTTCGTTATCTCGAGGAACTGGGCGACAGTCCCGGTGCAGTGCTTTTACAAGAGCAAACGTCGCGCCCGACACCGCAAAGCCTGCAGTCACTCGGGTTGAGCGCTCGTGAAGCCGAAGTCACGGCGCGCGCGATCAGCGGAGCCACCAACGTCTCGATCGGTGAAACGATGTACATTTCGCCGGCGACCGTCAAGAGGCACCTGGAGAACGTCTACGCCAAGCTGGGTGTCAAGGGCCGCGGCGAGCTCGCCGCTTTCGTGCACGACGTCCTCGATCGACAACTTCTTTGAGGCGCCGCGCGTCCCCACCGCGCCCCCTCGTGCCAGAGTTCGCGGAGCGCAAATGGGCCAAACGGCGTATTGCGTGGCGCCGTCTCTGCGGGGAAGATTGGGCTCTTTGAAGACTAGGTAGCGGGTAGAACATGGCGAAAATCGTTCGGCGCAGTAACGAAGGCGGTCGCATCCAAAGAAGGGTTCGCGTCTTGTTCGGCCTTTCCTTGTCGTGCGGTGTCGCGTTGTCGCTCGGTGCAGTTGGGTTAATTGGCACAAGTTCGGCGTCGGCCACACCGGCTAAAACCAATCTCATTACGAACGGCAGCTTCGAATCGCCCACGGTGTGCCCAGCGCCGTTCACGACCTACTTCGCGCCTGCGAAATCGATTCGAGGATGGACCGTCGGCGGAGTGAGCGTCGATCTCATCTGCACGGCCTTTGCCCCCGAGTCTGGTACGCAGTCAGTGGATCTCAACGGCTCACTACCTGATGGTAATCTTGGGAACGCTTCGGGATCGCTCTCGCAGAACGTGCGCACGACGCCGGGTCACAAATACCTCCTGACGTGGTTCATGGCGGGGAATCCCTCGCAGGGATGCGGGCCAGTGACGAAAGTGCTCCACGTATTCTGGGGCGGCAAGATCAAGGAGAGTTTGACCTTCAATGTCTCGAATGACAGTGACACCTCGATGGGCTGGGTCGCAAGGCGGTTGGTGGTCGTGGCGACCGCTAGGACATCAGTGGTCAAGTTCGCCGACGCGACCGCGACTGGCGACTGTGGAGCAACCCTCGACAACGTTTCCTTGATCGCTAAATAGGTCTTTTCGAAACTGCCGGGATCACGCGATAACGCTGTGGTTCTAGCGACGAGTGGTTCCGCCAGCCGTCTTCGCAATCCCAACGTGGGGTCTGAAGGGCTTGAGCGTCCGAACGGAAGGCAACCGTCAACCGTAGGTGAAGAACTGATTCCGAGGTCATTTCGCGGACAAAGTCGCCGAACCAAGTTCCCATGCTCAAGTATGCCGATCATCGGGTCATTTTCTTAAGCGACACCGGTGGCGTCCTCACGGGCGCTCGCGTCCGTATCTTCTGGACTCAACTTGGACATCGTCCTTGATCGACAACTTCTTTGAGGCGCTGTGGGCGTCCCCACCGCCTCGCCCCAGCCAAAAGACAGCGGGCCCCTGGATCTCTCGTCGGCTCACTGTGGTCCGGCCATGTCGCTGAGTGACAGGGCGAGGAGTCTTCTGACGGAATTGAGAAACAGCCGGCGTGGCGGACTCGATCTAGCGTGACTCATGGTCCCCATTGAGAATCGACTGTAAATCTTGAAAACGTTTTAGACGTGGCCGCCGCGACGACCCTCGGCCGTAGCGCCGAGAAGCGCCCACGCCGCAAGTCCGAGACCGGGAACGAGGAACCAGATTCCGAACACCAGTGCGAGCACGACGAAGAACGCGCCCATCCCGAGCGTGAACGGGAAGATCGATGAGCCGGGAAAGGAACCGACGACGCCGGCGCCTTCGCCCTGAGTGGCGTTCGGATCGTCCTCGGGACGAGCCTTCATTCGACGGCTCCACCAGTAGTAGTAACTACCGGGTACGAGGCAGAGCAACATGCCGGCGAACATCATCACGCCGCCCGCGTTTTCGTGACCCCAGTTCCAATAGACGACAGCCATGACACCGAAGAAGGCACCGAGGCCCAGAAGGAGCTTGGCTTCTACCCTCATGCGTCGTGATCTTGATCGTGTTCGAGGGCCCCGACGATGGCGTTCGCGAGCGGCGGTTCGTGGTGCGTGCCCGTACCACCAGTTCCGTGGGCCAACGACCGGTGCTCGGGGTGGTTGTAGTCCCACGTCGGACGTTCAGAGCGGATCTGGGGCAGTCGATAGAAGTTGTGGTGCGGCGGGGGCGACGTGGTGAACCACTCGAGGGTCTGGGCGTCCCACGGGTTGTCGCCACACGGGTACTTCTTCCAGCTGTATCCGACGTTGACGACGAAGACGATCATCGAGATGCCGACGAGGATGGCGCCGAACGTACTCCAGTCGTTGAGCGTCTTCCACTGTGGACTGTGCGGGTACATCGCGATGCGACGCGGCATGCCGTCGAGTCCGAGGATGTACTGGGGGAACGTGAAGACCTGGGTGCCAATGAACAAGAACCAGAACTGGATACGGCCGAACTTCTCATTGAGCAGATACCCGGTGATCTTCGGACCCCAGAAGTACAGGCCGCCCATGCCGGCGAGCACCAGGGCCATGACGATCGAGTGGAAGTGCGCGACCACGAAGTAGGTGTCGTGGGTGAAGAAGTCCAGCGGGGGACTGGCCAGGTAGATGCCCGTGAGGCCGCCGATGAGGAACGTAAACAGGAAGCCGAGCGCCATCAACATGGCGGTGGAGAACCATAACTCTCCTCTCCACATCGTGCCGATCCAGTTGAAGATCTTGATGCCCGTCGGCACTGCGATCATGAGACTCATGAACGAGAAGAAGGGGAGCAGCACCACACCGGTCGTGAACATGTGGTGCGCCCACACGCCTAAGGACAAAGCACCAATGGAGAGCGTGGCGAAGACCATGCTCTTGTAACCAAAGACGGGCTTCTTGGAGAAGACCGCGATGATCTCGGTCGCCATGCCGAAGAACGGCAGGGCGAGAATATAGACCTCCGGATGGCCCCAGAACCAGAAGATGTGTTGCCACAGCACCGGAACACCTCCTCCGGCAACTGAGAAGATATGTGTCCCGAAGTGTCGGTCGCAGTAGAGCATGATGAGCCCGGCGGTCAACACCGGGAAGGCCAGCAGGATCAGAATCGCGGTCACCAACATGTTCCAGGTGAAAATCGGCATGCGGAACATCGTCATGCCGGGTGCGCGTAAATAGAAGATCGTCGCGGTCAGATTGACGCCGGTGAAGATTGCCGAGAATCCCGTGAGCAACAGTCCACCGATCCAGAGGTCGGCCCCGGCCCCCGGCGTGTTGATCGAGTTCGAGAGCGGTGCGTAGGCGACCCAGCCAAAGTTGGCGGCGCCGCCGGCGGTGAAGAAGCCCATCAGCATGGTGATCGAACCCATGAGGTACAGCCAGTAGGAGAGGGCGTTCAGTCGCGGGAAGGCCATGTCCGGCGCGCCGATCTGTATCGGCACGATGATGTTGGCGAGTCCTCCGAAGGCGAAGGGTCCGGCGAAGAGGTAGATCATCACCGAGCCGTGCATGGTGAACAGTTCGTTGTACTGGGCGAGCGAGACGAGCGTTCCGTTGGGCGAAGCCAATTGGGCGCGAATGATCTCGGCGAACAAGCCACCGATGATGAGCATGACGACCGAGGTGACGGTGTAGGAGAGTCCGATGACCTTGTGGTCGGTCGAGGTCATCCACTTCAGGATTCCGGTCGCACCGTGGTGCTCGTCGTGCCCCTCGTCGCCGTCGTGGTCCACATCGATGATGGCCGGTGGCGGCGTAATGAGATCAACCATTAGTTATCCCCGTGGCTCGAGGCCGGCTTGGTCGGAACCTGCGTGGCCGTCTGTTGACCCGTCGTCTTTTGAGCGGCGGCGAAGGCGACGGGGTTCGCCGTGCTCGCCAGCCACGCGGTGTACTGCGACTTCGAGACGACCTTCACGTTGAAGAACATAAGTGAATGGTAGAGACCGCAGAGCTGCGTGCACTGCCCGGAGAAGTTTCCGGTCTTGACCGCTTCGAGCGTGAACTGGTTGAGCACGCCCGGCAGGGCGTAGCGCGAGAAGTTGAAGGCCCTCACGTAGAAGCCGTGGATGACGTCCGTGGAGGTCAAGTTGATGTGAACGTTGGTGTTGACCGGGATGACCATCGTCGGGTCCTGGGTCGTCTGGCCGATGACGACCGTCTCGGTGTGGGGATAGGTGAACTTCCAGCCCCACTGGAACGCGTTCACGTCGACCGTGACGTTGGCCTTGGGATTGGCCACTTCCTTGTTCTCGACGACGAGCGTGGCCGCGAAAAGACCGAAGACGACCAGGATCGGCACGACGGTGTAGATCACCTCGGCTGGCAGGTGATACTGAGCCTGTCGCGGGATGTTGTCGCCCTTGCGCCGAAAGCGGAGGATCGCGTAGACGAAGAGGACCGTCACGAAGCCGCCGATGATGACCGCACCGATTGAGAATCCCTGCCAGAGGTGGAACACGGAACTGGATTCCGTCGTCGCACCCTTGTGGGCGCCGAAAGCGGGCACGGTGCATCCGGACAGGGCCAGTGCCCCGAGTGGGAGTGCAACGAAACGTCGCACGCGACGCCACCGTCGAGTGCGGTCTGTTACACCCTGTGGGGGCAGGGTAGGTGATTCCACGTCACGACACTACTCAAAAAATCCGTCGCGACGAGTCGCCAACCGGGTGCAAGTCCGTTCGCAGAAAGGATTCACCAGGTTCAAATGAGGTACCCGGGATATCTGAGTCGCGGGCTCCCAGGAGTACGGCAACGACGAAGGACTACTTGTCGGTATCGGGGGCCTTGGTCTCGGCCGTCGTCTCAGGCTTGTCGGCCGCGGCGTCGTTGTTCTTGGCTTCCTTCAGCCCCTTCTCAAACTCGGACTTGGCCGAACCGAGGTTCTTGGCCAGCTTCGGAATGGCGGAGCCCCCGAAGACGAGGACCGCGACAACAATGACAACGATCAAGAGATCGGGCCCAAAAATTTCGCCTAAGAACACTGCCTTCTCCTTTGACGTGCTTGATTCCAGAGTAGTGCGCCCCGCGCGGCTTCGCGAAGGCGCCCCTTTCAATTAGTGATCCGATTCGGCAAGACTGTGCGGATGTCGAACCTGACCAGGAGCACTGTTCGTGATTCGCTCAGCGTCGCGATCACGGTCGGCACCTACGGCGTGGCCTTCGGGGCGGCCAGTGTCGCGGCGGGCTTTACGGTGCTGCAGAGTTGCCTCTTTTCACTCCTCACCTTCACCGGCGCGAGCCAGTTCGCCGCCGTCGGGGTCGTCGCCTCCGGGGGAGCGGCCGCCAGCGCGATCGCGGCCGCCACCATGCTCGGCACCCGAAACGCCCTCTACGGCATCCAGATGGCGCCACTACTCAACGTGAAGGGCGCACGCCGGGTGCTCGCGGCCCACGTCACGATCGATGAGTCGACGGGCGTCGCGCTCTCCCAGGCCCCACGGGGCGTCGCGGCGATGCGCGAGGGCTTCTGGATCACCGGTCTCGGGGTCTTCCTCTTCTGGAACATCTTCACGTTGGTCGGTGCGCTCGGCGCCAAGGCGCTCGGCAATCCGGCGACATGGGGACTCGACGCGGCGGTCCCGGCGGCGTTTCTGGGTTTGTTGTGGCCGCGCTTGCAGACGAATTTCCTGCGCGCCGTCGCGGTCACCTCCATGGCCTTCGCGATGCTCGTCACGCCGTGGTTAGCGGCCGGACTGCCGATCATCGCGACGACGGTCGTCGCCGTCGTGCTCGGATGGAGGGCCAGGTGAGCTCGCTGGCGATGTGGATCGTGCTCGGGTCCACGGGCGTGCTGTGCTTCTCCATCAAGCTGCTCGGTCACCTGGTCCCCGAACCGTGGTTGGCGAACGCTCGACTCCAGCGGATCAACGCGCTGATTCCAATCTCCTTATTGAGCGCCCTCGTCGTCGCCCAGGGCGTTGTCGTGAAGACCCACGTCGTCATCGACCACCGACTGGCCGGTCTCGGCGTCGCCCTCGCTGCACTCTTCGCCAAGGCGCCGTTCCCCGTCGTGGTGGTGGGCGCCGCCGTCACTTCAGCGCTCGTCTATCACCTGCACTGAGCGACGAATGTCGGGTTGACTATTTGCCTTGCCAGTTCGGCTCGCGCTTCTCGGCGAAGGCCACCGCGCCTTCGATCGCGTCGGCACTGCGAGCGATCGGCCCGAAGGCTTCGGTGTTGAGTTGCCAGCATTGTTCCTCAGAGAGCTCGCGTGAGCGCTTCATGACGTCCTTGGACGTGCGCACCGCCAGAGGAGCGTTCTTCGCGATGCGTTCGGCGAGCGCGATCGCTTCGTCGAGGACGCGGTCGCCGGGCACCACGCGGTTGACGAGCCCGAGTTCGTAGGCGCGTGTGGCGTCGATCGGATCGGCGGTGAGCGCCATCTCGTAGGCGACCGCGAGCGGCACGAGCTTAGGTAGGCGGATCAGTCCGCCGCCACCGGCGACGAGACCGCGCGACGCTTCGGGGATGCCGAACTTGGCGTGGTCGGCCGCGACCACCATGTCGCAACTGATCAGGATCTCGAAGCCACCGGCGAGCGCCGCGCCGTTCGCGGCGGCGATGAGGGGTTTGGGAAAGTCACGCTGAGTGATGCCCGCGAAGCCCTTGTCGGTGCTCGGGAACTCGCCCTTGGCGAAGGCCTTCAAGTCCATGCCCGCCGAGAAGGCCTTGTCGCCGGCTCCGGTCAAGACCACGACCCAGACGTCGTCGTCGCTCTCGCAGGCGTCGAGCGCGTCGCCGAGGGCGATGGCGGTCGCGCGGTTGATGGCGTTGCGCGCTTCGGGACGGTTGATGGTGAGAATCTCAACGTGTCCGCGTCGTTCGCGTAGTACTTCGTCAGCCATGGTGCTCCTTTGATCGGCCCTGAGGGGTATCGAGTCGAACGATACCGGAGTTCGATCGGATCGGGCGTGCGAAACTGATCCGATGGAGAGACGACCGCGGCGCTACGTCACCCTCGAGGGCTACGCCGTCGAAGGCGGTCTCGACGGACCGTACCAACCCTCCACCTGCTTTCGGCCCACCGTCGCGCTGGGTCGCCACGCCGGACCGGGCGACGCCGATGGACTGTGGCTTGACTACGAGCGCGTATTGGACCTCGTACCTGATCTGGGTTTTGATGGAGTTCGACTCAGTGTCGAATGGGCCCGGGTCGAGCCGTACCGTGGCGAAGTCGACGACGCGGCGCTCGAGCGTTACGCGGAGGTCGCGCGTCACGCGCAGTCTCGGGGACTCGGTGTCACAGTGGTGGTGGTCGACAGGGCCTGGCCGGCGTGGCTCGGTCTTGAGGCTTGGCTACTGCCGTGGGTCGCGCCACTCGTCGTCGAACACGCGAGGCGCGTTGTCCAATCCATGGAAACTGCGAACGGTGTCGTGGTGTTCGCGAAGCCAGATTTGTTCGTGGATGGCTACATACATTCAACCGCACCACCATGGCGACGCGGTGCGCAAGTGGACGCTGACTTTGCGCGCAAGCAGATTGATTCGATCACTGCAACGCTCCGAGATGATTATCTCGTCGGACCGAAGATCATTGCTTCGACGAGCGAAGTCTCCGTGGGCTCGGACCTGTCGGAAGTCAGGGCCGCGCTTCAGCGAGACTGCGACGAGTTATATTTCCGTTCGCTCTTGCGAGGACACGGCCCCACCAAATGTGCCGGACTGCTGTTCAAGAGAGCTGGCAACTATGAGTTGTCGTCGTCCGAGGAATTACTCGACATTCTCCGCTGAGTCGCCCTCTGGGTACGAGGCGTCTTCGTTGGTCTCGCGACTCTTCTTCACGAAGTGGAAGATAATGAAGAAGAGGGCCATCGCGATCAGGACGCCCAGTCCCATCCAACTGGCGTAATTCTCAATCCGGGTGAGGGCCGTGCCCGCGAAATATCCGAGGAGCGTGAAGGTGACGCCCCAGATCAGGCCACCGAGGGCGTTGGCGATGAGGAAGCGCCGGTAGTTCATTCGACTCATGCCGGCGAGCCCCGGCATCACCGCGCGCAAGAACGCCGTGAATCGTCCGATGAAGACGTAGATCGGACCCCGTCGCCGGAGCCCTTCGAGCGCGCGATCCAACGCGCCGCGACGTCGTTTGAGTATCGGCAACTTCATCAACGATTCGCCGTAGCGGTTCCCAATCGCGTAGCCCACGGAGTCACCGGTGATCGCGGCCACGACGACCAAGAGGCAGACGATAGCCACGTTGACGCGACCCTGGGAGGCGACGACGCCGGCCACGAGGACCGCGGTCTCGCCGGGCAAAATGAATCCGATGAAGAGGGCCGCCTCGCCGAAGACGAGCAGCGTCACGAGTGCGTAGACGAGGCCGCCGGGGAGTCGGTGTATCTCGCTCAGCAGATACGAGACGATGGAGGCGGCGAGCACCTCACCATTCTCCTAGATAACAATTCGCTAAAGACTCAGTTCGCAAAGATAATCCCGTATTCGCCCTGTGCCACGATGGATGCATGTCGAGAACGCCCACCCCGGCCGCTCGCCGCGCCCGTGGCGTCGAGCGTCGACTTCCGCTCGGTGCCCCGGTCCGGGCCTGGTCAATGGCCGAATGGGCGTTGTTGCCCCTTCGACTTTTCCTCGGTGCGACCTTCCTCTACGCCGGATTACAAAAACTGGCCAACCCGAACTTCTTTCGCGCGCAGAGTCCGATTTCGATCCAGGCCCAGCTCATCGCCGCCTCGCACACGAGTCCCCTCCACGCCCTGTTGATCCACCTGATAAGTCAGGCCACGCCGATCGGCATCATCATTTCGTTCTCCGAGGTCGCCATCGGCATCGGCGTGCTGGTCGGTCTGTGGACGCGTATCGCCGCTCTCGGCGGCGCGATCCTTTCCTTCAGTCTGTTCTTGACGATCAGCTTTCACGCCTCGCCGTACTTCACTGGCGCCGACATCGTCTTCTTCTTCGCGTGGCTCCCCTTCATTATCACGGGAGGCGGCACGAAACTTTCGGCCGACGCGTGGATCGCCAATCGCGTCGCGAAGAATCAGGGCCTCGCCTCGCCCGAGTTGGTGGCGATCCCCTTCGCGAGCGTGCAAAATATCTGTGGCCACTACCGCGAGGGCGCGTGCGCCGCACGTAAGGGACTGGCTTGTGACAAAACCGTCTGCCCCGTGCTGCTCGGTGGGCGAGCGCCCCTGGTGTCGCGCGTCTCGATCGATTCGGTCGATCGGCGCGCAGTCGTCGTCGGGGGCACGGTCGCGGCGGGCGTGGGCGCGGCGGCGCTGATCTTCGGCGGTGCCGTGGCCGAGGCCGGCCGGATGATCGGGGGAGCGAAGTCCGTGAAGAACGCCACGACGCATCTCACGGTTCCGACGAATGGTTCATCCACGACGACCGGACCCGCGACGGGACCGACCACACCGACTCCGCAGGGCACGCTGCTCGGGAGCGCGGCCGACGTGCCGAAGGGACACGCCGCCGCGTTTACCATTCCCTCGTCGGGCGATCCGGGCATCGTGATTCACGCCGACGGCGCGTTCTTCGCCTATGACGCGGTCTGTCCGCACGCCGGTTGCACCGTCGGCTACTACGCCGCGAACGACCTCATCGTTTGTCCGTGCCACGGTTCGGAGTTCGCGGTGACGACCGGCGACGTCATCAACGGGCCGGCGCCGCACGGTCTCGCCAAGCTCAAGATCGTTGAAGGGTCGAACGGTAACCTCTACTTGCAATGAGTGGGGACCGCCGACGTGTGCTGGTCATTGAGGACGATCACGCCCTCGCCAAAGCCGTGGCGAACCTGCTCCAAGACGCCGGTTTTGCCGTAGAGCAACGCCACGACGGCGAATCGGGCTTCGCCGAGGGTCTCGGTGGCGAGTACGACGTCATCGTGCTGGACCTCATGTTGCCCAAGCGCAACGGCTTCAGCGTCTGTCAGGACCTGCGCGCCGCCGGCGTCGACACCCCGCTGTTGATGCTGACGGCCAAAGACGGCGAGTGGGATGAGGTCGAGGGACTCGAGGTTGGCGCCGACGACTTCATGCACAAGCCCTTCGAGAACTCGATCCTGATTGCTCACCTCCACGCGTTGTTACGTCGACACGACCGTGGTCGCCCCCAACGATTGGTCGTCGGTCCGATCTCGCTCGATCCGCTACGCCGATCGGTCGTCGCCTACGGCCGCGACGTCACGTTGACCCCCCGAGAGTTCGCTCTGCTCGAATTCCTGATGGAGAGGATGAACGAGCCGCTGGCCAAGAGTGAGATCCTCCACGCCGTGTGGGGCAGCGGCTTCGACGGCGACCCCAACATCGTCGAGGTCTACATTGGCTACCTTCGCCGCAAGATTGACCTCGCTCCGTTCGAGTCGGTGATCCGCACCGTGCGGGGCATCGGTTACAGCATGCGCTCGGACTGATGCCGCGACTTCACAAGTTCTCGATTCGAGCGCGCCTCACCTTCATCTTCGTCCTGGCCGTCGCGGCGATCCTCAGTGTCACCGGCGTGTCGCTCGTTCACCTCGTACGCCACTCCCTGGCCGGTGACGCCGACAACGAGATCCAGAGCCAGATGATCCGCACCCAGGAGATCTTCGCCAACGCGAAGTCGCCCGACACGTATCGCGTCGTCCTCGCCATGCACGGCGACGTCGTGATCCAGGTCACGAATCTCGCCGGGACGAAGGTGTGGGCGGCCAGTTCGGCCATTGCCAAGGCGCCGGTCCTCGCTCGCTCGGGCGCCGCCAGCCGCACCAGCGCCCGACTGTCGCTCAAAATGGTGAGAACGTCGCGCGACGAAGCCACGTTGTCCCAGATCAGCTCGGGTCAGATTGGGTCGATCGCGACCAAGCGCGGGCCCGGTCTGATCTTTGGCTTCATCTACGGCAAAGACATCGATCACAGCGTGGACGTTCTAATGGCCAGCCTGGTGGTCTCGTTCCCGTTGCTGCTCTTGATGACCGGAGGCCTCATATGGATCGGGATGGGACTGGCGCTCGCGCCGGTCGAGTCGATTCGCCGCCGCGTCGACGCCATCGCGGCCTCGGACCTCTCGCAACGAGTGCCCCCGTCGGGAGGGAACGACGAAATCGCGCGCATGGCCCGCACGGTCAATGCCATGTTGGACCGACTCGAAGCGTCCTCGCAGTTCGAGCAGGAATTCGTCTCCAACGCGAGTCACGAACTGCGAAGTCCGCTCACCACGCTGCTCGCGACGACCGAACGAGCCGCCAAGGATCCCGATCACGCCGATTGGAACGAAGTGGGTGAGGTCGTCATGCGCGAGGGCCGCCGACTCGAAACGTTGATCGACGACCTCGCGTGGCTCGCGCGACACGACGAGCACCGTGCCGAAATCCATAGTGTCGACGTCGACCTCGACGACTTGCTACTCGTGGAGGGTCATCGCGTGCGCCTGCTGAGTGAATTGAGCGTGGACACGACGATGGTGCGTCCGACGCGCGTCACGGGCGACCCGGCGATGCTGAAACGAATGATCCGAAACGTCGTCGACAACGCGACGCGTTACGCCACCGAAGAGCTGCGATTCGATTCGCACTACGACGGTGATGAGGCGGTGGTCATCGTGGCCGATGACGGCGACGGCATCGACGTCAGCCAGAGTGACCGATTCTTCGAGCGCTTCGTTCGTTCGGACCCGGCGCGCGCCCGTCACTCCGGTGGTACCGGTTTGGGACTCGCGATCGTCGCCGAGATTGTCGAGCGTCACGGCGGCTCGGCGCGCTTCGCCGCGACCGACGTGGGAACGAGGATCGAACTGCGTGTCCGGCGGCACCGGCGAAAGTCGTCCTGAGGGTTGACGGCGCTCGGCGTAAAGTGCGCGATATGAACACTGTTGAACTCGCTGACCTCACCGCCGACCCGGTCCAAGTGCTGGGGGCGTCGTTCTATTTCGACGCCCTCACTCGAGCGCGGGGCAAAGAGAGTGGCCTTAATTCCTTCGAGTACTACGGGCTCGGTCGAGGCGGCACGCTGGGCAACGTCGACACAGACGTCGTCGTCGACGCCTTCACCTTCTTTCACCCCCGCGCCTTGGAACGAATGTGGACCCAGGCCAAAGAAAAGGCGGACCCGATCGCGGTCGCGGCCGACTACGTAGAAGCCGCTTACGAATTCGCCGATCGCACCTTCGGCGCCGTTGACCTCAAGGTGCTGCGTGATTTCGCCGCGGCGGCCCACAAGGTCGCCGCGTCAGTCGAGAGTGGGCACCACCAACTCGTCGACGGCTACAAGCAATACGACGTGCCGACGGATCCGGTGCACGCCGCCTATTTGGGCTGCATCCTGATGCGCGAACTTCGCGGGTGCGTCCACATCGACGCGGTGAATGAAGTCGGATTGAGTGCGCTCGAGGCGTGCTATCTCCAGGACCCGGCCTTCTTCACCAATCACGGTTACCTCGAGGAAGAGACGCCCGACGTGACGCCCGAGAACGCCGCCAAGAAAGCACGGGCCGAAGAGTTGACGTCGGCGTGGATGGCCGAGTGTTTCAGCGTGCTGAGCGACGAAGAGTGCCAGCAATTGGCCGACGGGGCCATCGCGATGTTCGCGGCCCTGAAAGAGCCCGTTCCCATCGCTTAAGCGTCAACGCTCGCTGGTTCGAGCGCGGCGAAATCCGACGAATCAGTCGTAGTGCACGCCTTCGAGATCGAGCAGGTAACGCTTCACGTCGTCACCGCCGCCGTAGCCGCCGAGTCCATCGGAGGAGACCACTCGATGGCAGGGTACGACGATCGGCCACGGGTTGGCGTGATTCGCGTTCCCGACCGCGCGGTGCGCGCGTGGGCGATTCACCGCGTTCGCGACCTCGCCGTAGGTGCGGACCTGCCCGTAGGGGATCTTTCGCAGTGCTCCCCACACGTCGTGCTGGAAGTCCGTCGCCGGCGAGGCGGCGAGCTGCACCTTGAAAGTCCGTCGCGAGCCCGAAAAGTACTCCTTGAGTTGTTCCACCGCGTCGGCGACGGGCTTGGGCGGTTCACCCTTCGAAGCGGGCAGTTCGTCCTGGGGCAGATGTATGTGGATGACGCCTTCGTCGGAGCCGACGACGCTCCACACGCCGACGGGGGATTTCACGTTCGCCACGAAAGATTTCATGGCCCACTTCTACTCGAGAGATGTCACAACGACTCATGGTTTTCACTTCGGTCACAATTGGTCGCTCGAGGGAGTCGCCGGGATCGAAGAAAGGGTCCAATGACCCGGGTATTCATCGGGAGGGTTTTTCTCGGGCTGCTAGAAACTAAGTATGAAAATTGCGCTATTCAAGGAGTCGCGCGCGGGCGAAACGCGGGTCGCCCTGACGCCCGACGCCGTGAAATCCCTCGTGGGCGACGGATGGGAAGTCCTGGTGCAGCGCGGGGCCGGAGAACTCGCGCACTTCAATGACGCGTCCTACGTCGCCGTGGGTGCGACGATTGCCGACGCCCCGACAGGTGAAGTCAACCTGCGCGTCAATCCTCCAACGCTTCCCGAAGTCGCCCTACTCCCCGAAGGATCGACGCATCTCTCGTTCCTCTCGCCGCTCCTCGCTCAAGACGTCGTGAAGGCGCTGAATGATCGCCGGGTGACGATTCTCTCCTTCGACCTCCTGCCACGCATCTCGCGCGCCCAGTACATGGACGCCCTTTCGTCACAGGCCACGGTGTCGGGATATCGCGCCGCCTTGAAGGGCGCAACACACTTCGACCGGTTTTTCCCACTTCTCACTACCGCCGCGGGCACGATTCGACCAGCCAAGGTCCTGGTCATGGGCGTGGGCGTCGCCGGTCTTCAAGCGATCTCGACGGCGAAGCGACTCGGCGCCAAGGTGCGCGCCTACGACGTGCGCTCCGCCGCCAAGGAAGAGGCCGAATCGGCCGGCGCGGTCTTCGTGAAACTCGGCGTGACGGCCGACGCCGCCGGTGGTTACGCCCGTGAACTCACCGATGAAGAGCGCCTCGCGCAACAGGCCGCGCTGCTGAGCGAAGTCGCTAACTCCGACATCGTGATCACGACGGCTGCGGTGCCCGGGCGTAAGTCACCGATCCTCGTGACGACGGCGATGGTCGAAGCGATGGGCGAGGGTTCCCTCGTGATCGACATGGCCGCCGACGGTGGTGGCAACTGCGAGTTGACCAAGGTCGGCGAGGTCGTGGAACACCACGGCGTGCGCGTCGTGGGGATGTCGAACCCGCCGGCGGAGATGGGGGCAAGCGCGAGTTTCATGTTCGCGAACAACGTTTTGAAGTTGCTCGCGCTGTTCGGGGCGAAGGGGCAATTGGCGCCCGACTGGAACGACGAAGTCGTGATCGGCGTCACCGTCGCTCGTGACGGCGCGATCAATCACGCGCCGACGGCCGAGGCACTGGGCCTCGCGCACGTCGCGATCGTCCCCGAAGCGAAAGAGAGCGCCTGATGCACAATGTCTTGTTGCAGTACTTGACGGTCTTGATTCTCACCGCGTTCGTCGGAACCGAGATCATCGCCAAGGTGCCGAGCATCCTGCACACCCCGTTGATGAGCGGGTCGAACGCGATTCACGGCGTGATTCTGGTCGGTTCGATGCTGATCCTCGGGGGAGCGACCACGAACCTCCAAGAGGTCCTCGGTTTCCTCGCGGTGATTCTCGCGACGCTGAACGTCGTGGGTGGATTCGTCGTCACTGACCGCATGCTCGAGATGTTCAAGCCTCGGGCCGCCAAGGTCAAAGAGACACCCAAGGACGAGGTGGCTCCGTGAGTCGTGGGACACTGATTGACCTGCTGTACCTGTTCTCGGCGACGACGTTCATCGTCGCGCTCAAGGGACTCGGGAGCCCCAAGCACGCGCGGCGCGGCAACATGGTCGCCGCCTTCGGCATGCTGGTCGCGATCGTGGCGACCTTCTTCAACTACGTTGACGGACACGCGTTGCGTCACGTGTGGCTGATCCTGCTCGCCATGGCCATTGGCGTCATCGTCGCGGTGCCGACGGCGCGCTTCGTGAAGATGACGGCGATGCCCCAGTTGGTGGCGATCTTCAACGGCGTCGGTGGTGGCGCCGCGGCGCTCGTGTCGATCACCGAATTCATCCACATCAAATCGACTCACCCGGCGACCTACGTCATCCTCGAGGTTCTGCTGGGCCTCCTCATCGGTACGGTCTCCTTCGCCGGATCGGCGGTCGCCTTCGCAAAACTCCAGGAACTCATGACCGGGCGACCAGTGACCTACCCGGGCCAGCAACTGATCAACGGCGTCGTCGGCCTCGCGGCCCTGGCGCTCATCGTGACAATCCTCGTCACCGCGTCGACGAGCCTGCTCTGGATCCTCTTGGCGCTCGCGTTCGTTCTCGGCGTCATCTTCGTCCTGCCGATTGGCGGCGCGGACGTGCCGGTACTGATCTCACTGCTCAACGCCTTTACCGGACTGGCGGTCGCGGCGTCGGGCTTCACGCTCGGTTCGAACCTGTTGATCGTCGCGGGTACGCTCGTCGGCGCCTCGGGCATCTTGCTGACTCGCCTCATGAGTAAAGCGATGGGCCGAAGCCTCTCCAACGTTCTCTTCTCGGCCTTCGGTTCGGTCATCACCGCGAGTGGCGCGACGACCCGTGACGACGGCCGAAGCGTGCGCTCGGGCAGTCCCGAGGACATCGCCATCATGCTCGGCTTCGCGTCGCGCGTCGTGATCATCCCCGGCTACGGCCTGGCCGTCGCCCAGGGCCAGCACGTGCTGCGCGAACTGGCCGAACTGCTGGAATCCAAGGGGATCGAAGTCTTCTACGCCATTCACCCGGTGGCCGGACGCATGCCCGGCCACATGAACGTCTTGCTCGCCGAGGCGAACGTCCCCTACGAACAGCTCCTCGAGATGGACGAAGCGAACTCCGAACTCGCGACGGCCGACGTGGCGCTGGTCGTGGGCGCGAATGACACCGTAAACCCGGCCGCGGTCGATGACCCGAGCTCGCCGATCTACGGCATGCCGATCATCCACGCCGACTTGGCCGAGAACGTGGTCTTTCTGAAGCGTTCCATGCGACCGGGCTTCGCCGGCATCGAGAACGACCTGCTCTACAACCCCAAGACGACGCTCGTCTTCGGTGACGCAAAGGACACGCTCACCAAGATGGTGGCGGCCGTCAAGGCCAACTAACTCGTCAGTTCGTTCAGTCGCGCGATTACGTCCGGGCTGAGCGTTCGCACCGCGTTCGCGTTGGCGCGCATCTGATCGGCGTTGGACGCCCCGGCGATGACGCTCGGGATGACTGCGTGGCTGAGCAACCACGAAAAGGCGAGCGAGAGGATCGGCACGTCGATCGATTCGGCGTAATCGAGGAGCGCGGCAACCTTGGTCTGCAGTTCATCGCCCAACCAGTGCACGCTTCGTTCGGGCGTCATCTTGGCGAGTCGTGACTCTTGGGGAATGGGCTCACCGGGGCGCACTTTGCCGGTGAGGAGTCCGTTGGCCAACGGGTAGAACGGCAAGAAGCCGATCTCCAGGGCCGAGCACGCCGCGAGCACGCCGTCGCGTTCGGGTTCGCGTTCGAGGAGTGAGTACTGATTCTGCACCGAGACGAACGCCGGACCGTCGCCGGCCGCGGTCTTCGCTTCGTTCAATTGCGCGACGCTCAAGTTCGAGCATCCAATCTCTCGGACCTTGCCCGCGTCGACGAGTTCGCGAAGCGCGCCCAGCGTGTCGGCGATGGGCACCGTGTCGTCGGGGTAGTGCAACTGATAGAGGTCGAGGTGATCGGTGCCGAGACGCCGCAGCGAGTCCTCGCACGCGCTCTTCACGTACGTCGGGCTCGCCCCGAAGTGCGCGTCGTCGATCGGCATGCCGAACTTGCTCGCGATGATCGCCTCATCACGCCGGGCGCCGAGGGCGACGCCGAGCATCGCTTCGGACTGGGTGGCGCCGTAGATGTCGGCGGTGTCGAAGAAGGTGACCCCGGCGTCCAGTGCGGCGAGCACGACGTTCGTCGTGCTCGCCTGGTCGAGGCGTGAACCGAAGTTGTTGCACCCCACGCCGACGACCGATACCTGCAGTGATCCCAGGGCGCGCGTTTCCATATGTTCTCCTCCTCGAGTCGATTCGAGTGTACGCATTCGATACTTCGTTCAACCGGTGAGAACTACGATGGAGGGCAGTCCGTCGCAAGGAGTTCCCATGAAGGTCGTTGTTGATTACGATGCCTGCTCCAGCAACGCCGTGTGCATGGGTATCGCGCCAGAGATATTCGAAGTCCGCGATGACGGCTTCATGTACGTGCTCAATGAGAATCCGGGCCCCGAGTTCGACGAGCGACTGCGCGAAGCCGTGGCGAGTTGTCCCAACGGCGCCCTCTCCCTTGCGGAGTAATCCGTGAGCGGCACGCGCGTCCGCATCGCACCGTCACCGACCGGTTTCATGCACGTCGGTACCGCGCGCACGGCGCTGTTCAATTGGCTCTTTTCACACCAGACGAACGGTGTGTTCATCTTGCGCATCGAGGACACCGACACCGAGCGCAACCGCGACGAGTGGCGCGAGGGCATCATCACGGGTCTGGTGTGGCTCGGGCTCGACTTTGACGAGGGTCCGTTCCTGCAAAGCGAATTACTGCCCGATCACGTCGCCTCGGCCGAGGCGCTCTACGCGAACGGCTATCTCTACGCGTGCGACTGCACGCGCGAACAGATCGACGAGCGCATCAAGGGTAACGACAAGCCCGGCTACGACGGCTTCTGTCGTGATCGCAACGTCACACGAACGGATGTGACCGCACTGCGCTTTCGGGTGCCCGATGAAGGCGTCACGGTCGTACACGACGTGATTCGCGGTGATATCACGTTCACGCACGACAGTTACGAAGATTTCATCGTCGTGCGCTCCAACGGCGTCGTGCTCTATCCGTTGGCCAACGCCGTCGACGACCGCAGCATGACGATCACGCACATCATCCGCGGCGAGGATTTACTTCCCACCACGCCCAAACAGGTGATGATGTGGGAAGCGCTCAATCACTGTCCCGAAGTGGAGAGCGTGGCGCACCCGCAGTACGCCCACTTACCCATGCTCGTCAACGAGCAGCGCAAGAAGCTCTCGAAACGCAAGGACCCCGTCGCCGTCGAGTCCTACCGCGACCAGGGGTACTTGCCCGAAGCGTTCGTCAACTACCTCGCGCTCCTCGGCTGGAGTCCGCGTGGTGAAGAAGAGATCGTGCCGCGCGCGACACTGATCGAACAGTTCCGCTTGGAAGACGTGTCGCACTCGCCGGCCTTCTTCGACGTCAAGAAGCTGACGCACATGAACGGGGAGTACATCCGTGCGCTGTCGCTCGAGGAGTTCATCGAGGCGGCAACGCCGTGGGTAGCACCGTGGTCGAGCGAATGGCGACCCAGTGACCGCGAGGTGCCGTGGACGCGCGACCAATTCGATCCGGAACTCTTCAATCAGGTCGCTCACCTCGTGCAAGAGCGCGTGGCGACCTTGGGCGAGATTCCGGCGATGGTGAGTTTCTTCTTCCTCGATGAGGTTCCCTTTGACGACGCGGTCTTCGCCAAGACCATCGCGAACGACGACGCGGGAAGAGCACTGCTCGCGTTGGCGCTCGACGCCTTCGCCACCGTCGAATGGAACACCGCCGCGTTACACGAGTCGACGCTGAAGTTGGGGGAATCGATCGGGCTGGCCCTGCGCAAGAGTCAGGCGCCGATTCGCTGTGCGATCACCGGAACATCGGTCGGACCGCCACTTTTTGAGTCGATGGAACTGTTAGGGCGTCAGGCGGTGTTGGAGCGTCTGCGAAGCGCGTTGGTTCGTGCCGCCGCGTGATCTTCGGTCCCATCAAACTGATCATTCGCATCATCACGCTGCTGATCTGTGTCGTGATCCTGTACTTCGCGATCACCTTCGTCCAAATATGGTTGACCGGACACGAACACTCCACGAAGCACGCTCAGGCAATCCTGGTCTTCGGCACGACTGAGGACAACGGGACGCCGTCACCGGAGCTCCAGGCGCGACTCGATCAAGCCTTGGTCTTGTGGCACAAGGACCGCGCGCCGTGGATCGCCGTCACCGGTGGCAAGCGACCGGGCGACATTTACACCGAGGCCGGTGCGTCAGCGACATATTTGGAAGCGCACGGCGTGCCGGCGTCGAAGATCCTGGAGGGTTCCGGTACCGACACGTGGGAGAACGTTAAGACGGTACTGCCGAAGCTGAAGGCGCACGGCATCAAGACCGTCCTCACGGTGACCGATCCGTTTCACGAGGACCGCGCGATGGCGATCTCGTCCTCGCAGGGACTCACGCCGTATCCCTCACCGGTGCGCAACTCTCCGACGGTCAAGCATTCGCTGTGGAAGTACTACTTGAAAGAAACCTTCGAAGTGGGTATTGGTCGCATCATCGGCTTTGAAACATTCCACTCCTGGTTCGACTGATCGCCGTGGTCATCGGTCGCTGGCGTATTCTTTGGCTTCTCGGGTAGGCTTTCCAAGCCCTTCGGGGGTGGTGTAATTGGCAACACAACTGGTTCTGGTCCAGTTATTCAGGGTTCGAGTCCTTGCCCCCGAGCGAATGAGACGGAGTTTGTCGCTGCGTTTCCTTCATGGTCCCATCGTCTAGTGGCCTAGGACATCACCCTCTCAAGGTGGAGGCACGGGTTCGAATCCCGTTGGGACTGCTTTTGGCCTTGCCCGCTTACGTCAGCCGGCGGTGGACTGTGACGTAGTGAGGAACGGAAGGACGTTGTTCGCCCACGTGAAGTACATCGGCGGCGGCGAACCGGCGGGCAGTTCGATCAGGCTCGTGAAGGCTCCGGTGCCGTTCACGATCGCGAAGCCGGTGCCCATCTCACACGTCGTGCAGTGCAGACCAACGCCGAAGTTATAGGTGCCGTCGTATCCGAGTAGTTGGTCGCGGTGGCCCCAACATCCCAGCGCGTCGGCAGACGTACACGCCAGGTTGGGCGTCGACGAGGAACTGCCGCCCCAACCGTCTTCGTACATCCAGACGTAGTCGGCTTCCAACGCGGAGTAACCCGTCGCAAACGTGCTCCCCATGCCACGAACCCCCCCGCTATCAAGACCCGCTCCAAACCCACGGGCGTATCCGGGGTCGGCCTCGTGCGCCGCGGCGAACTGCGCGGAAGCGTGGAGCTGGCGATTCAGCCCGAGGTACGGCGGCAGCCCACGGGCGGTGCGTTCGAGGTCCACGATCACGAAGATCTGTTCTTGCGGCTTCAGTTGGAACCAGTTGGTCGGTAGGACGATCGCCGGCAGCTCTTCATCCGCGCGCGCCACGTTGAGGGCGCGCAACAAAAACTGCGTGCAGGTTGGCGTGCCGCTGAACGACGGGAACACCGGTCGAAGATTTGAACGCGGGCCGACGAGGCGTACGCAAGGGTTCGTGCATGGTGTCGCGACCGAGGTGTCGTGACAGAGGCCGCTCGAAAGGAAGTTCGGCGAGGGAACGACGTTGGTGGCGGGATTGTCGGGAGGCAGGACGCCGGTCGCCCCGACAGGGGTCGCGACGGCACCGACCATGAAGAGGCCGGTGAGGAGTACTCCAAGTGCTCGAAGGATATTGAGTCGTCGCAAATCTCTCTCCAGGTTGTTGAGTCGTGAGGGCCCTTCCGGTACTTTGAAGACGTGATCGTGCTCCGGTGAGTTTTACACGAATCCTCGACACAGGTTTTGCCCTTGCAATACCGGGTCAATTCTGGGCCATTTGGGTCAAATAAGGTCCACGTTCGGCCCAATTCATCAACTAATGGCAACCATCACTTGACGCTCTCGTGTTCAATGCAGCGATTTGACATCAATAACGGGTCCGCTCATGACGCCAGGACCGTGGCGAGCGATTCGTAGCCGGGCGCGCTGCGCGCCCACGGATACGCCGCTTCCACGAGATCGGCGACGTCGAGCAGCAGGTAGTCGTCATAGTGCGCGGCCGTCACTTGAAGGCCAAACGGTAGCCCGGTGGGCAACATGCCGAAGGGGAACGTGAGTGCGGGGTGGCCCGTGACGTTTTGCACGGCGGTCGAATAGACCTCGGGGGGCAACCCGTGTACGTCAGTGTCAGCGCGCAAGCGCCCATCAGCGAGATAGCCAGCGCTCGCCAAGGTGGGCGTGAGCAACAGCCCGTCGTCACCCAAGAGTTCGTCCATGGTTCGCACGTAGCGGAATCGCCGCCGACGGGCGTTGAGATACTCCTCAGCCGTGACGTCGAGGCCGGCCGTAAGAAACTCCTGCGTGGAGACGTGGAACTCACCCATGTGCTCTTCGACCCACGCACGGCCGAGCGACGTCACGTGTTCGGCCGTGGTCACCGAGAACCAATCGAGGTCCGGGTCCCCGTCGACGAAGAAACCTTCTGGTTCACGCCACGTAATCGTCGCCTTCATGACGTCGGCGAAGGCGTCGACGGCCTCGTGAAACGTCGTTTCGACACCAGAGGGGAGAGGCCCGAATGGTGAGGTTCGCTCGGCGGCGAAGACTCGCAGGGGCCGACCGTCGAGACGAGCCATGTTGGCGAGAAAAGCGCGCGTGGGCGCGGTGGGGTCTCCGGCGATTGGTCCGGCCATCACGTCCAAGAGGAGTCGCAGGTCGTCACTCGAGGTCGCGAACGGACCGTCGGTGGAGTAATCGATCCAGTCGTGGGCCGGCCAACGACCGATAAGCCCGTTGGTCGGCTTGAGACCGACCAGTCCACAAAATGACGCCGGTATGCGGATCGAACCGCCCCCGTCGGTGGCGCTGGCGACGCCGACGAGGCCCGCGGCCACGGCGGCGGCCGAACCGCCGCTCGAACCGCCGGGTGAGAGATCAAGGTTCCAGGGATTACGGGTCACCCCGGTCAAGAGGTTGGCGGTGTAGCCCTCGATGGCGAATTCGGGCAGTGTCGACTTCCCTACGATCACCGCACCGGCGTCGAGGAGACGCTGCGTGACGACGCCGTTCGACGTCGCTGGGGCCACGTCTCGCAGGGCCAACGAGCCCTTTCGCGTCGGGTGACCACGCCAGTCTTCGAGGTCTTTGATCAACGTCGGTATCCCGGCGAGGGGTCCTGTCGGACGTTTGTCGTGGTCGATTGCGGCGGCTGCTCCGAGCGCCTCGTCGAAGGTCGCTTCAGCGAGAACGTTCAAATCGGGATTGGCCGCTTCGAGTCGCTCGATCGAACTCGTCACCAGAGTGGACGCGCTGAGTCGGCCTTCTCGAACGGCGGCCGAGAGCACATGGAGCGGTCCGGGCGAGCGCGTCACGGCGAGCGCCTAGATGATCGTAGGTTCGTCGATGTCGCCCACGAGCGCTTCGCCCTCGGCGCTCCAGGCGAGCATCCCGCCTTCGAGGTTGACGGCGTCGTGACCCCGTTCGATGAGGAACTTCGCGGCCCGACCGGACCTCGCGCCCGAGCGACAGACGCAGACGATCAGGCGATCACTCGGCATTTCCTCCAAGTGGTCGGGCACGTTATTGAGAGGAATGTGTGTGGCGTTCGAGGCCCGGCCCGACTCCCATTCGTTGTCCTCGCGGACATCCAACAGGAATGCGCCGCCATCGAGGAGTTCGAGCACTTCGGCGACGTTGACATTGCGTGCTTCGGTCATGACCAGTCCTTCGTTACGGCTCGGTGCCAGTTCCAGCGAATCTACTCGTAGACTTTTCGCGTGGCTCGCGCGGATTTGATTTCCAGTATCTCCACCTACGAGCTCCTCGCACTCCTCGACACCGACGAATGCCCGTACATGCTCGACGTGCGCGAGATCGATGAGGTGGCCGACTGGCAGATTCCCGGTGTGCACAACATCCCGCTCGACGCGCTCGAGAAACGACTCGAAGAAATCCCGCGCGATGAACATGTCGTCGTCATCTGCGCCATGGGCGCTCGGGCCCGACAAGGCGCCGAGATCCTCGCGCGCCACGACATCGCCAGTGACGTCCTCGAGGGCGGAATGGGCGCCTGGGCCTCGACGTACGACGCGGTCGAGGGAGAGTTCGGCGGCGCCACGGTGGTGCAACTTCGACGACGGGGCAAGGGCTGTCTCTCCTACGTGATCGGCGCCGGCGACAACTGTGTCGTGATCGACCCCTCGATTGCGCTCGAGCAGTACATTTCGGTCGCCGCCAGGCACGGCTGGGCGATCACCCACGTCCTCGATACCCACTTGCACGCCGATCACCTCAGTGGCGCCCGCGCTTTGGTCACTGCGACCGGTGCTGAGTTGTGGCTGAACCCCTCGGACGACTTCAGGTTTGAGTTCACGCCGATCAGTGACGGCCGCAGTGTCTCGCTGGCACCCGGGGTGGAACTGACCGTCTCGGCGGTCAGCGTGCCGGGCCACACCGAGGGCTCCACGATGTACCAGCTGGGTCACTCGGCGGTCTTCACCGGCGACACCGTGTTCCTTGAGAGCGTCGGTCGACCGGACCTGGCCGACCAGGCCGAGGCCTTCGCGCACAGTCTGTACCGCAGTGTGCATGAACGCGTCTTGCCCCTCGATGGCGACATCATGGTGTTCCCCGCGCATTACGGCGCCGTCGTACAAGTGAAGGCGAACGAGTTCGTGGCGCGGCGACTCGGCGAACTTCGAGTCACGCTCCCGGCGTTCGCGCTCAACGAGTCAGAGTTCGTGGCGTGGGCGATAGCCAACGTGAAGGATCGACCTCCGAACTACCAGCACATCGTGGCGATCAACGCCGGTCGTGAGAGCGTTGGTCAAGAGTCAGCGCAACTCGAACTCGGCCCGAATCGCTGCGCGGTGGCTTAGCTCCCTTTCGCTGAATTTCCTGATAATTCGGTAATTGTTTGAACCTTCCGGTTGATCTGCATCAGAACGGTTGTAGCCACCAAGGCACATATATATTGTCGCGATTTCCACCCCAGGTCGACTTCATTGCTGACTCAACCACTCGGGTCCTTCCACTGACTCTCAGACGTTGGATCGAACGCGTCGATTACCAGATTCAGATTCGCTCGCGTGACTCGGTTATCGAGCGGATCAATTGGAGTTCAGCAACACGTTGTCATCAACTTGTCACATCGTGTGAGGTGAGTCAAAGTGTGCGACACATTGTGGTGCGAATGGCATGCGAAGTGGGTATTTGAAGAGTGAAATATTGCCGACGAATCGTGCGCCACACAGAGTAAGTGAACACTTCGACTCACCAACTTCGGGACAAATAAGGGAGTTACGACTCTGTGACGTTTTTCAGGCGTTGGACTTTTCCACGTCACGCGCGCAACTTCGCTCTGTTTTTCCCGCTCCTAATCAGGTATTTCGACAAGTCTAAAGTAAGAGATCGCTTGAACTTTGCCTGATGAAGAATGCATTTCAGTATTCGCACCGAGCCTTTGGGGTTCTCTATACTGACTGCAGAGGAAGCGGCCGTGGATTGTCACGGGGCGTCCGCCTCATGTCATATTCTGCTGTGCCGCATTACCTCAAAATAATTAGGTCGATGGGAGTCGGCCCCTGTGAATGGAGTGAAGTGAAAACGAACGCCGCTACGAAGGAAGGATTCTTAATGAATACTTTGCGACGGATATCTCGACCATTAGTGAAGACATTTGCTGTCGGCGCCGTCATGGTCGCCGCTGCTTTGCCAGCAATGGCCATAACTGGTACTGCTAGCGCAGCCACCACCGCCCCGACAATTGTCTGCACGAACGCGACCACACTCGCTGGTCCGACGTGCTCGAATGGCTACGCCATCGTTGGCCAAGGATTCGCAGGCAATTTCGTTTTGGAAGGAACTGGTTTTGCTTTTGACCAGGCCATCGGCGGAGGGGTAACGCTCACCACGACAGCTCCTGGCGTCACCTTCACGAACGTGGCGGAGACGAGCGCGAGCGTGCTCACGGCAAACATCTCTACGACCTCCGCGACGACTCCCGGCTTCTACCCGGTCACCTTGACCGACGACAATGGCACGGCAACATTCGCCGTAGGCCTTGGCGTCGACAATGGACCGCAAGTTACGACGGTTGCTGGTAACTCTGGCACCGTAGCTGGCGCGAACTCCACCGTCAGCGTGACCGGAACGTTCCTCAACAACTCGGTGGTCTCGATTGAGCCGGTCACCGGTTCGGTTGCACCGACGCTCGTTGCTGGTTCAACGGTTCTGAGCAACTCGGGCACCACGCTCAAGTTCACGGTTGCCCAGGCGGCCGGTACGACGCCCGGTGCCTACACGGTCCTCATCACGTCGGCGTGGCCGACCGGCGCACTCGGCAATACGACAACTACCTACACCGTGAATGGCGCACCGACGGTCGTGTCAATCACCGGTATAACTCCCAACGAACTCGGTATTCCCCTCGTTAACCCATCGACGCAGACGGTCACTATTAGCGGCACTGGCTTTGAGCTGGGTGCAGTTTTGACCATCACGCCGGTCCCGGCGGACGCGGGCGTCACCATTGCTGATCCCACCTTCGTGAACAGCACTACGATGACCGCCCAAATCACTGTCGCCACCACCCCTACGACACCCACTGAACTGACTGTGGCCGTCGTCAACCCCGACACGTCGAGCGTCTCGGGCGTTGGTTTGATTGGCATTGGCGAGGCTCCGACGAATCAGGCCGCTGGTCCGGCTGCTCCGGTCGCTCCCGCACTTGGTGCAGTAACCGGATTCCTGGCTCCTGGAACGGCGTCGGTCATTCAAGTTAAGGGCACTACGACCTTTCCCATCACGACCGGTTCGACAGTTGGCGTGAAGCAGGCTGGCGTCACCAACGTGAGTGAGTCGCTCACGGGCACCGTGACCTCAGTCGACGCGACCAACACCGCTTCGATCCTGGTGAAGGTACCGCGCTACGCAACTTCGACCACGACTGCTGCGATTCTCGCAGCAGCAACCTCGTTCTCGGTCACGGACGCATCTGGCGTCACGAACGGTGCGACGACGGCGACAATCATTGACGGCAAGTCGAGCGAGCAGGTCGCGGGCACCCTCACAGGTAACGCCTTTACGATTTCGACTGCGGGTGGCGCGAGGTTCGCCCACGCCGCTGGCGTGACAGTTGAGTTCCCGTTCCCGGCGTCGGTTGCTGGTGTTACGAATACGCTCTCGATTAACAACGGCACGAACACCGAGACATCGACGCCCGTGCTTATTGAAGAGGGCACTCCGACGAACCCGGTCACCCCGTACCCGTTCTACAACTACTCGGCGACGGGAACCGGTGCGAACTTGGCAACCCTCGACCCAGGTACGTACTCGATCACCGCTTACCTGCCGGGCTTCGGCTTCACCACCGGCGCGGCCGTCAGTTTCCAGAGCTTCACGACCGCTGGCGTGGCTGACAACGACGGTGTCACTGGCACCATTGCAGTTGTCAACGGCAACACGGCCACACTGAACGTCACGGTTCCCAAGGTCCGCTCCGGCGACACCCTCGAACACTTGACAGTTGGAGCGGCTCCTGGCCAGAACGCCATCACGCTGAGTGGCACCACGAATTATTCGGTTGCTGGCAATCCGTTTATCGCTGTGGGCGACTCCTTGACGATTGAGCCGGACGCGTTCTACCTGACCCCTGAGACCGTGACCGTTACATCGGTCAACAATACGACGGGCGTCGTTGGTATCACCCCGGCACTCGCCGACAGCCACACCGGTGGCGCGGCGGGCGTTGGCGCTGAAGTCGTCGACAACTCTGACCCGCAGTCGATCAACGACCGCGTTCAGGCGACGATTCTCAACGGTGCAGGCGGCGTCGAAGTCAACCCGACGTTCTTCAACTTCACCACGGGTGGCTCGATTTCCAGCACGCTGTTGGCAACCGCTCCGGCCACCGCTGGTAACCCCGGCGTTGCTCCGTTCGGCACCTTGAACGCCGTTGGCGCTGGCGCCAGTGGCGCGACGATCAACCTGACGCTCAGTCAGGCCACCGACGGCTCGGCTGCCGCTGACTGGACTGGTTCCTCGACGAACCCGGCCGTCACCTTCGGTCCGATCACCACTGGAGGAGTTGCCTCGACGAACATCACGACGACGATCAGTGTGAAGGCCGGAACCCCGGCTACGGCGTCCGTACCGATCTCGTTCACCGATGGCCTTGAGACCTACGCGGGTACCATCGCAATCCTTGCTGGTCCGACGATCAGCGCGGTGACCTCTGTTGGCAACCTGACCGCAGGCTCCGCAGGATTCACGGTTGGTGTCACGGGCACGAACTTCGTGGTTGGTAGCGGAGCGATCGGCAGCACCGACACGAACATGGTCTGTACGACGTCTGACCCGGCCGTTACTTGTAACACGGTCGTAGAGCCAACTGACTCGACCACCACCGCTACGGTTGAGATCCTGCCGGGCGCCACGATGTTGAATGGCACGGACACGATCACGTTGACCGATGCCGGCAGCTTCCCTGTCGGCGCGGGCGCAGCGAACATTCCGAACGATGGCGCCGCCACGCTCGCGGGAGCCTTCACGGTTTCCGGTCAGCCCACGGTGACGAGTGTCAGTCCGACGGTTGTACCCTTCGGCACTGACCCGACCATCACCGCGACCGGCACCCTGTTCGCGACGAGCGGAACCGAGGTCTGCACGTATGTTGTGACGACGCCACTCGGTGTCTCCGCAGCTGCAGCTACTTGCGCGGCGACGCAGGTCTCCGCGACGTCAGCGACGATCACTGGCTACTCGACCACGATCGCGGCTGGCGACACCGTGGTGTTCACCTTTGGTATCGGCACTTCAGAAGCGAGCACCCCGGCTGTCACCATTCAGTCCGACCCGGTCACGACGTACATTGTCACCAGTTCCGTCTTGAGCAACTTCTACAAGACGAACGTGGCTCCCGGCGCGACGGATGAAAGCGTCGCAGTTGGTACGACGGCCGTGCCATTCCACATCGTTGGAACTGGCTTCTTGGCCGCAGCGACTGTGACACTGTCAACCGACCCGACCGGTGGCACCGCTGGTACCGCCGCAGTGACCTCAGTCACGCCGAACGGCATCTTTGGAACGCTAACCATTCCTGCGACCGCCACGGTTGGTCTTGAGTCGGCAACGGTCACGAACGCCAATGGCGGCTCGACGACCTACACCGGTCTGTTCAACATCACTCCCGCTCCGGCAATCACGGCGCCGAGTGTTGCTACACCCAAGCCGATCCTTGATGGCACGGCGACCGTTGTCACAATCACTGGCTCTGGCTTCGTGAGTGGCGCTGTTGTCACTGGCGCGACCGCTGGCATTGACACCTTTGGAACCGCGGTTGTCTCGAACTCGGCCAACCCGGCTGACAAGTGCACCGGTTTCACGGCAACGCCGGGAACGCTGGACACCTGCAACACGATTACCGTTACCGCTACGCCGGTCAGCTTCTCGGGCAGCACGCCGATCCTTGATGGCCTCGTAGTCACCAACCCACTGGGCGGCGGTTCCGTAACGGTTCAGAGTGACATCACCATCAACCCGGTTCCGGCCGTGACGGGTACGTACTACGTGCCGACGTTCACGACCAACGCCGAGGTCACCGTCAACGGTTCTGGCTTCGAGTCAGGCATCACCGCCTCGAGCGCCAACCCGGACTACACGGTCTTGGCCGTCGCCTCAACCCCAACCACCGTTACGTTGCTCGTGACCACTGACTCGAACGCCACTTCTGGCACCTCGAGCACGATCACACTGACCAACCCCGACGGTGGCTCAGGTACCTTCCCGCTCAACGGTGGACCGAACCCCAACACGGTGACGCCCGCTCCGAAGGCAACCCACGTGAACGGCGTCGTGCACACCGGTAAGACCACCACGGTCACCATCTCCGGAACGCACTTCTACGGTCAGCCGAAGATCACTAGCAACGCTAAGGGTACGACGGTTCACGTGGTGAAGGACAGCGGCAAGTTGCTGACCCTCAAGGTCGCGACGAAGTCCACGACACCGAAGGGTATTCACACATTCATCATCCGCTTCGCGAATGGCGAGCAGACGAATGTGAAGTACAACGACGTGAAGTAAGTCGTTTCGGAAGTGAAATCTAGGGAGACCCCCTCCGAAAGGAGGGGGTCTCTTTATTTCTCGCGGCAGGTGTATTGAGTAAGTAGTGAAGCTGTGTTGGAAGGTCTGGGACCGGCTACTTGATTGACCAGGTCGAGCCGTCGGGCGTGTCCATGACTTCGATGCCCGACGCCACGAGGACGTCTCGGATCCGATCGGCGAGGGCGAAGTCCTTGTCGTCACGGGCACTGACCCGAAGCTCCAAGAGGCCTTTGACTAGATCCGATGGGTCGATCCGGTCGCTTGCGCCAGTGCTCGCCATCCTCGCCAGTCGCGCGATTGCCTCAATCGACTCCGGACCACCCTTTTCGGCCAATGAGACGAGCCCATCAATGTCGCTCTCCTCGGGTAGTGAGGAGCGAGTCGACGGGGCAACTTCGGGTTCAAAACTTTGGAGTTCACTCAGGGGAGTAGTCGTTCCGCTCTCGAAAGTGCGGGTCTCACCGTTGCGACGCCAGTACACCGCGCCCTTGCCCATGACCGTTAGGGACTTGTCCGCTAGGTCGATGATGCCAGCCGTGTGTTCATCGACCCCGAGGAGGCCGGTCTCGTCGGGAAGTTGACGCTCGAGTTGGACGAGACGATCTTCGCCTAGATAACAGAAGCGGGTGTCGTAGTTGCCGCCTTCGGCGTTGTCGTAGTGAGGGATGATGGCGCCTCGGATACCGGCCATGGACAAGACGTCCAGACCGTGCAGCCAGTGCGTGGCGGTGCCGACCTTGTAGATCTCATAGACCGGTACGGTGAGCGAACCGAGCGTGAGGGCCGCGGCCGACGCGAAGCAGAGCACGCCGCCGGCCCGCAGCGTTCCGCGAAGGTCCTCAGCCAAATCCAGGGGCGCCCACTGGTGCAGCGCGTAGCTCGGGGATCCCGGGCCGGCGAAGACGTAGTTTGCGGCGCGAACGTCCTGGCGAAACGTTGCTCGTTCGACCTCGCTGGTCCCTTCGAACAGCGTGAAGTGCAGAGGAGTGATGGGTATTCGAAGCGACGTCGCGAAGTACTCCACGATTTTCTCGGTCATCTGGGGCACGTTGGCCTGGAAACCGTAAGCCGTGTCGAGTGAGACCGCGCGCACGGGATCGAGTCGTTTGAGCAGTTGACGGTGCACCTTGGTCATACTGGGGGCCGTCTCGCCCGAACCAAGAAGTGCGAGGACGCCCAGGGTCACGAATGCAGCGTACCGTCAAAAAAATGGTGACGTCATCGGGACCGATGGCTAAATTGGGGTGGTGAGCGCGGTTTTCATTCAAGTCAAGAACCGGGCCCGTGGCAACGTCACGGCCCCGATGATCATCTGGGCGATTCTGATGGCGGTCGTGATCTTCATGGTCGAAGCGAGCCACGGAGCGCACCACGACGCGCTTTGGGTCGGTTTTGGCGCTACGGCGCTCTTCGGGGTCTACCTAGGTCTTCGTCGTCGAGTCGCCGCCTGCTTCGTCGCCCCCTTCGTCAGTTGGATGGTCGCCTGGGTACCCCTGTGGATTGCCGCGATGGTGCGAGACGGATTCTTCAAAGGACTGGCCGTCGGCCTTTTCTGGGTGACGATCGGTTGGGTCATCATCGGCGGGCTCGAATTCGCCACGCTCTTCATCGTCGGATCGTTTATACGGTTACTGCGGGGTTCGTCGGGATCTCGCGACCCGGGCGTCACTGTCTACGGTCCGGGCGGCGACGAGCGCTAGTTCATCGACCTCACGCCGTAAGGATCGAGCCCAGGCGACGCCATTCGTCGTACGGGGGAGCGTTGGTCTCGTCGCTGAGCACTTGAAGACAGACGTGGTCGGCACCGGCCGCTCGGTGTTCGTTGACCCGCTTCAACACGGCGCTCTCGTCACCGTGGACGACGAGAGCGTCACAGAGACGTTCAGAGCCGCCGCGCACGAAGTCTTCGTCACCGAACCCGAGCCGTCGCCAGCTGTTCTTGTAGTTGTCGAGACCGGTGTAGATACCCAGGTGCGCGTGCGCGCGATTCAAGTACTCTTCGCGGCTTTGACCGAGTACCACGGCCTGTTCGACGCCGACGAACTTGTCGCCGAGCGCCGCGCGGGCTCGAGCGGTGTGTTCGGGTGTCACGAGATACGGATGAACGCCGTCGGCGAGCGTGGCCCCGACGTCGAGCATCTTCGGGCCGAGGGCGGCGATGACCCTCGCGTAGCGCAGCTCTCCTTCGGGCGCCAACATTGGGGCGGCGTCCATCGCCGTGAGGTACTCGCGCATCGCCGTGACCGGCGAGGCGTAGTCGTGACCGCGCAACCGCTCGACGAGCGGTCGGTGACTCACGCCGAGTCCGAGGACGAAGCGGTTCGAGTAGGCCGCGTTGAGGGTCTTGGCGGCGTTACTGGCGGCGACGGCGTCACGGGCCCAGATGTTGGCGATGCCGGTGGCGATGATCATCGAGGACGTGGAGCGCAACATCAATCCGGCACTGGTGAAGGCTTCGCGACCCCACGCTTCGGGCAACCACATCGCGGAATACCCGAGTGACTCGAGCTCGGCCGCGACGTCACCGCTTCGTTCGGCGGGCACCGTCTCGTGGCCGAAGGTCCACACGCCAACCGTGTCGCGCAGCGTTTCGAGCGAAGAGGGCCAAGTCGACACGGCGTCCAGCCTAGGTACTGCGACACGGCGCGACGTCGAACCGGCAGACTGGACGGATGGCCTATTTCGTGGCGCTGGTGAGCGCGTTCCTCGTGCTGTCGGCGGCCACGGCGCTGCGCCCCGGGCGACGGGGTCTTTCGGCCATTCTGGCCTATCCGGTGGGCTGGGCGGCCGGTGAGCTTCCGGTCCAGGGCATCATCACTCAGCTGGCGCTGCTAGGGCTCTTGGCGTGGTGGGGCTGGCCGAACGCGTGGCTGGCTCTCCTTATCGATGTCCTGGCAACTGTCGCGGTCGTCGAGAACCTGGTGCTGGTCTTCATCGCCTTCTACTCACGGCGAATCGTTCGTCGCTCGATGGCGAGAGCGCCGGTTGCGCCGCTCAAGATCCCTCACGCGCGCGACGACGTCTTCGGCTCGTGGTGGCGCACGGCGATGCAGTTCCCGTTTCATCCGCGCGACATGCAACTGGTGAAGAACGTCGTCTACGGGCCGCTCGCGCGTCAACGACTCGACGTTTGGCGCACGTCCACCACGCCGCTGCACGCGCCGGTCGTGCTCTACATCCACGGGGGATCGTGGACAATGGGCGACAAGCGCGAACAGGGGCGCCCGATGCTGCACGAATTCGTGCGTCGTGGCTGGATCGCCGTCGTGCCGAACTACCGTTTGGCCCCACGAAACCCGTGGCCCGCACAGGCCCGCGACGTCACACGAGCCCTCGGCTGGGTGAAGAAGAATGTCGCCAGCTACGGCGGCGACCCCGAGCGCGTGGTTATCTCGGGCGGTTCGGCCGGGGGGCAGTTGGCCGCACTGGCCGCGCTCAGCGCAAATGACCCGACGTGGCGGCCCGGGGACATGGCCGACGTCACCGATTGGTCGGTGCGAGGCGCCATGGCGTTCTACGGCGTGCTGGAGATGATCGGCGACGAGTCGCACTGGCGCGGACTCGGACGCGGACTGCGGATCTTGCTCGAACGGCGCATCGTGCAGGTCCCCTACGACGGCAATGAGCCGCTCTATCGCGCGATGTCGCCCTATGACCGCATCGGCGTCGACGCCCCGCCGTTCTTCGTCGTCCAGGGACGCAACGATACGCTCGTCGACGTCCAAGTGGCGCGCGATTTCGTCGCGAAGTTCCGGGCCATCGCCAGCGCGCCGATGTACTACGTGGAGTTGCCGTTCACGCAACACGCCTTCGATATCTCAGCCAGTCCGCGAACGTCGGCGACCACGCGCGCCGCCGTCGCCTTCGCCGAATCGGTGGTGACGCGCCCGCGACTCACTGCGTCGCTCGTGAAGAGCTATCAGGTGCCGCCGACCGAGCTCGTCGTGAGGGTCTCGACCGGCGAGTGGGTGGGAGCGCGTGAGGCGGCGCGAGAACTCGGGCCGTTCACGGTGTTGACGTCGGACAATCCCTTCAGCAATGAGTTGGGCGCGGAGGCGAACGCCGAGCGTCGAAGCGTTCTGCTCGCTGACTTACAGCGCCGAGGCGTGCGCCTGCGTCACTCCATCGGTCGCGATCCGACGGGTACCTGGCCCGTCGAAGAGGGCTTCGCGCTGCTTGATCAGAGCGTTGAGTTCGCCCGGGACCTCGCCCGGGCGTGGGACCAGTTCGCAATCTATGACGTGACTGAAGCCCACGTCCTCGTGCGTAGCGTCGACACCGGTGAGGTACTCAACTAACCATTTCTGAGTACCTCACGGTGACGTTCAGTGAACGATCCGATTATCCGGCGTTCACGACTTGGCGGACCGGTCCGGTGTGTCCGTGAAGGAGTCGTAGGGCGTTGGCCTTGGCGGCGGTCTTCGCGAGTGGTAGGGCGATCTTGAGAACTGCGGCCGCACAGTTCGTCGCTGACCAGTCGGGGCGCTGTGAGTACAACAGCACTTCGAGGATTCCCGTGCCGCGAGCCCGTGTGCTGCCTTCGATGGCTCCACAGAGTCCCTGGGCCGTGCGGAACGTCACCGCACCGTGCGCGCTGGCGGTGCCCACCTTGACCCATGGCTCTGACACGACTTCCTGGGGAACTCGGTAGCCGGTTCGATCTGGGAAGCCGCACCCGGCCGGTACGTAGGACACGGCCTGGGAGAAGTTGGCGTCACCAAGGAATACGGCCGCCTCGCCGTTCGAACGGTACTTACCGGCGGTGGTCTTGGTACAGGCACCGGAGGTGTTGCCATCGGCGAATCCGACCCACCCGAGCACGTTATTGACTGCCTTTTCGCCCTTGGGGGTGCCCTTCATCGTCACGTAGCCCCAGCCGAGGGTCTGGTGCGTGAAGCCCGAGAGTTGTGCGGAAGCCCAGATCTTGGACGTGACGGCGCCAATGCCCTGGAGGGTGGCGGCGTTGGCGGGAGCCGGTCGCACCGTGATGATGCCACCGTCGAACACGATCTCACTGGTGAATCGACCGGCGGCGCCGACCGTGGCGAGGGCGGGGTTGGTGACCGTACTCGCCGAGGAAGGCATGACTCCGACCAACTGGACACCGAGGACCGCGACGAGCATTAATCCGATTGCTCCGAGTCGCACTCGACTTTGAACCACATTCCCCAGGGCATTTTTCACAATTTCGCCTCCTGCGTTGAACTTATAGGTGCGCTGACCGGGTCAATCACAACTATTGACAACAAAAGTGTCAGGACATGACACTGTTGAATTGCTGGGTTTTGACCGTCACGCGCGTTACGCGTCAGCGAGAATTACTTCTACTAAAAGTTCAGTTTCTTCGCGCGCCATCAACGTCGCGACGCCGCCGGCCGCTTTGAGGTCCTCTTCGCACTTGGCGACGGCCGCGAGAAATTCAGCCGGCGCACGCACCACGACCGACTCGACTTCCGCACGCTGGGAGACCTTGGCCGAACTCTTCGCGCGACGGATCGCCTCGAGCACTTCGCACACCGGTCCGTAGGTCGAACCGGCCCCGATGACTTCGAGCATCGGCAGCTCCTTCAGCGTCGGCCACGACGACGCGTGGACCGAATGGACGTGCCACCAGTGCCAGACCTCGTCGGTGACGAAGGGCATGATTGGAGCGAACAGTCGCTGTAAGACCGACAGCGTGATCGCGAGCGTGGCGCGCGCCGAGCGCGTCGCGGCGTCGTCCTTTTCGCCGTACGCTCTGATCTTCACCAATTCGACGTAGTCGTCACAGAACGACCAGAAGAAGCTCTCGGTGCGCTCGAGGGCACGGGCGTAGTCGTAGTTCTCGAAGTCATCAGTCGTCGCGGTGATCAACTTCGTCAACAGGGCGAGGAGGTCGAGGTCGATCGGTTCGGTGACTTCCGCGGGGCCGGGAATCTCGTCGTCGAGTCGTCCGAGCACGAACTTCGACGCGTTGAGGATCTTGATGCCCAGTCGCCGTCCGATCTTCAGTTGTCCCTCGTCAAAGGCGGTATCCGAGCCGGGGCGACCACCCGCGGCCCAGTAGCGCAGTGCGTCGGCGCCGTACTTCTCGACGAGCGGCATCGGCGTCACGGTGTTACCGATGGACTTGCTCATCTTCTTTCGGTCGGGATCGAGGATGAAGCCAGAGATCAGGGTGTCGCTGAAGGGCAGTGAGTTGAACTGGAAGTGACTGCGCACGATCGTGGCGAAGAGCCACGTGCGAATGATGTCGTGGGCCTGGGGGCGCAGGTCCATCGGGAAGACCCGTTGGAAGAGGTCCGTGCCCCAGCGTCCGGCGATCTGCGGGGACAGCGAACTGGTCGCCCACGTATCCATCACGTCGGGGTCGCCCACGAACCCACCGGGTTCACCTCGTTGATCCTCACGGTATCCCGAGGGGACGTCGCTCGAGGGATCGACTGGCAATTTCTCGTCGTCTGCCGTGATCAGGTGGTCGAAGTTGATCTCGCCGTTGTCGTCCACGGGGTACCACGCGGGGAAGGGCACGCCGAAGAACCGTTGTCGCGAGATGTTCCAGTCGACGTTGAGTCCTTCGACCCACGAGCGGTAGCGGTGACGCATGTAGTCGGGGTGCCAGTGCAGTTCCTCGCCGCGGGCCAAGAGTTCGTCGCGGCGTTCGAGCGTGCGCACGAACCACTGGCGCGACGTCACGATCTCGAGCGGGCGCTCACCCTTCTCGTAGAACTTTACGGGGTGCGTGATCTCTCGGACCTCGCCGATCAGTGCCCCGGTCGAGCGCAGAGCGTCGACGATCGTCGCGCGGGCTTGGTTGACGGTCTTTCCCAGCACGTCGCGGTCGTAGAACTCTTGGGCCAGTTCGGCGTCGCGCACGGGCAAGCTCTCGTCGGCGAAGTCGGCCGCAAGGAATCGGCCGTCGCGTCCGATCAGTGCGCGGGTCGGGAGGTTCAATTCGCGCCACCACACCACGTCGGTCGTATCGCCGAACGTGCAGATCATCGCGATGCCGGTGCCTTTTTCCGGGTCGGCCAGTTCGTGGGCGAGGATCGGCACCTCGACGCCGAAGAGCGGCGTGACCACGAGCGATCCGAGCAGCGGCTGGTAGCGCTCGTCGTCCGGGTGCGCGACGAGCGCGACGCAACTGGCGAGCATCTCCGGACGCGTCGTGTCGACGTCCACGGTGCCGGCGTTGTCGGCGCGGTCAAAGGCGATGCGGTGATACGCACCGGGGCGCTCGCGGTCTTCGAGTTCGGCTTGGGAGACGGCCGTTCGAAAATCGATGTCCCACAGCGTCGGCGCTTCGGCGGAGTAGACCTCTTCACGCGTCAACATCTGGAGGAACGAGCGCTGGCTCACGGCCTGGGCCTCTTTGGAGATCGTCGAGTACTCGTAGCTCCAGTCCACGCTCACGCCGATAGAGCGCCACAGGTCCTTGAAGGCCTGTTCGTCGATGGCGGTGAGTTCGACGCACAGTTCGACAAAGTTCTTTCGCGAGATGGAGACCTTGTCCTTGCTGGGCTTCTCAGGGGGCCGGTACTTCGGGTCGTAGGGGAGTGAGGGGTCACAGCGCACGCCGTAGTAATTCTCGACGCGGCGCTCGGTCGGCAGACCGTTGTCGTCCCAGCCCATGGGGTAAAAGACGTCCTTGCCGCGCATTCGCCAAAAGCGCGCGACGACGTCGGAGTGGGTGTAGCTGAAGACGTGTCCGATGTGCAGCGTCCCCGACACGGTGGGCGGCGGCGTGTCGATCGAGAAGACGTTCGCTCGAGTCGCTTCGGGATTGAAGCGGTAGATGTGCTCCTTCTCCCAACGCGTGATCCAGCGCTCTTCGAGCCCGTCGACGCTGGGCTGGTCGGGCACTTGAAGGTGCGTGGGGGTGAGATCGTCTTCCATGGTTGGCGTAGTTTAGAACAGTGCTTCGGCTCTACGACTCGGTGGACGGCGAGGTCCGCGACTTCAACCTGCGTGACCCCGGTCACGTCTCGATGTACGTGTGCGGCCCGACCGTCGACAACCTGCCGCACCTCGGCCACGGCCGGTTCACCCTCGTCTGGGACATCGCACGACGCTGGTTCACGTTTCGGGGTTTGGACGTCAACTACGTGTCCAACATCACCGACATCGAAGACAAGATCATCGCGCGATCGTTACAAGAGGGCCGTTCGACCGCGGAAGTCGTCGCCACGTACGAGGGCCTGTGGTGGGAGGCGATGGACCAACTCGGCGTCGCGCGACCGGACGAGGCGCCGCACGCCACGGACTGGGTCCCCCAGATGATCGAGCTGATCAGCGGTTTTCTCGAGAACGACATCGCCTACGTCATCAGTGATGGCGTCTATCTCGACGTCTCGCGCGTCCCCGACTACGGACTCTTGGCCGGCCAGCCACTCGACAGCCTTCGCGCCGGTGACCGCGTCGAAGCCGTCGGCGAAAAGCGTTCGCCACTCGATTTCGCGCTGTGGAAGAACGCCAAACCGGGGGAGCCGAGTTGGCCCGCGCCCTTCGGCGAAGGCCGACCCGGCTGGCACACCGAATGCGTCGTGATGTCCCTCGGACTCTTGGGCGACGACTTCGATCTCCACTGCGGCGGCCTGGACCTGAAGTTCCCGCATCACGAGAACGAACGGGCCCAGGCCGTGGCGGCGGGACGCGTCTTTTCGCGACATTGGAGCCATAACGGCTTGGTCATGGTGGGCGGGGAGAAGATGAGCAAGTCACTCGGGAACTTCACGTCGCTCACGCACCTCGCCGAGACGTCGGATCCGAGGGCGTACCGGCTGCTCGTCCTCAGGTCTCACTACCGCTCGCCACTCGAAGTGACGACCGACACGATTGCCGATGCCGAACGCGCCCTGGCTCGCTTGGACGCCTTCGCGCGACGATTCGAACTACCCGCCCTCGCCGGCGACACGCTCGAAGTGGCCTCACAGCACCGATTCGAGGGCGACGGCGAAGCACTTTATCTGGAAGTCGGTGCAGTACTCGATGATGATTTGAAGACCCCGCTCGCGGTCGCCTTGCTCTTTGACGCGCTCGCGAGCGCGAATTCGGCCGCCGATGGTGGGGATGGGTCGAGGGCCCAAGACCTCGCTGACGCGATCAACGCGCTCTTCGGAGCGTTGGGCCTGTCGCTGCACTCGAGGGGAGATGACGTCGATCCGATCAGTGCTGACCTGGTGACGAGGCGTGACGAGGCCCGGGTCGCGAAGGACTGGGCCGAGGCCGATCGACTTCGTAACGAATTGGTCACATTGGGCTGGGTGGTCGAGGACGCTTCGACGGGGACGCTCATTCGACGTCCCTAGAAATATTTGGAGGGCCAACGGTTCTCCAGTAGGCTTGGGAGTTGAGGTTGCCGTTGTGGTTCCCTCCGGAACCGGTGCAAATCGGTTCCAAAAGAAACAAGGAGGCCCACAGTGGCTGTAGGAACCGTCAAGTGGTTCAACGACGAAAAGGGTTGGGGATTCATCGCTGTCGATGGCCAGCCCGACGTCTTTGTGCACTACTCGGAGATTCAAGGAGAAGGTCGTAAGACGCTCGTCGAAGGTCAGACCGTTGAGTTTGACATCGAGCCGGGCGATCGAGGACCACTCGCCAAGCGCGTCGTCTTGAACTAACCAAATCATCTAGTAGTGGACAACCGCCGCCTTCGGGCGGCGGTTGTTCTTTTGTACCGGTAACTCACGTAATGTACGAGTGTTACTCGCGGGTAACCAGGTGACGATCTCGAAGGAAATTCATGGCTGAGTTCTCGATGGAACTGAATGACGATCAAAAGACGATGCAGGAGTGGGTTCACGGTTTCGCCGTCAACCAGATGCGCCCGATCGCGGCGGAGTGGGACGAGCGCGAAGAGACCCCGTGGGAGTTCATCCAGGAGGCGGCGAAGATCGGCATCTACTCGCTGGATTTCATGATGAACGCCTTCTCGGACAAGACCGGACTGTCCTTGATGATCGCGACCGAGGAGTTGGCCTGGGGTGACGCCGGTCTCACGATGGCGCTCATGGCCACGTCGCTCGGCGTCGCCGCCATCGTCGCCAACGGAACGCCCGAGCAGGTGATGGAGTGGGTTCCCCAGTGCTACGGCACCCCGGACGACATCAAACTCGCGGCCTTCGGCGTCTCTGAGCCCGACGCCGGGAGCGATGTGTCATCACTTCGTACTCGTGCGATATACGACGAGGCAACCGACGAGTGGGTCCTCAACGGCACCAAGACCTGGATCTCCAACGGCGGCATCGCCAACTTGCACGTCATCGTCGCCTCGGTCGAACCGGAACTCGGCAGCCGCGGCCAGGCGTCGTTCATCGTGCCCGACGGCACCACGGGAATCCGTCTCGGACAGAAGTTCAAGAAGATGGGCATTCGCGCCAGCCACACCGGCGAGGTGGTGCTCGAAGACTGTCGTATCCCGAGTCGTTGTCTCCTCGGCGGCAAGGAGAAGCTCGACGAGAAGATTGCTCGGGCGCGCGAGGGCAAGCGCTCCCAGAGCCAGGCCGCGATGGCGACCTTCGAGGCCAGTCGTCCGGCCGTCGGCGCTCAAGCGCTCGGTATCGCGCGCGCGGCCTACGAGTTCTCCCTCGACTACGCGAAAGAACGAAAGCAGTTCGGTCGCGCGATCATCGACAACCAGGCGATCGCCTTCAAGTTGGCCGACATGAAGATGCACATCGACGCCTCACGTCTGCTCATCTGGCGCGCGTCGTGGATGGCCGCGACACGTCAACCGTTCCTCAATGGCGAGGGCTCGATGTCCAAGCTCTACGCCGGCGAAACGGCCGTGAAGGTCACCGAAGAGGCCATTCAGATCCTCGGCGGTTACGGCTACATTCGCGAGTATCCGGTCGAGCGCTGGCACCGTGACTCGAAGATCTACACGATCTTCGAGGGGACTAGCGAAATCCAGAGACTGATCATCGCTCGCGCGATTTCCGGCGTACACATCAGGTAGTCCAAGCCGCAAGTTAACAGGCTTTTGGGTTTGACTGCCTACGGCACTGACAAGGTTGGTTGCCTGTACCGGGATGCTCCCTCCTCGTAGTTGGGTCTCTTCAATTTGGAAGCAAACCTTGACCAGGGAAGCTGTGCGACACACAAATATTTACACCATTTTTGAAGGAACTTCGGAAATACAGCGCCTGATCATTGCAAGGGCCATTTCGGGCGTGCACATCAGATAGTCCTGAGAAGCGACTCGGGTACTTTCCGTTTGCCGCGGACACGATCAATGACCGCCGGTTGCGACCGACGCGCAAAACGAATAATGGGCATCCGCGAACAAGTCGGCCGGCCGTAACGGCCTCGTTCTTCAGGAGCGTGAATCTTCGAACTTTCGACTAATAATCGGACCGACAGAAAATCGACCGGCCACAACGCATGCAATGAAGAGGAGCCCCAGCCACGCGTGTCCGTTGAATGTGTATATGGCGGGCGGTACGACGCCGAAAGCGAACAACAAGTTACGGCTTAGTAAAAATCCAAAATATTTGCTCACGTGCGTCTCCTGATAATCGTTGACTTAGTCAACGATTAATACCGTAATGTGTTTAGTTGACTTTGTCAACTAACTGGTATGGTTTGGCGTGCCCCCGAATAAGCGCGACGTGAAGTTGATGGTTGCAGCTCTGTTCACGATGAACGCCGGTCTCGAACGAGCGAGACGTCAGCGGAAGGGAGCCGCCACATTAAATCTGTTGCAAACCATCGCTAATCATGACGGAGCGCGGCCCTCCGACATTGCCGGTCTTCAGGGAGTTCATCCCTCACTCGTCACCAGACAAATTCGAGAACTTGAAATTGCTGGTTATGTAGAGGTCAAGGCTGACCCAACGGATGGACGATCGAATTTGGTCACGTTGACGGACAACGGAACTGTCGAACATCGTCGGTTGGAGAGTTTTGGCCTGAAGCGATTTTCGCTTTTTGTCCGCGATTGGGAGTCGGAGGATGTTCGGCGCCTGACAGAACTCTTGTGGAAACTTCAACAGTCAATGAGTGCTGTCTCTTCTCGTGAACAGCGGAGACCCGGCGACGTGCCCTAGACGATCAGGAGTGTCATCACGTCAGTGGGTAAAACTGCCGCCACCCGGTGCTCGACAACATGCTGTCCCTCATTTCCCAAAGATGCCCCGAAAACGTCGCTTTGTAGAGATGAGCACGGTACAATGCATTCATGTCAACTCCTGTCAGTCAAGCCCGTGTGTCTCAGCGAGGTCAAACCAGTCTTCCGGCAGAACTAAGGCATCGTTGGGGTATCGAGGACGGTGGCGAGATCGCCTTCGTTGACCTCGGCGACGCAGCATTAGTTCTGCCCGG
>Ga0302282_1000204_pt1 | contig 45871 bp, 35 predicted proteins | sample III_Fen_E1_3_FD_198763 | JGI IMG/M metagenome (GOLD analysis project Ga0302282, IMG submission 198763) | Peat permafrost microbial communities from Stordalen Mire near Abisko, Sweden - III_Fen_E1_3 | ecosystem: Environmental > Terrestrial > Soil > Wetlands > Permafrost | place: Sweden: Abisko... | reverse complement strand
TTCAACAGTGGTGGAGACGTTGGTGGATGCTGACTTGAACTTGAAGTCGGCGTTGATGCGGGTGGTGAGTTCGAGAAGCGCTTCGCGCAAGGGGCGGCGCGGCGTGAAGGACTGGAGCGCGTAGTCCGCGTAGCGGCGGGAGAGCGGGATGCGTGGGGATTCAAAGGTGAACTGATAGGCGTCGAGGCCGTTGGGCGAATGATCTTCGGGGATGTGGTCGCGGGCGGATTCCCAGGGAATCATGGCGGAGGATTGGTCTGGTTTGGTGCTGAGGACTTCGACGAAACTGTGTGAGCGGACGAGCAATTCGCGATGGGAGCTCTGGATGGAAAAGATCTGGTGAGTATTGCCGAAGTAGTCGGCGCGTTCGATGAACATGGCCGGGTTGGGCGTGATGTTGAGGTCGAACTCGAGGACATGCTGGTGAGGCAGCTCGCGCGGACGGAGGCAGGCGACGTGGTTGGCCACGTCGACGGGATAGCTGTACCGGTAATGGGTCTGGTGAGTTATCCGGTACATCACTCTCCGATTTTAATGGGTAGCACGCTGACGTGACTGAAGTAGCGAGCGGTGAGGTTTCGCGACCAGGAGAGGAGCACCTGCTCGAGATCGTCGAGGAAGCCGCGGAGGAGCTTGAAGCCGGCGCCCTGGGACTGCTTTTCGGCGTTGGGCAGGGGATAGTGGAGCTTGCCGAGATCGAAGCTGCGGAGAGCGATGACCGCTTCGCGCATGGTTTCAAGATCGGCAGGGACGTGGCGTGGGAGCTTTTGATATAGCTCGACCAGCTTGGCGAGCTGAAAGTCGAGGGAGCGGGGGTTGGCGCGGGCCTTGAGGAGCAGATCGAGAACGGGGAGCGGCTGGAGGGTGGTGTAGTAGCGGGCGCGATAGGTCATGGAACAGTCGGCGGCCTCGAGCATTTGCTCAAGCAAGGGCCAGTCGGATTCGCCGAAGGGCTGTGCCATCTGGCGAAGCTGGCGACAGAGGGAGAGTCCGCGCTCGAGGCGGCGGCCGATGGAGAGAAAGTGCCAGCCGGGACCGCGATGGATGTTTTCACGCTCGAGGCCGGCGAAAGAGGCGAGAAGCTCCATGCAACTGGAGAGGGTGAGGGGATAGTCGTCGAGGGTTTGGGCCTCCTCCGGCAAAATCGAGCGGAGCTTGTTGAGGAGGTGGACCATGTCGAGCGAGAGGCGCTCGCGAACTCTGTTGCCGGCCTGGTAGGCATGTTCGATTGACCAGGCGAGCCCGTCGACGCGGTCGTGGTCGGAGAGGACGGAAAGAAGCTCCTGCTGGAAGCGCAAGGGAAGCGTGCGCGCGTTTTTGTCCTTTGGCAGCTTGCTTTCGCTCAAGCCCAGGGCGCTGTAGAGGCGGACGAGACACTGGAGCTCGTTCCAGCCTGCGTGAGGAAAGCGGGAGACGACGGTGCGCAGGACGCGGGTGGCGACTTCGGATCGTTCGACGTAACGGCCGAGCCAGAAGAAGTTGAGGCCGGTCTTGGAGGGGAGCGGGGGCGTATCGTGGCGCAGCTCGATGGGGACGTTGCGCGGGCGGAGAAGGCTGAAGCGGTCGACGGGCTCGTCGGAGAGGACCCATGCGTCTTTGCTGTGTCCGCCGCGCTGCATGGAGACGACCTGTCCATCTTCGCCGGCGACACGGACGAGACCGCCGGGCATGACGGTCCAGCCGTTGCCGGTGTTGAGGACGTAGGTGCGGAGGACGAGAGGGCGGGATTCGAGTGAGCCGCCTTCCCAGACGGGGAGACGCGAAAGCGTGATCTGCTCCTGAGCGACGAAGGCGTGGGGCTCGGCTTCAATACGCGCGGTGAGTTTTGCGCGGGCTTCGGCGTCGAGATTGGCAGCGAAGACGGGCTCCATCTTGTGAGAAGGGAATGCAGGCTTGAGCACCACGGAGTCGAGATTGTTGAGGACCCATTTGCGCGGGGAGGGTTGACCGCACCACCAAGTGGCGACGGAGGGAAGGAGAAGCTTTTCGCCGCGCAGAGCCTGGCAGAGGCCGGGCAAGAAGGGCATGATGGAGGCCGACTCGATGACGCCACTGCCAAGGGCGTTGGCGATGCGCACGTTGCCGGCGAGAACCGCGTCAACGAGTCCCGGGACGCCGAGGAGGGAGTCGCCGCGGAGCTCGAGGGGGTCGCAGAAGCTGTCGTCGACGCGGCGGAGGATGACGTCGACTTTTTGCAGGCCGGTAAAGGTCTTAAGAAAGACGGCGCGATCACGGACGGTAAGGTCAGTGCCCTCGACGAGTGTGAAGCCGAGGTAGCGCGCTATGTAGGAGTGCTCGAAGTAGGTTTCGTTCAGCGGTCCGGGCGTAAGGAGGACGATGCGCGGATCGGGGACGGGGCTGAGGGCCTGGAGGGCTTCGCGTTGGGCGCGGAAGAACTGGGCGAGCAGTTGTACCTGCGAACTGTGGAAGAGGTCGGGCAGTACGTCGGCGACGATGATGCGATTTTCGAGCGCGTAGCCTGCGCCGGATGGAGCTTGTGTGCGGTCGGCCAGGACCCACCATTGGCCGTCGGGGGAGCGGGCAAGATCGACGGCGAGTAGATGGAGGTAACTGGCGGCGGGGACGGTGGCGCCGACCATGGGACGCAGGAAGTTGGGGTTGGCGAGGAGCAGTTCGGAGGGTACGAGGCCGCTTTTGACAAGCTGCTGTTCGCAGTAGATGTCTTTCAGGATTTCGCTGAGCAGGGAGGCGCGCTGGATGAGGCCGGCTTCGATCTCCGCCCACTGGTCTGGAGGAATAATGAGGGGAATCATGTCGATCTTCCAGGGGCGGTCGGAGCCCTGGGGATCGCCATAGACGTTGTAGGTGATGCCGTTCTCGCGGATGCGGCGCTCGGCGCGCGCCCAGCGGCGGGCGAGCTCGGCGGTGCCGATCTCGTTGAGCGCTTGCATGAGCGGCGCCCAGTGGGGTCGAGGTTGGCCGCCTACAGTGGCCTCGTCCCAGGGCTCTTCGTGCTGTTTCGGCGCGTGGTAGGTTTCAACCGTCATCGGGCGATCCTCAGCGAAGAGAGATGGAGTGAGGGGGGATGGAAGGCGCGAAGGGTTGAAACGCTCTCGTAGCGGAACACGATGGTTGAACGTGCAACTGTGCCGCTCACGAAGGCCTCACCGAGGGAATCCTCAAATCGAGCGTACCGGGGAAGTACGGATTCGGCTCGAGAGCGGGGAGCTTGAAGGATTCGCCCGAGGGCAAAACTTTGAAGCGTTCGGCTCTGCGGCCGGCTGCCGCGCGTTCATCTGCCGGCAGCCCCGAATACGCGGGACCTGAGGGATTGATCACATGATATAGGCAACGGGCGATAGACCGCTCGGACCATCGATCCACAAGGTCGAAGGTGAGGGGCGCGTGCACGGGGACCATGGGGAGGAGGGCGGCGCGGAGGTTGCGGGCGCGGAAGCGGACGCCTGCAAACATGGGCCCGCCGGCCTCGCCGGGTTGCAGAGGAACCTGACGGCCGTTGCAGCAGACGGCGTAGCGCTCGGGCTCTTCGACGCCTTCGAGGGTGACCTGTACGCGCTCGAGGGAAGAGTCGACGCTGCGGACGGTGCTGCCGGAGACGGACTCTTCGGCGAGAACGTTCCAAGGCTCGAGGGCTTTGCGGATTTCCATGCGGAGGGGGCCGGATTGGACGGTACCGAGGCGGGGGAAGCGGAATTCGAGATGAGCGCCGAACCATGCATCTTCAAAGGCGAAGCCTGAGGCGCGGAAGAAGGAGAGGACTTCTTTGAGGTCGCGTTCGATGACGGCGGGGAGCATGAAGCGATCGTGGAGGGCAGTTCCCCAACGAACGAGGTCGCGGGTGTAAGGCTTCTTCCAGAAGGCTGCGCATGCTGCGCGGACGACGAGCATTTGGAGGAGGTTCATGCGGACGTGGGGCGCCATTTCAAATGCGCGCAGCTCGAGGAGGCCGAGCTTGAGGCCGGCGCCATCGGGCGGATAGAGCTTGTCGACACAGAACTCTGCGCGGTGGGTGTTGCCGGTGATGTCGGCGAGGAGATTGCGAAAGAGGCCGTCAAGGAGGGCGGGGCCGGGGTCTTCTTCTTTGGGGAGATTTCGGAAGGCTACTTCGAGTTCGTAGAGAGAGTCGGAGCGGGCTTCGTCGATGCGCGGGTACTGGCTGGTAGGTCCGACGTAGGTGCCGGAGAAGAGGTAGGAGAGGGAAGGATGATTCTGCCAGAAGGTAAGGAGGCTGACGAGGAGGTGGGGCCGGCGGAGCAGAGGGCTGTCAGGGACGGAAGGGCCACCAACGACGATGTGGCTGCCGCCGCCAGTGGACTGGAGATCGCCGTTGCGGGCGAATTTGCTGGTGGTGAGGCGATGTTTGAAGGCTTCTTCGTCGAGGAGGGTGTTGATGGACTCGAGCTCGTCCCAGTTTTTTGCGGGGGGCAGGTTGATTTCGAGGACGCCGGGGTCGGGGGTGGCGCTGAAGTTCTGGATGCGGGAGTCGGCGGAGGGAGCGTAGCCTTCGAGCCAGACGGGCATCCGGAGGTGGCGGCAGGTGTCTTCGACGGCGGCGATTAGGTCGAGGTAGTCGGCGAGGACGGAGAGGAAGGGCAGGAAGATGTGAAGACGACCCTCACGGACCTCTGCGCAGAGGGCGGAGCGGACGAGGACGGGAGCATCTTCTGGCTCGCGGGTGATGGGGGGAAGCGGATCGGGAGCAGGCTCGCGGTCGAACAGCTCGGGCAGGTGGGTCGGCGTGTGGAGCCTGGCTTTGTCGGCGAATGGAGCGGCGTCCATTTCGTAGGTGATATCGTCGGGCGCGACCCAGGGGACGGATTCAACGGGAATGCGGAAGCCGATGGGGGAGTCGCCGGCGGTGAGGACGAGGCGGTCGGGCTTTTCGAACCAGAGCTGGCTTGACCAGGCGAGGTGACCATTGGGCTGGCGGCGGCGGATGGGCAGGACGAAGCCTACGGGATCGGCGGACTTTGGTTCATCCACTTCGGAGTTGAAGGCGGGGAGGATGCTTTTGGTTTCGACTGAAAGGCGGCGGGCGAGGGCGGTGATGAATCGCTGTGCTTCGGAGGGACCGTAGCCGTAGTCGACTTGTTCGGCGGCGATGAGTGCGCTGTCATCCCAGATGGGCACGCCGTCGACGCGCCAGTAGCAACTTAGAATCCAGCGTGGCAGTGGCTCGCCGGGATACCACTTGCCCATTCCGTAGTGGAGGAGTGCTCCGCGGCCCATGCGCTTGCGGAGAGCTTGTACGAGTGCCATGCCGCGAATGCGTTTGTCGGGCCCGTGGGCGTCGAGATTCCACTCGGCGGCCTCGGGCTTGTCGACGCCGATATAGGTTGGTTCGCCGCCCATGGTGAGGCGCGCGTCTCCGGCATCGAGGTCTGCGTCGATGGCGTGGGCGACGGTGCGGACACGCTCCCACTCCAAGTCCGTGAGGGGCCTGGCGATGCTACGCGGTTGGTTGAGGCGATCGAGCCGGAAGCTGTAGGAGAACTCGGTCTTGACTGGCTCAACTGTGCCCTCAATGGGAGCGGACTCCTCGGGTGTGGGCGTACAGACGAGCGGTATGTGGCCTTCCGCGGTCATCTGGCCGGAGGTGGGGTCGAGGCCTATCCAGCCAGCTCCGGGCAGAAAGACTTCGGCCCATGCATGCAGTTCGACGTGATCTTCGGTGAGGAGGTGAGGTTCGTCGATACTGCGCTGGTCGGGTGCGAGTTGAATGAGATAGCCGGAGACGTAGCGGGAGGCAATGCCCATGACGCGAAATGCCTGAACGAGCAGCCAGGCCATGTCGCGACAGGAACCTGATTTCAGCGAGAGGGTCTGCTCAGGAGTCTGGGTACCGATTTCATGACGGACCTGGTACTGGACGAATTCGGTGATGCGGCGGGTTACTGCAAGCACATAGTCGACTGCGCTGGTGGATGTGGACGCGAGCGGTCCGAGGAGGGCGAGGAGGCGAGCCTGCTGGGCAGTGACGGTGAGCCAGGGGCTGAGGTCGTTGCGGAGAGCGTCAGAATAGCGGAAAGGGAAGTTTTCAAAGCCGGGATCGAGGAGGAAATCGAATGGATTGATGGGTTTGAGGTCGGCGACGAGGTCAACTTCTACAGTCAGCTCCGGAGAGAGATCGGGGAAGAGGACGTAGGCCTGTTGATTCTGATGGGGATCGAGCCGCCACTTTAGGACGCCAGTGGAGGGAATGACGTTCAAGTCATACTTGAGGATTTTGGTTCGGCAATGGAGCGCGGGACGAAGCTGGATGATCTGTGGGCCGATGAGGATAGGTCTTTGATATTGGTAGTGGCTCCGGTGGTGGAGTGCGACTTTCATTGCCATATCACCCTATTATCAGCCCCGTCATAAATAGGCCATGATGTTCCGCCGATCTGGGGCTCGATTGGGACCACGCGGCGCATTTGTCCAGTGCCGCTTTCGGCCTGATCAGTGCCGTGGGGGCTGACTTCGGGGATTCCGTTCATTACGGACATTTTTCCCGGGCGGGTGTTGGATAAATCGATTGATTTGGGTCCTATGGAGAGCATAGAGTGGTTGGGATTGAAAAATGGGGCAGGCCGATGCCGGAAGAGCAGGCTTGTGGACCCCGAGGATGAAAGCGTTTGCATTTTGGCGGGCCAACGGCTGCATGAACGAGATCTGCCAATCCGAAACGTTCCACGCACGCAAGATCAAACAGGGAAAAGGAATACGAGATGAATCGATTTGCGAAGTATCTACTTATAGGTTCTGTTTCGGTGATTGCAGCCTCATTTGGCGGATGCGGCAGCGGCGGGGGCAATAGCGGGGGCGGTGGGGGGAATCAGAATCCGACGACTCCCACGGTGACGGTTACGCCTGCGTCGAACAGCATTTCGACGGCGCAAAGTCTTGCCGTGACGGTTACGGTCGCCGGCGTTGGCGGGACGCCGACTGGATCCGTGGTTCTGAGCAGCGGGAATTACACATCGGCCGCGACGACGCTTACGGCAGGTTCGGCGACGATTACGATTGCGGCTGGATCGCTGGCGGTGGGGTCTGACACGCTTAGCGCAAAGTACACGCCGGATGCAGCGAGCACGGCGACGTTCAACAGCGCGAGTGGAACGTCGTCGGCGGTGACGGTGACGGCGGCGGTGGCAACACCGACAGTGACGGTCACGCCTGCATCCGGAAGTATTTCAGCATCGCAGAGCCTTGGGGTTACGGTTGCAGTTGCCGGCGCGGCTGGTACGCCGACCGGGTCTGTGGTTTTGAGCAGCGGAGCCTACACATCGAGCGCGACCACGCTGACGAATGGTTCGGCGACGATTACGATTGCGGCTGGATCGCTGGCGGTGGGGTCTGACACACTTAGCGCAAAGTACACGCCGGACGCGGGAAGCAGCGCGGTTTACGGCAATGCGTCGGGGAACGGAACTGTGACTGTGACGCAAGCGGCTACAGCGGTGACCGTGAATATTGACACGCTGGCGAACCGGCACACGATCAGTCCGTTTGTGTATGGCGGGAACATCAGCAGCGCTGCGAATGTTGCCGACTCGGGAACGACGCTGGGACGCTGGGGGGGGAACGCATCGTCCACGTACAACTGGATACTGCACACGTACAACGCCGATGCGGATTACTACTGGGAAGACTTCGGTACCGGCGGAAATGGGAACGAAAGCGATTCTGCGCAGTTCATTACTGACATTCAGAAAGCCGGGGGATTCCCGTTGACCACGCTGGCGACGCTGGGATGGGTTGCACAAAGCAGCGAGGTCGCGGGCGTCAATGGGAACGAACACTGGAGCTTCTCTGTTGCGAAGTTCGGAGCGCAATGCTCCGTCGATCAGTACAACACGGATGCTGGTAATGGCCAGAAGCCGGATTGCAGTACGCCCGTGACCAACCTGGCACAGACTGAAGCCTACTACCCGCTTGTTGATACGCCTGGACAATGCCCAGCGGGAACGGTAGATGGAACCACCTGCATTGACAGGGAAACCTGGGTGAAGGCGCTTGCGACGGCCTTTGGCAACAGTACTTGTGCGGTTCCATACTCATCAATCTCGTCGTGCCACTTCTACGACATCGACAACGAGGTCGATATCTGGGGTGGGACACACCGGGATGTACACCCGAACCCCTCAGGCTACGATGAACTCGCCAACATGTTTGAGAACGAGGGTTCGGCGCTGAAGACATGGGATCCGGCGGCGGTTCGGTTCGGTCCGGTGTCGTGCTGCTGGTACTTCTACTGGCATGACGCGACGGGTGGCACGAACACGGCCTCACATGGCGGAGTGGACTTTTTGCCATGGTGGCTTAACCAGGTGAATTGGATGGACAGGATCAACGGCGCGCGAACGCTCGACGTCTTTGACATCCATGCCTATGCCGAGGCGAATACATCGGGGCTATCGACTGCACAATTGCAGGCGGCTTCGGCGTCGGTGTATCGAGACTACTGGGATCCGACCTATGTGAGCACCGCGGGCGATATCAACCAGATCTACACCACGACCGTGGAGCCCAACTATACGATTCCATTCCGCATTCCGCGCATGAAGGCGCTGGTAAATGAGATCTACCCGGGAACACCACTTTCGTTCACGGAGTGGAGCGCGGCGTTTTACAACGAGAATGACTTCTCTACGGCGCTGGGAGATTCGGAGGCGTACGGCATCTTCGGACGCGAGGGATTGACGTTCGCATCGCGCTGGGGCGCGCCGACACAAGGCAATCCGAATTACCAGGCGCTGAAGATGTACACCAACTACGACGGCGCACATCACGGATTTGGAGCGATTTCGGTTTCCGATCTGAATACCGGGAATCCGAATCTGTTCTCGAGCTATGCAGCAGTGAATGCGGCCGGCACTCAGATGACGATTATGATTCTGAACGAGGATCCGGCGAATCCGGTGCAGGCAACGTTGAACCTGAACGGGTTCAGCGCGACGACCTACACCGCGTACACGATCTCGTCGACGGCTGCGGGATCGATCGCGGCGTCAGCCTCTACGGCCTGGAATGCTACGCAGACCTTTGCGCCTTACAGCATTACGCTGCTGGTTGTGAATGGGACGGAGGGATCAAAGCCCGCATCGGAGTGGTACCTGAATCCGGACGATCTGATGGTTCCGGCGAACGGGATTGGGTTGCTGACTCCTGTGATCACGAGCGGTACGGCAAACGTGACTCTGACCTCGGCAATATTTGACGCATACGAGGGCGCACCGGCCTGCACCGGCATATTGGGGCTGGCCAATGCGACCATCACGCCTGCGCTTCCCGGGATGATCAGTGTCAAGCCTAGCGGCACACCGGGCTTCTGCCACTACACAGTGACCGGCAACGATGGGACGGCGACTCAGACGCAAGGCGGCTGGATTGTAGTGGGCAATCCTCCGGCGACGATGATGCCGGGAGGTGACAACCAATCAGCAAATGCGGGAACAGCATTAGCGCAGCCTTTGACGATCACGCTGGACCCGGGACAGTCGGGAGGCACGGCGACGGGGGCAGGCATTCTGTTCACGACGTCGGCGGGGACGTTATCGAATGGGACAACGAGCGGGACGAGCGTGATTGCTCAGACGAACGGCTCGGGGGTTGCATCGGTGACGTTGACTCTGCCTGCGGCGAAGGGGCCTGTGACCGTGACTGCGCAGGACATGATGGCGCTGGGTGGGACGACGGTCACGTTTACTGCAACGGCGAACTAACGCGACCTGTTCGACACAGACTCCATGGTGCGGACAGCGCCATGGAGACCGGTTGAGTGGTTGATTGGAGCGGTCCGGCGCATCAAGAAGTGCGCCCGGATCATCTCTGGTATTTCACGCAAAACAGGGGCAAGCGGAGTGAGAAGTCGATGATCGGTTCGATATTGCGGCGGAGTTCGGCAGTTCTTGTTGGTTCATTTGCACTGATAGCCTGTTTGTCCAGCGCTGGTCAAACACAGCAACCCGCGGCGCGGGAGATAGTGGCGGATATCAAGAGCACTGCGGGGCCGGTGGATCGTTTCTTTGACTTGTCGGTTGGTTCGGACTATCCCGGTACGCTGATTCGCGATGACAGCCAGGCGCAATTGAAGACTGTTGTGGACGAGCTGGGATTTCGGTACATCCGGTTTCATGCGATCTTTCACGATGTGCTGGGGACGGTGAAGGTAGAGAACGGGAAGACCGTTTACAACTGGACGAAGGTCGACCAGCTTTACGACGACCTGCTGGCGCGGCACATCAAACCGTTTGTGGAGTTGGGCTTCACGCCGAAGGCGCTGGCCACATCGGGCAACAGCATTTTTTACTGGAATGGCAACACGTCGCACCCGAAGGCGGAAGGCTGGCAGGATCTGATCCAGGCGTTCGTTCATCACATTGAAACCCGCTACGGGAAGGACGAGGTGCGGAGCTGGTTCTTTGAGGTGTGGAATGAGCCGAATCTCTCGGGGTTCTGGGAGGGCGCGGATCAGAAGGCGTATTTCGAACTTTACGATCTGACGGCGAAGACGATGAAGGCGATCGATCCGCAGTTGCGGGTGGGCGGCCCGAGCACCGCAGGCGCTGCGTGGGTGCCTGAATTTCTGGCGCATGTGAAGCAGAGCGGGGCGGGGATCGATTTTGTAACGACGCATACATACGGGGTGGATGGCGGCTTTCTGGATGAGAACGGGAAGTCGGATACGAAGCTGTCGCCTTCGCCGGACGCGATTGTTGGCGATGTTCGGCGGGTAAGGAAAGAGATTGAGGCTTCGGCGTATCCGGGGTTGCCGCTCTACTTTACGGAGTGGAGCACGAGCTATACACCGCGGGACTTTGTACACGATTCATACATCAGCGCGCCTTACATTCTGTCGAAGCTGAAGGCCAGCGAGGGGCTGCTGCAAGGGATGAGCTACTGGACGTACACGGACCTGTTTGAAGAGCCGGGTCCGCCGCATGAGTCGTTTCACGGCGGGTTTGGGCTTATGAATCGCGAGGGGATTCGAAAGCCGGCATACTTTGCGTACAAGTATTTGCATGCGCTGCAGGGAGAAAGTGTGGCAGTGAGCGACTCGCAGGCGATGGTGGCGATGAAGGACGGCAACCTGAGCGCAGTGATCTGGGACTTTGAGCAGCCGGAGCAGAAGGTGAGCAATCGGCCATTCTACACAAGGCTGGTGCCCGCGCATGAGGCTGCGCCGGTGCGGCTGGTAGTGAAGCACGCGAGGCCGGGCACGGAGTACAGGCTTGAGGTGCGAAGGACGGGGTACAGAAAGAATGATCCGCTGTCGGAGTACATCGACATGGGCATGCCGAAGGATCTGACGCCTGAGCAATTGTCGCGGATGAATGAGCTGACGCGCGATTTACCGGAGACAGACAAGACGGTGCGCAGCGGGGCAGACGGCGCTGTGGAGTGTACTGTTCCGATGAGCAGCAACGACGTAGTGCTGGTGACGCTGACGAAGGTGCGGAAGTAAGAGGAGAGCGCGCGCCGCCAATACGGACGTGGATCCAGCTCTCCGGAGCTGCTACTGTTGTCTTCCGGGTTGTGCTTGCTTCCTGTCGCCGAGCCCCTTCTGCCGATGCTGACGAGACTTGCTGCCACGGCACTCACACTGCTGACGAAGGCCGCGCCCTCAAGCGCCGCAATGGTCCACCCAACCAGAGGGCCGGCGACGAAGATGGGGCCGATGCCCGGAATTGCCAAGGCAGCCGGACCAAACAGCAACCCCCAAGAAACCGCCCCAGCCAAAAAAAAGAGGGGCGCTTTCGCGCCCCGAAAAGGAAGGAGTGTTTTTTCTACCGCGCGTCCGATACGAGACTGGGGCGCCTTGTCTTGCGATAGGCAAACCCAGCCATGCCGAGGAGTCCGGTGCCGAGCAGCACCAGGGATTCTGGCTCCGGTGTGGGCGTGGCGGTGACGTCAAACCCGAACGTGGAGGAACCCGCGTCGCCAAAGTTGCTCCCCGAATCGGTGCTGGAAAAGCTGAACGTGCCCTGTGTTGTGTCATATCCGGCCAGCGTCAAGGTGCCGGTGCCCGAGAAGAGCAGGAATTCGTTGTCATCGAGCACGAGGTCAATCGGGCCTGTAGCGGTAAACGTTGCGGTAGATGTGCCCACAGTGAAGACGAGCTCGTCGGGAGATGCGAATGTGAATGTGGTGGAGTCGATGGTTGCAGGGTTGGTAACTGGGGACGCCCCAAGGACAGTTGCGAAGACCCCGGTGGCATCACGCGCAATAGCGCTGGGATTGCTGAATGTGATGCCCGTTGCGGACCACTGATCGTTGCCGCCGCTAACTCCAAGTGATCCCGTGATGGGGTCGGCCAAGGCGGGTGATGCAATCGCGACGGCCATTGCCATTGCGAGCAAAGCGAGTGGGACATGTTTCATATCTGCGCTCCTCGAGTTTGGTTACTGCAAGTGCGGTCTGCGCCTGCTTGTGTAGATTTGCATTCAAGCGCTACGGCGTCTGAGCAATCCGATACATATGCAGAAGCTTCGAGGGCTAAGTTATGATCTCTAGCTTCAGATACTTATGAATGTGAGCAATACGATACACATGGCTGTGATTCGCATCACTAATTGGCGGGCTGACTGAGCAGTTTGCACTTTCGCACGAAAGAACGATGGGCTCCAAGGGTGACCAAAAGAGCACAGCGGATGGTTTCAAGTGTGGGGGAGAATTGGGGTCGGCCGGCCTTGTGGTTCGGTAAGGAGATTGTCATGCCTGCACGTCATGTACCCGCGTCAATTCCAACGAAGATTATGCTGCCCATCGATTTCAGCCCGTCTTCGCAGGCTGCTTTGGAGATGGCAGCCGATCTGGCTTCGCACTTTCATGCGGAACTGTACCTGGTGAATGTCATCCCGATGTTCCCGACCACAACCATTCCCGATCTAATCCCCGAAGGTGCATTCATCGGGGAGAGGCGAACATTTGCAGAGACCCATCTGGCGAAGAGCATTACAGCTCTTGAAGCAAGAGGGGTGAAAGCAACTTCAAGCGTGGAAGTTGGCAATGACATTGCTGGGAACCTAATGGAGGTTGTTGAGCGCGAGCACATCGACATGGTGGTTATCTCCACGCACGGAATATCGGGCTGGCATCCACTGGTGTTCGGTTCGATTGCCGAGAAGGTTGTGAAGCTCGTAGAGTGCCCACTGCTGCTGCTTCGCTCAGCCAAACCTGAGACAGAATTGAAGACACGGTCAGACCGATCGATTGAATGGTGGTAGAAACAGCCCTCATCGACAGTTCTGAGAGGACGCATCGCAGTTATTGATTTCAGCAAAAGGAATGTCCCTGCGCCGTCCCTACGGGACTCCGGGATCATTCTTTGGAAACTGCTTTCCCCACGCTGAAGCGCGGGGCTAACAAACGCTGCGCCTAGCCTCAATGCTGTTCATATAAGGAGAGGCGCGGGCGAGGACGCCGGCGCTACATGCCGCCGTTGGTGGAGGCTTGCGCTACATGCCGCCGTGTAGCTTTCCCCACGCTGAAGCGCGGGGCTAACAAACGCTGCGCCTCCGGCGCGCCTAGCCTCAATGCTGTTCATATAAGGAGAGGCGCGGGCGAGGACGCCGGCGCTACATGCCGCCGTTGGTGGAGGCTTGCGCTACATGCCGCCGTGTAGGTCGTATTCCTTAACCGAACAGCATTGCGCCTAGCCTGCTTTCATAGACGGTCGGACGACACGGAATTCAAGGTCTGGTGGGGTATCTGAGGGCCCGGAGGCCCTCAGGACAGCCGATCTGGAGATTGGCGCTAAAATTTTCGGCGACCTGTGAGAAATGCAGGATAGCAAGGCATTACTTATACAGCCATCAATAGCCCGATTGATCGAGTCTCTGCGCTTGCAAGGTGGGGATTGCCTTTTCGCTGGTCCGGTCAAGGGCAACGCGCAGCAGGCCGGAGTTGGGAGTTTCGACGAAGGGGGTGGTGGGCGGTCGTGATGGAGAGATGGGTTCGCCTTCCGGCGAACCCGCTCCAGAGGCATTTAGGAAGGGGGACAGTGCGGGGTACAGAATTGTGGCGGAGACATAAGCGGCGAGCGGAAAACTGGGTACTGCGTGGAGTTGAGTGAGGATGCCTCTTTGTATGAAGGGTACGGCAGAGTCGGGCGACAAACTGAGCAGAAAGGCTCACGATCCGCGAAAACTTGTTGAAACGGGGACCGTGCCTGAAAACCAGGCGCGAGGCACTGATTGTGCGTTTTCTCTGCGGGTACTATGATAGGAAACACCGTTTCCCCTTCGCGCGAAGCTGGCTTTCTGCTGATACCAACGATCGGGAAGGCCAATATCCTCCAACAGGACCACCTCGAAGGAGGTGCAAATCCGATGGCCGCTGACAACAAATCGACATTCGATCTGGCTGGTTTTCTAGCTAATGCAGGTCTCGGACGCCGAATCGTCAACCTGAGGCCAAAGGAGACATTCTTCTGCCAGGGAGATCCGGCGGACTCGGTATTTTATCTTCAGCAGGGGCGCGTGCGGCTTACAGTTGTTTCGCAGAGTGGCAAGGAGGCGACTATCTCGCTTCTGAACGCCGGCGAGTTCGTTGGAGAGGAGTCTCTTGCGGCGGTTCCGGGGCTGCGATTGTCCACGGCAACTGCGATGAACGCGTGTACAGCGCTCAAAATTGTAAGGGAAGAGATGGTGCATGTGATGCATGAAGAGAATGCATTGTCGGAACTCTTCCTCAAGTTTCTGCTGGCCCGCAGCATGCGCACGCAGGCCGACCTGGTGGATCAGCTTTTCAACTCCAGCGAAAAGCGGCTGGCGCGAATTCTGTTGCTGATGGCGGAATTTGGCAAGCCGGGAGAGCCGGAAACATATATCCCTCCGATTACGCAGGAAACTCTGGCGGAGATGGTTGGGACGACGCGGTCGCGGGTGAGCTTCTTCATGAATAGATTCCGCAAGCTCGGCTTCATCAGTTACAACGGCGGCATCAAGGTGCACAAGTCGCTACTGAATGTAGTGCTGCTCGATCAAGTGTCGGAGCCTAATCCGGAAGTCTGACAGCTTAAGCCGGGGTCCCCTGTGAATCGAGAACGTTTTCCAGGGCCCAGGGGTTTCCAGCCAGGTCGTAGTGAAACTCTCCCTGCTTATCGATAATCAGCTTGCTGGCGGGAAACAGAAATCCAGTGCTTTTTGCCGGGTCGGTGTCGTTGATGTCGAATTGGCCTACCGCCAAGTCGTAAGTATGGGACTGCGACGGCGGATCGGATTCATCGAGCGGATGCGGCCGGCTGGTAATGAAGATAATCCTGCGACCGGTGGATGTGGGGACCATCTGGATGAAGGCCACGTCATAGCTGAGAGCACCAGTAATCGAACATTGCCCAACAGCTTTGGTATTGGAAAGCGCAGTAGCCAATCCCCGGTCCTGGCCCTCCTGGAATGCAAGTGAAAGCAGCTGAAGGTCGGCAGGAGTCGTGTAGTTGTAAACGATGAGAGTGACGCTCACGGTGTTTCCGGCAAGAGCGTAGGTGCCCTGAATTGTTTCGTAGTTCGAGCTGCCGGCGCAGGCAGGAGTGGTTGCCAGAGTGAACGAGCCCAGCAGGATCAGGATGGGCCATCCTGACCTGCGAGCGACTTGAATTGCGCGTGAGAGTATTCGCATTTTGCGATCCTCCAGGGTCTGGCGGGACCCTGCGTGCCGCAAGCCTCAAACTATGCGGCGGACTTGACTTCGATATGTGTTTTGGCCTGGAGGAGGTCATCGAAGATGGCGCGATATTCAATCATCGCGGTGCGGAGCTCTTCAGTGGAGGCTTCGACCTGGCCAAGACGGACTGCGATCGAATGGGCATGGCGGTAGTTCTGCATGACGCCTGGATAGTGGACAGAGACATCGGCGGCGCGCTGTTCAAAACTGGAAGGAGGATATCCGCGGGCTTCAAGAAGCGCATTGATGAGGTCGTCGGCCTCAGTGACGGCCAGCCTGGGGTGATCGAGGAAGCGGGCCTGCGCGGTGTTCCATTCGGTAACGAAGCGCTCGCGCTCGTTGATGCCGAGTTCGCGGATACTCAGGGTCGCGACACGTTTCTCACGTTCAGAGAGCTTGGCCTCGGCCTCGCGGGCAGAGCCGTGGCTGTCAACAGCGCGAGCGTACTCGGAGCCGAAACGGCTGCGTAAGGCGGTGGTCTTCTTCTTTCGCATTTCAACATAGGCGGCAATCGCAATGATGATGAGAAGAGCGAGCACAAACGCGGCGACGAGGATCTGTGTGGTTGTGAATTCGTACCCCATGAACTGGTAATCCATTGCATTCTCCTGTGCGTGGAATTCGGCGACGGCATAAGGTCGCTGGTTGATTGTGGAGGCCCAGGGGGAGGGCCCATGCAATCGATCATGGGCGCAGAGCAGATATTTGACTGTCTACAATTGCACGCTCTGCGAAAAAGGGTCGTGGGCCTGGCGGCAGGAAAGAATTGCGGGGGAATGCAGGCTGCAGACGCGCGTCATGGGTAATCTCAGCCATTTGCCGGGGCACTGGTTCAACGCGGTCTGCGGTCCGTCGGGTCTCTTCTCGTGCTCTGTACCTTGGGCCGATAGGTTTCCAGATCGCGGAGGCGGAAAGGCGTGAAGCCGGAATCCCGGTCAGCCCGCCAGTCTTCGCTCTCGCTCAGGTCGCTGTGCCTGAGCAATTCACGCTGATAGCCGGAGCCGAAGTAGTTGCGGAAGGGGGCGGATTTTTCTCTGCGAGCGTCCATGACCGCTTTGACCGCCAGGAGCGCGAGGAAGAGGAGGACGGCAAAGACGCCCACCAGCAATTGGACATCGGTGAAGTGATACATCGGATCCTCCTTTGCATTGGGGTTCGGGAAAGCCAGCGGGAGGTGCCCGCGCCAGCAGCGAACTTACAAGGAGTGTGGAGCGAAAGGGAGACGAAGACTGGTCAAGATTGCTCAGCAGGGCGGATCTGGGTGAAAAGCGTAGCCGGGTGTGCGATTTTGAGCAGTACCCAGGCCGCTGATTGGTTGAAGCTGGTTGTCACATTGCGAAAGAGGGAAAGAGACGCAAAAACCTGACCGGAGAAGAGGTCGCACCATGGAAGAACATCGTTGCAAGATCGCGGCGGTTGGAGTGGAAGACTCGCGGTGCCAGAGCCTGGTAGACGGCGCAGTGGTTGAGATGGAAGACCAGCGTTGCCAAAGCCTCAACTTTTTTAGGGCAGTGGTTGACATCGAAGACCAGCGTTGCAATTTCGTCGAGATGCGAATGGAAGACCCTCGCTGCAGCAACCTACACGCAAGATGGTGATTGAGGCCTGAAATGGAAGTGAGATCAGGCGCTTCAGTTTGATGGATCCGTCAGAGCCGAGGCGGATAACCTCAATCAATTTGTTAACCAGAAATGAAATGCAACAGTAACTGAAAGGGAATCAATGATGCTCATCATTGTGATTGTTGTTCTAGTGCTCGTGTTCGGTGGGGGTGGCGGATACTACGGCTACAACCGATGGGGCGCAGGCGGAGGAGCGGGGATAGGGCTTGGTACGATCCTGGTGATTCTGCTTGTGTGCTACCTATTAGGCCTCTTCAGATAGAGAGGCTCTGCAGCAGGGGCGGCTTGCTGCCGGGCTATTGGCGACCGAGCGGGGATCGCCGACCGGAGGCGGGTAATTCGCATTGAAACCGGTGCAAGAAGGAAAGAGATGCAGATCGCGATGAGCCATGGGCTGGCGCTGGTGAGTTGGCGCGAGGTTCGGCTCTTACGGGATTTCAATGGCCGTGACTTAACCTGGTTGCTGATTGGAGTGGCGCTGGCCGTGGTAGTCATGTGGGTCATTTCAAGGCAGGGGCGGCGCTGGTTTTAGATACTTGTTCACAAAGTGCTGGGCGTACGCGGGCTTGCCGATCGGGATGGCGATTCGGTCATCGTCGATGGGAACGATAGATTGTCATTCTATTGAGCCGGTAAAGGCAGCGTCTGGAATGACTCCAACTAAGCCCGGCGCTCACAGCGCCGCAGGCGGTTCGATCGATCACCCAGGGCTTGAGATTCTGCGCTGATTGGCTTTGCTGCGGCGATCGCCAAATATTCTGAGGCGTCGATCCGCAGCTTAGCCAATTGCGCTTCTTACGATGAACTGGTGTTGCGGGATGAGACTAGGCCTTTGACCGTGTGATTTCGTGCCTCCCACCCTAGCGACAAAAACAAGAGCGTTGCGAGGGTGGGGCACCCATCATTGGTACAACTTCAAGCGGTCATGGACCTAGAGGCCTCGACGCCCGGCGATCAAGTTGTAGATCAGGACGATGACCGCTATGACGAGCAGAATGTGGATGAGGCCGCCGCCGACATGGAGCGTGAAGCCGAGGAGCCAAAGAACGACGAGAATGACAACAATTGTCCAAAGCATGATTGGTCCTTTGCATCGAGAGTGCCCGGAAGCAGAGTTGCCTTCCGGGCAGTCTCGAATGGTCTTCAAGCGTTCTTAGTTGGAGGCGATGGCCTGGGCCTTAGCATCCCTGACCGCGTCGAGAAATGCGTTGGCTGAGTTCGGAACCGTAACCTCTCCGCTCAAGATGCGGCGGGTTGAGATGTCGCGTCCGTAGATGGCTTCAGTGGAGTCGTCGTCGCGACGAATGGCTGCGCCGGTCAAAGTGAGTCCGGCAAAGAGGCCATTTGCCCGCGAGTAAGTGAGGACTTCGGTGTTGAGCTTCCAATCAGTGTCGGCAGATGCATGACGGCCAACCGGGCCGGCAGCGGCAGATGCGTCGCCGCCAAGTTCAAAGTTGCTGTTGATCAAATGCTTCATGCCCTCTTCGTTTTGGATGATCATGACCAGGTCGACGCCTTCGATGCCAATCTGCAATCCCCAGCTTCCGCCGGTAATGGTAAAGAAGGCAGGGGCGCTCCAGCCGTTAGGAGTGCGGCAGGTGGCTACGCCACGGCCATTCTCGGCACCAAGAACGAAGCCGCCCTTGAGCATGTGGGGCACGACGGCAATGCACTTGGCATGTTCGAGGACCTCTTGCGGAATGCCTCTATCCGGCGCCGACATGATCTCGTGAATGACTCGGCCTGCATGATCGAGGCGGTCGTCAGTTGATGCGCGATTGGATCCCGCCCAGGCGATGCTGGTCATGCTGAGTAATGCCACGAACGTCATAAGCTTCTTCATGAATTTCACCTTTTTTCTACCTTTGCGCAGCGTCACACTCTATCCGCGCACTGAGGCGCACAAGGTATCTACAACACTATGTCGAGTGAGCCGTGGCGTCTGAGCAAGAACGCTCACTGCGGGGGCGGCGCGCAGCCTGGAGGGTTGACCCAACGTGTGATCTGAAGTGCTCAGACCGCGATGGTTACCGCGGCTAAGCTGAGGAATGTCGGGGCAGTGAGTTCAGTCCTCGACGGATGTGAGGAGATCGAATGAACGGAATCAAATATCTTGCAATAGCGGCAGTGGCGGCGATATTCGTTGCAGCAGGGGTCCCGAAGGCAGAGGCTCAGATCAGCTTGAACATTGGAGTCGCCCCGGTCTGTCCTTATGGCTACTACGACTACACGCCCTACCAATGTGCTCCCTACGGATATTATGGCCCGGAGTGGTTCAACGGACGTGTCTTCATTGGTGCAGGACCGTGGTTTCATGGCAGGGACGAGTTCCGTGGCCATGTGAACAACAACTTCGACCCGCAGCGGGGCTACAACGGCCGCTTTCCAAACAACGGTGAGCGGGCCACCATGCGGAGCCGAGCACCCAGAAGCTTCAGGGGCAATGAAATGCGCGATGGGCGCGGCCATGCAAATGGGGAGAATCACGGCGAAGGGAAGCGCTAGATCGCTTCCTGGGTGCAAGCGGTCGAATGGCGGGAGTGGGCTCGATTCAGAGCATCGGGTCGCCTTTGATAAACGACCGCTTCACAGCTTCCCGTCGATTGAGCGTACTTACCGGCACTGTGACGTCGCGACCGATTTCACACGAAGTGAACAGAAGTGAAGCGAATTGTCCCAGGAGGGCACATGAATAGCAATCGAGTGAAAGGTACCACGGATGAGCTGGTTGGAGTTGCCAAACAGAAGGCTGGCGGGTTGACAGGCAGTGCGAAGCTCCAGGTTGAAGGCGTAGCCCAACAAGTGAAGGGCAAGCTGGAGAACGCATGGGGCCAATCGAAGGATGCCGTTCGGAAATCAAATGAGGAAGCCGCGGCAGGCTCCAAGCCCGTTGAGTAACCTGCGGCAAGCTCTGGAGCAGTGGGAGGTCACCTTGAAGAGGGTGGCCTCGATGCATCAGCGGCCGCGTCTTGCATGGTATGAGCTTCAAGCGTTAGCCTTGGCCATGCTGCTCCGATTTGCACGGTGAAGCCAAACGAGCGCAGGCAGGACGCTGTCATTTCAAAGCAAGGGCCATCTCGTTGGGTCCGGGCCCTGGTCAAATCGCTCGGCCCTGGCATCATCACCGGAGCTGCCGACGACGACCCGTCGGGCATTGCGACCTATTCCGTTGCCGGCGCGCAACTGGGCACAAAGCTACTTTGGACCGCACTTGTGACGTGGCCTCTGATGGCCGCGGTGCAAATGATGTGCGCGCGCATTGGCAAGGTGACCGGACAAGGGCTGGCCGCAAACTTCAAGCATCGATTCCCGAAGTGGATACTGCTGGTGTTTGTTTTTGCGCTATTGGCTGCGAACACGATCAACATTGGGGCGGACCTGGCCGGGATGGCAGATGCAGCCGCAATGTTGTCGGGCATCAATTCCCGTTGGTTCGTGGTGGTGTTTGCGCTGTCGATTTCATGGGCGACGGTCAGGCTTCAATACAAGCAAATTGCGAAGGTTCTCAAATGGTTAGTGCTGGTGCTTTTCGCGTATCCCATTACCGCGTTTGTGGTGGGAGCCAATTGGGGCGAGGTGATGCGAGATACCTTCGTTCCCTCGATGCCGCATAGCAGAGAAGGATGGGCGACGCTGGTTGCAATTCTGGGGACTACGATCAGCCCGTATTTGTTTTTCTGGCAGGCGAGCGAAGAAGTTGAAGAGGAGAAATCGGAAGGGCAAAGTACTCTGGCTCTGCGCAGAGGGGCCACAGCCGCGGAACTGGGACTAAGAAACGTCGATGTGGGGGTTGGTGCGTTCTTTTCGAACATGGTGATGTTTTTCATCATCCTGGCCACTGCGGTCACCCTCAACCGGCACGGCATCACGCAGATTGAAACATCCCGTCAGGCAGCGGAGGCGCTCAGGCCATTTGCGGGCAGGTTCGCTACAACCCTTTTCACGCTGGGGATTGTGGGTGTTGGATTTCTCGCCATTCCAACGCTGGCGGGGTCGGCTGCATACGCATTTGCGGAGACCCTGGGATGGCGCCAGGGCCTGAACATGAAGTTGCGCCAGGCGCGCTGGTTTTATGCGCTGATTCTGGTTTCCACGGGTGTAGGCGTGGCGCTGGATTTCATCGGCATCAATCCAGTCAAGGCGCTCTACTGGACAGCGGTCATCAACGGCTTGGTGGCGCCCTTTCTCCTGGTCGCAATCCTTGTGGTGGCGGCGGACAAAAAGCTGATGCAGGGCCAGCCGAGTTCGCGGCTTGGATGGATTGTTGTGGCATTCACGACTGCGGCGATGTTCGCTGCGGGGGTTGCGATGTTTGTTGTGTAGTGCGTTGTTGGCGGTTCCCTGGCCGCCGATCCACCGGCATCGGCGTACGGAGAGCAGTTCAACAAAGCGCTGGCGAGGCCTGCGTGGAAGTCTTGACCGAGGCGCAGGAAGTACGAAGGCTGATCAACAGTACGAACAAGAGCAGGGCAAACTGATCGCAAAGCAGACCCAGGAGCGGCAGCAACTGCAGGAGATGCAGGATGCCGATCACCAGCGGACGGCGAACGCTTCGCCTGCTATGGAACAGAAGCACCAGCAACAAACGCAGCAGTTAGTTCAGAAGCACGCGGCACAGCAACAATCGCTACAGGCAAGGCAACCCCAGGCTCGTTCGTCGGGCGGAGGGGGCAAGAAGCGCCAGGATCGCTTTGATTCCGATGCGCAGATGATTGGGTGAGGCAATTGCGGCCGGGTCTTAAAGGGCAGGCCGTGTTTTTCCTTGTTCAGCAAGGATCAGCATCAGGGCCGAGAAGTCGAGCGATGGCGCCAGCCCGCTGAGTATTCGAAATTCAGGCAACCCGACTTGCCGATGTCTGCATGTCTCTGTTCTCTGCGGAGTCGGCGTTGCGCGTGCTGCGGGCCTTCCATACGCCGAAGCAAATGCCACCCACCATGAGCGCGACAAAGAGGCAAAACAGAGGAACTGACCAGGTCTGGAGGGTTCCCGACCACATGTGGACCATGTGGCGGCCATATTTGACACCGAGCCAGGCGACGAAGGAGTAGCGCAGGGTTCGCGCAGCACCGAACACGAGGAGGAAACGGCTGCGCGAGACCCCCAGGGCACCGGATGCGAGTACGAAGGGCGAAAGCGGAATGGGAGGCGGAAGCACTGCGGGAAGAAATACCGCCAAGACTGGGTGATGCTCGACCCACGCGATGAGGCGCACAAGCAGGCGTGCAGGTACGTAGCGGCGCAAGGTGACCTCTCCGCCGCGGCGGCCGATATGCCAGGTGGTGTATCCGCCGAGCAGGCTGCCGGTGATGGCGCTGAACACGAGTAGCCAAGGGTTTCCGCTGTGGGCCGACAGCCACAGGAGCAGCAGGTCAGTGCTGCCGGGGATGGGAAGAGGAATAGCGGAAGAATCAAAAACCGCAACGGAGAAGAGGCCAAGGGGCCCAAGGTGGGTGAGCCAGTGCGGCAACACAGGATGATGGACCTGGGGGACTGGCGATTGAGCCGGCTGAGCGACTAGCAAACTCATGTGGTCCTCATTTTGCTTTGGCTCCCAATGGCTAAGGTTCTGGGACAATAGACGATTGCGTTCGCGCCCTGGTAAGCAAACTCATGGCTTTTTCCCTTCGCAAAGGGAAGAACTGTTTGGCGGTGCGAATCGACGAACGCTCATTGTGCAGGTGCACCACGCAAGGTGATCCAGTAGTACCGTCGCCAGCAAAAGATGCAGCGAACGGGACGCACCGCGAACATCGCGAGCAATTCGTCGATTGACCGCATTTCGGCTTGCTTGAACTTCAGGGAGTTGCAGCGAGGGCATTGTCGCTTGAAGCAAAGCAGGTGCGGCAACCAATCGGGCCAATCTCGTTTTGAATTGCTCATTTGACCGATCCCTTACGGCATTCTTCGCGTGAAGCTAAAGTGCATTCGGTTCTGCGGGGCTCGAGTGCTCGTCCAACCAGGAGAGCAGACAGCGAATGCTGCCCGTAGCCAGGGCTACGCTGGAATCAGCAGCTCCGTAGTAGAGATTGATGGTATCTCCGTCCGCGCCGATGGTCTGCCCACAAGGGAACACAACATCCTTGACATCTCCGTTGCGCTCATAAGGTTCTTCAGGGCCGAACATCCACGAGTCACCGCGTTGCAGGCAAATCTCGGGCCGCTCCAGGTCAAAGAGTGCGAGGCCGAGGCGGTAGATGCTCCCCGATGCTGTCTGGCGGACGCCATGATAGATCGTGAGCCATCCCTTTTCGGTTTCGATGGGCGGAGAGCAGAGGCCGATCTTATTTGCATCCCACCAACCCCCGCGCCGCGCCGCGAGCATGATCTTGTGACTTCCCCAATGATGCAGGTCGGGCGAGTAGGAGATCCACATGTGCGCGCCCAGGGGCGTGACTGGACGATGAACCAAGGCCCAGCGGCCGCCAATCCGCCGAGGCAAGAGGGCAGCGTCCTTGTCTTCAGGCTGCATTATGACGCCGTAGCGCTCGAATTTCTGGAAGTCCTTGGTGAGCGCCAGCGACACCCCGGGACCTCCTCGCGAGAAGGAGGTGTAGACCACTGCGTATTGCTCAAGCTCGGGGACGTGGGTGATGCGGGGATCTTCGATGCCCCAGATCTCCTCGGGAAACTCAATTGGGTTCGGGAGCAAGGTCGGCTGGGGGTCAATGCGCCACCCATCGATGCCGTTTGTTGAGCGCGCGGCGCAAAGATGCGAGATGCCGGTGCGGTCTTCAACGCGGCACAGCAGCAAGGTATCACCATCGGCCAGACGCACGGCCGCAGCGTTAAAGACGCTGTTGATTGGATACGGCCAGTCTTCGCGAGCGAGAATGGGGTTGGCGGGATGCCGTGTGAAGAGAGGGCGATCTAAACATGGAGCGGGCTTCGGCGTATCCTGGACGCCGACCTCCAGTAATTCAGCCGGCACAATTGGTTGATTCAAAAAGTGACACTCGCTTCCTGTTCGAGTTCATTTGCGTTTGGTACTGTGACAGCCTGCATTTCGAGGAGTGCCATCAGGAATGAGAGAGTCGACTCTGCTCCCTGGTTTTCGTTAATGCGATCGGGGTGCAGACCGTCTCTGCAACCGCCGGTTGTGGCGTCATAAATGGGAACCTGCAAATCGTTCCTGCCCAAGAACCAGTTGAATACCCGCTGAGCCTCCTCAAGCCAGGATTGCTCTTCAGTGAGCCTGAAGACCTCAAGGCAAGCGGAGATTGTTGAACAGGCCTCAACCGGCTGCTGATCGAATCGTGCCTTTTCACTTCCTTCAACAAAGAATCCGTTCGAGCCGATGGGGACAAAGACATCAGGATCGTCCCGATGCTGTTGGGCCACGAGCCACTTCAGGGAATCCATGCCAACCTCGATCATACGCTGGTTGTCGCTTCGCCATCCTGCAAGCAGGAGGGCCTGTGGGAGCCTTGCATTCGAGTAAGAGAGGCTCTTCTCGAACCATTTCCATGTTGCTGAGTGGCTGCGTTCGTAGATGTCGAGCAGTTGATTGGCGAGGGTATTGCGGGCACCCTGGATGGTTCTGTCTCCTGGGAACCAGTCAAGGTAGGCTTGCATGCCCAGAATGCTGAAGGCCCACGCGCGTGGGCTGGTGAATGAGAGGGTTGCAGGAGCGGCGGCTTCAAAGAGGCGGCCAGCGGCTCCGCGCAGCCCAGCGTTCCGCGAGTGCCCCAGCACATTCCCAAGGGCCCAAAGGGCACGGCCATGGCTGTCATCCGAGCCGACATCTTCAAGCCATTTGCGTTCATAACTGAGAAAGTTTCTGAACCGGCCAGTATCGGTGTGAAAGGCGAGCCAGAGGAAGGAGAGATAGCGATGGGAGGGATTTGAAAGGCGGCGCTTGCCGACGCGAATCGGGCCTTCGTCAAGAAGGGTGGAGACGATGAGAGCGCGAGCGTTGTCGTCGGTGGTGTACCCCTCGCTGCAATTGGGGACGGAAAAGATGGCATGCTGCAGAATCCCGGTGTCGTCAGTCAACCTCAACATGTGTGAGGTCTTCAATGGCGGCAGGGTGCCCGTAGCTTTGTCGAGCCAATCCGTGGTGCGTGCGGCTCTTGGTTGCAAGGAGCGTTCGAAGCGCGCGCGCTGGAAGCTGGCCATGTAGGCCTGAGCGGTCTTGGGCCAAGTCGTTCCGCGCGAGTAGAGGTAGGCGCGCTTGCGCATGGCGTGGCGCTCCGCGTCGTTCTCGAGCAGCCCAAGAACTGCGTTTGCGATGGCGTCGGGGCTGTCGAATGGGACAATCACGCCTCTTTTGTCAGCGAGGAGCTCCCTCGCATGCCAATAGGGAGTAGAGACGATCGCCTTTCCCGCACCAAGCGCAATGGCAAGTGTGCCGGAGACGACCTGCGCCTCCTGCCTGTAGGGCGTGATGTAAATGTCCGCGGCGCCGACATGTTCCACAAGCTCTTCAGCGCTGACAAAGCGATTGTTGAGGATCAACTGCGAAGAAACGCCGAGTTGCTCAGCCAGCGCCACCAGGCTTTCGCGATAGCGCTCGCCTTCACGGCGCCGGATGTGGGGGTGGGTAACCCCAGAGACGAGGTAGACGACGTTCGGATGCCTGGCGCGAATAGCGGGCAAGGCCCGAATCACATTCTCGATACCTTTGTTTGGCGACAGAAGGCCGAACGTGAGCAGTACCGACTTGCCCTCTGTGCCGAAGCGATCCTTGAAAAAGTTCGGATCCATGAAGGGCAGATCGGGCACACCGTGGGGGATGACATCGATCTTGCCGGCTGGGACGGAATAGACTTCGCGAAGCATCTGAGCAGCCAACTCGCTCATGACTACGATGCGATCGGAAAGCTGCGCTATCTCCTCGAGCACAAGACGCTGATCTGCGCTCGGTTCGCGCAGCACGGTGTGGAGCGTGGTGACAAGCGGCATCTTCAGCCGGTGCAGCAAGGTGAGGATATGTCGACCGGCGGCGCCGCCGTAGATGCCGTATTCATGCTGCAAACAAACAAGATCGTTGCCGTTGAAGTTGAGAAAGTCGGCGGCGCGCTCATACGAGGCAATGTCCTCCTGTGCAAGTTCGAGCCTTACCTGTTCCGGATACTCGTAACTGGAATCCGGATCGTTGACGGGAATAGCAAACAGGCGCTCGTGTCCGTATTCAGTACCGAGAGCAGTGCACAAGTCGGTTGTAAACGTGGCAATGCCGCATTCACGCGGCAGATAATTTCCGATAAACGCGATGCGCGTAGGAAGAGGCAACAAACAGGCCTTGTTTGGGGTATTCACAAATGCCTCCTGTGGTGACTTTATGATGGGCTTGTCTGGAGCGATCATCTCAGGGAACGACATTTTTCCTGCTCTCATCGTTCATTGCTGACAGGATCTCGAACGGGACAACGATCAGAATCGATCTGACACTTGCTGTGGCACTTTCTTCTGGATCTAGTTGAGCGTGTGCTGCGGCCTCGATGTGAGACCGCAGCGGTCTCATCGTTAGAGGGAAACGCTTATCGCAACGCCCATGCCCGGATACCTGCTGTTGAACAGGTAATAGCCGTTGTCAACGTATTCGACATAGACCTCGTCCGTGTTGTACCAGTTGGAGCCCCAGTCTCCCGGCCATGGATCAACCATGCTGAACCAGAAGCCATCGTACTGGAAGCGTGGATACCCGCCGACCATCATGAAGGGCAGGCCTTCAATGCGGAAGTCGTGATTGTGACCGAAGTCTCCACCGTACTGCTGCTCGGGGATCCGGTAGCCGCTATATCCGCCGCGCTGGTCCCAGGTGCGATGGTCGCTTTGCCAGTTTCCGGCGCGGTGCTGCTGCCAGCCGGTTTGTTCCACGCGTTGCTGTTCCTGGGTGCGTGGCTGTGACTGATTCTGGGTTTGCCGCGCCTGCTGTTGCGATCTTTGCTGTGGCTGACTGTGAACCGATTTTGCTTGCTGCTGGGCGTGTTGCTGCGGCTGTGCCGTGCGCTGCTGTTGTGCATGTTGCGCTGGTTGGCTTTGCGTGGGTCGCGATTGCTGTTGAGCGTGCTGCTGTGGCTGACTTTGTGGGGGACGCGATTGCGACTGCGCATGCTGTTGCGGTTGGTTATGAGCCGGTTGCGAATGCTGTTGCTGCGCGTGCTGCTGCGGCTGGCTTTGAGCCGGACGCTGCTGTTGAGCATGTTGCTGGGGCTGCGCCGGACGCGATTGCTGATGCTGGGGTTGGGCTTGTGCCGGCTTTGACTGGGCGGGTTTGTCCGCTCCGTGCTCCTGCGCGGCAAACGCAGGAGCAGTGATTGCGAGAAGTGCTGCCAGGATGGCGGCGGTGCCGATTGTTGTTGTTCTCATTTTGGTGCCTTCATTTCTGTGGTGCGAATTCTGTGGTGTTACTGCAAGCTTCCAGTGGTTGCATTGATTGGGCTGCCGATGGCGTCGCCTGAAACCACGAGCTCGACCCTGCGGTTTTCCTGCCTGCCGGCGGAGTTGTCGTTTGAGGCTACAGGCGCGGTATTGCCGAAGCCTTGTGCGGTAACTGAGTTGGTTGATACGCCTTCTTCGACCAGGTAGGTGCGGACTGCATCTGCCCTGTTTTCAGACAGCATCTGATTCATCGTGTTGCCGCCAACGTTGTCTGTGTAGCCGCCGACTGCGATATTCAGGCCTGGGTAGGAGATCAGGATGCCGGCAACCTTCGCCAGCTTCTCCCTTGCACCTGACTTGAGCGAGTATTGGCCAGTGTCGAACAGAACATCGGACATGCTGACGATGAGGCCGCGTGCACTGTCGCGCGTCTGAAGAATCTTGTTCAATTGCTCAGACAACTGCGCGCGCATGGCGGCTTTGTCGCTGTTTGCCTGGTGCTCACTCTCTTGCGCCTGCTGAGCGATGCGGCGGGACTGGTCCGCATCGGTTTGAGCTGCGGAGACCGCGGCGGCCGAAGCGGTTTGATTTGCGGCCATGTCGGCCTGTGCCTTTGCGGCATCCATTTGCGCTGAGGTTAGCGCGGCGTTGGATGCTGCCTGGTTTGCGGCCATCCTGGCTCTTGAATTGTCCGCATCGGCTTGCGCATGGGCGGAGTCAGACTGCGCTGCGCTTATGGCAGCGGCTGAGGTCGCCTGGTTAGCGGCCATGGTGGCCTGTGCGTTTGCCGAGTCGGCTTGTGCTGCGGAGACCGCGGCATTTGCGGCAGATTGATTTGCCGCCATTTCAGCTCTCGCCCTGTCTGCGGCGGCATGCGCGCTGGCAGCATTGGACTGCGCCTGGGCAGTAAGAAGGTTTGCGTCGGCTGCCTGAACCTGCAACCTCACTTGCGCGTCGGTCGATGCCTGACGTTCAGATGCGAGACGGGCTTCGTCATCGTGCTTAACAGCGATCTCTCGCGCATCTTCGGCGGTCTGTACGGTCTGGCGCGCAACTGCAATCAGGGACTTCCTGTCGAAGTGCTTCTCGGTGGCATATTCGTCGACGTTCTTCATTTGCGCGCTCGCGTGCTGGAAGCTTTCGGGGGCGTAGGTTTCCGCCCCTTCGGACTGAGCAATGCGCATGGCATTGCGTGCTTCGTAGAATTCGAGGGGAAGGTTAGCGTTCAGGACAATGGGGTCGAATTTATACCCTGTTGGAAGATATCCGCCACGCTCCATCAGTTCATACCTGGCGTTGACGGCCTCACTGGTGCCCTTTGTATCTGGCTGCACGATGTTCTCAAGCACAACGACATTGCTCGGCTGGCGCACAGCAAAGTACGGTTCAGCGGTCACAATCAGAGCGAAAGCCTGAAGATCGGTGGTTGCCGTAAGCCTGCTGCGATCGTTGCCGCCGAGGAGTACTTCACCAAGATTCACGGCGCGGCCTTCGGGGGAGATGGCCCACATCACGTAAGTGAGATATTCACCGCCGAAATTTGTAGGCGGCTGCAGGTTCGCAAATTCCGCTTCTACTTCCATGGTGCCGCGCTTGCTGCGCACCTTGGCTTTGCCGCTCGCCGAAGGCAAGAGGGTGGTTCCAGCGAAATCGACATCCGTAGCGCCGCTGCGTTGACGGTAGTTGATCGCCTGGATTGTGCGGCTAACCTCTACCACGCGGAATGTGGAGGGTGAACCAGGGGATTCAACCAAGGTAGTTTGCGGGCTGGCTTGAGCAAACACGCTCAACCCCATTGCAGTACCGATCGCTAGCATGATCTTGAATTTCACGTTATCTCCTGGCAGGCAGGAATCTGCTATAGTGCGCTGCACGTGCGTTTTGTAGGGCGGATATGGATTCTTGTTGCAGTGCAGTGCGCATGGCTAATGGCCGACGCGGAACTGCGTGAGGTAGTCAAGAAGATTGAAGACCTTCAGAAGCCAGATGACTACCGCAATTACTACAACGGCATTGAGGATTCCCTTGATCTGGCCCTGCATGGGGATAAAGCGGTTGATAAGCCATAGCAGAACGCCAATTACGGCCAAGGTGATCACCAGAGTTACAAGGGACATTTTCTTCTCGATTCTGGGAACTGAAGCTGATCGACTCAGCGTCATTGAGTGTGGTGCGGTTTGCCTCGATCTTGCCTGTATCCGCACAAGACGCGGCGCGCCAAGGATACGGCTGGCTAAAAGGATAGGTGCCGAATGGGCTGGCCTGGCTCACGAACCACGTGGAGGATGAGGAGGGAAGCTCTTCTACAGACTGATGATTGCAAATCGAGAACAGAGATACTGAGCTAAATTGCTCCCACCAGGCACCGCGGAAGGCTCCGCCAAAGATACCTCGGCCGGGACGTCTCGTGCAGCCTCAGGCATATCAGACGATTGCCGGTTTGGAGATCGCCAATTCAGGCAACGACTAGGGCTTGCTTGTTGAGTCAGCTGAAGCGTGGGCCGGAAGATCTGAAGCAATGCCGTCAGAGGGGGAGACCGGCGGTTTGGCGGGAGGTGGAATTTCGGTTCCGGCGGGAAAGACGAGGATCTTGATCGTACCCCAATCGGCGCCTGAGTTGACAACTGGCTGCTTGCCCATCCCCAGCGTCCTGAGCTGACTGTCGTCAAACCCGAAGTTGTCCACCAGGTACTCTCGTATAACCATTGCCCTGGCTTCGGTGAGCACGAGCTCCTGCTTTGTATCGCCTTCCATGCCTGAAGAGACCTCAATCACGGCAAGGCCGAATGGATTGTCGGCCAGGAACGCACCAGCGGCCTTGAGCGACGCCTGGTTTTTCAACTTGGCTGCTTCGCGAGTGTCGAAGAGCTGCTTCGCCGTGTAGGTAAACACTTTCGAAGGTGTAGCCGTCGGGAGTTGATCAATCCTGTTTGCTGCGAGATCTGCCTCATTTTCGTATCCGCGCCTCTTGAAGAAGCCGCTCAACAGGAAATTGTGCTTCAGGGCTTCCATGTTTTCCTGGAAGTCCGTGACGCCGGATTGTGCCTGGAGCATAGTGGCGTGGAGAGTCGTGGTGGTCTGTTCGAGGTTGTTATAGAGTTGCTTGTCGTTTACCAGCGCCCCGACGGTTCCATCGCCATTATCAATTTTGGTGCTAACCGAAGCGATGTGTGCCGTAGCAACAGTCACGTTCTGGACAGCTTGTTGGCTGCTGTCCAGAATATCGTTGGCTTTCTTGAGCATGTCTGCCATCAACAGCGGCGGCTGGCTGCCGATGATCTGTCCATCTTTCACTTCGCCTTGGCCTGCGGATCCAAACGAGATGGCAACGTACTGATTTCCCAACATTCCCTCGGTTTCAATTGAGGCGACAGAGTCCTGCTTGATGATCTCGTGCGTCGATTTGTCGAGGTCCATGAGCACCGTGACTTTTTCGCCGGGCTTGTGCGGCAAGTCGATGCTCTTGACGGTACCGCTGTGAACGCCACCTACCTGGACGTCGGCACCTTCTGACAACCCAGCAACATTTTCGAATTGCGCCTTCAACTGGTATGTGGAGCGAAACAAGTACTCCTTGCTGCCGATGATGAATACGCCAGTGGCAAGGATTGCGAGTGTTGCGAAGATGAATGCGCCCAAACGTGCCAATCTTGACATAATGTCTCCTACGAGTGACTCAGGAATTCCTGCACAAACGGAATGGTGCTTTGCTGGAGGTCGTCAAAGGTGCCCTCGACGATTACGCTGCCTTGATCGAGAATTGCAAGGCGGTTGGCAATCGTCTTCGCGCTGTGCAGGTCGTGCGTAACGACGATGGATGCCATCTGACGCTCCCGCTGGAGCTTGAGGACCAGCTCGTCGATCTCTCCTGAGCTGATGGGATCAAGTCCGGCCGTGGGCTCGTCGAGAAGGAGAATCTCTGGCTCAAGTGCAAGGGCGCGCGCGAGTCCAACGCGCTTCTGCATTCCTCCGGAGATATCGGACGGCATCTTGTCCAAATTGCCTTCCATTCCCACTTCGGCAAGGAGTTGATTTACGCGTTCGCCGCGCTCAGATTTGGACAAGTCGCGCCGATGGTGTTCGAGGGGAAAGGCCACGTTCTCGCCGACGGTGAGCGAATCGTAAAGTGCAGCGTGTTGAAAGAGGAATCCCATCTTCATTCGGACTGCGTTGAGTCCGTCGAGGGAGAGTGCGGCGATGCTATTTGCGTTGATGCAGACAGAGCCAGAGTCGGGGGTTTCCAGACCGACAATCAGCCGGAGTAATACGCTCTTGCCTGTTCCGCTGCGGCCCAGCACCGCGAGGGTTTCGCCTCGTCTCACTGTAAGACCGATTCCTTTCAGGACGACCTGCCCATCGAAGGCTTTGAAGAGATCCTCAACAGCGACGACGGATGGTCTGGAATGCTCTTCCGGATCCTGCAGGCTAGTCGGGGTTTCAAGGGCTGTTGCCATTTTCATTGCACTCGCAGTTTCTGGGTGAGCTACTGGAAGACGACCAGGATGAGTTTGACCAGCACAACGTCTGCCAGGATGACGAAGAGTGAAGCAAGGACGACTGAGTTGGTGGCCGCACGGCCCACACCCTCTGCGCCGCCGCGCGTGCGCATGCCCTGGAAGCAGGCGACGAGGCCGATAATGAGGCCAAACACGGCCGTCTTGAATGTTGGTGGAAGAAAGTCCTTGAGAGTGGAGCCGGCGAAACCTGTAACGATGAACTGGTGGAACGAGATGGGCTGAACCAAGGTCTGAGCGACCCAGCCCATCAAGACTCCGCTTGCGTCCGCTGCGACCGTGAGGAGCGGCAGCATCAGGATGCAGGCCAGAATCCTGGTGGATGCCAGAAACCTGTAAGGGTTGATCGCGGACACTTCGATTGCATCGATCTGTTCCGTCACCTTCATCGAGGCAAGCTCTGCGCCAATGCCAGCGCCGACGCGCCCACTTACGACGAGGCCGGTGATGGTAGGGCCCATCTCCTGTATGACGGAGTAGACGACGGCCGAAGGGAGTATGGAGGTTGCTCCAAAGCGCGCCATGCTGGAGCGCACTTCCATGGAGAGCACAGCGCCGACGGCGGCGCCAGCGAGGGCAACGAGCGGGAGAGATTGCGATCCGACTTCATCGAGTTGGCGGATGAGTTCGCGCCACTCATAGGGCGGGGTGACAGCCGCACGAAGAACCCGCCAGGAAAAAGTGCCGAGACCGCCGAACCACTCGAAAAAGCCATTCACCAATCCGACTGTTGGGATTGCGGGACGCGGAGGATGAGCGCTTGAGTGACCTGGAATCGCGGGGAGCATTTCCGGCGAGGGAGTGATAGCTTGGCCGTTCAAGGGTTGGGTCCTTCCATGGGGGCACCGTGCCCATTGTTGAGGTGCATGCGTGAAAGCAGCGAGTGAGGCCCGCTATAGATGAACTCAAGACTGATATTCGCGCCCATTTGAGCGAGCATGGTGTAGTTGCCGATGCGGAATGCGTCTTTGGCGCCGAAGCGGTCAGGGTACCAACCGTAGACAGCTGTAAAAGAGCCAGCATAAGGAGCCAGCAGCGAGGGAACCGAGAAGACGCTGTGGCCGTCCTGTCCGCGTCGTGCAGTGAGGGTTGAGAGCACGGCGTGGCGCAACCGTGGAACGAATCCTCTACAGTCGCAGCGGTAGTACAACGTATCTTCTTTAAAGGCTTCCGCCAGCCCGTAGCGGACAGTAGTTCCAGTCGCGGCGATGGCGAAGTCTGAGCCAACGCGCTTGCCATAGCCTTCGGCTCCCTGGTTCCACTCTGGCGGAGAATTCGTCAACTGGCTGAAGCCGGCTCCCAAGGCAGAGCCAAAGACGGGGTACGGGCCGTATGCATCAAAGAGGTAGTTTTTGAGTTTCGTCTTCTGCGTGGGGCGAATGTAGGTTCGGTCTGGCTTCGCCAGGGCGGTATTCGACTCGGCGCCGGTTGGAGTTGTTGAAGGCGCGAGAGATTGCGATCTCATTGTCAATGGCAGTGTTACGAATAACGCTGAAATCGCCAGAAGGACCATATTCAGGTGAAGCATGCTGATTGACGGCCGAACGATGGAAGTGAAGGCGGGCAACAATGCGGTGTCAGCGCGACAATGGTAGATCGGGCTCCTCGCGATTGTTGTTAGAGTTCGCACATTGACGATGTTGCCAGAGTCGTCATACTCCGGGATGGTCACATTAGCTCGTTGCGATCTGAGGCTCGCCACTGTGAGGGACCGGGGCGCGTTGACCTGTGTGAGCAAAACAGACCAGACACGAGTTGGGTCGATCCGCACACAATAAAGGGTGCTTGAGCATGACTGAGCTCATGTGTTGGGTAGTCAGCTGATGATGTACAGCTGAATCTGTGTAGCGACGATTCGGGACTGCATTGTGAGTGTCAGGATGAGCGTTGCGCTTGGGGACTACCAACGGAGCCACGTTGTTTTTAAAGCTGTAGTTTTCTCAGCCACAATTACCGGTCATTTTCGATCTCGCGTTGCGCCCCCTGAAAGCTCGCCCATCGCACCGGCCAAACCGTTTAGAACTGGGGATAACTTTTGAAGAGCACTATCAGCCAAGTTGGATTCGATTGCGCCGCCTTTCTTGCCAACGCGGGTCTTGGCCGCAGAATAGTTGAGTTGCAACCGAAGGAGACTTTCTTCTCGCAGGGCGATCCTGCGGACACGGTGTTCTATCTGCAAACGGGACGTGCGAAGCTGACGGTAGTTTCGCAGGCTGGCAAGGAGGCGACGATTACGCTTCTGGCTGACGGAGATTTTGTTGGCGAGGAGTCGCTTGCATCGATCCCAGGGCTGCGGCTGGCGACTGCTTCAGCGGTAAATTCCTGCACGGCGCTGAAGATTACCCGGGATGAGATGACTCGTGTAATGCATGACGAACCGACATTTGCTGACCTGTTTTTGAAGTTCATGCTGGCGCGGAGCATGCGGACGCAGGCCGATCTCGTGGACCAGCTCTTCAACTCCAGCGAAAAGCGGCTGGCACGGATTCTGCTGTTGATGGCCGAGTTCGCCAAGCCGGGGGAGAGGGAGACCTTCATCCCGCCGATCTCGCAGGAGACCCTTGCGGAGATGATCGGTACGACGCGTTCTCGCGTGAGCTTCTTCATGAATCGATTTCGCAGTCTGGGCTATATCAACTACAACGGGCGGATTCAGGTGAACAAGTCGTTGCTGAATGTTGTGCTTCTGGACCAGTTGCCCGAAGAGAACACGAAGCAACCGACAATGCCGATCATTGAATCGATATTGAAGCCCGTCATTCCTTTGGTCGAGACTGTTTTGAAGCCGGTCATCCCGATTGTGAAGAAGTTTCTAAAGCCCGTGATCCCTGTTGTCGGAGCCATCAAGCGCAAATTGGCGACCGATCAATAGGACGGGAAAGAGGACGCGTAAGAAAACGGCATGGGTGTTTTAGAAGAAGAACACCGATCTCAGGGGATGGCGGGGCTGGATTTGACCGTTTGGGAAGCTCAAGACAATTCAATGGCGGAGAGGGAGGGATTCGAACCCCCGGTACCCTTGCGAGTACGTCTGATTTCGAGTCAGGTGCATTCAACCGGGCTCTGCCACCTCTCCGCTTTTGGTTTGACGGCCGATCCGTTCTGAGCGGGTAGCTCTGGGATGGATGACCGGGCAACCGGGCGCCGGACTTGCGCAGTGGCTTGCGCAACGCCGGACCCTCTATGAGGATACCGTATTGCGTTTGTGAGGTCGAGGGGGTATTGGGGTGTTGGGTGTTGGGTGTGGGGTGTTGGGTGTGGAGTATTGAGTGTGGGAAACAAATGGCGGGGCCGATCTTTAGGGATCGGCCCTTTTGTTCTGGGGGAGGGAAGGTAGAGATGGGTGAGCGGCTAGCGGCTGCTCGCGGTTTGGGTGTTGGACGAGGACATGTTGGTGAGCAACTGGATGTCGACACGTCGGTTCTGGCGGCGGCCGTCGGCGGAGGTGTTGGGGGCGACTTCCTTGTCCTTGCCGATCCCGATGAGGTAGAAACGGTGAGCGGCTACGCCGAATTTTGAGGCCAGGTACTGGACAACGGCGTCGGCACGGCGCTGGCTGAGCTCGTAGTTGTACTGCGAGGGGCCGGTGGCGTCGGTACCGCCGGTGACTTCGAGGATGTAGCTTCTGGCGGAGCCGAGTTGGGCGGCGAAGGTGTCGAGTGAGGTGCGGTCTTCAGGTGTGAGGACGGCTTTGTCGAAGCCGAAGTTGACGGTGACGTTTGAAACGGGCTTGTAGCTGTCGAGGTCTTTGATTACGGCGTCGAGCGAGTCTGCGCGGTGTACAGCGTCAACGGCAGCGGTCTGCGCGGTGCCGGCAGCGGTGGTGGCGGTTTGAGCGTTCTGGCCAGCGGCATCGGCTGCGGACTGTGCCTGGTGGATGCCAGCCTGGGCGCGATCATCGACATCGTGGATCTTCTGGTTGTTGGCTGCGGTCTTTGTGTCCAACTGGTCAGTGTGCTCGATGAGCGGCGCAGTCTGAGAGCGGACGTAGTTTTTGGTTGCGCAACCTGTGGCGCCGATTGCGGCGAGGGCCAAGGTCAATGCTGCAAATCGATAAGTGCTCATCTTCAGCTCCTTGTTTCTCGACGGGGCCCGGGGGTGGGGTTATGGCCGTCTGCCGTCGAAGGTGCACCCAAAGGGCCAAAGTTGGGAGTAAGTGTAAGGGCAATAAAAACAGTGAGATGGGAGAGATGGACCATAGCCATGGCGGAGTGGATTCGGGCAATAATTACTCGGGTATGTAAAGAGTGCGCGGATGGCGGGTAGGGGCGCGGGGAACCTAGCGCCGTGAAAAAAATCGGCCCCCGAGATTCTCGGGGGCCAGTTGGCTTTGGTTCTCTCTTCTACGGAGAGGTGTTTTGGCGGCCGGGCAGCTGGGGCTGCCAGGGCGGATGCGCCCCTCTGGGGGGAGGGCTGCAGACCTAAGGCCGTTCCGCGCCGATCGAGGAGGTCCCGTTCTGGGGTAGCGGGGCTCCCTGGGCCGCCAAACTGTTTTCCATCAACCGAACATGCACGGTGCTCTTGCGAACCGGTCCGGCAGCATCCGTATTTGAGGATGCGGCGTTGCCGAGGGCGACCATGTGCATGCGGTAGACGGGAATGTCGTGTTGAGTTACGAGGTAGCGGTTGACGGCTTCACCGAGGCGCTGTGAGCTCTGGATGCCTGCGCTGCCGGAGAGAGGCGAATGTGCTTCGACGTCGAGGATGTAGCCCTTCTGGGTTGTGAGGGTGGTGGCGAAATCGTCGAGCTGCTTGCGGGCGGCAGCGGAGAGAATCGGCTGGCCGCTGCGGAAGGCGATGTCCAGTTCAGTGACGGGCTTGTACTGATCGAGGCCGTTGACTGTGCCGTTCAGGGAGTTGATGTGATTCGAGGCGCCCATGGCGGTGTCCTGGGCCTGCTGAGCCTGACTACCAGCGGCGGTTGCAGCCTGATTGGCGGCTTCGGCGGCTGATTGTGCGTTGTGGATTCCAGCCTGTGCCCGGCTGTCGACGTCCTGAATGTCTGTGGCATTCTTTGCGTTGACCTGATCCAGCTCGGAGAGGCGGTCGTTGATGGGATCGGTCTGCTTCTTCACCCACTTCTTGCGTGCGAACGGGTTGACGCGTCCCCAGAAGCCTTCGCGAGCCGGGGCCGGAGTGGAGTGGACTGCCGCGGGCGGCTGCTGGGACGCAGTGGCGTCCTGTGGGGCAGATGCCGGCTGGGCATCTTGAGCAAGCACGGGGATGGAAAGAGCCGATGCAAGCGCCAGAGTGGCAAAAAGAGAGGATCGCGAAAATGATTGTGCCGGAATGGTGTTCATGGCGGGTGATTCTCCTCAATTTACTAATCAGCGCAGATGGCCTGATTTCGTTCGACCCTTAGCGTCAGGGTCTGCGAGCTGGGCTTGATTGCCCGCTCGCCATGGGGATATGCACGGGGTACGCCAAAGTGGCGGAGGGATGCGCTATTGAGTGTAACTTGTGTTGATTGTTTTGATTATGGGAGTTTCATGAACAGCGACGTGCGGGGCGCGGGGCGAGAAACAGCGCAACAGGTGTGTAGTAATTCCGGGCACTATGTAGTTTTTGCAGCAGAGCGAGGATAGCTTGGTGGGAAGGGGGGCTACTGGTTCAGCTCAGAGAGGAGGACTTTGGCCTTGGAAGCCAGAGTTTTGGCGCCGTCGACGTCGTTGTTGTTGAGAGCGTCTTTGGCCTGCTTGAGGAACTCGCGGATTTGCGCGGCAGTCTTCTGTTCCTGGTCGTTGAGGGAGCGGCCGATGTTGTTCAGTCCACGCTCAGTGGAGGCGATGGAGTCCTGGACTGCGTGGAGGAGATCGGAAGGGCCGCCTGTGGAAAGCTGTCCGATTGCGCTCACCGCCGGGGTTTCTGCAGGGGGGGCAGGCGGGACAACAGCGGCCTGCTGGGTAGGCTTGGCCGGATGACGGTGGTGGCGGGAGATTGGCTTGGCTGGGAGGCTGGCATCCGTGGCTGCCTTGATGGGCTGTTGGGGGATGGTGGTGGCGGTGGCTGGAAGATCCGGGTGTTCGGTCTCAGGTTTCGGGGAAGATGATGCGACTGGGGCAAGTGTCTGGACGGGCTGAGAATGATTCTTGTGGAAGATGCACCCAGTGAGCAAGAACGGGGCCAGCAGTGCGAGATGTGTGCGATGCAACTTCATTCTGCTGCGCCTTCTTCGAGCCTGCTCTCGATGTGGGTCTCGACCTGGGCCTCAGCGTAAGCGGGGGCCGTTTGCTGGCCCAAAGCAGTCGCAGTGTTGATCGGCTCCAACTGCTTGCGTCCCCATTCGTTGGAGGAGAGGGGAATCCGCAGGACAAATTCCGATCCGCGCTCCCGATTTGATTGTACTTCTACACTGCCGTAGTGGAGCTGAAGAATGCGATATGTCATGGCGAGTCCGATGCCGCTGCCACCGGACTTGGTGGTGAAGTAGAGGTCGAAGATCTTCTCGCGGATATCGTGTGGGATTCCGGGGCCTTCGTCGGAGATGCGAAGAACGGCGAATTTGCGGCTATCTTCGTTTCTGTTCTCATCCTTCCGGCCTTCTTCGAGTGTTACGCGGAGCGTGCCACCTTCGGGCATGGACTGTGCGCCGTTCTTGATGACGTTGATCACAGCCTGCTTGATAAGGTCGGCGTCGATGTTGACGAGGACTGGATTGGGGGGCAGGATGCGGATGAGGGTGATGTTCTGATTGGAAAGTTCTTCCACGGCGAGGGCGAGAACAGCGCTGACGACGCCACGGAGATCGTGCTCGCGGAGTTGAAGCTCAACCGGGCGGCTGAAGTCGACAAGCAACTGAACGACGCGATCGAGGCGGTGAATCTCAGACTCGATGATATCGAGATGGCGAGAGGCTGGTGCGCCAGCGCCGGTGGCGGCGAGCTTGCTCTTGAGCAGTTCGACGTGGACAACGATAGCATTGATGGGGTTCTTAACCTCGTGGCCAACGCCGGAGGTAAGGCGGCCGATGGCGGCCATGCGGCGGGAAAGCTCGAGCTCGGACTCGACCGCTTCAACGGATTCGAGATCGTGGAGGGTAAGGAGCGCGCCCAATCCCTGGCGAGATTTTCCGTCCTGGATGAATTCGAGGGAGAGCTCGATGCGTCGGCCAGTCTCAGTGACGATGACTTCCTGGGGCAGAGAGGTGGTGGTTGCGAATGCATGACGGAGAGTACGGCCCAGGAGCGTTTCGGGGTCGAAGATTTCAGTGGCGTGGAGACCAAGGATGAGGCCGTGGTCGAGGGAGAGGAAGCGCCTGGCGGCCTGCGAGACGAGGACGGCGCGCTGGTCGGCGGTGAAGAGGAGGATGCCGTCCTGAAGGTTGCCGAGAATCTGATCGAGGTTTTCCTTGAGGGCGGAGAAGACCTCCTCGACATTGCGCATACGCTGACCGATGCGCTCGATCTTGCGGGAGACAGCGACCGCCATGTCGCTCTTTCGGGCGCGCTCACCTTCGTTGAGAGTTTCATCCGGGGCGTTGAAGGCGTCGAGCTGTTTGCTGATGAGTTGGAGTGGGCGCAGGGCGATGTTGGAGAGTAAAAAGGCAACAATGAGGGCTGCGGCAAGGACGATTAACATGAGGTTTCGTACGCGGCGCATGTAGGGCCGGTACTGGGCCTCAAGCAGCGTGGTGCGGACGCCAACATTGACGGTGACTAATAGCTGGCCGTTGTTCTCAAGCGGCACGCCGATGTCGAATACGGTGGGAGGGCCGAGGGCCTCGCGCATGAGCTGAAGGGGAGTGGCTTTGAGAAGCTCGGAATATTCACGGCGCGGGGGCAGAGGTTTGTCTTCGTTGTCGGGGTACGTGCTTAGGATGGTGATGCCCCGGTTATCCGCGATGTTGATGTCGTAGACAGTGGCGGAGTAGCGATTGACGGACACAACGACGGCCTGAACGGTGGGGTTGCCGCGAACAGTTTGAGTAACAAGTGTGCGCAGTTCGTCGGGATTGTTGGGGTCGATGGTGCGGTTGGCAAGGTCGGTTTGGAGGGCGTCCTGAACGGCATAGACGACCATATTCGCAACCATGCGGTTGGTGGCGTAGGACTGCTCAACGTCAGCATGCAGGAGCTGACTGACGTAGGCAACCGAGATGATGCCGGAGATGAGAAAAACCAGCGCGGTGATGGCGAGGACGAGTTTGGTTTTGAGGCGCATGTTCAAAGGAGCGGCAGTTAGTCGACGCCGGGTTTTCCGTACTCTTTGAGTTTGTTGTGAAGGGTCTTGAGGCTGATGCCGAGGATCTCAGCGGCACGGGTTTTGTTCTGGCCGGTAGCCTCGAGGGTGCGGAGAATCAAAAGCCGCTCACCCTCATCTACCGTCGATCCTACGCGCACGGGGACGAAGCTGGCATCGTGGGCAGAAACGGCGGTGGCGTGGGACTTGCCGAAGTTAGGGGGCAAGTGGCCGGCGTCGAGCGGTGTGCCGTCTGGGCAGAGAATGACGGCGCGTTCGATGGCATTGCGGAGCTCGCGGCCGTTGCCGGGCCAGTCATAGGCCATCATGCGATCGAGCATGGAGGGCGCCACGCCGGTGACCTTGCGACCATGACGAGTGTTCATCTCTGCGACCATGGCGTCGGCCATTGCGGGCAGGTCTTCAAGGTGGTCGCGAAGCGGCGGCATGGCGATGTGGAAGACGTTGAGGCGATAAAACAGGTCGGCGCGGAGGGAGCCATCGGCGACGGCCCTTTCCGGATCGCGATTGGTAGCGGCGAGGACGCGGACGTCGACATCGTGTTCGGTACGTCCGCCGAGGCGGCGAAGCTTGCGCTCTTCGAGGACGCGGAGGAGCTTGGCCTGTGTGCCCGCGGGCATTTCGCCGAGCTCGTCGAGGAGAAGGGTTCCGCCGGCAGCAAGCTCGAAGCAGCCGGCGCGCTTTTCGACTGCGCCGGTGAAGGCACCCTTCTCGTGGCCGAAGATCTCGCTCTCGATGAGGGTTTCAGGAATGGCGGCGCAGTTGACGGCGACGAAGGGGCGGGATTTGCGTGGGCTGAGGTTGTGGAGGGTGCGCGCGACGAGTTCCTTGCCGGTGCCGCTCTCGCCGGTGATGAGTACGGAGACGTTGGAGGGAGCTATGCGCTCGACGAGGGAGAGGATATCGAGCATGGGAGGGGAGGAGCCGACTAGTCCGCCGAGGACGCCGGTTTCGCGAAGGCGGCGTCGGGTGACTTCGAGCTCGATTTCGGTTTCGCGCTGGCGTGTGGCGTTGGCGAGCGTGGTGCGGAGGCGTGTGGCATCAATGGGCTTCTGGAGAAAGTCGTAGGCGCCCATCTTCATGGCGTCGACTGCAAGGTCTATGGAGCCCATTGCGGTGAGGACTATGACGACGATGTTGGCGCCAATGCCGGAGCCTTCCTCGGAGAGCCTGGTGAGGAGGCCAATGCCGTCCATGCGCGGCATCTTGAGATCGGTGACGATGATGTCGGGAGTCCAGGCGAGTGCTTTTTCCCAGCCTTCGATACCGTCGCGGGCGGTTTCGGTGCGGTAACCCCAGCCGGAGATGAGCTCGGCAAGACCCATGAGAGCGTTGGGTTCGTCTTCAACGATGAGGACCTTTACCGGGTTCTGCATGGTTGCTCCTGGCTTGCTGGTTGCATACGAGTTTGGCGCAACCGTATGAAGCGGGGGATCAGGGGCCGGAATGAATTCCGGGGATCAAGAGTGGCGGCATTGGTTGATGCACTGCCATAAGTAATCTTTTTATCACGCAGTTGCGGAAACTGGGGCGAGAGGACGGCGGAATTGCTGTTACAGGTTCCCAGTGATTCGAGAACTTTCCGTTGAAAGCCGCAGAGTGGATGGGGCACACGCTGAGCACGGCTCATGGGCTCTGAGGAACCTGATCGCGTGAGATTTTCTATTGTGCCGTCTTTTGCAGGGGCTGAAGCCCACGCCCTCTTTGTGATCTTTATCGGCACGACTAAAGTCGTGCCCTGACACTGGCGGCACTGAATCAGATATGCAGTAAAGGCTGGGTCAAGGGTTGATTTGTTCGGTAAAGATGGAGGCGAGCCTCTCGACGTTGGCGCGGAGGTCGTATTGCTCGAGGACGCGTTTGCGGCCATTCACGGCCATGGAGGAGCGGAGGGTATCGTCGTGAATGAGGGTGGCGAGTGCGCGGACGAGTGCGTCGAGATCGGAGGGCGGAACGAGGAGGCCCTCGATGCCATTGCCGATCAGCTCGGGGATGCCGGTGATCTCGGTGGTGACGCACGGGATGCCCATGGACATGGCTTCCATGAGGACGACTGGCAGGCCCTCGGCGAAGCTGGGCAGGCAGAAGAGATCGGCCTGGGCGTAGACGGAGCGGATGCGGTCCTGATTGACGGGGCCTTCAAAGACGACATGATCGGTGAGGTTAAGGCGTTGGGCCTGGGCGCGGAGGGAGGGTTCGTCGGGGCCGTTGCCAGCAAGGCGCAAGCGGACATTGTGGCCCTGGTAGAGAAGTTGGCGGAGAGCGTCGAGGAGAAGGTGCTGGCCTTTGGCGGGGGTGAGGCGGCCGACGCAGAGGATTTCGACGATGCCGTCGCTTGACTGGCGCGGGAGCGGGGAGAAGAGATGCGGATCGATGCCGAGGCGGCAGACGTGGAACTTCTTCCAGTGTTCGTAGGGCGAGAGGTACATGAGCTGGCTGCGGGCGTAAGAGCTGATGCAGACGATGAAGTCGGCGGCGGCGAGTTTGTAGGCGAGGTAGAGACCTTTGGCGTCGTAGAACTCGTCAGGGCCGTGGACGGTGAGGGAGTATCGGCAGCGGAAGATGCGATGGGTGAAAAGGCCGACGGAGGCGGCCTGGGAAGCGAGATGTACGTGGAGGTGGGATTGGCGGTTGCGTCGCATCCATTGGCCGACCATCATGGCCTCAGAAAAGTACATGAAGTTGAGGAAGAGGCGGGCGAGGTCGAGGCGACCAAGGCTGAAGACGAGGGCGAGTCCGCGGAGGTAGCCGGCGGGGGACTGGAGGAGGGTTTTGGCGTGGGCGAGGAGGGCGCCGGGGATGCCGTGGCGTTTGATGCAGTAGGTGCGGTCGGCTTCTTCGCGTTCCTGGGGGGTGAGGCGGTCGGGGGGACGATCGGGCGGGTTGATGGAGGCGGTTTCAATGCGAAAGCCCAACGCGCGAAGAAGGACGACCTCGCGCAGGACAAAGATCATGGAAAGCGTGGGGTAGCGGCTGACCAGATAGGCGATGGAGCGGGTAGGGGGCGCGGAGGTTGCGCTGAAGGCGGAGACTGCGGGATGGGAGGAGATCGGCATGGGGCGGTGTTTTAGAGGCTGGGACTGGTTCCCGCCATTTGCGGCAGACAATGACGCATCCGAATTCAGTATCGGCGGACCAAATGAGATGTCAATTCCTCCAAAGTATAGGCTACCCATGCGTTTGAGGCCTTCGGGAGCGGTAGTTGAAAAGCGGTCAAGCCGAGGGCAGGTTCAATGCAGGAACCAGGGTGTGCTGTTCCGCTCACGAGTTTGCATGTGATAAGTGGCGGGGATGATACTTTACATTTTGGCCGAGTTCGGGCGAGGTTTGGTTGCATAAAAGTTGGGCAAGATGAAGAGCAGCGAGGGAGCAAGTCCTCAGATGATGGAATTCCATATTTCACGGCAGGCGCGGGACCGCTATCAATTCGAGGAGACGCTCTTTTCCTACACCGGCAACGTGGTGTTTGCAAACATAGCGGCGTGCCGCTCATTTGCTCACCGGATGAACACGGTGCGCGATGTTGAAAAGCATCCCGAGTTGGCTGTTCATGCGGGGCAACTCTACGCGATGGGACTGATTGACGAGGCGAGCCACGTGTTGATGGCGCGCTATCGCGAGCAGTTTGACCCGGAGGTGATGACATCGGCGCTGGATTGGTTTAGCGCCCAGGTGGGGGAAGAGGCCCTTGACAAGCTGCTGCTGACGTTTGTGGAGCAGTTTCCGGGATCGAGCGTGATTGGCGGGGAGCACACGGCGAAGGAATGGCTGGATGGGGAGAGCGGCGGGTTGCCGAATCGCGCGGCGGCGCTGGAAGAGATGCTGCTGCTTTGGACGGCGAACCGGAATGAAGCTTTCAGGCCATTTGAGGAACTGTTTGAAGAGAAGACGCTGGCGGAGAAAACGGTCTATAAGCGCGTGACGCAGCAGTTGCCGGAGTATTTTGCGACGCGGCCGCTGGTTCCTGTTGACGGAGCAGCGCCGATGAACCTGCTGGAGCTATTGCGGGCGCCGACGGTGGGATCGCCATCTTCCCTGGCAGATCAGTTGGCGCTGATTCGCAAGCTGTGGAGGCCGCTGTTGGGCGAAGGGCTGGAGCGATTCCTATTGCTAGCGGGGGAGATTCTGCACGAGGAAGAGTTGGCGATCTGGATGCAGTTCAATCCGCCGGCGGCGCAGGCGCACGCAGCGGCGCAGGCTGCGGCAGAGAAGCGGCGCGAGAGGGGCACGCAGCAGTGGCCTTCTGTTGTGAGCACGGCGGAAGTTCCGACGTTCGGCGACCCGGCGCACGAGTACGAAAAGTTCAGCCCGGATACGGCTTGGATGCCGAACACGGTGCTGATCGCGAAGAGCACGTACGTGTGGCTGGCGCAGTTGAGCAAGCAGTATGGGCGACGAATTGCGCGGCTGGATGAGATTCCGGATGAGGAATTGGCGACGCTTTCGCGGCGAGGACTGAACTCGCTGTGGCTGATTGGCGTTTGGGAGCGGAGCCGGGCTTCAAAGACCATCAAGCTGCTGTGCGGGAACACGGATGCGGTGGCATCTGCGTATTCGCTGTTTGACTATCGGATCGCGGAAGACCTGGGCGGAGAAGCGGCGTATATCAATCTGCGGGACCGGGCGTATCGAAATGGGGTGCGGCTGGCCAGCGACATGGTGCCGAATCATATGGGGATTGATTCGCCGTGGGTTGTGGAGCACCCGGAGTGGTTCATCTCGCGGAATGAAACGCCGTATCCGGCGTACACCTTTAACGGACCGGATCTTTCGAGTGATGGACGGGTCGAGATCAAGATTGAGGATCACTACTTTGAGCAGTCGGATGCGGCGGTGGTGTTTCGTCGGCGCGACAAGGCGAGCGGCGAGACGCGCTATATCTATCACGGCAACGACGGGACGAGTTTTCCGTGGAATGACACGGCGCAGCTCAACTATCTGAGTGCCGCGGTACGCGAGCACGTGATCCAGACGATATTGCACGTGGCGCGACTGTTCCCGGTGATCCGGTTTGACGCGGCGATGACGCTGGCTAAGAGGCATTTTCATCGGCTGTGGTTTCCGGGGCCGGGCGCGAGCGGGGCGATTCCGTCGCGGGCCGAGTACGGGATGAGCCAGGCGGAGTTTGACCAGCACATGCCGCACGAGTTCTGGCGCGAGGTGGTGGATCGCGTGGCGGCCGAGGTTCCTGGGACGCTGCTGCTGGCGGAGGCGTTCTGGCTGATGGAGGGGTACTTTGTCCGCACGCTCGGGATGCATCGCGTGTACAACTCGGCGTTCATGGTGATGCTGAGGGATGAGGACAATGCGAAGTATCGATCGGTGATCAAGAATACGCTGGAGTTCGATGGGGACATCATGAAGCGTTACGTGAACTTCATGAGCAATCCCGATGAGCGGACGGCGATTGACCAGTTCGGCAAGGGAGACAAGTGCTTTGGGGTGGCGGTGATGATGGCTACGCTGCCGGGCCTGCCGATGTTTGGGCATGGGCAGATTGAGGGGTTCACTGAGAAGTACGGGATGGAGTACCAGCGTCCGCGGTATGACGAGACGGCGGACCATTGGCTGGTGGAGCGGCA
>Ga0302282_1000202_pt1 | contig 46055 bp, 38 predicted proteins | sample III_Fen_E1_3_FD_198763 | JGI IMG/M metagenome (GOLD analysis project Ga0302282, IMG submission 198763) | Peat permafrost microbial communities from Stordalen Mire near Abisko, Sweden - III_Fen_E1_3 | ecosystem: Environmental > Terrestrial > Soil > Wetlands > Permafrost | place: Sweden: Abisko... | reverse complement strand
GGCCGCGGCCTCCACTTCGAATCCAGCTTCTTCCAAAGATCTACGCAGGAAACTCTGGATGTCGACCTCATCTTCCACGAGTAGGAGACGCATAGTCCGATATTAGTTCCATTCGACCACGCTAACAATCTATCGATTTGCTGGATTTGGCAATGTTAACTGGATCAACATGAACAGAGTGTCATCCTCGTGTTCACTGTCTGTCATCTCCGCCCTATATCTTGGAAAGTAAGAACCCCGGCCTCTCGACTGAAGGGGTTCGGTAAGCAGGGATACCGAACGGAGCTTTCGCTCTGATTGTGAACATCCCAACTTTCGGGCCAAGGCCAGCTCGTTACGAAACATGAACGAAACTTCATCGGGTCTGCCTTGGTTCATGGCTTTCCAAACTCCATCAAACCCCGTCCTACTTGTGAACCGCAACAAAAGTTTGCTACGCATTTGTCCTCGTACAAATGTCTAAGCCAACTGCGCTCATAAGAACTCAGAGGATCACATTGGAATCTGATTGCGGAATTTCAAACATGACAAATGGCCGATTCGCTAGCGCATTTGGCTCATCTCTGCCACTGCCCCCCGCACTTGATTCTCTGCTTCACGGGGCGCTTCGCCACATTCTTGGCAATCCTGGAAGCCTGGTTAGACCGAAGCTAGTGTTTCAAACCGCGGTTGCGTACGGCCTAAGTACGGAACAGGCGCAGGATCTCGCAGTTGCGCTCGAATACTTCCACACTGCATCTCTGGTATTCGACGATCTTCCCTGCATGGACGATGCGATCGAGCGTCGCGGTGCTCCCTGTGTCCATCATGTGTACGGGCAGGCCGATGCTATTCTTGCTGCCCTTGCGCTCATCAATCGCGCCTATGCGCTTACATGGAGCTCGGTTGCGGGCTGCCCCCTTCCGATTCAACAACGCGCCCTCGCATACATTGAACGATGCCTCGGCGTTCACGGGCTTCTCAACGGCCAAAGCCGCGATCTGAACTACAGCTCCCTGCCGCATACCCTGGAAACAACCGAGCGCATTGCCCGCGAGAAGACGGTCTCTCTCATCCGGCTCACGCTGGTGCTCCCCGCCATGCTTGGCGGAGCCGCTGACCGCGACTTGCAACAATTGGAGCGCCTGTCGCTCTTCTGGGGACTCGGCTACCAGATGGTCGACGACCTCAAGGACGTGCTCCAGGATGCAGGTCAGAGCGGGAAGACCCCTGCGCGTGACGCGCTGCTTGGGCACCCCAACGTCGCGGTCGTCCTGGGGGTTCGGCCCGCCGTCAGGCGTCTCACGCGTTTTATCGACCTCGGCGACAAGGTCTTTCATCGCCTGGTGGAATCTCGCCCACGCCTTCAGTTCCTTGGAAATCTGCGCAGTGAGTTGCAACAGGAACTGGCCAGGGTCACGCGAAACTGCTATGCGCTTACGGAGGAAGTGGTCCACTCGTGATCTTCTTCAAGCTCATCTTCACGAATCTTTATCGCCATCGGATCCGCTCTCTTATCAGCGTCGCGGGAATCGCGTTCAGCGTGGCCGCCATGCTCACCGTCGTCTCCATCCTTCAAGGCGCAATCGGCATGTTCTCCAGCATCCTCTCGAGCGACAGCCAGATCATCGTCTTCGAGCGCAACGTCTCTGATCTTTTCTTCAGCAGTGTGCCAGCAGACGCAGTGTCGAAGATGGCCCAATGGCCGATGGTCGAGCACGCCAACCCTGTCCTCTTCGGTGTTGTCTCCAGCCCGGGCCATCCCATCATCACCTGCTTCGGCGTCACGCCAACCGACGCCCGCTTGAGAAATGCAACCTGGGTTCAAGGCGATCTTCATTCATTTGCCGGCCAGACGGACTCAGTTGTCCTCGGCTCACGTGCAGCTGAGTTCCTCGCCGCCAGTTACGGAAGCACCGTCCAGATTGGCCACGGCAGCTTTCGTGTGATCGGAATCCTCAAGACCGCCAACGGCTTTGAAGACGGTGGAGTCTTCATGCCGCTGGGCGCGGCGCAAACCTTCTTTCACAAAGAGGGCGCTTCCTCCGTAATTACCGTCAAGCTTCGCGACAAGGATCAAGCCAGGGCATTCAAACATGCCGTGGACACCGAATTTCCCAACCTCATCGCGCTTGAAGACAAAGAATTCGATCGCAGCTATTCGCAGTTCAGAATCATCAAGGCGACAGCCTGGGCGGTCGGCGGCTGTGGGCTCCTGCTCGGTGGGCTCGGCGTCGCCAACACCATGATCATGTCCGTCTTCACGCGTATTCGAGAGATAGCCATCCTGCGCGTCAACGGCTTCTCCCACGGCCAGATTGCCGGCGTCGTCTTTGGCGAGTCTGCTCTTGTCTCACTTGTGGGCGCACTCACAGGCCTGCTTGCTGGAGCAGCTCTCATTCTCGGACTCAAGCTGGTTCCGGCGTTTCACGGCTACGTCGAGGCCACTGTTCATCTCCCCGTCCTGCTGGCCGTCGTCCTCCTGGCGCTCATTACCGGTGCTCTTGGCGCTCTCTATCCCGCTTTCTTCGCTATGCGTGTGCGTGCGGTGGAGGCGCTTCGATTCGAATGATGCCTGCCCGCCATTTCGATTCCGGTTCCCCCATCGTCCTTAGTGCGCGCGGCGTGTGGAAGAGCTACGACGAAGGCACGGTCGCGGTTCTCAAGGGTGTTGACCTCGAGGTCTTCGCGGGCGAGACTGTTGCGCTCTGTGGTCCTTCAGGATGCGGCAAGAGCACGTTGCTCCATCTGCTCGGCGCGCTCGACAATCCTGATCATGGAACCGTCATGGTGAATGGCGTCCAGGTGCAAAGCTACAGCGACCGCCTCCGCCTTCTCCGTCATCAGGTAGGCTTCGTGTTCCAGCTCCATAACCTCATTCCAGATCTCACGCTCGCGGAGAATTGCCTGATCCCAACAGTAGCCGCAGGCACAGATCGCCGCGCTGCCCTTGCGCGGCTCCACCATCTTGCCGAACGCACTGGTCTCAGTCACCGCCTTAACCATCGCATTCAAAAACTCTCTGGCGGCGAGCGTCAGCGCACCGCCCTCTGTCGAGCGCTCATGAACAGGCCCGCAATTCTACTGGCAGATGAGCCGACAGGCTCTCTCGATGAGCAAAGCAGTTCCATGGTCTTCGAACTGCTCATGGACCTGGTCGCCAATGAAGGTTCCACGCTCCTGATGGCCACTCACGATCGCGGTCTCGCAGATCGCTGCAACCGGATCGTCGAAATGCACGATGGAAGGATAGAGGAACTTGCTTACGCGCGATGACATCGCCGCTCCTTGCGACAAATCGCTCGCGGTCGTCAGCGCCGCGTGGCATGGCCTTTTCTGGCTCGTGTTTGCCAATGGAGTCGGCACTTTGCTTGCTGTTCTCCTTCTCGTTCCTGCGCTCAACCCAATACTCGGAGAGTGGACCTATGGGCGTTGGATCATGGTCCACATGAACATCATGCTTTACGGCTGGACCAGTCTTCCCCTTGTTGGATTTCTCTTTCGTGTCTACGGTGCCGATCGCGGCGCGGTTGCTCCCTGGTGCCGCCCCATTCTCTGGGTCTGGTCCGCGGCACTCGCTGTCGGCGTCTGCTCATGGCTCTCCGGCCATTCCAGCGGCAAGCTCTTCCTCGACTGGAGCGGCTACGCCCGCGTCTTCTTCCCTGTCGCTCTCGCGGCCCTCTGGTTATTGCTGCTTGCCGCCCTGGTCCGGAACCGGAATCACGCTTCCAATGCACACCTCGCCACCAAGGCAGCCAAGCTTGCAGGGTTGTTCATCCTCGCGATGGTTCCGTTCCTGCTCTACCACTCAGCCGGCCCGGACTTCTATCCGGCCGTAAATCCTGACACGGGCGGTCCCACCGGGGCGAGTCAGCTTGAGTCCTCTCTCGGCATCGTGGCCGTCATGCTCGTGCTGCCCTTCGGCCTCGCCCACCGCAATCCCGCAAGCAGACGAATCCTCCTTACCGCGTGGTTTGTATTGATCGCGGAGTCTGTTCTCTGCGTCATGCTCGGCACTTCCGACATCAGCCACCGAGTTCCCGCTCAATACCTGAGCCTCGGCACGCTTCTAGTCTGGCTCCCGCTCATGCCCGCTTATTACTGCGCTTTTGCATGGCATCCAGAAACGCGTCGCTGGCGCGGTGCATTCCTCTGGTGGTGGTCGGCGCTTGTCGTTACCGGCTGGATCTTCTTCCTCCCAGGCGTGCTCGATCGCTTCAAATTCACCGACGGGCTTGTCGGCCACTCCTTCGTTGCCATGGCAGGCTTCACGTCGAGTCTTATCATCTTCGTCAGCATTCAACTCCTGGGTCAGCACGGCTGGATCTTCAACCGCTCCCGCTCCTTCTACGCGTGGAATCTCAGCGTCATAGCTTACATCCTCATCATGACTGTGGCCGGTTGGCGCGAAGGCTTCGATCCTGCCTTCACCATCGTTCCGGGACCCGCGCGCAATCTGCTCTATTCGCTTCGCCTCGTTACAGGCATTCTGATGCTTCTTGCTTCGCTCGATTGGCTGGTCGACGCCTCGACGGTTCTTCGTCGCCCCTCCTCGCAATTCACACACCAAGCCCAGGAGAAGGCAGCATGAATCGGACCATTCTCCTCGCCTACCAGTCGATCATCGCCATCTCCGACACCTTCACCGGCGCATTGCTCGTCGTTGCCCCTGCGCTCACCTTGAGCCTGATGCGCCTCCACGCACCTGCCGACACGCTGGTCTTCATTTCCTTCATTGGAGCTTTTGTCTTTGCCGTGGGCTTGTCCTGCCTCTACGGCGCGATTCTCATCTTTCGCGGCGGCTGCCGCCACCAACTCGAGATCGTATGGCTGCTCACTGCATTCATGCGTGCCAGCGTGGCCATCTTTGTGCTCTCTCAGGTCCTGACCGGCTCGCTTGAGGCTGGCTGGCTGACTGTTGCAGCGTCAGACGCAGCTTGTGTCGTGTTTCAGGGCGTGGGTCTTTACAAGGGATGGTTAGCCCATGCCGCGCGGTAAAAGTACATTCTCCGGCTGGCAGGGCACGGTGCTCGTCGCCATCACCTACGTGCACTTCCTCATCTTTGCCCAGTTTGCTTTTCTCAAGCGGATGGCCAGTCTAGGCATCGCAGACGCTCACCTCAAGGCGGTCATGGCCGCCATGGCTTTTGGCGGAATCCTATTCAGCCTGCTCGTCCCGCGCGTTTGGAAGAGCGTTTCGCCTCACGCCTGTCTGCGCCTGGGCCTGCTCGTCTCTTCTGTCGCTGCATTCTCCACGCTCTTGCCCCTTACCTTGGCCGCGAGCTTCGTTGTCGCCTTCGTTATTGGCGTCGGCCTCGCCGTCGTCACCGTCACCATCGTTACCTTTCTCCCTGTGTGGACTGGCGGTCGCGACTCGCTCTTCAAGGTCGCCCTCGGAACCGGTCTCGGCTACTTTCTCTGCAACTTCCCCCCGCTCTTCACCGCATCGCCTGAAGCGCAGGCAATTACCGCTGGAGTTCTCTGTCTCGTCGGAATCGTCGTCACACTTGCACCGGCACCCGAGCCAGGCGCACAGTCCACACCCGAGCCCCGCGAGCCGATTCCATTCGTTCTCGTTCTCATCGGCTTCACCGCACTCGTCTGGCTCGACTCGGCCGCGTTCTTCATCATCCAAAACAGCGCGGCGCTGAAAGCAGTAACCTGGCAGGGCTCGCTTCATCTCTGGATGAACGGCACACTCCATCTCTGGGCAGCGCTCGCAGCCGCGTTTCTGCTCCGGCGTCGCGGACTTTCATTCACCCTCGCCGCAGCCTTCTGTGCGCTCGCCGCAGCCTGCCTTCTGCTCCTCGATCCCAGACCCTCCCTCCTGGCCTCGATCTTCTATCCCATCGGTGTCTCTCTTTACTCTGTAGCCCTCGTCGCCTATCCTTCGTTGCTTGCGCCTTCTGCCTCTGCCGGCGAGCGTGGCCGCCGAGCCGGTTGGCTATATGCTGTCGCGGGCTGGATCGGCTCCGCCATGGGCATCGGCATGGGCCAGAACCTCGGCCACGTTCCAGCCGCATTCATTGTTGCCGCAGGGCTTGGCGTCCTCTCACCGCTGCTCATCCAGTTATTCCGCCATCGCCGCCGCGAAGTTGTTCTCACGGTTCTCCTGGCCATCGTGGCCCTCCACCTTGATCGCGGACCGCTCTCTGTGAAAGCACACCCCGCTCTCTCCCAAGTCGAGCGCGGACGCAAGGTTTACATCTCCGAGGGCTGCATCCATTGCCACTCGCAATATGTGCGCCCCAACTCGCCCGATGTCCTTATGTGGGGGCCGGTTGAATCCATCGCCGACCTGCGCGCGCAGCATCCACCGCTCATTGGCAATCGCCGCCAGGGCCCGGATCTCACGCAGGTCGGCCTGCGCCGTTCGCCCCTTTGGCTCAAAGCCCATTTCTGCAATCCTGCTGAAGTCAGTGGCTCCTCCATCATGCCGACGTTCTGCTTTTTGTTTAACGACAGCCGTGGCGACGATCTTGTCGCCTACCTCGCAAGCCTTCACGGCCAGGGCTCCGATCAGCACATTGCAGAAATCTCTCACTGGCAGCCTTCTCAAGACGCATGGACCCACGCCGATGCCGCACTCGGCGAGCGCATCTACCACCAGCGTTGCGCCACATGCCACGCTTCCGACGGTCAGACGCGCCTTGCCTGGGAATCCGGCTTCAAACGCTTGCCCCCCGATCTTGCAACCGGCCCCTATTTCCGGCTCTCCCCGGCGGATGCGGCCGGCGCTCGTCTGCAGCGCCTTGCCCGGATCACCAAGTTCGGCATCCCCGGAACCGACATGCCCGGACACGAGTACCTGTCTGACCACGACATTACTTCCGTCGCCGTTTGGTTGTCGCAAATCATCGCACAGCCGACTCAACAACAATAGACACCGATTCACACAGGAGACGACCTATGAAAACCTTTGGCAAAGCCATCTTGCTTGTCCTGCCGCTTTCGTTCGCTACTGCATCCCTGGCACAACACCGTACTTTCACGGTCAACCCGGACGCCAGCACGGTTGCATTCACCTTGAGCGCCTCTGACCATACCGTCGAGGGCACTTTCCATGTCAAGGGCGGCTCCATTGACTTTGATCGCACGGCTGGAACCATCTCCGGCTCTGTCGTCGTGGCTGCGGGCAGCGGCAACAGCGGCAACAAAAGCCGTGACGGTAAGATGAGCAAGGACGTTCTGGATGCCGCCAGCTTTGCCGAAATCTCCTTCGTCCCCAGGAGCTATCAGGGCACCATCGCAGCTACCGGTGACTCCTCGATTCAGGTCACCGGGACCTTCACACTGCACGGTACGCAGCACGAACTCACCGTTCCGATGCAGCTTCATTTCGCCGGAAGCACCCTCACAACCAGGACACACTTCAGCATTCCTTATGTCCAATGGGGCCTGAAGGATCCAAGTTTCATGATGTTCAAGGTCGCCAAGGAGGTCGGCATCGATCTCAACCTGACCGGAAATGTGAATTAGTCGCGGCCGCCTCAATTCGGTCGCTCGGTACCATTGAGAGAGGGTTGAGTGAGAGAAAGTACCGCCGTTGTGGAACCTGAGCCACACGAGAGAAAGCGCTTGGATCTGTGACCATTCCAGCTCGCGACCTGGGGGGCGGAGGTGCAAACCCTCTCTCCACAATCATCAAAGTCAATAACTTACATCGATTTTCAAATAGGCAAAACCGCCCGGGGGTTCCGAAAAGGGGCTCCCTTTCGCCGCGGGCGCCTTCGCTGAGAATTCCTGCCCCGGCTTGATTGCCTTCTCCGCTTTCTCCGATTCAGCGAATACAGCCTGGAGAATCCGGCTTCCGGCCTCCATCCCCTGGCTCTATCGGGCATTTGAATAGACATCCAAAGGGACGCCGCCAGCGCTACCCGAGTGGCCCATTCTGTCGCACGTTGCCTCGATGCGGACGCCGCAGCGCCTCATAAGTTTGGCGTGCGTGCTGCTGAATCGCAGGAACACTGAGCCTCAATGGGCTGCCGGCCTTTGCCGCCGCTCAATCGGAACTTCCTTACGGCCGACAAGAAAAGGATCGGAACCGGGGAACCAATCGAACTGTACCTTCGTCTTATCAATGTATCCTCAACAGGAATTGAATCAGCGCCGGTTCGCGTCGCGAAGTTTAAAGATGTCGACCGGGGATAAGGAATCGCCCGATGACGCCGAATTACTCTGCTCGCAAACCCCACGGAACACGAACAATTCTGCTTAGCCTGGCGCTTGGGTTTGCGGGGCTCACGCCGATTCTGCTTGGGTTGATGAACCCACCGCCCGCCGCCGCGCAAACTCCTCCTGCCGCAGCGCCACAGGCTTCAGCTGCGCCCGCACAGGCGGCGACGCCAGCTACGGCGCAAGGCCTCGAAGGCACCTGGCAGGGCACGCTCCACGTGGGCCAGGACCTGCGAACTGTGCTCAAGGTGAGCAAGGCAGATGGCGGCGGATACAAGGGGGACTTTTACAGCATCGATCAGGCCCCGCAGCCCTTCCCACTGACCAAAATCACGCTCGACGGCTCCAAAGTGAAATACAGCCTCACCGCCTTTGACCTGAAGTTCGAGGGCAAATTGAGCGCGGACGGGAAGACGATCGAGGGAACCTCGACCCAGGGCGCCAATGTCCTGCCGCTGGTCTTTACGCGTGCCACGCCGGAAACCGAGTGGTCCATCCCCAAGCCTCCGCCGCCCGTTCCGCCCATGGCCGCCGACGCCAACCCGAGCTTCGAAGTTGCGACCATCAAGCCCAGCAAGCCCGGCGCGCAAGGCAAAGGGTTTACTTTCAGGGCAGGTCATTTCATGACCTTTAATACCGACCTGAATGACATGATCGCCTTCGCCTATGGTCTTCATCCCAAGCAGATCATCGGCGCTCCCGACTGGTTTGGCACAGATCTGTTCGATATCGAAGCCAAGCCCGACGCAGAGGGCCGGCCGAGCATGAAGCAGATGGCCGTGATGGCCCAAAAGCTGCTCGAGGACCGATTCGCATTGAAGTTCCATCACGAACAGCGTGAGCTCCCCGTCTACGTGATCAGCGTGGCCAGCGGCGGACCTAAAATGACCAAGACCACCTCCGCCCCCACCGATACTCCAGCCTTCTTCTTCCGTGCGCTTGGCGATCTCACCGTCAGAAACCAGAACATGAACGACTTCGCCCAGTGGATGCAGAACGGCGTCATGGACCGCCCGGTGGTGGATCAAACCGGGCTCACCGACCGCTACGATTTTCAGTTGAAGTGGACCCCGGACGAGTCGCAATTCGCGGCATTTAGGAGCGTCGGTGCTGTGGTGCCCCCGCCGACCGACAGCGCCACCGCGCCACCGGGTCTTTACACCGCGATTACCGAGCAATTGGGCCTGAAGATGGGGCCGGCGAAGATTCCCGTCGACGTAATCGTGATCGACCACGCCGAGAAGCCTTCGGCAAATTAATGTCCTGAGTCTAAAGTTGGCACCACAACAGAGCTGTCATCCTGAGCGGAGTATGGCTCGTTCTTCGAGCCATACGAAGTCGAAGGGTCTGCGGTTGCCTTTCGGTCGTCCTTCAACGAAATTGAATCACGGGACACTAGGCCCGAGCGAATGGTCCGACGCACACGTCCCTTGATCCATAGCTCATTGCATCGAGCCTGGAGGCCTGGTCCCGGTGGTGAAATCCTACTCTGCGCTGAACGTAACCTTTGGCGGTGCTCTCTTGCTTTGCGCTGGCGCAATCTTCACCATGCCCATACTCACTGCATCGGCGCAGTCAAGTGAGGCGGCGCTTGGACCGGCACAAGGTTCGGATGATGCACCGCCGCCCGGGCTTGCTTTTGAGGTAGCGTCGATCAAACCAAGCAAGTCCGGCGGCTCTGGCATTAATTCAAGTTTTTACGGCGGACGCTTTATGGCAACAAACACAGACTTGAAGACGCTGATGCAGTACGACGCATTCGGAATACCGGCGCCGCAGATCATGGGCGGCCCGGCGTGGCTCAGCACCGATCGGTTCGACATCGACGCCAAGGTGGAGGATGCGGTCGCTGAACAGATGAAGAAGCTCAGCAGGGAGGAGCGATCACTGTGGCGCCGACAGATGCTCCAGCGACTGTTGGCGGACCGCTTCAAGCTGACCTTCCATTGGGAGACGCGGGAGTTTCCTGTCTATGCACTGGTGACCGCGAAGAACGGGCCTAAGATCGAGCGGGCAAAGAATGCCGAAGCAAGCCCAAGCGTCTCTCGAAGCAACGGAAACCTAACGGCCAAGAGCGTGACCATGGAGAAGCTCGTTCAGACTTTGACAACGGCGTTGGCCAGACAGCTTGGTCGAGTCGTGGTCGACAAGACAGGCCTCGAAGGGAAGTATGACCTGACCCTCGCGTGGTCGCAGGACGAGCGGTCGGCGGAAATGACAGACTTACCGGATGAAGATGCAGCCTCTCCTGGCCCGTCCATCTTTACCGCGGTTCAGGAGCAGCTCGGATTGAAACTGGAATCAACGAAAGCGCCGGTGGAAACTCTTGTGATCGATCACATAGAGCAGCCTTCGGAAAACTGAAGCCTCGCTGGAGTCATCGAATGGCGCGGTTGCGCTCTGCCTACATCTCGGTCTTGTTCGCTCTGCTGCTGCTCTGCGCCTCCAGCCTGGCGTCGGCCTCTGCGTATCGAGGACAAGTCACCTTCGGCGGCTTTCCTGTTCCCGGCGCTACCGTCACGGCGACCCAGGGGACGAAGAAGATCAGCGTCGTCTCCGATCAGGGCGGAGTCTACTCCTTTGACGATCTCGCCGACGGTCCGTGGAAGATCGAGATCGAGATGCAGTTGTTTGTGAAGCTCAGTGCACAAGTGACAGTCGCTCCGAATATGCCTCCGGGCAAGTGGGAGCTGACGCTGCTTTCCCTCGACAAGCTCATGGCGCAAAGTAAACTCACGCAGGCGCCACCAACACTAACCGTCCACGCGGCCGCGCCCGCTGACGGCAAGAAGCCCGATACTACAGCCGCTGGCCCTACCGAGATTCCCAAGCTGCCCGATGAGCAGAGTGAGCAGTCCAACGACGGCTTCGTCGTGAACGGCAGCGTCAACAACGCGGCCACCAGCCAATACTCACTTGATCGTGCGTTTGGCAATCGCAGGCCCAACAGCAAGAGCCTCTACACCGGCGGATTTGCTGCCGTCCTCAACAACTCCGCGCTCGATGCGCGGCCGTATGCGCTCACCGGCATTGAGGCGCCCAAGGCTCTCTATGATCGCGTCACTGCGGTCGTCACCGTCGGCGGCCCCATCAAGATTCCGCACATCCTGCCGCACGGACCGAACTTCTTTGCCGCCTACCAATGGACACGGGATCACAACGAGGCGATCGAGCCCGGCCTGGTGCCCACCATGGCAGAGCGCGGTGGAGATCTCTCCGGCTTGCTCAATCCGGTTGGCCAACCCACCGCCATCTACGACCCGGCAACGGGGCTGCCGTATGCCGGAGGGGTTGTCCCGGTCAGCTCCCAGGCGCAGGCGTTGCTGGCGCTTTACCCGCTGCCAAATCTCAGCGGCGCAACAGGCTATAACTTCCAGGTGCCTGTCCTCAACAGCAGCCATCAGGATGTCGTTCAACTGCGCCTGGACAAGACGCTGGGCCGCAGAGACTTTCTCAACGGCGGCTTCAACGTGCAAAGCACGCGTGCCGCCAATGTCAATATCTTTGACTTTGTCGACACCACTGACACCCTGGGCATCAACTCCAACATCAACTGGACACGTCGGCTCAAACCGCAGGTCTTCTTCTCTGCAAGCTATAAGTTCAGCCGGTTGAGAACGCTGGTGCGGCCGAACTTTGAGAAGAAGGAAAATGTATCGGGAGTTGCCGGAATCTCCGGCAACGACCAGGACCCCGCCGACTGGGGTCCGCCCGCGCTGGGGTTTTCGAGTGGCATCGCAGGCCTCAGCGATGCCAACAGCCGCTTTGACCGGGATCGCACTGACGCCTTCTCCGCGTCGATGGGCATCTATCACGGCAAACACAACGTTACGGCAGGCGCGGACTTTCGCTATCAGCAGTACAACGACTTCTTTCAGCAGAATCCCCGCGGCGCATTCACCTTCACAGGCGCGGCAACGGCAGGCGCGGGGAGTACTGGCTCAGACCTTGCCGATTTTCTCATCGGCACGCCCGATACCAGCACCATCGCCTACGGCAACGCGGACAAGTACTTTCGCCAGCCCGTTTTCGATGCCTACGCAACCGATGACTGGCGCATCCTGTCCATCCTCACCATCAACGCCGGTGCGCGCTGGGAGTATGGTTCGCCGATCACTGAACTCCACGGTCGCCTCGTCAATCTTGACCTGACCCAGGGCTTTGCCGCGGCCGCGCCCGTCTTGGGCAGCGATCCCGTCGGTCCGCTGACTGGCACGCACTATCCCAGTTCGCTCATCCGCCCAGACCGCACGGGCATTGAGCCGCGCATCGGCATCTCCTGGCGGCCTCTGCCTGCATCCACCGTTGTGGTGCGCGCCGGCTACGGCATCTACCACGACACTTCCGTTTATCTCGCGCCCGCGCTTCAGCTTGCGCAGCAGGCTCCGCTCTCCACCAGCCTCAGCGCCTCAAACAGCGCAGCCTGCCCGCTCACGCTGGCCAGCGGCTTTGCATCCTGCGGTTCGGGTAATCAGGATAACTACGCGGTCGACCCCAACTTTCGCGTTGGCTATGCACAAACCTGGAATCTGGCCATTCAGCGTGACCTGCCCTTCGCGATGCAGATGACCGCGACTTACCTCGGCGTCAAGGGCACACACGGCGTGCAGGAGATTCTGCCCAACACTTATCCAATCGGCGCGGAACCGTCGTGCCCTGCATGTCCGCTGGACTTCGAGTATCGAACCTCGGGCGGCAACTCAACCCGCCAGTCCGGGCAGTTGCAACTGCGGCGCAGGCTCAAAGGCGGATTTACTGCTTCAGCGCTTTACACCTATTCAAAATCAATCGACAACGACGCCGCGCTCGGTGGCCAGGGCCACACTGGCGCCGCCTCCCAGGGCCAGGCTGCCAGCGACGCTGCTCAATCCGCATCGCCTTCTCTCGCCGTCGCGCAGAACTGGCGCGACCTGCGCGCCGAGCGCGCGCTCTCCAGCTTCGACCAGCGCCACCTGCTCAACCTCCAGGCGCAGTACACCAGCGGGCAGGGCAGGGATGGAGGGACCCTGATGACTGGCTGGCGCGGCAGGCTGCTCAAAGAGTGGACGCTCGTGACCCAATTCAACCTCGGAACGGGAATGCCTGAGACCCCCACCTATCTGGCCGCTGTTCCCGGCACTGGATTCACGGGAACCATTCGTCCCAGCCTCACCGGCGCTTCCATCTACCCCACCGCTACCACAGCCAACAATCTCCATCTCAATCCCGCCGCATACTCAGCGCCTGCGCTTGGCCAGTGGGGCACCGCGGGCCGCGATTCGATCATCGGCCCCGGACAGTTAAACCTCGATAGTTCCCTCGAGCGCACCTTCCGGCCCAGCGGAAAGTTCAACTTGACCTTCCGCGTCGACTCCACCAACACGCTGAATCATGCCGTCTTCAGTGGCTGGGTCACCACCGTCAACAGCCAGCAGTTTGGTCTCCCCGCCGCCGCCAACCAAATGCGCAGCCTGCAAACTACCATCAGGCTGAGGTTCTAGCCATGCGCATCGTTGCATACCTCGTCGTTGCTCTGGCCGCCTCGCTCGCAGGCGCGCAGCAGATTGGCCAGAACAAGCCAGCCGACGGGTCGCAGGGATTCACGCTCTCGCTCAAAGTGCAGCTGGTGGTCGAGGCGGTTGTCGTCAAGGACAAGGACGGCAAGACCATCCCCGGCCTTACAGCGAAAGACTTCACCGTCACCGAGGATGGTGTGCCGCAGACCGTTCGCATCTGCGAGCGCCAGAACCTCGCGGAACAATCCGCTCCTTTGCCTGTAATCAAGCCAGGCACCGAAGACATCAAGATTTACAAGCATCTGGCACGCACGCAGATCGCACCGGAAACCGAAGACAACGAGCGCTACAAGAATAGGCGTCTGCTGGCTCTTTACTTTGACATGTCGGCAATGCGCCCAGCCGACCAGTTCCGCGCGCTTTCAGCAGCCAGGCAATTCGTCCGCACGCAGATGACATCCGTCGACCTCGTCTCCATCCTCCGTTACCAGGGCGCCTCAGTCGACATCCTTCAAGACTTCACCGACGACCGTAACAAAATCCTCAGCATCCTTGAGACGCTCGTTGTTGGAGAAGCCCAGGGCGAGAACGAAACCACCGACGACTCAAGTAGCGCCGACACGGGCGCAGCCTTCGGACAGGACGACAGCGAGTTCAATGTCTTCAATACCGATCGTCAACTCTCAGCGCTTGAGACCGCGGCCAAGATGCTTGGACAGTTGAACGAGAAGAAGTCGCTCATTTACTTTGCGAGTGGTCTTCGGCTCAATGGCGTTGATAATCAGGCGCAGCTTCACGCGACGGTCGATTCCGCCATCAAGGCCGGCGTCAGCTTCTGGCCCATCGATGCGCGCGGCCTTGTTGCCGAGGCTCCGCTGGGCGACGCAACCCAGGGCTCGCCGGGCAACGCCGCCATCTACACGGGCGCCGCAGCCGAGGCAACCACAGGCAACTTCCAGCAGTCGCAGGACACGCTCTACGCGCTAGCCGGAGACACAGGCGGCAAGGCGCTCTTCGACACCAACGACCTTGACCATGGCCTGGTGCTCGCGCAGGACTCCATCTCCGACTACTACCTGATCGGCTACTACGCCACCAACACCGCCAAGAATGGCCACTTCCGCCGCGTCAAGATCACGCTCAACCAGAACCTCGATGCCAAACTGGACTATCGCCAGGGCTACTACGCTGACAAGGAGTTCAGCCACTTCACCACTGTCGATAAGGAACGCCAACTTGAAGACGCGCTCATGCTCGAGGATCCGATCACCGAGCTTTCCATCGCCATGGAGATCGACCACTTTCAACTCAATCGCGCTGAGTACTTCATCCCCATCATCGTAAAGATTCCCGGCCGCGAGCTGGCGCTGGCCAAGCGTGGCGGCGCTGAGCACACGCTCATCGACTTTGTCGGCGAGATTAAGGACCTCAGCGGCGGCACGACTGTAAGCAACCTGCGCGATAGCGTCAACATCAAGCTCTCTGACGCAACAGCTGCCGAACTTGCCCACCGGCCCATCGAGTACGACACCGGCTTCACGCTGTTGCCCGGAAAGTACAGAATCAAATTCCTGGCCCGCGACGACGAAACAGGCCGCATCGGAACCTACGAGACTACATTCACCATTCCCAACCTCAATAAGGAAGACAAGCGGGTTGCGATAAGTTCTGTGGTACTCAGCAGCCAGCGCGTCGAGCAGAAAGACACGCTCTTTGACGCTGCCAAGGCCAAAGAGAGGGAGAAGGAAGACAGCGTAAACCCGCTCGTGCAGGATGGGAGGAAGATCATCCCCAGCGTGACGCGCGTTTTCAGCACCGCTCGCCCCATGTATGTCTACCTGCAGGCCTACAAACCGCCGCCTGCCACACCAGACGCAAAACCCGGCGCACCGGCGCAACCGCTATTTGCCTTTGTAACCCTCTACCTTGCCGACCAGAAGGTTCTCGAGACTCCACCCGTTGCAATACAACCCAATACTGCAAGCCGGCTCGGTATAACTCCGCTCAACTTCAGCGTGGCGCTCGATCGCCTCACGCCCGGAACTTATGATTGCCAGGTCACCGTGCTCGATCCATCCAATCACAGGACTAACTACTGGCGCGCGCCCATCCTCCTGGTTCCTTGAATCTGCACAGGAAGATTGCACTCCTTCAAGCTGCCCATACTCTCCCGATTCCTGACGCATGAACCATTGTTCATGGAAGAGATCAGGAGATCCATCAAGGCAAGCTCACCCATGTCGGTATCGACGGGCTGCCGCTTGTGATCGATGTGACGCCGTATTCGTGCCTGGCATAACTCTCATAGCACCACGCAGGCGCCAAACGACTCAACCTAGTCTCGAAGAGACTTAAAACGTACAATCAGCTTGGTCGTAGGTTGAGCTTTATGAGAAAACGGATTAGGTCGTCGAGGGATTTCCAGTCTTCGGGCGCAACAGTGAAGCAGTTTGCTCTCATTCTCGCGTTAACGTTGGCTTTCAACACATTTTCCACCGCCCAGAATACTCCCGTCCATCCCAACTGGCCTGGGCCTGGGCAGCTCTTTGTTGGCGCATGTTATCAGCCAATCGACCGCTCACCCGAGCAGATCGATCGCGACATTGCGATCATGAAGCGCGCGGGGTTCAACGTTGTGCGCATGGGAGATTTGTCGTGGGATTCGTTCGAGCCCTCGCAAGGCAAGTTCACATTCGAATGGTTCGACAAGATCATGGACAAGATGCAGGCCAACGGAATCCGGGTGATCCTGGACATTCCTGGCTCGCCGGCGCCCATCTGGCTGCATCGTGCTTACCCGGGCGTCGACATTGTCGCCCAGAACGGTACGCGCCTGCCTCCTGCCGAACGTTATATGGATAACATCAGTGATCCGGATTACGTGCGTGAGGTGGGTATCTTGGCCGACGCTCTCACAAAACGCTATGCTCACCATCCGGCCGTGATCGCTGTTGGCTACGACAACGAGATCGGCAACGGCTTTATGTCGTATTCAAAGGCAGACAGGGCGCGATTCATCGTCTGGCTCAAAAAGAAATACGGAACCATCGAGGAACTCAACAAGGCCTGGGCGACGCAACGATGGTCGCGCCGGTTGAATAGCTTTGACGACGTTGACATGCCCCTTGCGGATGGACCTGGACCGTCCGAGCGTTATCTCGATCTCCACCGCTATTGGTCCGATGTCTCAGTCGCTCGACTCGAGGAACTTGACGCGATTCGACAGCGAAATATGCCCGATCTTCCCTCCATCTCCAACCTGTGGGATTATGCATCGCGGCGAGGCTTCAATTATCTCGCCACATACAAGTCCTATGTCTCGTACGGCGCAGAAGGCTTCTATCCAGGTGATCCGATCAGTGGCGCTTTCGGCGCAATCATGACCAAGGGCACTCTTGCCACGCCAATCTGGTTCAACGAATTCACCGCGGGCGGTGGAGGTTACTACGGCACCCCGGGGCGGAGTCGCATGTACGCTTACCTGGGCCTCATGATGGGCGCGCAGGGGATACTTGCGTGGACTTTTAACAGTCATCAGGGAGGCGAAGAGCAGGCGCTCTTTGGCCTGATCGACCACGATGGCACGCCTTCGTGGAAGGTCGACGAGTTCGCGCGTATCGCTTCGGAGTTCAAGCAACTCGAAAAGTACGGATTCCCGCGCTACACGCATCCCGAGGTGGCTGTCGCATATTCTTTTGACTCTGCAATCGCCTCACACCCGAACGGCCCCTCGAATACGACTCTGCAATACTTCAAGACTCCGTACGCTGACCAGGTGCAGGGCGCATTCGAGCCGCTGTTTCGAACCAACATCGACACCGCCATCATCAACGTCGGGCATGAGAACCTTGCGCCCTACAAATTGGTCGTTGTGCCGGCAGATTATGTGATGGACGCCTCCAGCGCCAAGGCTCTCCGGGACTACGTGACCAATGGCGGTACAGTCTTGATGACCGCCTACTCAGCTAAAGAGAACGAGCATGGGCAGTGGTTCGACACGCCGCTGCCCGGGCGCTTGAGCGATGTATTTGGATTGAAGACCAACGCGTTTTACGACTGGGGTGTGCTGAATTTCGATTTGAACGGCATGTCAATCGAATCCGGCGCACATCGCTACGAAGTGCTCGAGCCTTCCACCGCTACGGTTCTTGCGCGATTCACCACCACACCGGATCATACGCCAGCGGTCACGATCAACAAGTTCGGCAAAGGAAATGCGATCTATCTGGCCACGGAGTCACGTGCTTCTGCGATTGGCCCGCTGCTGAAGTATCTCTGCGAACAGGCGGGCGTTCATCCGGGCCCAATGACGCCCGAAGGAGTATTCGCAAGAGAAGTGGATGGCCGGACTCTCTATGTGAACACGACTGGAGAAGAGAAGCGCATCCCGATCTTGGGGAGCTGGAAAGGAATCATCAGCAATCGCACATACGACGGTGTTGTGGTTCTGGGTCCCCAGGAAGTGGACCTGATCCCATCCAGGTAAAAAAGAGAAAACTGGAGCCATGCCCTCAGTTCTCCACCCGCTGATTCTTCATGGTCGGGATTTCCATTACTCGATAGATATTGACCGCTGCTTTCTTGAAGAACCTGGACATCGACCAGGCCCGGAAGGCCACACTTGGGTGCGCGTGCAAGCTCTCTCAGCCATCATTGTGTCGGGGTCTCAGGCAAGTATTCTCAAACAGGAATGCCTGAAATCGCAGCACACAATCTCGCGGTGAGCATTCACGACAGCTTCGGCACGATGGCGCGAAATTAGGAATGGCCTTTGTAGTCCCTGAGCGATAACAGCGAAAGCAACTGGATTTGTGACCGTTCCAGTTCGGGACCAGGGGTCGGAGATTCCAACCCCGTCTCACCCACCAGTTGTTCGATCACAGGTATGCCGTGGACCCTTCACTTTTCGTTATGAAAGGTGTCCACGATCTTCTCCGTGAAGGTTCTGTGCAGCACCGGGGAAGAAAGCACGGTGGACGTTGAAGTCGTTCCAAAATGTCCCAGCTTGTCGAGAAATCGTTCCAGGTGCTCAACCGACACGACGCAGGCCTTCACAATGAAGGAGTCGGAACCAGTGACGCGGTGGCATTCCAGCACCTCATCCCAGGTCTTCACCTGTTGCTGAAACGTGCGCACCAGGGCCTCAGGTCCCGACATTGAGAGGCGAACGAAGATTTGGATGGGGATGCCAAGCCGTTCCAGGCTGATGTCCGCGTGGAAGCCGCGGATGACGCCGAGCTTCTCCAGCCGGAACACCCGCTCTGAGACAGCCGGGGTTGTCAGCCCCACGCGCCGGCCGAGTTCGGCCCACGACAGGCGCGCATCCCGCTGCAGTTCCTCCAGGATCTTCCAGCCGATTTGATCCAATTCAACCGGCTCATACGGATAACGTTTGCCATTGGTGGGCATATTCGCCGAGGCCCCCTTTCGATTCAAAGGACATTAGCATCTCATTCTTAAGAAAGTAAACTGCCAGGCGGCTGCCGACGCTTGATCCCGATTGTCATCTGCCGCAATGCAATGCGATACTGCCCGTCGTTACTGCACCACGGAGCTTCCCCATGGCTCATCAACCGAATCAGCTTGCGTACCAGTCCGGTTTCGATAACGAGTTTGCGTCGGAAGCCCACCCCGGCGCTTTGCCGCACGGACAGAACGCCCCGCAGCGCGCCCCGCTCGGCCTCTACACTGAGCAGATCAGCGGCACCGCCTTCACAACTCCCCGCGCCCTCAACCGTCGAACGTGGAGCTACCGAATTCGGCCTTCGGTCATGCACGAGCCATACGCCGAATTCACAAAAAAGACCCTGCTCCGCAGCGGCCCATTCCACGAAGTGCCGACTCCGCCCAACCAGATGCGCTGGGATCCGCTCCCTGTCCCGAACCAGAAGACAGACTTTGTCGAGGGCATCGTCACTCTCGGTGGCAACGGCGACCCGGCAATGCAGGACGGCGTGGGAATCCACCTCTATGTAGCCAACGCCTCAATGACCGATCGCTTCTTCTACAACGCCGATGGGGAGATGCTGATCCTGCCGCAACAGGGCAGCCTGCTGCTCCGCACTGAGTTGGGCGTCATACAAGTTGCTCCCGGCGAGCTCGCGGTCATCCCCCGCGGCATCAAGTTCCGGGCAGAGCTGCCCGACGGCCTCGCCCGCGGCTACATTTGCGAGAACTACGGCCAACGCTTCCGCCTCCCAGAGCTTGGGCCGATCGGCGCCAACGGCCTCGCCAACTCCCGCGACTTTCTCACCCCCGTCGCGGCCTATGAAGATCGTGAAGGCGCATTTGAAGTGGTGTCCAAGTTTCTCGGTCGCCTATGGCGGGCAGAGATCGACCACTCCCCGCTCGACGTCGTCGCCTGGCATGGCAATTACGCGCCCTGCAAATACGATATGGCGCGCTTCAACTGCATCAACACCGTCAGCTTCGATCATCCCGATCCGTCGATTTTCACGGTCTTGACGGCACCCTCAGGCCTTGCGGGAACTGCCAATGTAGACTTTGCCATCTTCCCGCCGCGGTGGTTGGTTGCGGAGCACACCTTCCGCCCCCCCTGGTTCCACCGCAACATGATGAACGAATTCATGGGGCTGATCATGGGCCAGTACGACGCTAAGGCGGAGGGCTTCTTGCCCGGCGGCGCCAGCCTGCACAATTGCATGTCAGGCCATGGTCCGGATGCCGAGACCTTTGAGCGCGCCAGCATAGCCGATCTCAAACCCCACTACATTGGCGGCACCTTGGCTTTCATGTTTGAGACGCGCCTGCCGGTCCGCCCCACACGATTCGCCATGGAGTCGAAGATCCTTCAGCATGAGTACTATGAGTGCTGGCAGAGCTTGAAGAAGAACTTCACCGGAGCTTGATCATCGCGACAACGGTCGAGCCACGCCAGCAAGAGAACGAATTGCCACATGGGAGAACGCCCGGGAGAACGAATTGGCTGATTCGACTGATCGGTTTTCAGCGGCCCAGTGGAAGCGCCGGAGTTGGGTCGATGCGGCAAATAATCCGGCCAACGGATTTCCCCTGCAAAGCCTCCCTTATTGCGTCTTTTCAGGGGACGACGGCCGACCGAGCATTGGCGTCGGCATCGGACAAGCAATACTCGACCTCCATGCCTGTAGCCGCGCTGGACTGCTTGACGGCCTGAGCGATCCCATTCAGAAAGCATGCCAGGCGGAAACGCTCAATTCGCTCATGGCCTGTGCCGTAGCGGATCAAGCCGCCTTGCGCTCGCGCATTATGGATCTGCTCGATGCATCGGCAGACGAAGCCACGCGCAGTTCCGTCAGCCAGGCCCTCACACCCAGTGACACAGCCAAACTGCTCAAGCCGGTGGGGTCCGCCAACTACACCGACTTTTATGCCTCCATCCACCACGCCACCAACGTTGGCCGCTTGTTCCGTCCTGACCAGCCGCTGCTGCCAAACTACAAATTCGTCCCAATCGGCTATCACGGACGAGCCTCGTCGCTGATTGTCAGCGGCACGCCAGTCCGCCGTCCACGTGGGCAAACAAAGCCCGCTGCCGGCAGCGCCCCATCCTTCGCCCCAACCCGATTCCTCGACTACGAAGTGGAGGTCGCCCTCTACATTGCGCATGGAAATCCCCTCGGACAACCGGTCCCAATCGGCCACGCCGCAAACCATATCTTTGGACTATCTCTCCTCAATGACTGGTCGGCGCGCGACATGCAATCGTGGGAGTACCAACCGCTCGGTCCCTTTCTGGCCAAGAGTTTTGCCACCAGCGTCTCACCATGGGTTGTGCCAATGGCGACGTTCGAGCCATTCCGTGTCCCGGCTGCATTGCGGCCTTCCGGAGACCCCGCCCCCCTTGACTACCTTCGAAACGCCGAAGATCAGGCCAGCGGCGCCATTGATCTCACGCTTGAAGCGTTCCTCGTGACTCCCAAAATGCGAGCCGCAGGCCTCTCACCCCAGCGTCTGAGCCGAGCCAATCTTCGCCATCTCTACTGGACGCCGGCCCAGTTGATCGCACATCACACCAGCAATGGGTGCAATCTGCTGCCAGGCGACCTTTTGGCCACAGGTACCGTCTCCGGCTCGGAGCCAGACGAGGCAGGCTGCCTGCTTGAGCTCACCGCCGGAAAGACGATGTCCATCCAGCTTGCCAACGGAGAGACCCGCACCGCACTCGAGGACGGCGACGAGGTCATCCTGCGAGGCTCTTGCTTCCGCCCGGGGTTCCCCGTGATCTCGCTTGGGGAGTGCCGTGGCCTTATCCTCGCTGCAAATTGACCTGACTTTCGATTTATAAGCCAATCAGGATACTTACCAGATAAATCTTAAACAGATCGCCCATTCTTCCTTCAAAATCGTATTCAAGGTCGTTCGATGCTGGGCCTATGCTCTTGAGCAGATGGGTCACGGGCCATCCCCTTCGTCCCTGTCCCGCCGCAAGCCATCCGGAGGTCCCTCATGGCATCGACTGTGGCAATCCCCGCCACCAGGCGAAAAGACTTTCTTCCCCTCAAGGGCACTGACCACGTGGAGTTCTACGTGGGCAATGCGCGCCAGGCTTCCTACTACTATCGAACCGCCTTTGGCATGAGCCTGGTGGCCTATGCGGGTCCTGAAACCGGCCTGCGCGATCGTGCATCCTTCGTCGTGCAGCAGGGCAAGGTTAGATTCGTGCTCACCACATCTCTCCGCCCCGGCTCCCCAATCGCCGACCATGTGGCTCGGCACGGCGATGGGGTTCGGGTGATCGCACTTGAGGTTGAGGACGCCCGGCAGGCATGGCTTGAAACCACATCCCGTGGGGCGCGCTCAGTTGCCGAACCGGCAGAGACTGCCGATGAGTTTGGCCGCGTAACAACTTCGTCGATCGCCGCTTATGGCGATACCATTCACACCTTTGTTGAGCGCGGCCACTATAACGGTGCGTTCCTTCCCAGCTTCCGCGCCGAGAAGGCTGACACCGTCGCCCGACCCACCGGCATCAAGCACGTCGATCACATGGTGGGCAACGTGGGCTGGCACGCCATGGACGAGTGGGTCAACTTCTACTCCAGTGTGATGGGCTTTCAACTCTACCAGCACTTCGACGACAACGACATCTCCACCGAGTACTCGGCGCTTATGTCCAAGGTGATGGCCAACGGCAATGGTTATGTGAAGTTTCCCATCAACGAGCCGGCCGAGGGACGCAAGAAATCGCAGATCGAGGAGTACCTCGACTTCTACCAGGGGCCGGGCGTGCAGCATATCGCGCTCGCCACGGACGACATCCTCTCCACCGTCGCGCAAATGCAGGCACAAGGCGTCGAGTTCCTCACTGTGCCGCACACCTACTACACCGAACTGGCCGCCCGCGTTGGCCCCATCGACGAGCCGATCGAGGAACTCGAGCGTCTCGGAATTCTGGTCGATCGCGACGACGAAGGCTACATGCTGCAGATTTTCACGCGGCCTGTAGAAGACAGGCCCACGCTCTTCTACGAGATCATCCAGCGCAAGGGCAGCCGCAGCTTTGGCAAGGGCAACTTCAAGGCCCTGTTTGAGGCAATCGAGCGCGAGCAGGCGCTCCGAGGCAACCTGTGAAGTCCGCCTTGCTCGAATTGCCCGCAGCCTCGCCCTTCCTGATCGAGCAGGACTACGAGGCATACACCGACGAGCAGCACGCGGTGTGGGCCGAGTTGGTACGCCGCCGCATGCCCCAGATTGAGCAGCATGCCGCTCAGGAGTATCTGGATGGATACGATTCTCTTGGCCTGCCTTTTGACCGCTTGCCCATTCTGGCCAGAGTTTCAAAAAGGCTGGAGCGCCGCACCGGCTGGAACGCAACGCCGGTGAGCGGGTTCATGCCCGGCCCGGCCTTCTTTGAAATGCTCACAGCGCGCCGCTTTCCCACCACCACTTGGCTGCGCAGCCGAGAATCCCTCGAATACACACCCGAGCCGGACATCTTTCACGATGTCTTCGGACACGTCCCCATGCACGCGCACCCCGTCTTTGCTGACTTCCTGGCTCACTACGGGCAGCTCTGCTCCCGAATCGAGGACGAAGCAATCCTGGAGCGTCTCGGGCGCGTCTTCTGGTACACGGTCGAATTTGGACTCATTCGACAGGGCGGCAAGGTGAAGGTCTACGGCAGCGGATTGATCAGCTCCAATGGCGAATGTTCCAGCGTACTCCACTGCGGCTGCGAGGTCCGGCCCTTCGTGCTCGACGAAGTTCTACGCACCCCCGTGAAAGTCGACGAGATGCACCATCTGCTCTTTGCCATTGAAAGCTTCGATGAGATATACGAGGCCATGCACACGCTGGAAGCTCGCATAAATCAGGGATCGCGGTTGGACGACTAGCGTGTGGAGCGTCCCCGTCGCAAAAAATGACCGTCGAATTGAAGTGACTGCCGTTCTCGAATTGTTTCAAATCCAGAAAACGATCAGAATGCAATCCGCCATCTAACAACCAGGCTCTTCCGCTTTGCACCGTTCCAACTTGGGCTTACCGCGTCAATGAAAGAGAATATGTTGGAATCGAGGAGTTTGAGTGGGCGTTAAGATGGCGGATGATTTGAAGTTCGAAAACACCATTGGTTCGAAGCTGGATTCGAAGACCCCGCGGGCGCAGGCCAACCGCGACGCGCTGGTTGCGTTGCTGGCGGCTCTGCGCGCTCAGGAGGACACCATCCGCCTGGGCGGGGGAGCCAAAGCGGCTGAAGCTCAGCATGCCAAAGGGCGCCTGACCGTCAGGGAACGGCTGGCAGTGCTGCTCGACGAGGGCACGGAGCTGCTCGAACTTGGGCTCTGGGCTGCCCATGAAATGTACACCGAATACGGTGGTGCTCCTGGTGCGGGCGTGGTCACGGGACTTGGGAGCGTAACCGGCCGGCTGTGCATGATCATCGCCAACGACGCCACGGTGAAGGCTGGTGCGTTCTTTCCCATGACCGCAAAGAAGGTGATCCGCGCCCAGACCATCGCCCTCGAAAACCGAATCCCCACGCTCTATCTTGTCGACTCCTCCGGAGTCTTCCTACCGTTGCAGGAGGATGTCTTTCCCGACACCGACGATTTCGGCAGAGTCTTCCGCAACAATGCCGTGATGAGCTCGCTCGGAATCCCCCAGATTACCGCCATCATGGGCATGTGCGTGGCCGGAGGCGCCTACCTGCCGGTAATGACCGACACGGTTTTGATGACCGAGGGCTCGGGCTTGTTTCTGGCTGGGCCCTCCCTCGTGCAGGCGGCAATTGGGCAGAAGACAGAAGCGGAAGAGTTGGGCGGCGCGTCGATGCACGCCGAGATCTCGGGGACTGTCGACTTCAAAGAGCCGAACGATCATCTATGCATAGCGCGCCTGCGCTCGCTGGTCGGCAAGATCGGCGAGCGAACCGGACTGTCTGCCAATCCCGCCACAACCACAGCCGCCCGCGAAGTATTCAATGCGATTCCCTTTGACCCGGAGCACGATGCGCCCAGGTTCTCAGCGGGCGAGATCTACGGCCTCTTGAATCCAGAACCCGGCGCGAGCAATGTCTACGACATGCGCGAAGTGATTGCGCGCCTCGTCGATCGCAGCGAATTCGATGAATACAAGACGGACTTCGGCAGGACCGTTCTGTGCGGCTACGCGCGGATTGGCGGCCGGGCCGTGGGAATCGTCGCCAATCAAAAGACGAATCAGAGCCAGACCGTGGCCATGGGCCCTTCTGCCGGCTCGCACCGCATCGAGGTCGGCGGTGTCATCTACACCGAGGGCGCGCAAAAGGCGGCCCGCTTCATCATGGACTGCAATCAAAGCCTTGTCCCCCTCATCTTTCTCCACGACGTCAACGGCTTCATGGTCGGCAAAGATGCTGAGTGGTCGGGCATCATTCGCGCCGGGGCCAAAATGGTCTCGGCCGTCAGCACCAGCGTTGTTCCCAAGATCACCGTAATCGTAGGCGGAAGCTTCGGTGCAGGGCACTACGCCATGTGCGGTAAAGCCTATGAGCCGCGGTTCTTGTTCGCCTGGCCCACCGCGCGCTACGCGGTAATGAGCGGAGCCTCTGCAGCCAATACATTGGCCGAAGTCCGCGCCAGGCAGATGGAGCGCATCGGAAAAGTGCTGTCCGATGCGGATAAGAAGGCGCTCTACGACGAAATAAAGGCATCCTATGATGCACAGGCCGATCCGCGGTATGGCGCCGCCCGGCTCTGGATTGACGCCATCATCGACCCGGCAAAGACGCGGGAAATATTAATCACGGCATTGAAGGCCTGCGCATTGAACCCCGAGGTTCCCCGATTCAATCCCGGAGTCCTGCAAACCTGACGCAGGGCCGGTCAGAGACAGTTAACGCATCGCACGCCAGATGCAAAGGAGCGCGATCATGAGCCTTGAGCTAGAAACCACGCAAAGTCTTTACCCGTTTGTGCTCACTGAGGATCAGGAGCAAATGCGGCGGGAGATTCGCGAGTTTGCCGCACGCGAAGTTGCGCCCAACGTCATGCGATGGGACGAGGCCAGTGAATTCCCCATCGAGGTCGTGAAGAAGTTGGGTGCAATGGGCCTTCTGGGCATCATCTTTCCGCCAGAGTACGGTGGCGCGGGCCTGGGCTATGTCGATTACGCGCTGGCCATCGAAGAGCTCTCTGCCGTCGATGGATCACTCGGAATCACGGTGGCCGCCCACAACTCCCTGGGAACGAATCATATCTTTCTTGCGGGGAACGAAAAGCAGAAGCGAAAGTATGTCCCGCGCCTCGCAGCCGGTGAGTGGCTCGCTGCATGGGGTCTCACTGAGCCGGGCTCGGGCTCCGACGCAGGCAGCGCCCGCACCACCGCAGTCAGGAAGGGCGACAGGTATGTCCTCAACGGAAACAAGACCTTCATCACCAACGGGCATTACGCCGATGTGGCTGTAGTTATCGCGGTCACTGACAAGAACCAGGGAACACACGGGCTCTCGGCATTTGTCGTGGAGAAGGGAACTCCCGGCTTCCGGCCCGGCAAGAAGGAAAACAAGCTCGGCCTCCGAGCCAGCGATACCAGCGAACTCATCTTTGAGGACTGCATAATCCCGGCGGAAAACCTGCTCGGCAACGAAGGCGAAGGGTTCATCGACGCAATGCGAGTCCTCGACGGCGGCAGGATTTCGATCGCAGCCCTGGCGCTCGGCATCGGCCGCGGCGCGCTCGATGCCGCATTGAAGTATGTCAAGGAGCGCCGCCAGTTCGGTAAGGCCATTGCGGAGTTCCAGGGAATACAGTGGAAGCTGGCCGACATGGCGACCGAACTGGACGCCGCCCGGCTTCTCACCCAGCGAGCGGCCGTGCTCAAGGATGCAGGCAGAAAGGTGACGCGCGAGTCGTCAATGGCCAAGCTCTTCGCCAGCGAGGTTGCCGTCCGCATCTGCGATGAGGCCGTGCAACTCTTCGGCGGCTATGGTTTCATCAAGGATTACCCGGTTGAAAAGTTCTACCGCGACGTCAAGCTCTGCACCATCGGCGAAGGCACGAGCGAGATTCAGCGAATGGTGATCGCGCGGGAGATTCTCAAGGTTCATCCTTCCCGCGGATAGCCGGCCCCGACCGTCATGAACAGCCCCACTGTCTGAATCAACCGGGCCATTGAGGAATTGGAATGGGAAGCTCCGTCAAGATCGTCGAGTGTCCCCGAGATGCCTGGCAGGGCTTGCCCGCCATGATCCCGACTGAATTGAAGGCCAGCTATCTGCGCCGCCTCGTGGCTGCGGGATTCATGCACATCGATGCGGTCAGCTTCGTCTCGGCCGCCGCAGTTCCTCAGATGGCTGACGCTGAGAAAGTCCTCGCGCTTCTCGATCCCCCAATCGAAGTTGAAATCATCGGCATCGTTGTGAATCAGAGGGGAGCCGAGCGGGCAATCAAAACCGGCGCAGTCCGTACGCTTGGATTTCCTTTTTCCATTTCGCCGCAATTCCTAAAGCGCAATCAGAATCAAACCCAACGTGAAGCCCTCGATACGCTGCAGGAGATCGGCGCAATGGCGCGCGATGCGGGCATGTCACTCGTGGCCTACGTCTCGATGGCTTTCGGGAATCCCTATGGGGATGAATGGCGGATTTCCCAGGTTTCAGAAGCGTGCGACAGGTTGACCGACGCGGGTGCTCAGGCGATCTCCTTGGCTGACACGGTGGGTCTCGCTGAACCCGGCCAGGTTGAAGATGCTCTGGGCTGTATCTTCTCGAAGCCCGGCGCACCCGAGATCGGCGCTCATCTGCATGCGCGGCCTCACGGCGCAGCGGCAAAGATTCGCTCAGCCTATCTGGCTGGATGCCGGCGTTTCGATTCCGCCATCGACGGCCTGGGCGGATGCCCCTTCGCGCAGGATGCTCTCGTCGGAAATCTCGCCACCGAAACCCTGATTGAGGAACTCCGAAATCTGGGAGCGGAATTGCCCAGGCTCGAACCCCTCGATGAATTGATCGACACCAACACAGAGATGGCGCACAGTTATGGAGAGGTACAGCGTGGCTGATCCAACCATCCTGATTGCGGATGATGGCAATACTCGAACCATCACGCTCAATCGCCCAGAGCGCCGCAACGCCATCACTCCGGAGATGCAGACGGATTTAATCGCAGCCTTCGAAGACGCCGCTGCGGCCACTTGCCGTCTTGTGGTGCTCAAAGGCGCGGGCGAGTCGTTTTGCGCTGGCCTAGATCTCGCAGTACTCCAGAACATGCAGGATAAGACCGCGGCCGATCATCGAGCCGATGCCGAGCGCATCGCCAAAATGTTCCGCACGCTCTACGAACTCCCCAAGCCCACCATCGCCGCAGTCCACGGAGCTGCAATTGCCGGCGGTACCGCCCTGGCCACCTTATGCGACTTCACCCTGGCTGTGCCTGCCGCAAAGTTCGGCTACACCGAGGTGCGCATCGGCTTTGTGCCCGCAATCGTTTCGGCTTATCTCGCTCTTCAGATCGGCGATAAGCAGGCACGCGACCTGCTGCTGACCGCCCGCCTCTTCGACGCCGCGGAAGCCCACCGACTCGGCCTTGTCAATGAAGTTGTCCCTCCCGAAGTCCTTGCAGAGCGCGTGCGTGCCCTTGCTCACATGCTGGCCGCAAACAGTCCGGAGTCGCTCGCGGCCACCAAGCGCCTGATGGCCGCGCAAAACAAGCCCTGGCTCGATGCGGCCATCGAGACGGCACTTGACGCGAACGCACGCTCCCGTGAAACAGCCGATTTTCGCGAGGGAATTGCAGCGTTTCTCGAAAAGAGAAAACCGCGCTGGACAATAGAGCCCTGATCTTCCTTAAGCGATTGCATCCGCAAAGTGCACCGGCGCGCCGGTACTGCGCTCCACTTCCTCGCGCGTAACGCCCGCTGCCAACTCGACCACTTCAAAGCCCTTGGGCGCAGTATCCATCACGCACAGGTCTGTAATCACGCGGTTCACCACGCGCTTGCCCGTGAGCGGCAGTGTGCATTCTTGTAGAATCTTGGCGCTGCCATCCTGGGCAGTGTGTTCCATCACCACAATCACCCGCTGCACGCCTGACACAAGATCCATCGCCCCGCCCATGCCCTTCACCCGTTTGCCGGGAATCATCCAGTTCGCCAGGTCGCCGCGCTCAGACACCTGCATTGCCCCCAGAATCGCAAGGTCGATGTGCCCGCCTCGAATCATGGCAAATGAGTCCGCGGATGAAAACGTCGATGCGCCCGCAACGAAAGTGACGGTCTGTTTGCCCGCGTTGATCAGGTCGGCGTCCACTTCATCTTCGGTCGGGAATGGCCCCATCCCCAGCAGTCCGTTTTCTGACTGAAGGGTCACCGTCATCTCCTTGGGAATGAAATTCGCCACCAGCGTAGGAATCCCGATTCCCAGGTTCACATAGAACCCATCTCTCAGCTCTCTTGCGGCGCGTTCTGCCATCTGCTCACGACACCATGCCATGGCTTATCCCTCTCGCGTCGTTCTCTTCTCTATCCGTTTTTCCGGGTTTGGATTGTGCACCAGCCGATGAACAAAGATTCCCGGCGTATGAATCTCGTCCGGATCCAATTTGCCCGGCTCGACGATGATCTCTGCTTCTGCCACTGTGATCTTGCCGCAGGTGGCGGCGTTGGGGTTGAAGTTTCGCGCCGTGCGCCTGTAAATCAGGTTGCCGTAACGATCGGCCTTCCACGCCTTCACCAGTGCCAGGTCGGCCTGAATGCCGCGCTCCAGAATGTAGGTGTGTCCATCGAATTCCTTGTGTTCTTTTCCTTCGGCCACCAGTGTGCCCACACCCGTTCGCGTGTAAAAGCCCGGAATTCCAGCCCCGCCCGCTCTCATGCGCTCGGCCAGCGTGCCTTGCGGAGCAAACTCAACCTCGAGCTCTCCGCTTAGATATTGCCGCTCAAACTCGTTGTTCTCGCCCACATAGCTTGAGATCATCTTCTTCACCTGGCGCGTCTCAAGCAGCAACCCAAGCCCCCACCCGTCCACTCCCGCGTTATTGCTCGCGATGGTCAGGTTGCGCACGCCCGTATCGCGCAGCGCAACAATCAGCGCCTCGGGAATGCCGCACAAGCCGAAGCCGCCGATCGCCAGCAGCATCCCGTCTCGCACGATTCCTTTCAGTGCTTCACGCGCGCCCGGGTACATCTTCGTCAATCCGGACCGCCGTTCAAAAGATGCTTCCCCCATGGATCCTGCCCACCTTCGCGAGAGTTGCGCGGAGACGATTATATGCGACCCTAGGTGCAACATTCGACAGCATCGATGCACTTCGCAGTCGTGCTCGATTCCAGCTACCGGTCCCCGCTGCAATGGCACTCTCGTCCCGCCTACCTCAGCCGGTAAAGCACAACAATGCTCGCAAGTATCAAGAGAGCAGCAGCCTCTGCGGCGAGATTCAGGTCGATCAGTCGCTCAGAACCGAAAATCACAACCCTCAGCGGTGGAATCCCGTTGGGGTCGTGGAGTCCGCCGCCGTAGAGATCTCGTGCGACGAATGCAACAACGCAACTCAGCATCGGGATCGACGCAAGGATGGCCGCGAGGTAAAAGCGCTGCTCCTGATAGGAGCCCGGCGTCAGAATCATCGCCACTTCCACAGCAGACAACATCGCATAGCTGATCGCCTGCCAGACCAGATGGAAGCGTGCATGCCTGAGCCATAACGGATTGCTCGCATGGGTGCGATTCAGATCAATCGCGAGCGTGCCCATGCCCTGCGCCCCGCAAAGCGCCGAAAGCAACCACCGGGCAATCGTTGCGTGGCTCAATCCTCAAGCTCCTCGGAGTCGATGAAACACCTTCGCCGCCATCGCTTAGAGGCCCCGCAGGGAAGCAGGCTCATACGCAGGTTCCAGTGGAAGAGTGACTGCAATCCAGGCTCCGCCCGAGTTGCGATTGCCGGCTGTCACGCTGCCCCCGTGCGCCCGGGCCACCGCATCCACGAATGCCATTCCCAGTCCGTGCCCTCTCGATGCGCGGCCCTTCACGCGGCGCTCAAACAAATGCCGCAGAACCTCATCATCGAATCCAGGCCCGTTGTCTTCAAGACGCATGACGGCAGTATCGTCTCTCGCGCGAAGACTGACGGTAACGGTGCTGTGATCTGGCAGGTGCTTCAGCTCATTGTCGAGCAGGTTCGCAACCATGCGATGAATCAATGAGGCGTCCGCCTCAACCCGCACCGGGCCGTCGTCGCGAAGTTGAACCTTGATCCCCTTTTCCGACATCGATGGCTCATAGAGGTCAGTCATTGTGCGCATCAATTCAGTCAGATCGATCTCGGTCCGCGTCAGGCGAAGCGCGTCCGCTTTGGCTTCCGCAACATCCAGTGACATGTTCAGGAAATCCGTTAGCCGGTCGAGTTCTTCGATCGCCGAGACGATTGGCTCGGCGTGTTCTCCATCCGTGGTCTCAGATAGCGACATCTCCAGTTTTCCGCGAATTGCCGTCAGCGGGCTTTGCAGATCGTGTGCGAGCGAGCCTGTGATCGTGTGCAACTGGTGCACGGAGTTCTCAATCCGGTCGAGCATCCCATTCAACGTCAGCGCGAGCTGACTCACCTCGTCGTTGCGCTCAGTTGTTGGTACTCGTTCAGTCAAGTCGGAATGACCGATCCGCGAAGCAGACTCGGTAATTTTCCGCACATGGCTTAGCATGCGCCTCGTCGTAATAAACACCACCGCAAAACCCAGCAACACCAGCAGCAGCCAGATCAAAATGAACCGGAAGCGCAGATTCTTCAGCACCCTCAGCTCGTCTCGCACTGATAGCCCGAGATAGATGCGGCTCCCGTCTTTGAAACCGACCGATGCTACTCGAAATGGAACTTCGAACCCCTGAACCTGCACGTCCGTCGGATGGCCTGGCAAGATCTTGGAGGAATGAATTGCCCGCAGGGCGGCGTCGCCGCTGCCGCTGCCGACCCACAAGCTCAATTTGCCATCCGCTCCCTCCTGAAGAAAGAACACAGAATCGCTCGATCCGCTTGCGTCTTCAGGTCGATTCGGCACCTCATGCTCTGCCAGCTCTGCCACCTCGCCAACAAAGAGGTTGTAGAGAGCGTCCTTTGGCGTGTGTTCCGCTACGTCCCCGAGTGTCCCCAGTTCCCCTGTTATCCATGTATCGGTACGCCGCTGAATATCGTTCGCAACAAATCGGTTCAGCAGCATAAACGCCAGGAGCGTCCCAACGGCAAATGCAAGCGTCGCCCACAGCGAAATGCGCCACGCCGCGCTGCGGATGGGTGTCTTAGCGGTCTTTGAGGACATAACCCACCCCACGCATGGTCCTGATAAGTGGCGCCTGCCCCTTGCCATCCACCTTGCTGCGCAATCGATAGATGTGAACATCCACGACGTTCGTGTCCGGCTGGATGCGCATCCCCCACACCTTGTCCAGAATCATGGAGCGCGTCACCACCCGGCCCGCATTCCTGCACAGATACTCCAGCAGAACAAACTCCTGCTGCGTCAGTTGCAGAATCTGTCCTCCACGCGAAGCCTCACGCCGCAGCAGGTCCAGCTCAAGATCCAGAACCCGAAGCTTCGTTGCGTCGGCTCCTGCAGGAGTACTACGCTTCATCAGATTGCGAAGCCGTGCCAGCAGCTCCGCCATCGCAAACGGCTTGGTCAGGTAGTCGTCTCCGCCATGCTCAAGGCCGCGCACTCGATCATCCACCGATCGCCGCGCCGAAAGGATCAACACAGGCGCACGCACGCCCGATTGCCGCAGTTTGTGAATAAGATCGATCCCATCCATGTCCGGCAATCCGAGATCCACGATCAGTATGTCGTACGCCGATTCCACCGCAAGACTCTGAGCAGTCTTTCCGTCGGCCGCGGCCTCCACTTCGAATCCAGCTTCTTCCAAAGATCTACGCAGGAAACTCTGGATGTCGACCTCATCTTCCACGAGTAGGAGACGCATAGTCCGATATTAGTTCCTGGTGCCCACGCTAACAACATATCGAATTCCCGATTTGCCGCTTCTTCAGCAATCGATAAACGAACTATGAGAACCCATCCCGTTCAGCTTCACCTTGCAGGAAGCACCATTACAACCACAACGCACTTAACAGCCTGTGGTAAAAGTCACGTTTTGAAAGGGCACGACTTCAGTCGTGCCGCAAGCTTGAAAATAAAGATGGGCTTTAGCCCTGAGGGATGCTTTTCGCCCGATCTGGACTTTCATCACAGGCTGTTGAGCGTTCCCTGGGTCCAATAGCGATGGATCGACCCGAGCATCTTGGTCCTCAAGGTGGCCAGGGAAGTCAGCATCGATCTCAACCTCGCCAGAGCATTGAAATAATAACGGCCGCGCGAATGGCCCTGCCTGGAAAATAAGCCGCGCCTAAAGCTTCTTCTTCGCCGCATCGGCTCGTTCGGCGGCCTCGGCCATATACTCCAGCCTGCGCACTCGATAGAGCGCCTCTTCTGACATCCTCCGATTCAAACTGAGCAGATCGCTCAGCAGGCCGATCATAAGCACCTGAAACCCCACAATAATCAAAATCGCTGCCAGAATCAGCGATTGGATGTGTCCGATCCGTTGCCCGATCAAGTAAAGGTAAAGAAACCGAATCCCCGGCACAATCCCCAGAACAATCAGCGTCGTTCCCAGCGCCGAGAACACCCGCAGCGGCCGGTACATCGTGTACGCCCGCAATATCGTCACCGTCGACTTCCGGATGTATTCGCTGATGCTCTTCATCAGCCGCGACGGTCGCGTCTGCGGGTTGATGCTGATCTTTACAAATTCCACCACCATCCGCGAAGCGCCGGCCTGGATCAGCGTTTCCAGCGTATAGCTGTACCCGCTCAGCACAAAAGTCCGCAGCGCTGCTTCGCGCGTCAGGGCCCTGAATCCGCTCGTCGCATCCGGCGTGTACAGCTCTGAGGCCCGCCCGATCACCCAACTTCCCGCCACCTGCAGCCGCTGCTTGATCCAGGAGAAATTTGCCAGCGTTCCAACTTGCCGGTCGCCCACTACGATGTCTGCGCGCCCTGCCAGCAGCGGCGCTACCAGCCGCGGAATATCCTTCGCGTCGTACTGGTTGTCCGCGTCGGTATTCACAATCAGGTCCGCGCCCTGACGAACCGACTCGTCCAATCCCGCAACAAACCCCGCCGCCAGCCCCTTGTGCCGCTTGAAGCGAACAATATGATGCACTCCGTGCGCCCGCGCTACCTCGGCCGTGCCGTCCGTGCTCCCGTCATCGATGATCAGAACTTCGATCGTGTCGATCCCCGGAATCTGCTTCGGCAGAGCGGCAAGCGCAGCGGGAAGTGTGGCCGCTTCGTTCAGGCACGGAATCTGAATAATCAGCTTGGTCATGGGCCCTGTTCGTTCGGTTTGAGTTCTGCACGCAGGGGAAACGAAGCGAATTCAACTACTTGGGCTGAGATCGCACCACCACCACGTCGCCCTCACCTAGTGTGCCATGAAACACCCGAACCACGGTGAACTCCTTCCGGATTACGTCCGGCACTCCCGGTGCAGCTGCCTCGAGATACCGCGGGAACGTGTAGACCAGCCACACCGGCTGTCCACGGCCCACAATCTCCTCAAGTTCCGCCGGAGTTTTCACTTCCGGCCACTGCATTCCAAAGTACTGCTGATACGGAAACACCGTCGCCCCGGCCGTCAGCACCGGCCCATTGTCTTTCTTCTCCGCTTCAATAAACTTCAGCGCCCCCTCAAAGTCCTGCTTTGGATACTCATAGTTGCGGCGCAGCGAATACGCCGAAGCCAGCAGCAGAATCCCTGCCAGCACTCCAGCCAGCGCGCCCGCCAGCCTGCTTGACCCCTTCGCCTTCCCCGGCCAATTATCCGCAATCACCTGTGGCAGGTAGAAGATCCCTCTCACCAGGATCAGCACCCCATATCCGATGAGAAAAAAGTAAAACCGGGGATACATCGTTCCCCGCCCAGCCACCGCGCCCATCGCCGTCACCACCACGGGCAGCACAAACAGCGCAAACACCAGCCGGCTCTCCTTCCAGTAGCTCCACATGCCGCTCAGAACGACAACTGCTGCGCCCAGCAACACGCCCGTCGTCCCCAGCCCAAGTGACAGCCCCCGCAGCGTCTCCCCAATCGCCCATCTGGGTGTCGAAACGGCCTTCATCGACGAAGGATGGTGAGCGAAAAAATGCAGAACCTGCGTCATGATAGGCGCATACATCGCCGCCGCCAGCACTCCGGCCAGCGCAAACCCCACCACCGGCAGTTGCCATCGCACCGGGCCCTTGCCCTTTCTCACTTCCGCTATCAGCCATCCCGCCGCAATCAGGAAGTGAGCCGCCACCAGAAAAACCATCGTGATGTGCGTATAAATCCCCAGCGACACCGCCACGGCATACGCGATAAACGGCCCCATCCTCTGGCTCCGGATCCCTTCCAGCAGAAACAGCGCCGACACAATCGCGAAGAACGCCAACATCGTATAACCGCGCGCGTTCTGCGAGAACCAGATGTGGTGGTACGACACCGCCAGAAAAGCCGCCGCCACCAGCGCCTCCGCGCGCGAGGTTACCTTCGCCGCCAGCAGGTAGAGCGCCGGAACCGACGCCACGCCAAACAGTACGGCAGGCAGTCGCAGGCTCCATGGCTCCTCGCCAAACAGCACCAGGCAAAGCCGCGCCATAACCGAATACAGCGGATGTTGGGTGTCTCCCGTAAATACGGTCAGGATCTCCCCCATCGGGTGCCGCACCGTCACCACCAGAAAGTAAATCTCGTCAAACCACAGGCACTTGTTCAGCCCAATCACGCGCAGTACGAGCGCCACCAGCGTGGTCCCACCGAGAATCAGCCACGGAACCGGCTGCGCCAGCCTGCTTGAGGAGGAAGCGGCTACCTTGTCAGGATTTGTCGTCATCGCTCTCTTTCAGGCTGCGCGTATGCGCCCGATTGCTCTCAACTCCTCCATCATAAGTTGCCGATTTGCGGAGCATCCGTCCCGTTCTTCAGCCAGGAGCACTCGGTGCAGGGAAGAGTCCCGAAGTTGCACGACTCGTCCGCCAGCCGAACTGATTCCTGTGCGCCAATCGCACCGAACTGATCCATTGCGTTTCGCCCTGCAAGCCACATGGGATAATGCCTCCATGCGCGCACCGGGTCGGGTCTTCTTCACGTGCTGGATCACCTTCACGGTCTTCTGGACGCCCTACATCGTCCGCGAGCATTTTCCCGCTATTACCCTCGCTGAATCCGGCACCCTCAACGTCCAGCGCTTTCTCGGCTACACCGACGACATCTTCCCCAGCGCTCCCGGCCGCGCCTTCATCAACAACAACCCCGGTGCCTCCATCACTGGCGCAGTTCCGCTCTTTGTCCTCCGGCCCATCCTCACCCGCGTCGAAGCCTGGAATCTCCGCCAGCCCCCACCCCCCATCCCCGCCAACGACGAAGGCGAGTTCTTCTGGCGCACCGTCCGCGAACGCCTCCAGTTCTACTTCCTGCTCGTTGCCTTCCTCACGGTTGCGCTGGTCATGGCTCCCGTCACGGCCGGCACCGCTGCCTTCCTCTGCGCCCGCCTCCAGGCCTTCGGCATCACCTCAGCCAACGCCATTCTCGTCAGCCTGCTCTACGCGCTGGCAACACCAATGTTCTTTCGAACCGCCCTCCTCAACCACAACACCCTCGTCTGCAACGCCGCATTCATGGCCTTCCTGATCCTCTGGGATCCACGCGAACATCCTGACCAAAATCCCGCCGCCTCAGCCCTCCCCAATCAGCCGCCCCGTCCGCTTCAGCCCCTCCCCGCTGCCCTTGCCGGCCTGCTCTCCGGTTACTGCGTCCTCTGCGACTGGAGCGGAGTCGTCGTACTCGCTGCAACCTCTCTCTATTGCCTTCTTCGCTCCGCACAGCCAATGCGCTCTCGCCTCAAAACCCTTCTCGCCTTCGCCGCCGGAGCTGCCGTCTTCCTCGTGGTCCTTGCCATTTACCAGCGATGGGCCTTCGGCTCGCCCGTTCTACCTTCGCAGCACTACATGCCCCCCACCAGCCCCACCTCGCACGGCTATCGCGGCTTCGACTGGCCATCTCCGGCCCTCGTCTGGGCAAACTTCTTCGATCCCCGTTTCGGCCTCTTCGCCTATTGCCCGCTTCTGATGCTTGGCCTCGCCGCGCCCTTCCTGCCGCGCTCCCGTCGCCTCATCCCCACACGCGAACTCTGGATACTCGTCCTGTACGTTGTCCTGTTCGTCCTCTTCTGCGCCGCCAACCAGTATTCCTGGCTCCAACCCCTCACCGGCTTCCGCTACCTCGTGCCGGTTGTTCCCCCTCTCGCCATTCTCTCCATCGAGGTCGCCCGCCACTTTCCCCGGCCAGTCCAATGGCTGCTTGCCACCTGTCCCTGCGCGCAAAGCCTCGTCCTCGCCGCCGCTCACGTCAACGATATTCGCCTTGCCCTGGGTACCTTGGTGGAGCGCCACGGTCAGTTTTTGTGGATCATCCGTTTACGGGACGCGGGCCTGCCGGTAAACTGGGGTTACACCTTGACGGCTTGGCTGATCCCCATCCTTGCCGCAGCCTATATTTGGATGCCCCGGACTTTGCCGTCTCGGTCATCCCGTTCGCACAATTAATCCCCCCTCCGCTCGCAAGTGACTGCGGGATATACCGGTTGATGCTACTTTTCCCAAACCGTGAGACAATCTGCAAACGAGGATAGGCAACGACATGATCACCTCCCTTGATCGCGTGGCGCGCCATACCCGCATCACCTGGCGGAACTACACCAACACCCCAACTCCGCCCTTCCTCATCCTGTTCATCAACTCCATCTGCAACCAGAAGTGCGAGCACTGCTTCTACTGGCGCAACCTCAACCGTCGCGACGACCTCACCACCGAGGAGCTCTTCGCCCTCTCGCGCTCCTTTGGCCGCATTGAGAACCTCAACCTCTCCGGCGGCGAGCCATTCCTGCGCCCCGAGTTTGGCCAGATCTGTCGCCAGTTCATCCAGCACAACAAGGTCCGCCAGATCTACGTCCCCACCAACGGCTCCTTCACCGAAAAGACCATCACCCAGATCACTGAGACCCTCAAGGAAAAGGATCTCGACCTCTTCGTAGCTGAAATCTCGCTCGACGGCGTGGGTGAGTTTCACAACAAATTCCGCGGTTCGCCGGGCGCATTTGAAAAGGCCATGGCCACCTATGACGCGCTGGCCGAGCTGCAAAAGCAGGACCCGCGTCTGCGCATCCACTCCATCTCCACCGCCACTGAAGTCAACATGGATGAGATTCGCCGCCTCACAGCCTATCTCTTTGAGCGCTGTCCTGCCATGGATCATCACAACCTGGCCATGATTCGCGGCGATCGCAAAAACCCCTCGCTCCACGGTCCCAACCTCGTCCAGTACCAGAAGCTCTACGAGTTTGTCCGCAGTGTTTGGGCCTCGCGTGAAGAAGGCCGCTACGGTTCCGTTGTCGAGCCCATGCTGCAGTGGGCCAAATCGCGAACTGCTGCCGAGCAGCGCCAGGTCGTTCCCTGCCGCGCCGGCATCCTCAATGCGGTTGTCTACTCCAACGGCGACGTCAGCCTCTGCGAACAGCACGCCCCCATCGGCAATCTCCGCGAACACACATTCGACGAGATCTGGAACTCCGATCAGGCCAACGCCCTCCGCAAGTCGATCGCTGCCAAAGAGTGCTACTGCACCAACGAAGTCTTCCTCTGGCCCAGCATGACCTATCAGCCCTTCCAGTTGGCGCGCGCCATGGTCAATGCCAAGGTCTGGCAGGGAGTCAAGCCGCTCTCCGCTGAAGAACGCAGACTCTCCACTGAGGCCAGCACAATGCCTTCGCCGGATGACGATCTCCTCATCCAAATCAAGGGTCAGACGGCAGCAAAATAATGGAGCCCGTCTCTTTGCCCGCTGGTGAAGAGGTCCCAGCGAAATTGCCGGAAATTGTGGCCCCAACAGCCGAGCCGAAGCGGCTGGCCGTCAATTTTGCTTATCTGTCGGCTGGGGAGATGACTGCAAAGCTCCTCACCTTTGCCAGTTTCAGCTTTCTCGCCCACGGGCTCGGCCCCGCCAACTACGGCATTCTCGAGTTCACGCTCGCCGTTATGACCTTCTTCACCTTACCTGCTGACCTGGGGCTCAGTTGGTACGGTGCGCGCGAGGTCGCCCGCAACCCCGATCGTGGTCCGCGCCTTCTGCACGAGATAACAGGCCTGCGCCTCGCTCTCACGCTGTGCTCCATGGCAGGGCTGGTCCTGTTCATCCTGCTCATCCACAAGAGCTATGAGCAGAAGGAACTCCTCGGCATCTACTGCGTGAGCCTCCTTGCTACGCCATTTCTGCTGCAGTGGTTCTTCCAGGCTTACGACCGCATGGTGTGGGTCGCCGGCGCCACCATCGTTCGCCAGATCGGTTTCGCCGGCCTCGTATTTCTTTGTTGTCGCGGCGGACATTCGCTTCTCTGGGTCGGATTTGCCGAGTGCGTCTCCGTCACTTGCATCGCCACATACTGCGTCCTCATGACCCGCTACAGCCTGGGCGCACCCTGGCCCTGGCCCGATCTCCACGTCGGCCGCCTCATGGGACACATTCGCGAGTCCCTTCCTATCGGTCTCAGCGAGCTCTCCTGGGCCTTTATGTGGTACTTCTGCACAGTTCTTCTTGGCCTCTTCTACCCAGACAAGTCGCTTGGCTGGTTTGGCGCCTCCCATCGAACCGTCATGGCCATGCACACCTTCGTCGCGCTCTACTTCTTCAACCTGTTGCCCTCCATCGCGCGGTGTGTCGGCCACCCGGATTCTCAACTCCTGCAACTTATGGACCGTTCCATGCGCTTTGTCGCCTGGACGGGCCTCTACGCTGCCGCCGCCCTCTCTGTGCTCGGCCCCTGGGTTCTTCAACTCCTCTATGGCAAGGCGTTCCGCGCCGGCTCGTCCACATTTGCCATCCTTGTCTGGATGCTCCCCATCGCCATGCTGAGCGGACACCATCGTTACGCCCTCCTCGCATACAACCGCCAGGTCCGCCTCCTCTGGTGCATGGTTGCTTCAGCAGTCATTGCCATTGTCAGCGGGCTCATTCTTACACCTATCTACGGAGGCAGTGGTGCCGCATGTGCGTTGCTCATTGCCAATGCCTTTAACCTTGTTCTCGTTTACTTCTCCGTCCGCAAGCTCATCGTCGAGGTTCCCATCTGGCCCCAGATACGGGTCCCCGTTGCCGCCCTTTTGAGCGGCGCTCTCATCTTCTTCGCCATTATGCGTTGGAACTTGTTTGGTGCGCTCGCGGCCGCCTCGCTCTGGTATCTCGGCATCCTCGCCTGGAACGATGGCTCAAGCCTGCTTACCTTCATCCAATCTCTGATCCACGGTTCACGCCATGCCCACGCGCTCGAAACCTCGGAGTAGGCCTTGTCATCCATCCACCACAAGCCCACCCAACCTCAATAGTCGCTGTCACCCCAAAAGTCGCTGTCATCCCCAAAAATTGCTGCCATCCTGAGCGAAAGGGGCCCCAAACGTACTTCAGTTTGGGGGTGGTGAGTCGAAGGATCTGCTTTTGCTTTAGAAGAAATCCTTCGAACAATAAAGATTTTCAAGGCGGAACAATCCAAACAGCTCGCTCAATTCTCCAGCCAAGGCGCCTTCCCAAACCTCTTCACCGCGCTCCGCTCCAGGTATCCGAAATACTGCTCCAGGTGCGCCTCGCGATCCCACCATGTGCAAAACGCCTCGTATCCCTTCTGCCCCAGCTCGTCGCGCAGCGCCGGTGACCCCGCAATCCTGCCGATCGCCTCCAGCAGCTCATCGTCCGTGCGGTAAACAAACCCGCCCCCGCTATCGGCAATCACCTCAGGCAGCGCGCCCAGGTCCCGTGCAATCGTCGGAGTCTTCCGCGCAAACGCCTCCACGCTCGTCATCCCAAACGTCTCGTAGGTCACCGACGGAATAATGCAAGCCACCGCGTGATAGTAGAGCGCGCCCAATTCCTTCTGCCCCAGCGGCCCCAGAAACTTGATCCTCTCATTCCCCGCTGCCATTGCCCGCAACTGCGGCTCATAGCTCCCCGTCCCAGCCACCAGCAGGTCGTGGCCCTGCACGCGATCCCAAAGCGGAATCAGCGTTTGCAATCCCTTGATCAGTTCCAGCCGACCCACAAACAGGAAGTACGGCTTCTCCTGTGGCCGCGGTCCCGGCGACTTCCAGTCCTCGTCCACGCGATCGATAAAGTTGGGAAGGTGCGCTACCGGCTGCGAAAACCCGCGCTCCGCGTGCATCCCCGCCGTAAACCGGCTCGGCGCAACAAACTGATCCACGTTCTTCGCCATCCGGTCCAGCATGCCCGTGTACCGCCAGAGCTGCGGCGGCTTCTTCGCCATTAGCGTACACTTCATGCACTCCGGCTCCCTGCACGGCTCGCGGTCAAACTTCCACAGCACATGAATCGGGCAAATCAGCCAGTGCTCATGCGTCGTGTAGATCTTTACCGCCTGCCCCTGCGCAGGCTCCACTTCCAGAATCCCCGGCCCCAGCAGCGACACGTTATGAAAATGAATCACGTCGTAAGCCTTCGACCGCAGCACCTCGCCTATCGTCTTCCCCTTCAGCAACGGCAGCCCGATCTGTTGCGTCAACAGCGGCGAAAGCCCCTTGAAAGGACTGCGCAACTCGTGCCGCACCACGTTTTCGTGCTCCTCATAAGCGAGCGGTGGCGGCCCCGGATGCAACAGGTGATAGGAGTCCACGCAGTGCACCACGTCCACATGATGTCCCTCGTCCGCCAGAGCATGCGACAGCCGGTAGATCTGCACCGCATCCCCGCCAAAACTGTAAGGCGGATAGAAAGTAGTCAGGTGCAGAAAATTCAGGGGGCGATTGGGAATCCTGCTCATGCGGCACGCCCGTTCCCATGAATCACGGCAATCAATTGCCTTGCCGCATCGTCCCAGGTCAGCCTCTGCGCAGCAGCCATCCCATGCTCCCGCATCCGCGCACGCAGCGCATCGTCTGCCAGCACTTGGCTTAATGCACTCGCAATTGCCGCCTGATTTGGCTCGATATAAATCCCGCCTTCGCCCAACAGTTCGGGCAGCGGGCTCTCCTTCGTCGCGATCACCGGGCACCCGCATGCCGCGGCTTCCACCGCCGGCAGTCCGAAACCCTCCATCAGCGAGGGCAGCACCAGCACCGTCGCTCGATTCAGCAGCGCCACCACATCCTCGTCCGCCAGGTACCCCGTGAACACCACGCGATCCTTGATCCCCAGCGTCTCCACCAGCGCCGACACCCGCTCAAAGATTGTGTGAAACGCGTCTGTATGCGTATCGCCCACCATCACCAGCATGGGGTCGCCCGCATCTTCGCGCTTTGCCGTCCGCCCAAATGCGGCCACCAGTTCCTCAAGATTCTTGTGCGGGCTGAATCCTCCCAGATACACCACCATCCTGCGATCGCCATCCAATCCCAACTCGCGCAGCTTCGCCGTCGGCGTTGAATCATCAAGCCTGCGAAAGATCGGGTCCGCCGCTTCGCTCACCACCGACACGCGCTTCGCATCGGTCCCAAAGTGCTTCACGATGCAATCCCGCGAATAGTTCGAAACCGTAATCAGCGCATCAGCCTGCATCCGCCCAATCAGCACTTTCAGATTCCAGAACAGCCTCGACGTCCACTTCGGCACCGTCAGCTTGGGAAACATGTCCGCAATCACATCGTGCATCATCACCAGCTTGCGCGCCCGCCCATACGTCGGCACAAAACTGTAAATCGTCGGAAACAGCACCACGTCAAACTCGTTCGACGAAAAAGCCCGCGCCTGCCGCGCCATATCGCTCAACGAGCGATGCCCATCCGCCGACGCAGCCTCCACCGTCGGCACCGACGACTCATTCACCCGCACCTCGCAGCCCTCGGGCATAGGCTCTGCCGGGTCCGTCGAATCGAGAAACAACGTGTACTGGTTCGCCGGGTCCAGCCGCACCACCGCCCGCAGCAGCGCCCGCGCATGCCTGCCATATCCGCGCCGGTTGTGCCAGCAGGTCGCGTCCACCGCGATGCGCATCTACGCAGCCTCCGAGGAACCCCGTACAAGCGCCCCGCCGGCCTCGCCGCCCGAGTACGGCCGGCCCGTGATGTAGCCCATGAACTCCCCCAATGACCACGTCACAATCAGCATCGCTGTTAGCGGAAACGCCCTCACAAACGCGCCCCACGTCCGCCGCTTATTCCACGCCATCATCGTCATCCGCGTCAGCATCAACACCGGCAGCGCCGGAGAAAACGCGCCCCAGAACAGCCGCTTGCCCGTCGTCGCCAACTTCGATCTGCTCGCCGCATACGACCGCCCCCAAACATATCTTTCTTTAAGTGCGGCCCCCAGCGTCAGTCCCAGCCGGTGCTGCGAAACCACTGCAGCCGGCGCAAGAATCGCCTTATCCCCCTTCGCTCGCAGCGCATCGTTGATCGACGACTCGTGGAATACCTCGCGCCAAACGCTTCTAATTCCTTCGAGCGCCGTCCGCTTGTAGCAGCAGTTTGCATCGCTGATCGTCCACGCATCGCCCGCCGCCAGCGGCAACTGATAGCGCAGAAAATCGCAGTAATAGACCGCCCAGTTCAGTGGCATGTCGATACCGTTTTCCATCGCCCCGCCTGCGCCGCCCATCGGCTGCTCGTGCGCTTCAACCATCCGCGCCGCCCAATCCTTCGCCGCAATCCCGCAATCCTCGATCAGCGCCACCAGCGCCCCCTGTGCCACGGCCAGCCCGCGTGCGCGCAATTCGTCATGGTGTTCACGGCTGTTCTTGCGCCCGCTGTAAGTCTTCAGGTCCGTCACGTTCAAAAACTTCACCTGCGGGTAACGGCCCTCGACCTCCGCAATGCCTCGCACCGCCGCGTGATAGGGCACGACGATCTCCATCGTCGGCGCATCCGCCTGCCCCAGCAGCGCGTCAAGACAAGGCACCAGGTGCGACGTGTCCGCGCTGTCCGTCGTGTCGCTCACAATCGCCACTACCACCGAAAATGCCGGCTGCTCCACGTCTGCCACGCTACTCCACCCTCAGCAGGGAATCGCCCTGCCCGGCCACATAGCCCACCACTTCGCCGGTCACATAGACCAGCAGCACCGGAACCAGCAGCGGCAAAATCTGAATGAACTTGGCAACATGGCAATTCTGCTTCACCACGCGCTGCGCCATGCGCACGGCCAGCAGCACCGGCAGCAGCGGCGACAGGCAGATATACACCAACTTCTTCGCCGCAGTCAGCCCGCGCGCGCTCGAGAAGGCCCTGCTGAACCAGAACCGCTGTTCCAGGTAATACCCAAAATTGAACGGCCCGCAGTGGTACACCACCATCTTCGGCGCGGCACGAAACTTGATCCCGTCCGCCAGCATCCGCCAGTGCAGCCCTGCCTCCCAATAACCCGTGTGCAGCAGGTCTTTGTAGCGCAGCAGCACCTCGCGCTTGTACGCAATGTTCGCGCTCCCCAGGCTCGTCGTCTCGCCATCCTGCCATGGAGGCATCTGGTTGTTGTACTCGCAAAAGTACACCACCCAGTCACGCAGCCGGTCATAATCCTGCGGCGCCACCGGCCCGCCAACTGCTCCGTACTCGCCCTTGCTGTGCGCCTCCAGAGCGCGCTCCAGCCAGTCGGGCGCGGCCACGCAATGTTCTTCGATGATTGCGATAATCCTGCCCTGCGCTGCCTCCACGCCGTGGCTGCGCAGCGTCGGAACGCTCTCTCTCTCAGGCCGATGAATCACCCTTACCCATGGATGCCGCTCCGCAATTTCCCCCGCGAACTCGGCCGTCCCGCACGCCACCACAATCGTCTCCGCGCCCGTCTTCTTCGCCTGCGTTTCGAGCGATCCAAGGCACTCGTCCAGAAACTTTGCCCCCACAATCGCGGCAATCACCACAGACACTTCTTGTTCTGCGTCAATCGGCAAAGCTGCCTCCGTAGTTGCGGGTTACTCTCGCCCCACCAGAATACCCGACACCGCATTGCATCTGTCTCCGTCATTGACCCTGCTCACCGCCTTAACCTACGCTGAAATCGTGATCAAGCCCAGCCGATCCGCAATCCTCACCTATCACTCCATCGACGACTCCGGCTCGGTCATCTCCATGCCTCCAGCTACCTTCCGCCGCCACATGGACTTCCTCGCAGCGGCAGCCATCCCCGTCGTACCTCTCGATCAGGTCCTCACCACGCCCGGCTCCGTAGCCATCACCTTCGACGACGGCTTCGCCAACCTCATCGACCACGCCATCCCGGTCCTCGCCGAGCACAACTTTCCTGCCACCATCTTCCTCGTCTCCAGCTACTGCGGTGGCCAGAACAACTGGCCCGGCCAATCCTACGACAAGGCCAGCGTCCTTCCGCTCATGAGTTGGGACCAGGCGGCCGCGCTGCCTCCAGCCATCACTCTTGGCGCGCACACCGTCAATCACCCCGACCTCACCCACCTCGCCCCGGATGACTGCGAGCGCGAACTGCGCGAGTGCCAAGGCCAGATCAAGCAGCGCCTCGGCCGCCCCGCCCGCTGGCTCGCCTATCCCTACGGCGCCTCAAACACTCAGGTCCAGCAGATCGCCAGCCGCTATTTCGAACTCGCCGTCGGCACCACCCTCAGCTTCTTGCCCGCCCATCCCAACCAGCCCGCTCGACCAAACCCGATGGACCTTCCCCGCCTCGACACCTACTACCTGCGCGATTCATTCTCCCCCGCCTCACTACCTTTCGACCGGCTCTTCACACCCGTCGGCACCGCCTACATCGGCCTCCGTAATTTCCTGCGCCAACTCCGCCAACTCGCCTCGCACTAGTTCGCGCTCAGAAACAAGCTGGGTGCCCCATCCTAAACGCGTTCTTTGCGTTTAGGGTGGGAGACAACGAACCTCCGCCCGCCCGTCCTACACCAAATCACACCAAACCGACGATGCTGGGTGCCCCATCCTAAACGCGTTCTT